>OFLZ01000597.1_pt1 | contig 27101 bp, 38 predicted proteins | sample 1541321 | NCBI WGS metagenome assembly OFLZ01 (sample SAMN04209223, study PRJEB22552) | human gut metagenome | biome: gut; material: feces | host: Homo sapiens | place: USA: Oklahoma | reverse complement strand
AAATTTTTTGCTAATCCATTCATTTCAGGCTTGACTTTTAATAGTTAGTCTTTCTGTAGCCCCAAACCTTAATTCTGTTCCTTGATATTCTGCATGATCTCGAACCGCTCGCCGTTGATCCCCCGGAAGAAGGTCACCAACAGGTCCATATCGCCCAGATTGGGCACGCTGCGGATTTCGGCTTCCTCACAGGTCACCTTGGGATGCTTCAGCAGCTTCTCCTTCACCGCGTGGATATCGTCCACCAGGATGGCAAAGTGGTGGTCTACCTGCAGATACTTTTCCCGGAGCTCTTCGGGGGTGTGGGTGGGGACCCAAAGAAGCTCCAAGGTGAAATTGCCCAGCCGCAACATAGCCAGCCGCTCATGGGCCACTTCTACCACACCGTAATACAGCACCTCAAAGCCAAAGGTCTCCTGATAGAGCTGTACGCTCTCCTCGAGATCTGCTACGAAAAAAGCCGTGTGATGGGTGGTCACCACATGATCGCCCACATAGTATTTTTTCTGCATTGCCGATAAGTCCTTTCATTTTTTAACATTAAATATAGTGCAGCGCCCGGAGCAGTTGACCTACCCGGACGCCGCAGGCCGCTTTAAGACATCATCATATTGGGCAGGAACAGGATAATCTGGGGGAAAATCATGCAGATGGCAATGGTCAACAGCATCAGGACGATGTAGGGGAGCGCATGCTTAAAGATGGTAGCCACATCCACAATGTCGCCCAGAACACCTTTGCAGGCGAACACGATGGTGCCGAAGGGCGGCGTGATCTGGCCAATGCAGACGGCCATCACCAGGATAACGCCCCACCAGACTTGGTTGTAGCCCATGGCCTGGATCACCGGCTGGATAATGGGGGTTGTCAGCAGGATGATGGAGTTGCCGTCGATGACGCAGCCCAGAGCCAGGACCAGCAGCAGGAACACGCCGATGAGGGCCCAGTTGGGGAGATTGGCACTGAGGATGCTGGTAGAGACCCACTTCACAGCGCCGCTGACGCTCAGCAGGCGGCTGTACATCTGGGCGGAGACCAACAGCATGAGGATGCCGGCGCTGCCCTTGCTGGTATCCAGCAGGATGGAACCGGTGCTCTTCCAGGTCAGGGAACGCTTGCACAGGGCGATGATGAAGGCACCCAAGCAGCCGATAGCGCTGGCTTCCGTGGGGGTAACATAGCCGCCCCAGATGCCGCCCAGCACTACGATGATCAAGAGCACAATGGGCAGTGCACGCAGGGTGGACTCCAGCTTGCCCTTGGGATCAGGGTCCTCATAGAGAGGCTTGCGGGTCACAGGATCCAGGCCGATGGCAGCGGGATGTCTGGTGCCATAGATCGATGTATAGATGATGAAGATGGTGGCCATCAGGATACCAGGCAGAACACCGCCAACGAACAGCTGGCCGATGGACACCTGTGCCACAGTACCGTAAACGATAAAGAACAGGCTGGGCGGGATGATCATGCCCAGATTGGATGAACCGCAGACGATACCTGTCGCAAAGTTCGAGTCATACTTATACTTGCGCATCTCGGGGATAGCTACCTGGCTGAACACGGTGGCAGAGGCCACGCTGACGCCGGTCACGGCCGCGAACACAGCGTTGCCGATAACGGTGGCGGCAGCCAGGCCGCCGGGGACCTTCTCCAGCATCTTGTGGGCCCACTTAAACAAGTCGCCAGCCGAACCAGAGACTGCCATGATGGTGCCCATGAGCATGAAGAGGGGGATCACACAGTATGTATATGTGCGGATAGCGTTGAATGCGGTGGTCGAGAGCACGCTCAGGGCCGTAGAAAGATTGCTGGTAACCAAAAATAGTCCCACAAAGCTCAGGGACATCAGGGTAAACGAAATGTGGACACCAGCAAACACGCAGACGAACAGCAATGCAACGGTGACCAGAGCAATAATAATGCTAGTGTTCATTCCTTCTCGCCCTCCTTTTTCACAGCTTTCACGATCAGCTTAATAAAGTTGTAAATCGCCGCATAGAATGTGAACCATGCGCCGAACAGTGTCAAAACATAGAAGGGGCCCATGGGCATCAGGAACGTGCCCTCGGAGTCAAACTGATTGGTCGCAAAGGATTGGAGAGTCGGCTTGATCATAGCGTAGGCCATGAACAGGAACAGTACGGTGCCGATACCTTCGGCGATTAGGTCCAGAATGAGCTTCGTTTTGGAGGAAGCCCGCGCATACAAGAATTCAGACCGGGTATGGCCTGCTACGAAAGTCACATAGGGCAGTCCCAGAAACATGGCGACTACCAGCAAGTTACGGACGATCACGGAAGCGCCGTTAAAGGCAGAATGGAGAAAGGTGCGCAGACCCACGTCCACAGAGGTAATCAGCATCATGGCGATCAGCATGATGCCGCCCAGCAGACATAAGAATTTTGAAATGAGTATCAGAGCATTATTGATTGACTTCAACATTTTCATGGTAAATTTTTTCATCCCTTTCTTTTCTTATACAGAGAGGAAAAAAGCCGCAGACTTGACCTATGCTCAATGAGCCAAGCCTGCGGCGCTTTTAGACATTCCCCGCTATATGCGGCCAGTCAGATTCAGCTATTTTGAGATCAATAATTGAACTGCCAGTCGCGGGGAATGTTAACACCGTTTTCCTTCAGCAGCTCCACATAGCGTTCCAGAATCTTCAAACCAGTGGGGCCAAGCTCGGTAGCGGTATCGGGGATATTGGGCAGGGCGTTCAGCCAGGCAGCCTTCTCTTCATCACTCATCGTCACGATGGTACCGCCGGCCTCCACAAAAGTATCGTATGCCTTGGAACGGCACTCGTTGGTGTACTCCAAGTGATACTGCTCCAGCTCCTTGCTGACTTCCAGGATGATGTCCTGCACCTCAGTGGGGAGAGAGTTCCACTTCGTCAGGTTCACGGTCAGCAACTCGCCCATGGTAGAATCCAGACCGATGTCCGTCGCGTATTTGCAGATGTCCTGATAGTTTGCCTTCACAGCCCAGTGAGGAGCAGCGAACTGGCCGCTGATCAGGCCGGTCTGCAGGGAGGTGTATCCATCGCCCATGTTGGACTGGATGCCAACAGCGCCGGTGTTCTCCAGCCACAGCAGGTTACGGCCGGAGCCTCCAATCTTCTTGCCGCTCAAGTCAGAGAACTTCTCGATGGGAGTGGAGGAAAATATCTCATAGGAGTCCAGAACCATCTTAGCCAACAGCTTCTGGTTGTACTGGGTCTCGAAGGAGGTCACCAGCTCATCAGAGAACTCCTCATACAGCTGGTCGGACACCTTCTGGAGCAGGGCGTTGTCACCAGTGCAGAAGGGGAGGTAGATGCTGTACTGATGATAGGGAAGCTGGCCGGAAACAGGGGAGACAGTGATAACGCACAGATCCAGCAGGCCATCCTGCGTGGCGGTCACTGTTTCGGACAGGCCGGCCACGGTGCCGTAAGCATCCGTCCACTCGATCTCATAATCGGTGTTCTCGGAAACGCGCTTGGCGACCTCAGGCTTGAAGAAGTTATCCAGGCTGTCCAGGTATTCCATGGAGCCTACAGTGTGGCCCGCGCCGATGACCAGGTTGATGGTTTGCTTTTTGCCGGCAGAGTCACCGGAGTTGCTGCCGGAGTTATCATCGGAAGACGTGCCGTTGTTGCCGCAGGAGGAGAGGGAAAGACTAAGGACCAGTGCCAGAGCAAGAGCTGTAAATTTTTTCAAGTTCTTTCTCCCTTTTCTTTTTTTATGACCGCCGAAGCGGGGATCATTTCTTGGCAAAAGTGGACTTGCTGAAGTCGTAATTCTCACTCCCGTCGGGATAGCGGTAACGACCTTTATCCTTGTCAGCGGGATAGTTGAAGCGGCCCCCGCAACGCATGATCATGGTCTTGATCTCGGGGGTGTTCTCGCTGACGATGCGAGTAAACTGGTTCACCAGCAGCTCAGGGTCGCCGGCGGTGTTGGCCCAGTTGTCATAGTGATCGGGAATCAGCAGCTTGGCCTTCAGAGTCTGGCCAACGCGGGCACAGTCATACGGAGTCATCTTATCGGTAGCGCCGGGAGCGTTGCAGCCCATATCGAAGATTGCCACATCGATGTTATACTTCTGGGCAACTGCCACATAGCCGTCATGATACCAGGTATCGCCCATGAAGAGAATGTTGCCCGCGCTGGTCTTGAACAGGTAGCAGTAGGCAGCTTCCTCGAAGGGCAGCAGCACATCGCCTTCGCCGGTCTTGATGGCGGTCTGATCGTAGCAGATCAGGAAGTCCACCTCAGCGCCCTTCACCTTGACGGACTCGCCGACTTTGGCGACCACGATGCGGTCATCGGGAACGCCGAAGCCCTGCAGCTTCTTCACTGCTACGGGAGGTGCATAGAACGGAGCGTCGGTGGTGGCCGTCATGGCCTTCACAGCGTACAGGTCGCAGTGATCCTGGTGGGCATGGGTGCAGAAAATGCCATCGATATGGTTGAACTTCCAAGGATCGATCACCTGAGGATTGAGGCGGATCCAGTTGATGCTGTCAGCACCGGCCTGCTTGCACACACCGCAGTAGTACAGCTCCGTATACATGGAGGGACCGCAGTACTGGTCGATCATAAAGATGCCGCCTTCATCGGTCTTCAAGACCCAGGAGGGACCGCCGCACCACCAGAGGCTGACCTGTCCCTTGGGCACTTCATAGCCCTCGATCTCCCGATTCAAGAAGCTTCCCCACTCAGGGAAGGTATCCTCCAACCACTGAGTTCGATCCATAGGGTGGTTCTGGTTCAAGTAGGCACCAGAAGGGAAGCCGCGTCCATCAGTCTTAGGCACTTGGTTCGTCATTGTCTTGTCCTCCTTGTGTAATAGTATAATAATGTTAGGATTGCGCACCATCTATGTTGTCCTACATCCTACATAAATGATAGCAAAGTCATACATGTTTGTCAATTGTGCTAACTCGTACAAAATTGGCTTCAAAATTTGTTAAACCGAACATTTTTCCATGCTATAATTACTGTTTTGATATCATGTGCCAAACAGCAAATATGCGATCTGCAAAATTTTATGCTTTATCGACTGCTAAATTTCTCCCTTTTGAGCCTTCTTGTCTGATGTCATATTTTTTCGGAGGAAGCATTGACTTCCATTTGAAAATTAAATAAAATATGGAAAGACAAGCACTATATCTGAATAGATGCCGCAACCTACAAATTATTTTTAAGGAGACTTATTACTCAATGCCACTTCCAAACGATAAAAATACATCCGCACTACAGCAGCTGACTTTCTTGGATGACCTGGTTGCCAGTGAACGCCGTAATATTTCCGATGTGATCTTTCGGCGTATCCGAGATGCTATCATCAGCGGTGAGCTTCCTCCAGGCTATGTATTCCCTAATGAAAATGAGCTTTGCAAGAAGCTGAATATCGGCCGCAGCAGCCTCCGGGAAGCCTATTCGCCCCTGGAGACCTTGAAGCTGATCTCCCGCAGCAAAGCTGGGACATATGTAAATGACTTGGATATTTACCAGAATGCGATGAACTTTGAGGCAATCGCTAAGCAGACCGATGTGAAAAACATCGCCGAGTATCGCCAGATATTCGAAATAGGGGCTATCCAATTGGCTGCAAAGCGTGCAACGGAAAAGAACGTCACACGCTTAAGAGAGATCCTAAAAAAAATGGAGGAAGTCCCAGAGGACTCCGTCGCTCTTTCACAGTATGATTTTGAATTTCATGCCTACCTGATGAAGATGACTCACAATGAGCTTCTCATCGTCATGTTCAATTCCATCCGGAATGCATATAAGAACCTCACCGAAAGCATATTTGCTATGGGATGCCTGCCAACGACGATAAACGAGCATTTGGCCATCGTGGATGCCATCGCTGACCACGACTCAGCACTTGCCGCTCATATGATGCAGCTCCATCTATCAAATATAGAGAGTTTTCGTAATCGCCAGTCGGCCGCGGCAGGGAAGGCCTCCGAAAAATAAGCAGATCGGGACGAGTCAGATGACTGGACTGCCCCAGTAAAAAAAGAGAGCTCTATTACAGTTAATGTTATTAAGCTAAGAACCGGGGCGAATACCCCGGTTCTTAACTTTCGCTTTTTTAGCGTTTTTCGCAAAATTGCGCGAAATAAGTTGCTGCTTTCTGCACTCTTTTATCGGAAAGCGCTTAACTTAATGACATTGCTTATTCTGTATGGATCTTTCCCAATCCACCCAAACTCAAAGCACCCATGACCCCCAGCGCTGCATACCGACAGTTGAAAGCGATCCTGACAGAAAACGATCTGCCCGACCTTCGTTTTCATGATCTCAGGCACACCTTTGCCACCTACGCGCTGGCGAATGGAGTGGACGCCAAAACACTGTCCGGAATCCTGGGCCACACCAAAGCCAGTTTCACAGTGGACACCTACACCCACACGACCACAGATATGTACCGGAAAGCCACCAAAATCGTCGGCGGCTGCCTGACCGACTACTTGGGAGAGGAGATGGCCCCATGGCAAAGCGCAGAAACCGCGGTGATGGCAGTCTCCACCCGAGAAAAGACGGTGGTTGGGAAGGCCGGTATGTAGTGGGCTACGATGACATGGGCCTGCCGGTGACCAAAAATGTCCTCGCCAAAACCAAGCCGGAATGCGCGGCAAAGCTGGCACAACTCCGGAAAACGCCGAAAGAGCTTGTGCCGGACCAACCTAAACCCGGAATCTTGTTGGCGGACTGGCTGGACCTCTGGTATCAAGGGTACAAGAAACCGAACCTCCGCCCCAACACCCAACCGTCCTATGAACGACGGATTTATCAGCATACCATACCAGCCTTTGGCGGTACCCAGCTGGACAAACTGACCCCTGCAGACATCCAGGAATTTTATGTATCCCTCAAAAAGGGCGGCCAGCTGATACACACCGAGCTCTACGGTGAAGGTCTCTCCGACCAAACGGTCCGAGGCATCCATACTACCCTCCACGCCGCTCTGGACAAGGTCGTGGAGGAAAACCCGATCTTCCGAAATTTTTCGGAGGGATACAAGCTTCCCTCTGCCAAGCCAAGAGAAATGAAAGTGATGACACCGATGGAGATCCAGCGGTTTACTGATCCAGGCCAGAGAGGATGGCTGCTATGAGCTTCTGCTCTTAGAGTTATCCACCGGTCTGCGCCGGGGTGAGATCTGCGCCCTCCAGTGGAATGACCTGAATCTCAAAACGGGAGCGCTCCAAGTGGAACGGCAGGTCCACCGTGCGCGAGGGGAACTGGTGGTATCTCCGCCCAAAACCAAAGCGTGCCAGAGGACTGTGCTCCTCCCCCCCCAGTCCTGAATGTGCTCAAAGCCTACCAGACCACTCCAACCTCCCGGTGGATGTTCCCATCTCCAGTCAAAGAGGACTCCCCCATGGACCCCGCAGCAGTACGAAAGCGGCTGTCCACTGTGCTGAAACGTGCCGACTGCAAGCGACTCCGCTTCCACGATCTGCGCCACACCTTCGCCACCGCTTCCCTGGAGCACGGTATGGACGTCAAGACTCTTTCGACCATCATTGGCCATGTGTCCAGCAGTACCACGCTGAACATCTATGCCCATGTGACCGACGAGATGCAGCGGACCGCCGCCGCTAAGATAGACCGTGGAATTGTCAAAAGCGAAGCCGCCCAAGAAGTTGACACGGTGCCAAGAAACCCGCCGCCCTCCACCTTCCAGCCCTACAAGGGCCAGCGCCGCAAGCCCGGCACCGGCTGTGTCAGCCAGATCAGCGAAAACCTCTGGGAAGGCCGATACTCTCCCGTTGTCAATGGAAAGCGCATGGCTCGGAATGTATATGCCAAAACATAGGAAGAGTGTGAGGAAAAGCTGGCCCAGCTGATCCAGGAGATGAAGCAGGAAATCGCCGCAAGGAAGGCAAAGACGGGCTGAAAAGCACAATGCTCCGGCGGTTCGATCCCGCCGGAGCACTGATTTTTTCTGTCTGTGGCTTGTTCTGTGGTCAAAGCCCTAATCCAAAATTCCAAGCAAGCCAAAAAGTCATGAAAAATAAAGTAAAACCGCCCTTTTCTACTGAAAAGAGCGGTTTTCGTGGAGCTGCTGGGCGGATTCGAATTGCTCAAAGCCGTTTTCCAGCGTGGTTTTCCGCTCCGTTTAGCCCTGTGTTTCAACGCCTCCGTGGTATTACATGGTATCTTGTCCCCATCGTCAGGAATCGCGTTAAGGGAAAAAGCAAGGGAAATTTTTCGCCCCTTTCCTGGCCTTTGACACTGGATATATACCAAAGCACCCTGCAACGCGGCGGAGCCGCTGCGGGCCTCCCGCGGCGCTCCTGTGTCTGAAATCTTGATGCGGGATTTTTTCTTTTATACGAGGTGGCACGCGGTCTTACGCAGTAGCGCCCAAAACTTTCTTGCCCTGGGGGGGCGGGGCAAGGAATACGCGGGCACACACGCCCAGGCAGGCACTCCTGCGCGCTCCGGCGCGGGCGTAGCTTCCAGCCATGAAACACACGCAAAAACTCCCGCAATTTATGGCCGTTTTTGCGAACGTCTGACCCCCATGCGCGGCGTCAATGTGGCAGCGCTGTCGCATGTATGGACCTGGGGCCCCTTGCATGTTTTCCGCCCAGCGTTATTCTGCCTGGGGGTCTCCCCCGCACACGCACACGGCACCGCACGGGCGCAAGGCTTTCTGCTTTGTCCTGGACCCATTGCGATTGGGCGCCATCCGCCCTTTCGGCTTTTTGGGGGCCGGGGGTCCCTTTCACGCTCCGCCGTGGGGAAAAAATCTTGCATGAATGGGGGCATGCGGTCTTGAGCAATTCAGTCAAAACTTTTTGACCCGGGGGGCGGGGTGCAAGGAATCCACGCGCATGCGGACACAGGTACCCGTGCGCCCAAGCGTACCGCCACTTCCGCTGCGCCCGACGCGATTTTTTACCCGGTTTTTATGCCGAATTGCGGCCCCGCTTTGCGCAGGCGCGGCGTTTGCGATCACGTCACACACGCGCCATGCGCGCCCGGTATTCCGCCCGTGCGTGCGCCTGTGAACCCCCTCCGCCATATCCGCCGCCGTCGGAAATGCCTGCCCCCTCGGTCCTGGAAGGCAAGCAGATCCTCCCCCAGGCACAGGGGGGGATACCCCACCGCGTCCCTTACGATTTCACGCCCCGACTTTCCGCAGCGTCACGCGGTCAAACTTATCCCCCGCCTGGATGTCAACCACGCTCTCCCGCTTGCATTTGCGGCAATACAGCGACACACACGCCGCCGCAGTCTCCGGGTACAGCCGCATGAGCTTCCCGGACCTGCACACCGGGCACGGGACAAACACGCCGGACGGCGTGGACTTGCATAAAACAACAGCTCTTCCGTTCATGGAAAACAGCTCCTTTCCTGGACAGCCCTCCCGCACGTGCGCCTCGCGCGAAAAAGCCCCTTGTGATTTCATGTTAGGGCACCTCCGCTTCCTTTTCAAGCGGTTTCCGCCCTTTTCTCTACCCCCATTCCTAAAGTTATATCTAATTACAAGCAAGTAACAAGGCGTCAAAGTTGCCTTGTTTTTCCCCTTCCGGTCTCCATGCCGGACCGCTGTTCCAGTGCAGCGGCATCTTGTATTTGATATAGCAGTAGCTTCCGAACTCTGTTACCCGCTCTTCCCGCTCTATGATATGGCACCCAACCGGCACGGCCAGCATGGTATCATTCGGCACATAGGAGGACTTCACCACCGGCTTTTTCATATTCCGGCTTGCCGTCCACATCTGCGCCCCCACAGGCCGCCCGGAAACGCTCTCCTTCGTCAGGTATAGGGCCAGCGTTTCAAAATCCCGCTGTCCCACATATTCCATATCCACCACATCACCATAGGGCCACAAGCTCCGTATGATCTCCATATCGGCCCCGGTCCCGTTGATAACAAGATGGTGGTGCAAGCGGGCCTCCCCGTGCTTTTCTTCCGTGGTGTATATGTATTTCAATTCCTGGTCCCTAGCTTTTCTGTGCGCCCGGAACGCTTTGATGAATCCCCGCAGCAGCTTCACCGCTGCGGCCCGGTTTTGTGGAAGGTCCTCATCCCGGTATGTCAGTGTTACAAACAGGTCCCGCCCGGTGAAATTGGCCGCCAGCAGCATTTCCAGACGCCCACGGGCTGCTTTATCGTTCATTGCCTTCTGCGCAGCGGAGGTCATGCGGGACTTCTCTGCCCTGGCGCGTTTGCCGTCCAACGGCTCCGGGGCCGTGTAAATGATAGTCTTTACGATCTGCCCGGCTATGATGGTCTTTTTCCGTTTTGCCATTTCTGCCCCCTGTAATCATGCCCGCCACTAAAACTGACAGGCAAACTCCGCCAGCCGTCCGCCGACGTCCCGTTTTCTCATTCTCCGCAACGCACTGTTCTCTTTTGCCGAAATTGCTTGATGTGATTTCCCCTCTGCCGCCGCGATCTGCTGCAAGGTCTGTCCCATCCAGTACCGGCGCACCATGATGCGCCTCCATTCTACCGGCAGCTTCGCAAGGGATTCATTTACCGCGCGGCGGAGCTGCTGCATCCATATCGCATTTTCCATGCGGTCAACGACGCTGTATTTTTCCGCCAACAGGTCCCCTATTGTATCGCTGTCTGCGTCTCCAAGAGGCTGTGAAAGGCTCACCGCCCACCGTATAGGCTCCCGGTAGTCCCGCACCCTGCGGACGCCAAGGGCCTCGTTAAAGGCGTTTTTCAAGTGCAAATCCAGCCAACCAAGGAACGTCATTCGCCCGCCGCCCTGGTACGTCTCCGCCGCGCGGAGAAAGGCCAGGAATCCATCTTGTATCAGGTCTTCCACTTCGGTGCCGCAATATGCCCCGCCGTTCTGGCAGGCTCTTACCCGGCGGCGGGCCTGCCGTTCCACAAAGGGCCGCACACTGTCCCACAGCTCCTCCAGATGTTCCCGGTTCCCGCTCTGTATCTCCGTTATGAACGCCTCATTTACCATGTCCGGCCCTCTCCTCCGTAAAAGCACGTTTAGCCCTGCCGTCTCCGGCAAGGCTAATTGTGCTTATTTTTCTGCTGTTTTTTCCTGCTGCGGTCCGTTCTCCGCCTGGAGGACTGCCGCCAAAAGCAGCATATCCCGCCGTTGCCGCTCCGTCAGCATGGCAGCCAGCCGCCGCGCCTGGGCCTCACTCATGCGCACGTCCTTTCTACGCTGTTGTCCTGCGTGTTCCCGGTGATCTCTTTAAGCGCATCCTCTGCTTTACTAAGCAGGTCATGAATGACGTGAAGCATTACCTGAATGTCCCCGGCGTTCTCCTTGATGATGCACTGATACTTGCCGTAATCGGCGTCAAAAAAGTTATACTCCACGCTTGTCTGCACGCCGCGCAGAACAGACCGCGCCATAGCAATTTTTGCGCTCGCATCGTCCGCCGACCAATAAGCGCTCCTTGCCCTTTCAGCCATAGCTCACTTCGCCTCCCGCCGCCTTCCTGCTGGGCCGTTCTTCCACCTGTGGAATATCCAGCACCTGGATATAACCTCCGCCGCGACGGAGGACGCCCGCCACAGGGAACAGCTTGCCGCCTGCTTCTCCGTATGCCTTGCCATCCAGGACCGCCACGCCGGGGACTTCTTCGGCGTCAACAAACGCGCCTTTCTTTTCAACCATGCTCTACCGCTCCTTTCGTAGATACCTCCGCCGCGGCGGATGTCTTGACCTTCACGGCGATCTCCGCCGCCGTTTGCAGCACATCCGCCGGGAAAGACTGGCCCAGCGCTTTCGCCGCGTTCTCCCTGTCCTGCCCTTGCAGCTCCTGCGGACAGCCCTTGCCGCCAATGAAGAAGCCCCACGGCTTGTCCGCCTCCATCTTCTGCCGGAACACTTCAACGCCCCTGGGGTCAAACGGTCCGAAGTTGGCAAAGGAAACCGCCGCATCCTCATAAGCGAAGATTAGCCGGTCCTGTTTCGCGGCATAGCGGGACAGCTCCACCATCCGCTTCTCCACGAAGTCCCGCCCGTACTCGGTCAGCTCCTCCTTCATACTGCCGCCTCCTCTCCCGTGGCCTGTTTAAGTACCCAGGCCCGCAGGCCTTCCACGGAAATGATGGTGCGGTTCCCGGTCTTGAAAGCAGGGAAATCCGCCCGCCGCGTGAGCTGATAGACGCTTTTCGGGCACATACCCAGCATCTCCGCCGCCTCTGGGACTGAAATAGCGATTTTCTCCATGTTTTCCATCCTTTCGTGTACCTCCGCCGCGCGGCGGAGGTTATTTGTGTGTCCGAATTGGACACATTTTCATGTACACAGGCTTTCCGTCATCAGGCGGACAGCGCAGCGGAACCCGTTTTGAAATCCCAACTCCGCATAGGCGTCCGCCATTTCCTCCGCCGCGCCGGATACCTCTTCCGCCCGTTCCACACTCAGCGGAGCAAGGGCGGCGTTAAGAAGCTGCTGCGCCTCCTTCGTCCTGGCCGTCTCTGTGCGTGAAAACTGCGTGACTGCCGGGGCAATGAAGCCTTCTCCAGCATCCTTGATTGCCGCGATCATGCTGAATTCCATTTTTTCGCCTCCATATGTTGCGTATTTGGGATTTTTAGTTTAAAAAAACTTCTTGTGGATTTTCTATTTTCAAAACTTCACACAGAGCAACCACCTCTGTCAAAGTAAAATCTTGCTTCCCGCAAAGTTTTCTACTAAGTGAATTTGCTGAAATTCCAATCTTTTCTGCAACGGAATTCTGATTCAGTCCATGTTCCTTTATCTTCGCTCTAATTTTATTTGCTTCCATTTCGCGCCCTCCTTTCGTTGCATTTTTGGGATAACCGTATAGTATCATTGCTTTCGGTTCATGTCAACCCAAATATGCAACATTTTTTGAAAAAGTTGTTGATTATTTGGGCCGTTCGGGTTATGATGATACCACTAAGTGCAAAGGAGGGAATTTCATGCAATCGGAACAAATGTTAAATGATATTGCAGCACGTATTAAACAACGTCGAATTGACTTGAATTTAAGCCTTCAAGCTGTTGCTGATGCGGCAGATATGAGTAAATCAACATTGCAAAGGTATGAAACTGGCAGCATAAAAAATATTCCTCTTAAAAAGCTAGACGATCTTGCAAGAGCCTTAAACACTTCTGCCGATTGGCTTTTGGGCTTGACTGAAAACGCAGAAGATGTAACCCCTCTTGATGTTGATTTTAAGCGTGTATTGCGCTCCCTTGGATTTCAGCTTCAAGCCTGGCCTGGATATTCTTCCCGAATTTACTTTAGTGGGGATATCGGAATGGGACAAATCACCAAAGAGGAATATGAACAGCTCCGTGATAATGTTTCCGCTTATGTCAAATTCAACGCAACAAATTTATTAAAACTTGCAGTAGACAGAGAAACCAAACGCGAAAAATACGAATTAAAAAAATGGAAAGCATTTGGAGATGCCATAAAAGAAGGTAAGAGTTGCAACGATGCCTTCATCGCCGGATTACGTGCAACAGACAATCCTACATCCGAGGATGAATAAAAAGCCCGCCCAGGCTGGACCCCTGGACGGGTAGCATAAACAGACACCCACGGACTAACATAGGCTCTGTATGCCCTTTTATGATAGCATACCGGGCCGCAAAAAGAAAGGAGATTTTTCACCATGGCAAGGCGGTCCGCAAACGGCACCGGCACGATCAGAAAGAAAACCGTCACCCGAAACGGGAAGAAATACGAATACTGGGAAGCCCGCTATACGGAGGGCGCCGACCCCGGCACCGGGAAGCAGGTGCAGCGCTCCATTACCGGCAAAACCCAAAAGGAAGTTGCCCAGAAGCTGAAGGCAGCCACCACCGCCATTGACAACGGCACCTATACCGCTCCCAGCAAGCAGACATTGGGGCAATGGCTGGACACCTGGATAGCCACCTACTGCGGCGGAGTCAAGCCCCGGACGCTGGAAATCTACAAAACAGATATTCGCGTACACATCAAGCCCGCCCTGGGTGCTATCCGCCCGGAAGCCCTCAACACCCAGACCATCCAGAGCTTTTACAACAAGCTGGCAAAAGAGGGCCGGGAAATCCGCAGGAAGGACAAAAAGGGCAAAATCACCGTCACCAAAGCCCCCATGTCCGCCAAGAGTATCAAGAACATCCACGGCGTCCTCCACAAAGCCTTGCAGCAGGCGGTTTTGATTGGCTCCCTGCGCTTCAATCCAACGGAGGCCTGTACCCTTCCCCGGCAGGAAAAGAAAGAGCTGGCACCCCTGGATGATGAACAGATAGCTGCCTTCCTGGCTGCTATCCAGGATTCCGACATGAAAACCCTGCTGACGGTCACACTGTTCACAGGGATGCGTGAGGGGGAAGTCCTGGGCCTCATGTGGGAGTGCGTGGACTTCGAGGCCGGGACCATTACCATCAACAAGCAGCTGCAGCGATACCGGGAACCCGGCGGCGGTGTCTACCGCATATCCGTGCCTAAGAACAGCAAGGGCCGCACCATCACCCCCGCCGCGTCTGTTATGGCCCTGCTGAAGCAGCACCGGGCCACCCAGGCCGCCCAGCGCCTACGGGCCGGGAAGCTGTGGGAGGATTCCGGCTTTGTGTTCACGGACGAGCTGGGCCACCATCTGACAAACTCCATCGTCTACCGGGCTTTCAAACGCGCGGCGGCGGAGATTGGCCGCCCGGACGCCCGCTTTCACGATTTGCGCCACTCCTATGCCGTGGCTGCCATCCGCTCCGGGGACGATATTAAGACCGTGCAGGAGAACCTGGGGCACGCCACAGCCTCCTTCACCCTGGACATTTACGGCCACGTGACAAAGCAGATGAAGCAGGCCAGCGCGGACCGCATGGAGGCATATATCAAGAACGTGGCGAAATAGTACAAGGCCCGTGTGTCCGATTTGGGCACGCGGGACCTTTTCAGCATCTTCCGGCGGATGAAAACTCCGCCTTGCTTTTTCGACAGGGCCATGTTATGCTTGCTTTGGCGCTGCACAACGGCAGGCGGTTAGCCACATCACCCGGAAGGGGGTGAGGCTCATGCGGATTACGTTACATATCGGGCCTTTCACGGTCACGATCATCGTAAAAAGCAGAAACCGCCACCCTGGCCGGTGACGGTTTCTATGGTTTCCATAGTCTCTTAAACCCAGAGGGCTAACCGCTTGTCGCAGCGCCCTTGCTATATTCATTATAGGCCCCTGCGGGCCGACTGTCAACCCCCAGCCCTGGGCCTCCGGCCTGGGGCTTATTCTTTGCTATCCTGCAGTCCTCTGTCAGCCTTGTCCCGCTCCATGGCCTCACTGATTGCCCGGTTGATAAAAGCGTTCACGCTCTCGCCCTGGGCCGCTGCGTGGGCCTGAATTTCATCCTTTTGCCCCTTTGGCAAAGTCAAATTCACCCGGTCATAAGCCTTTGAAATATACTTATTTGTTGCCTTCTGCTGCGCTTTTGATACTGGCATATTCGCTGTTTCCTTTCTGGGGGAGGCATTATTTTAATCTGCACCTCCTCCATTATAGCTTTATTATAATCCATTTATATACTTGTGTAAATATACTTTTTGGACAAATATATTTGCACAAGTATGTTTATTTTGTCAATAGACATATTTGCGCAAGTATATTATACTATAATCACAGCAAGGGAAAAGAGAGCTGCGACGGACGGACCGGGGACGAGCCGGGTATTCCCTCTACAATCTCTCCAATCCCAAACAAGGGCGGGCCTGCTTAGTGAAGGCCGGGGACGAGCCGGAGAGCACCAAACCAGCCGCCAGACGAAACAAGGAGGAAAACAGTATGAGTATCAACGAACTGGAAGCCAAGGCCCGGGAGCTGCGCCAGCTCCAAGCCCTGATTGACGAGGCCCAGGCGGAGGCGGAAGCCCTGAAGGACGCCATCAAGGCCGCCATGGGAGACCAGGACAGCATCCAGGCCGGGGAGTACCACATCACCTGGAAGGCCGTTACCTCCTCCAGAATCGACACCACCGCCCTGCGGAAGGCCCTGCCCGACGTGGCGGAGCGGTTCACCAAGGAGACCACCACCCGCCGCCTCTGCGTGGCGTGAGCGATATACCGCCAGCGCGGCGGCGGTCCCGGCAAATCGGCAAGCGCTTGCCGATTTGGCACCGGGCGAGAGATCACCGGCGCGGCGGAGGCTCTGGCCCTGGCCTGCTGCGGTCCTTGTGTCCGATTTGGACACCGGGGCCGCTTTTGTCTCTTGTGGATCACCGTCTACTGAAAACCCGTCAACGGTGTCCCGCTCTATCAAATCCGCATGTGCGTTCGTTTTTCATGCTCTGCGGAAATCAGACAGCGCTGTCCGATTTGCACCGCTGAAATTCGCCAGCGCTGACGAATTTGGCCTTCTCAAAAACGACAGCGTTGTCGTTTTTCCCTTCCCGGAAATCCGCAGGCGCTTGCGGATTTGGCGCCGAAAATGCCCTTCCAAAAACTGAAAAGGGAAAATTTAAGGGAAAACAATTCCAAAAGCGAAAAGAAAAAGCCTTGTAGTCGTTGAAACTACAAGACTTTTCTTTGGAGCTGCTGGGCGGATTCGAACCGCCGACCTCATCCTTACCAAGGCCGATTTGACATTTTTTCTAATCTTTTTCGCTTGTTTTTAGTGTTTTCCTCTTGAATCAATATACTTTTTGTCACCATTTTGCCGTACTGGTTCCATACATTCCACCGCCGTCTGTGGCTGGTTCTGTGGTCAAGCGCCAGAGCCTCCAACCTTCAGAGATGCCGAGGCCATGCAGAAAATGCGTCGCTGAATCAAAGAAAAAGACTCCAAACGCCCATTTTAGGGGCAAATCAACTCCAGCCGCTCATTCACTGTGTCGATCTGTTTTTTCACATTCCCAACAATAGGTGCGCCGATGATATTGCCCTCACCATCCACGATATAGGTGGTGGGATAGCTGAAGATCTCGGAGACAAAGTCCTTGTAGAACTCGCCTTCCGGGTCCGGGGAGATGTTCACATAGGTGACGCCCTTCTCCTTCAGAATGTTTTGGGCAGTCTCCAGCTGCTCCTCGCCCTCGCCGGAGTCGGTGCCTACGCCGATGAGATTGATATTCTGCTCCTGAAACTGGTGGTACAGCTCCTCCAGCTCCGGCATCTCCTCAATGCAGGTGCCGCAGCCGTTGTTCCAGAAGTTGACGATGGTGGCGTCGTAGTCCGCAAAGATGTCGCTGCTTACCGGGTTTCCCCCGGTGTCCACCTCAGAGAATTCCGGAAAGGGCGTTTGGGATACCAGGGAGTTGTCCTCCCCGGCGGAACAGCCTGTCAGCGCAGCCAACAGCATGAGCAATGCCAACAGCAGAGATGATCCTTTTTTCATCATACAGTCTCCTTCTTTTTCGCTTGTTTTTTCAGAGAAAAGGTCTTGGTGATGGCCTGATGGGGGCAGGTGGCCACGCAGTCCCCGCAGCGGATGCACTCGGCGTGGTTGGGTGTGCGGAACACGTCCACATCCATTTTACACACCCGGCTGCACGCGCCGCAGGAGGTGCATTTGTTTTGATCTACCTCCAGCCGATAGACCGAGACTTTGTTGCACAGCCCGTAAAAAGCCCCCAGAGGGCACAGCCATTTACAGAAAGGGCGGTAGAAGAATACCGACAGCACCACGACGCCCAGCAGGATACAGCTCTTCCAGGTGAAGAGCCAGCCCAGACTGGCCCGGATGCCATCGTCGGCCAGCGACAGTGGGATTCCGCCCTCCAGGATCCCGGCCGGACAGAGGTATTTGCAGAAAAAGGGGTCCCCCATTCCCACCTCGTTCACCACTGTCATGGGCAGAACGATGACAAAAAGAACCAGGATCACATATTTCAGACAGGTAAGGATATGGAACCGCTTTGTGCTGAATTTTTTTGTGGGGATCTTATGGAGCAGCTCCTGAAACCAGCCGAAGGGACACAGAAAGCCGCATACCACCCGGCCCAGCAGAACACCGATGAACAGCAGGAAACCCACTACATAGTAGGCAAAATGAAATTTAGAGGAGCCGATCACGGCCTGAATCGCCCCGATGGGACAGGAGGCCGCCGCAGCCGGACAGGAGTAGCAATTCAGTCCAGGGACGCAGACCCCTTTCAGCTTTCCACGAGAGATCTTCCCCTGAAAGAAGTTTAGAAAGAAGGGGTTGGTGGCCAGCGTCGCGCCCAGCTGGATCTTCCAGCGATGTCTGTTCTTAGCCAATGCCCACACACTCCATGCACAGATTGATCCCCTTGGAGAGGACCGTCGCCCCCTCGCCCCGCCACAGGCCGAGGCCCATCATCAGCAGGGCTACTGCAAGCATACAAATGGTCTTTTTTCGCATATCAGCCCAGAGACCCCTCAACGATACCCGTCCCTCCTGTTTCCGTATTTTTCTGCATCTCCTCCGCGATGCTCACAAAAGTCTCCGCGTCAGCGACCAGACTGTCCCTATTCAGTGTGGCATACCAGGAAGAGAGAAAGGAGCCGTTCACATACCAGGAGGCGGTATTGGGTAGGTCCGGGTCCTCCACCGTCTCTTTGTTGAAGCCCATAGCGTTTTTCAGGGAATCGTTGAGCAAGATCACCGGGAAGAGTGCTCCAGCAAACTGTTCCGCCTGTGCTTCGCCTTTCACGCACAGGATCAGCCCAGCCCCCGCCTTTTCCACATCGGGGAAGGCTGCCTGCATCTCCTCAAAAAAAGAGGCTGCCCCCTCTGTTTCCGGGTCCACGAACGCGAACAGAACGACATCTCCCACCTGCTCGCGGGTAAATTCCTCGCCGGAGACCGTGGTCGTGGTAAAGTCGCCCACCCGGTATGCCTCCATTTTATCAGAGGCGGGGACACTGTGCGCCTCCATGTAGTTCTCTGCCCAAGTCTCGTCCACCCAGCCCTTGTCCAGAGCATCCTCCATGGTGAGCGTGCCTGCTTCGATGGCCTGCTCCACTTCCTCCAGGCTGGGCGCCTTTTCGCCGCAGGCAGCCAGGGAAAGCGTCATGGCAGCGGCCAGACCCAGAGCCGCCGCCCGTTTCTTCGTCCAAAATTTCATCAATAAAACCTCCTTGTCCTGATGGAACAGGAGGGAGTATAACAAATACGGTGTAAATTTTCCGTCAAGGCGGATTGATGAAAGGAAACAAACTTTGTGCTACAATATAGCCAAATGAAGAAAGGATGATGAAATGAAGAGTAGACAGCTGGAGATCCTGCTCTATCTTTTAGATATAAAGAAGACGACCTGCGCGGTGCTTGCACAGCGTTTCGAGGTGAGCCAGCGGACGATTCTGCGGGATCTGGACAAGCTCTCTGCCATGGGGGTCCCGGTCTGGACACAGCCTGGCTATGAGGGTGGAGTCTTCCTCTCACCGAACTATCGCTTCGACCGGAGTTTCTTCACAACCGAGGAGATCGGGGACATTATTCTGGCCTTTCATCTGGCTGACCACCTGCGGCAACGGCAGCAATCCGCACTGAAAAAACTGGAGTTGCTGGTACCGGAACTGGCCTTTCTCAAGGAATTTGACCTGAGAGAATACCTAAAACTGGAGCTGCTCGCCAAACCAGTCAACATCCAAACGGCTGTTTGCCAGAGAATCAATGAAGGTCTGAATGATGAAGTCCTTCTTCAAATCACAGTAGGAGATCATCTCCATACAGTCGCCCCCCTCTACTACATCCTTCGTCCGGACGGGCTGTATCTACACTGCGCCGATCAGAATCAGACATATACCTTTCCGGTGGAGCAGATTCAAGCTTGCAGCCAAACGGAGATCGAATTTGACCGCAACCGTATTCTTGAAAGGGCTCCTTAAAAATACCAGAAGGAAGATGACACTACCTGTCACCTTCCTTCTGGTATTCTTTTAGAGAGGTGACCCAACTTGAACAATTCCATCTATGAAAGCAAACCGATCCATAGCCTGATCTTGGCCTTTTCCATCCCGGCTATATTGTCTCTATTAGTCGAGGTGCTGACTTCTGTGGTGGATACCGCCTTCGCGGGGCATCTTGGAGGGATCAGCGAGGCGGCATTGACCGCTTTAGGTCTGCTCACTCCAGTGCTGAGTCTGTTCACCGCAATTCAGGCCCTGTTTGCCGTTTCGACCTCCATCCTGCTGGCCCGGCATTTTCAGAATAAGACCCTGCGGGACCGGTATTTTCTGACGGGGCTCATCTGCACGGTTCTGGTCAGTGCCGGTGTTTCTATCTTGGCTCTTCTGGGCATGGCCCCACTCCTGACCTCCCTGGGCGCACATGGGGAGGTCTATGTGCTTGCGCGGGAATATCTGACCATCCAGCTGGTGAGCAATGTATTCAGCGCCCTGGGGTATACATTGACCAGCTGCATCCGGGCCCTGGGCGATCCCAACACGGAGATGCGGATCACCGCTGGAGCGGTGGTGGTCAACATCGCCGGAAACGCCCTGTTTGCCTTTGGCTTCCGCATGGGCTTTGTGGGACTTGCCTGGGGGACTCTGGTCAGCGAGATGTGCTGTATACTGTTCTCGGTCCTCTGGATTCAAAAACACGGATATATGCCATCCGTAGCCGCCATTCATGGGACCCCTATCCTACCAATGGCTTTGGAATTATTCCGCCTGGGGATTGCCCAGACGATGATCCAGGCGCTGGCCGGTTTTACCGGTCTGTTTGTAAACCGAAGTCTGCTTCTTCACGGAACAGCAACCTCTGTGGCTGTGTGGAATGTGGCACAGAAGCTGTATACACTCTTATTGATGCCGGTGGTCGGTATTACCCAGGGGGTACAGACCATCATTGCCTATTTTGACGGACATGGCCAGAGCAGCCAAAACCGAAAGACCATTTTGATCACTATCGCCTGCACGGTAGTTTACGGCACAACAGCTGTCGTTATCGTATTCCTTCTAGGCGCACGGGTACTGCTTCCCTTCGGACTCAGCGGAGCACTGCTGTCTGAAAGCGCCGCTGTTTTGAAGATTCTTTTCCTGACCTTTCCTCTGGTTGGGCTGTTCTACACATTCCTCACAGTTCTTGAAGTCACCGGGCATGAGATACTGGCCGTCCTGCTGACCCTCACGCGGCAGGTATTTTTGATGCTGCCTCTGGTCACTCTGCTGCCAGTCCTGTTTCCCAGAATACAGCACGCAATATTTTGCGCTGTTCCAGCAGCTGATGTACTGGTCCTGTTGCTGATTTTGGCTGTCTGGAGATGCTGGCGGAATAGGTGATCGGTCTATATTCACCTTGAATTGCATTCCCAGTCGATCTCTGATATACTCCTACCTGACAGTCAGGAACAGCAAGGAGGCATCTGGATGGCTATTTCTCTGATCCCCGTGGTAGACAGCGATCTTGAATTGTACAAATACGATATGCAGGAGGCCTTTCAGCGGGGGGTATGAAGACGTGTTGGGTCCTACAAATGAGGTAATCCTGCCGGAGGAAGATATCGACTGCTCTTTGAACACCGCAGGGGCCGCGGCCTATCATGCGGTGCTTGACGGGGAGCGTGTGGGCGGTGCCATTGTGGTGATCGACCCTGTCACGCAGAAAAATCACCTAGATTTTTTATTCGTGAAGCACGGTGTACAAAGCAAAGGTATCGGCTCTTCCATCTGGCGGGAAATCGAAGTGCGTTATCCGGAGACCAAAGTATGGATCACTTGTACCCCATATTTTGAAAAGAGAAACATCCATTTCTATGTGAACCGATGCGGCTTCCATATCGTTGCCTTTTTTAATGAACGGTTCCCAGACCATCATATGCCGAATGATTATATGGAAAAAGATCCTTCCGAGGGAATGTTTCTGTTTGAAAAACGGATGGAGCCCTCTTGACAAAAGGGCTGAGCTCACCTATACTCCTTATATCAAAATTATTTGATTTGAGGTGAGAGAATGGGAAACCATCAGGACAACGCCAAGGTTTTCAAAGCCCTGTGCGATCCCAAACGACTTGCCATTCTGGAGCAACTGCGCAGCGGAGAAAAATGCGCCTGCGTCTTACAGGAGCCGATGGATCTGACCCAGTCCGGCCTCTCCTATCACATGAAGATCCTGTGCGATTCCGGACTGGTGGTCAGCCGACAGGAGGGCAAATGGACCCACTATCGGTTGAGCGTATCCGGCAGAGACCGTGCCGTACAGCTGCTGCTTGCTCTCACCACCCCCGATGGAGTGCAGGCGCCGAGCTGTGCATCCTGCGGCAAATGAACGCCATCTTGTCAGGTGGCGTTTCTCTCAGACTAAAACATCAAAATTTTTTGATATATCATTTGAGGCAGAAAGTGAGGTTTTCCTATGGAGATCTGGCAGTTGATACAGGATCAGATTTTAGGGATGAAGTGGCTGAATGAGTTGATCGGGCGGGGGCTGGCTGCTCTGGGTGTGGATCTCAGCGGACGGCTGGGCGGCAGTCTGCAATTTTTCCTTTACGATGTCCTGAAGATCACCGTCCTGCTGTGTTGTCTCATTTTCCTGATCTCTTACATCCAAAGCTACTTTCCGCCAGAGCGGAGCAAGAAGATCTTAGGCCATTTTCATGGGATGTGGGCCAATGTGATCTCCGCCCTGCTGGGGACCGTGACGCCCTTTTGCTCCTGCTCCTCCATTCCGCTGTTCATGGGCTTTACCAGCGCGGGGCTTCCTTTGGGCGTGACCTTTTCTTTCTTGATCTCGTCCCCCATGGTGGATCTGGGCAGTCTGGTGCTGCTGATGAGCATTTTAGGGGCCAAGGTCGCCGTCATCTATGTGGCACTGGGGCTGATGATCGCTGTGGCAGGCGGAACGCTCATCGAAAAGCTACACATGGAGCGGTATGTAGAGGGATTCATCCTCACCGCCAGCAGGGTAGACATAGAATCTCCCACTTTGAGCAGACAAGAGCGTGTGCAGTACGCAAAAGAGCAGGTCGTCTCCACCTTTCGAAAAGTGTTCCCCTATATTCTGGCTGGAGTAGGGATCGGGGCGATCATCCACAACTGGATTCCGGCAGGCTGGGTGGAAACTATTCTGGGGAGTGACAACCCCTTTGGTGTAATCCTTGCTACGCTGGTGGGTATTCCTATGTACGCGGACATTTTCGGCACGATTCCGGTGGCGGAGGCCCTGCTGGCCAAGGGGGCACAGCTGGGGACCATCCTGTCCTTTATGATGGCGGTGACCACACTGAGCCTGCCCTCCCTCATTATGCTCCGCAAGGCAGTTAAGCCCAGGCTGCTGGCGCTGTTTGTCACCATCTGTACCGTCGGTATCATCCTTGTCGGCTACCTGTTCAACGCATTCCAATTCACTCTGATTTAATTTTAGGAGGTTATCAACATGGGACTGTTCAGCAGAAAAAAGAAAGAAGCATCCACGGCCTGCTACTGTGGTGCTTGCACACCGGAGGCGGTGTCACAGCCAGAGCGTGTCAAGGCAACCGGCGGCATCCAGATCCTTGGCTCCGGGTGCGCAAAGTGCAACGCTTTGGAGCAGGCCGCCCGTGAGGCACTGGCGGAACTGGGGATGGACACCGCCATCGACCATGTGACAGATTTTGCACAGATCGCCGCCTACGGCGTCATGACTACCCCGGCGCTGGTGATAGATGGCAAGGTGGCGTCCTACGGCAAAGTGCTGAAAAAAGAGGAAGCCAAGGCGCTGATTCAGAAGATCCGGAGGTGACGCATGAGCCAGAAACCAAAGGTCGCCTTTCTCTGCGTCCACAACTCCTGCCGCAGCCAGATTGCGGAGGCATTGGGAAAGTTGCTGGCCGCTGATGTATTTGAGAGCTATTCCGCAGGTACAGAAACCAAGCCACAGATCAATCAGGACGCCGTGCGGCTGATGAAGCAGCGCTATGGCGTAGACATGGAGCAGGCCCAATACAGCAAACTACTCTCTGCCCTTCCCCCTGTGGACATCATTGTGACCATGGGCTGCAATGTGGCCTGTCCCGCGCTGCCCTGTAAACACCGGGAGGATTGGGGGCTGGAGGACCCGACTGGGGGTCCGGATGAAGTGTACCTCTCTGTCATTGAGACGATCGAACAGAAGATATTGAAGTTAAAAGAGAACCTGTATAGTCTTTCAATAAACCAGATCGTTTGACGCTTTCCATTCCGTTACAGTATGCTCCTCAGTGCAGTCCTTCTTGTCCAAATGGTATTATGATATTCTGAAAAGAACTTCTATCTCTTGACTCTAAATTTACACAGTCATGCTATAATGAGGGCATAGCTGGAAAACAGGGGGAAGGAACCATGCGCATTCTGGTGGTCGAGGACGAAAAGCTGTTGTGCGACGGCATTGCGGAGGATCTGGAACTGGAGAAATACACAGTGGAGCGGTGCTATGACGGCGCAGAGGCCTATGACCTGCTCCTGAGCGAGTCCTTCGATCTGCTGATTTTGGACCTAAACCTGCCCGGCATGGATGGGCTGGACCTGCTGCGGGCTGTGCGTGTGGAACACCCGGAGCTGCGGGTGCTGATCCTGTCGGCCAGGGCAGAGCTGTCCGACCGGGTGGCGGGTTTGGATCTGGGGGCCGATGACTATCTCACCAAGCCCTTTGCCCTGGAGGAACTGGAGGCTCGGGTCCGCAGCCTGCTGCGCCGGGAGTTTGTCTCCCGAAACACGGTACTTACTGTGGGTAGTCTGACGCTGGACATGTCCTCCCGCGCTATCTCTGCTGGCGGAAAAGCGCTGGAACTGACCCCCAGAGAGTTCGCCATCCTGGAGCACCTAATGCTCCACCGGGATCGCTGGGTCAGTCAGGAGGAGCTGATGGAGCATGTACTGGAGTCGGACGCCAACCCTTTCAGCAACGTGGTCCGGATGCACATCTCCTCCCTGCGGAAAAAGTTGCGGGATGCTCTGGGTGATGACCCCATCCAAACGAAGGTCGGTCAGGGGTATCGCCTGATGGAAAAGGAGACGCTATGAAACCCTTTCGTTCCCTGCGGCTGCGTATCACACTCTTGTGTGCCCTGCTGCTGACATTGTGCTGTGCTGCTCTGGCTGTGACCAGCAATCTGTCTGCCATCCAACTGGCGGACACCATCACTGCCGTCCCTCTGGAACCAGCTCAAACCGTTCCCGGCACCGTAATTGATGGGGAGCCCGCGCTCATTGCTCCGGCAGCACCAGCGATCCAGCAGGCCCAGCGGATCTTCCACACCCAAAGTCTGCTGGCCACCGCCGCAATCCTGGCGATAGGACTTTTGCTGATCTACCTGCTGGTGGGCCATGCTCTTGCGCCGCTGAAGGACCTGAATACGCAAATTCAACATCGGACTGCCAAGGACCTGGATCGGCCCCTGTCCATCCCGGACCGCGGGGACGAGGTGACACAGCTGGCGCAGTCCTTTCAGGAACTGTCCCAGCGGCTGAGCCAGGCCTTTGTCATGCAGCGCAGCTTCTCCCAAAATGCCGCCCACGAATTTCGCACGCCATTGGCTGTTCTCAAGACCCGGATCGGTCTATTCCGCAAGAAGCAGGATTTTGCGCCCCAGACCACAGGGGCCTTTCTTGATATTTTGGAGGGCGAGGTGGACCGGCTCTCCGGCATGGTGGACAGTCTGCTGAAGTTGACCAATCTGGAACAGGTACCCCGCACCGACCAAGTCGAATTGAGAGAATTGCTCCACCAAGTTGCCGAGGATATGTCGCCTCTGACCAGCGGCAAAGGTTCCGTCCTTCTGGTGGACGCTGCTCCCGGCACCATCACCGGCAGCAGGGAGCTGCTCCGCCGGGCGCTGTTCAATCTGGTGGAAAATGCGGTGAAGTACGGGCCGAAGGGCGGACAGGTACGGCTCTGTGCAGAATTGGATGGAACCGATATGGTCATTACCGTAGCCGACCAGGGACCTGGCATCCCGCCTGAGCTGCGGGAGCGGGTCTTTGAGCCCTTCTTCCGGGTGGATACCGCCCGCTCCCGGGAGCTGGGCGGCACCGGCCTGGGGCTGGCTCTGGTCCGGGCCATCGCGGAAGTCCACGGCGGCAGCGTGTGGGTGGAGGAACATCAGGCTGGCGGGAATCGATTTGTGCTCCGGCTTCCGGCGGCACAACCATGAGGGAGGACCGGCATCCGTTGCTATGCTATAAACAAAGACAACGGAATCAGTCGAAGTGTCGAGCCCATTGTCTTGCTTTCGATATCCCCTGTGCTTAAATATCTCGAACAAATTTTCTAAAAAGCATTGACACAGAACATTTGTTCTGTTATGATAAAATCATAATTTGAATAGCCGCAAAATGCTGCACCGAGCAAAGGGGTGCGCTGGCAGCCAGTCAGCGTAGAATGAAAAGTCTCCACCGAATCGCCGGGCGCATGAGAAACATACGAAACAAGGCAGGTAGGTTCCTGCCAAGTGTCGAGTTGTTCTCATGTGCCCGGTTTTTGTTTTTTAGTATCCTCTTTGTCCGTGCCCGAGCAGCAGAGAGTTGTCCAAGCGCCGGTCAGAGAGGAGGTGCAGGTCAAGGACACAAGGCCGTGAAAATCATGCAGAGAAGAAAACAAGAGGAGGTAACCTGAATGAAAAAGTCAATCTACAAAAGCTACGACGAGTTGCCGCTGATGCTGAATATGAAGCAGCTCTCGGATCTTCTTGGAATCTCAGATGCCAGCGCCTACGAGCTGGTCCAGGATGAGGACTTCCCCTCTCTGCGCATCGGCAAGCGCATCGTGGTCCCCAGGGAGGAACTGCGGAGATGGATCTCCGCGCACACGAAGGGAGGACAGGGATGATGGGAAATCAGAAGCGAGATGTGAAGAAGTATTTCTTCATGCTCCCTAACGCGGTGTTCGAGTTGGGGCTCCATGTGTATGAGCTGGCCATCTACGCCTACCTGCTGCGGATCGAGGACCGGCGGACCTGGCAATGCGTGGTCAGCTATCCCACCATCGCGGACAAGCTGGGGATTTCGGTCAACACCGTGGCCAAGTATGTAGGACTGCTGGAGGAACACGGCCTCATCGCTACGGAGCGTACCGACGTCATCACCCGGGACAATCTCAAGCGCAACGGCTGTCTCCGGTACACCATCCTGCCGATCCAAATGGCTATCGACCAGTTCTATGAGCGGCAGATGTATGCAGCAGAGGTGGCTGCAGAACGGCAGAGAGTGGAACAGCGCAGAGCGGCCTATGAACAGAAACGAGGTGAGGCGGTATGCTGACCCAGATGGTGGATCTGCTGA
>OFLZ01000563.1_pt1 | contig 28427 bp, 29 predicted proteins | sample 1541321 | NCBI WGS metagenome assembly OFLZ01 (sample SAMN04209223, study PRJEB22552) | human gut metagenome | biome: gut; material: feces | host: Homo sapiens | place: USA: Oklahoma | reverse complement strand
TTTATTATTATACCATCTTTCGCTTTTTGCTGTCCACTTTTTTAGTATAGCACCAGACAGTACCAGAGCCGTGTACTGTATTGAACCGGGAAAACATGTTTTAAGCGGAGATATGTATAACGAAAATGCAGCGGAGAACTATCTTAACAAGGTAAAAAATAAGACGCTGTCCACTGAGGAAATTCAGACGGCGCTCAGAAAAACATTTCTGTATGCGTACACGGGAAAGCTTGACACAGCGGAATCATATATGAAATATACTGCAACTCAATTGCTTGTATGGGAAGTTATCGTAGGACAAAGGGATTTGGATTTCAAGCGTGTAAGCAACGGGTATACGTCGGTTGAAAAAATGCTGAGTAATTTTAAAGACGATTATGCAGGACAGAAAGTAAGTGAGTATTATTACGATTATGAAGCAAAAATACAGAAAGATAAAAAATCAGTATCCTTTGCAAAGATTTCAAAAGAATCGGCGAAAGCCTCGGCAGTAAAAGCAGGAGCAGACGGAACATATACATTCAATGATAAGAACAAGCAGCTTGAAAACTTTGACGCATCAATAAGCAACGGAACAGTGGTTTCCAAGTCAGGAAACAGTCTGAAGGTCAAAGCAGATGACGGAAAAACAGCAGTTGTAACATTAACGCAGAATAACCTGAGCGATTCAGGCGAGTTTACCGGATTTCTGACATTGACAAGCAATTCAAAGCAGACGCTAGCCAAACTGAAAGCAGGAAAAAGAAAATATTATGCGGCTGTCAAAGGACTTGAAAACGGTAATTTAGAGATTATCAAGACTTCCGAGGACGGAATTGTTGCAAATATAGAATTTACGGTAACGGGAAACGGTAAAACATACAATGTGAAAACAGACAGTAACGGAAAGATAAAAATCCCAAATTTGACAGCAGGAGAATATACCGTGACCGAAAAAGTTCCTGTTCGATATGAAAGTCAGCAGTCTAAAAAGGTTACCGTTCAGGCAGGCAAGACAGCTTCCGTTTCATTTTCAAATACCCTTAAAAAAGGAGCAATAAAGATAAACAAACAGTCTGAGGACGGTGAAGTAGGAAACCGAACATTTGAAATCAAGGGAAACGGCAAGACATATACAATCAATACAAACAGTGACGGAATTGCAATGCTCTCGGATATTCCCGTATATGACAAGGATAATAAGAAGATCACATATACGATAAGCGAGAAAAATGTTCCGATAAAATACGTTATTCCCGCAAATCAGAAAGCAACCCTTACAGCAGACGCCACAACGACCAAGACATTTAAAAATGTGCTTAAAAAGTTTACGGCAGAGGTAATAAAGCAAGACAGGGAATATGACTCAGCCCAGGGTGACGGAAGCTTAGCAGGAGCAGTTTACGGTGTTTACAAAGGCGATGAACTTGTGGATACATATACAACCGATGAAAACGGATATTTTAAAACAAAGGAATATGTCTGCGGAGATAACTGGACTATCCGTGAAATTTCTGCGTCTGAGGGATATTTACTAGATGAAACAGTATACTCTGTTGGTGCAGAAGCCAATAATTATACGGTTGAAAATAATGCTGTAAAAATGACAATAAAAGAGGAAGTTATCAAGGGTAAGATCTCACTAATAAAGCACAGCGATGACGGTACAACGCAAATAGAAACTCCCGAAGAAGGAGCAGAATTTGAGGTATATCTGAAATCCGCAGGTTCTTATGATAATGCAAAGGAAAGTGAAAAGGATTATCTTGTATGTGATGAAAACGGATTTGACGAAACCAAGTTTCTCCCATACGGTATTTACATTGTTCATCAGACTAAGGGCTGGGAAAACACCGAATGGATGAAAGATTTTGAAGTGGTCATCAGTGAGAATGAAAAGAATAATTCTACAAAGAACCTCTTCTGCATATACAGACGAGGACGGAAATCTGATTGAAAACCCTACGACATATACTCCGGTGTTTGAGATTGGAAATCTTGCAGGGGCAGTATTTCAGGTGATAGCATCTGAGGACATCATAACAGCAGACGGTACGGTAAGAGCAAAGGCAGGAGATGTAGTTGCAGAAATTACAACAGATGAAAACGGGTATGCCGAAACAGACTTGTTGTATCTGGGCAAGTACGAAGTTAAGGAAATCAAAGCTCCTGAAGGTTATGTGTTAAATAGCGAGTCTCAGTTTGTTGAGCTTGTGTATGCAGGACAGGAAATTGAAGTAAGGGATACAGTAAATGCGGCGTTTGTCAACGATTATCAAAGGGTTGAAATCAGTCTTGAAAAGATTTTAGAACAAGACGAAACCTTCGGAGTCGGAACAAATGAAGAATACAAAAATGTCAGATTCGGTTTATTTGCAGAGGAAGAAATAACAGCGGCAGACGGTACTGAAATTCCTGCAAACGGTCTAATATCTGAAATCAGTCTTGATGAAAACATGAAAGCGGTATTTTCGGTAAAGCTTCCGTTTGCAAAGTATTATGTTCGGGAAATTTTCACAGATGAGCATTACATTCTCGGCGATGAAAAGTATTCTTTTGATTTTACCTATCAGGGACAGGAAACAGAGGCAGTCTGCATAGACTGCGGAGAGTTTGAAAACAGACTAAAAAGGGGAACGGTCAAGGGACTGAAACTAGACGAGAACAATGAACCTCTTGAAAACGCAGTGTTCGGACTTTTTAAACCCGACTGTACAGAGTTTACAGAGGAAAACGCATTAATGACAGCCAAGTCGGATGATAAGGGCTGTTTTTCTTTTGCCGATATTCCGTTCGGAGAGTTTGCAGTAAGAGAGATAAAAGCTCCTACAGGATATATTTTGTCTGATAAGGTGTATCAGGTGAATATAACCGAGGACGGTCAGATTGTAGAAATAACAGCTGAAAACAAGCCGATAACCGTTGAGTTTTCAAAGAGAGATACCGAGGGCAGTGAGCTTAAAGGAGCTAAGCTTCAGATAGTTGATGAAAAAGGTAATGTAATAGAGGAATGGACTTCAGACGGTACAAATCATATTGTTAAAAAGCTTAAGGCAGGGAAATATGTGCTTACCGAAACCGCAGCTCCGGACGGTTATGAGATAGCCACAGATATCAGCTTCGAGGTCTTTGAGGACGGTACTGTCAAGGCAGGAAATACAGAAACAGTTGCTGTATCTAAAGACGGAAATCCGCTGATAGTTATGGTAGACGAAGCGGAAGAAAATCAGATAACCCCTCAGACAGGAGATAACCGCAGTAAGCTTCCGGGGATCATACTGACAGGAACAGGACTTTCAATACTTGTTATCCTTATACTGAAAAGCAGAAAAAAGAACGGAGGAAAAGATGAAAAGTAAGCTATTGAAAATAGCGGCTGCTGTTTCGGCTGCCGCTTTAATTGCAGGAGGGATATATTTTCTGTTTTATGATGATCTGGCACAGAAAATAAGCTATGAAAAGCTAAAGCCGTTTATGCCCGATATTACTGTTCTGAATGTTTCTCCAACTGAGCAAATCGAGGAAGATGAAAAAAAGGAATTGAATGAACAGGTTCAGGAACTGAATCAGAGCTATGATGACTCAATAGGATGGATATATATTCCCGATACAAATATCAATTATCCGATAATGCAGGCGGAGGATAATGAATATTATCTCCACAGGTCATATGACGGTAATTATTTGTATTCAGGTTCGGTTTTTCTCGATTGGCGATGTAATTCGGATTTTTCGGGAGATGTGAATATGCTGTACGGTCACAATATGCAAAACGGAAGTATGTTTGCGGATGTTCTCAACTTTTTGAACGAGGATTACTTTGACAGTCATAAATACGGCTGGCTAACAACTGAGGACAGCGTATACAGAGTAGAATTCTTTTCGGTTTCACAGCCACAGAGTTACAGCGGAGTATACAATGTTCAGAGGGCAGGAGATATGTGGCTTAAAAAGCTCAAGAGTTTCAATGTGATAGACAGAGAAATAAAAATCGAAGATGATGATTGTATGATCTCGCTTTCTACCTGTACAAATTCTGAAGGAAGTTCAAGAACTGTTCTGACGGGTAAATTGATTGAAGTTTAACGGAGGGATGTATATGAAAAAGAAGAAAGTACTTATATTTATAATTACAGCAGCAGTAATGGCGATTTTATGCGGTATTACGGTGTTTGCGGACGGAGAGGTAGCAAACGCAGTAAGCAATACATGGACTAAGGCCAGAGGACAGATAAAATCGATCGTAAACGATGTAGTGTTTCCCGTGATAGATGTCGTTCTGGCAATATTGTTATTTGCAAAATTGGCAACCGCATATATGGACTACCGCAAGCATGGAAAATTTGAATGGGCTGCTCCGGCTATTTTGTTTGGATGTTTGATTTTTTCATTAACAGCGCCGCTTTATTTGTGGTCTATAGTGGGAATGTAATAAAAGAACAGGTTTGAGGCTGAAAATTTGTTGGATATTGGTATAGCTATCAGCCAAGTGATATGGTATATTGTGTTGCGGAGGTGATGCAATGGACATAGCGGGCGAGCTGTACGATAAGTATGCAGACGAGATCTCAAGGGAGGCGGTGAGTAATGAAAGATATCTGAAGCTAAAGAGTAAGCTTCAAAATATATCCGACGAGTTTGAAAAGCTTGATGATGAAATAAAGGAAACTGTCGACGGGTATATTGATATAATCTCACGGGAAAATGATATCTATTCGAAAGCCGCATTCCATATGGGATTCAGGCTCGGACTCAGAATACAAAGGGAAATGAAAGAATAAGAAAAAGCAGTCTTGGGACTGCTTTTTCAATTGGGGGTGATGAAATGCCGTATATACCGTATACGGATGAAGAAAAGCAGCTTGCAAACAGTGTTGATTTAGAACGGTTTCTTCAAATGAGAGGCGAAAAACTTGAAAAAGCAGGACGGGAATACAAGCTGATATATTATGACGGCAGCGGAAAGCATGACAGTATAACGATAAGCGGCTCGGCTTGGTTTGACCACAAAAATCAAGTAGGCGGCGGAGCAATAAAGTTCATGCGTCATTTTTACGGTATGGATTTTCAAACGGCAATGAACGAATTACTTGGAAGAAACGTTTCAAGCATATGCCCAAGTCCTCCCAAAGCGGAAGTAAAGGAAGAAAAGCCTAAAGAGTTTAAACTGCCTGAGAAGAATTCGGATATGCACAGAGTATATGCCTACCTTATTAAGCAACGATTTATTGCTCCCGAAATCATAACTCATTTTGCAAGACTGCATACGCTGTATGAGGATAAGGAGCATCACAATGCGGTGTTCGTAGGGGTTGATGAAAAGGGAACTCCCCGTCAGGCACATAAGCGATCCACTAATTCATACGGAAAAACATTTAGAATAACCTGTGAGGGTTCGGATACACGGTACAGCTTTGCTCACTTCGGTGAATCTGAAAAGCTGTTTGTGTTTGAAGCGCCGATTGACCTTTTATCGTATCTGACTTTGCATCCCGAAAACTGGCAGCAGCATTCATATATAGCTATGAACGGAGTGTATGAAAATGCCGTTTTAACGGCGTTGGAACATCATTCAAGCCTTGATGAAATTGTATTCTGTACCGATAACGATGAAGGAGGAATTGACGCCGTAGACAGATTGACGGATATTCTGAAAGAACACGGGTATGAAAATATTTCTCGTATTGCTCCTGAAAATAAGGACTTCAATGAAGATTTAAAGGAGAGAAACGGTATAGAGCCGTTAAAAGCTGTTCCTCACAAACGAAAGGATATATATTATGAAACTGTTTCGGATTTACAGCATTTTAAATGCAGTCCCGATAGACTGATCGACAGACTTTCAAAAGCATTCCGAAACGGACAATATCGTTATCTTGCCGAGTATGCGCTTGCAGGCTCGGCATTTTTTATAGGCAGAAAAAACGAAAATGCAATGTTTGAAAAGCTGAAAGCAAAGATGTCAAACGAATACAGGGCATATTCCGATAAAGGCAAGATGTATTCTAAAGAAGATAACCTAAAGAGAATGTACCAATCAGTGATGAAAGATTTAAGGCATACTCAGGCAAGAACAAAGGAACAGGTTATGCAGACCGCAAAATCGCTGTATGAACTGGCTGACTGTGCAGTCAGGTGCGAGGTTGAACAGCAGCTTGAAACTCCCGTTATATTACAAGAAGAAATGCCTCAGATGGAAGAACCGTCTGAGGTACTTTGTATGGAGTATGGGTAATTGTAATTATATGTTAAATGTGATATACTAAATAATATCAAAGCAGACAAGAGGTATTAAAATGTCAAGGAAAAATCATAAAATGATAGACGGCAGACTGCTTAGAACAGACAAAAAAATGTGTCATTTGAAAGGCAGACAGGTAGAAAAGATTTCTGCATGGCTGAAATCCGAGTTTTTTAAAATTGCCGATGAGAAGCAGAGAAAGCCAACGAAATCCGAAATCGACATAATAACAGAAAAAGTATATGAAAAAATTGAAGAAGCACAGATTTGGATTCCGTATTATGAAGTACGCAGATATATGAGTTCCAGACAAACAAGATTTTGGAATCAATGGTTAAAACAAAAAAATGAGCATGACAGTGAATAAAAACTGTTGTGCTTTTTTATTTTGGGGAGGTGTAAAAAATAACGCAATCACAACTGATCGGCATAATAGCAATGTCGGTCATTTTTGTTTTACTGGCAGTATTAGTGTACTGTTCAAACAACTATTCCTTAAACGGAATCAAGAAAAAGACCGTAGGACAAGGTCAATATGGTACTGCCCGTTTTTCAACGAAAGCCGAGATCAAAAAGACTTACACAAAAATACCTTTTGATGTGGAGAACTGGCGTAAGGGAAAGAATCTGCCAAAGGTTCAGGGTACTGTAGTAGGGTGCAGAACCGAAGGGAAACGAACCTATGCTTTAATTGACGAGGGAGATGTTCATACAATGATGATAGGCGCTGCCGGTGTCGGCAAAACCGCTTTTTTCCTTTATCCGAATATAGAGGCGGCGTGTGCTTCAGGAATGTCTTTTCTGCAGACAGACCTAAAGGGAGACGTAGTACGCAACTATGGAACAATAGCAAAAAAATATTACGGCTACAATGTTTCGGTTATCGATCTCAGAAATCCCACACGCTCGGATGAAAATAATATGCTTCATCTGGTTAATAAATACATGGACATTTACAAGTCGGATAAGACTAATTTGCAGGCAAAAGCAAAAGCGGAGAAGTATGCAAAGATAACAGCGAAAACTATTATTAATATAGGGGGCGGAGATTATTCTTCTATGGGACAAAATGCGTTTTTCTACGACGCTTCTGAAGGATTACTGGCTTCACTTATTTTGTTAATAGCGGAATTCGGCGAGAAAAATGAAAGGCATATAGTGTCGGTATTTAAAATGATACAGGATTTATTAAAACCAGTTGAAGAAACGAAAACAGAGAAAAAAGGACAGGCGAAGCCTAAAAACGGATTTAAAATTTTAATGGAAAAGCTCCCTGACGAGCATAAAGCCAAATGGCTTGCAGGGTCTGCACTGTTTGCGGCAGATCAGGCGATGATGTCGATAATATCGACTGCATTGTCAAGGCTCAACAGCTTTATAGATTCCGAACTGGAACAGATACTGTGCTTCGGTACGGCAATTGACGCCGAGAAGTTCTGCAATGAAAAGTCGGCGATATTTATTGTGCTTCCCGAAGAAGATATCAGTAAATATTTTATGGTATCGCTGATAATTCAGCAGCTTTATAGGGAAATACTTGTTATTGCAGATGAAAACGGAGGTAAGCTGAAAAATAGGGTAATGTTTTACTGCGATGAGTTCGGCAGCTTTCCTAAGATAGAGGGAGCAGAGGCAATGTTTTCAGCAAGCCGTTCCCGAAGAATCAGCATTGTAGCAATTATTCAGTCCTTTGCACAGCTTGACAAAAACTACGGCAGAGAAGGTCAGGAGATAATAACCGACAACACGCAGCTGACTATATTCGGAGGCTTTGCCCTGAACAGTCAGAGTGCGGAGGTTCTGTCAAAGGCACTTGGAGAGCAGACAGTACTAAGCGGTACTGTATCGCACGGCAGAGATAAATCACAATCCTTGCAGATGATAGGCAGACCGTTAATGACACCCGATGAACTGAAATCCATGCCCAAGGGACAGTTTATAGTTATGAAAACGGGAACACATCCGATGATATCGCCGTTAAAGCTGTATTTTAAATGGGGTATAGAATTTGAAGAACCGTATATACTTGAAGATAAAGGTGCAAGGAAGGTCACATATATGAGTAAAGACGGATTAATGCGCGAGGTCGAGATGAAGTATCCGCAGAAGAAAAAAGTACTGCCTGTGGAGTTTGATGTGGAATTCGATGAAGAACTGCCGAAAATGAGAAAGCCGCTGAAAACAGGAGGTGTATAGTGTTTGAGATTTTCAAGGGAGATCTACGAGTACGGATTGCCTCACAGGGCAGTGACGGTATATATGTATCTTTCCAACCGTGCCGGAAAAAAGAAAGAGTGTTTCCCGTCTGTGAAAACCATTGCCAAGGATCTCCGACTTTCAAAGTCCACAGTGTTTCGTGCATTAAATGATCTTGAAAACGCAGGACTTATTGAGCGTGAGGAACGGTACAGAATAAGCGGAGGACGAAGCTCCACTCTTTATAGGGTTAAAGGTTGAAAAAACAGCGGTTTTATGGTATTATATTGATATAAAAAAGAGTTAGGAGTAAAAGGAATGTCAAACAAGTACAATTTAGACCGAGAAACCTATAGAGCAATAAAAAAGATGGACAGAGTGCAGCTGGAAAAAATACTGACCGATGTATATACATCAGGCAAAGAGGACGCAGAATTGGGATATATAGATTTAAGCGAGCTTAAAGCAGCCATCGGACAGATAAAGGGAATAGGAGAAAACAGACTCAACGAAATAATGGATGTTATTCAGAACTTTGTTGATAATGCTGATAATGCGGAGAAAAAATAAAGCATTAGACAAGGCATTTACAGAAAAAAATAATGATATAAACCGCTGACTAGAATCAGCGGTTTTTTATATGGGAGGAAAAAATGAAAAAGAGAAAAGCCGAACGGTGTAAAAGCTACAGAAGAACAAAAAAGTATTATATAACGATCCATAGCTGTGAGCGTTACGGAAAGCTGAAAAATCATCAGTCCATTGGGACTGATTTTTTTACGGAAAGAAAAAAGGAGGCGGTATAAATGTTTGACTGGATAGGAGATGCGTTAAGCTGGGTAGGAGATAAGATATCGGGAGCGGTATCAAGCGTAGGCTCGGCAATTTCCGAAGCGGTATGGGATATAATGCTTGAATGGCTGTTTAAAACAATTTACGGAGCGGTTGCAGACTTCTTCGGAATGATAAACGGTATGGCGGCGGAAATATTTGAGTTGAATTGGGTAAATGCATTTTTAAGTTTGTTTTCGTCATTCGGATGGGCGTTGTTCGTGGCAGGACTGGCAGTAGCAGTGTTCGATACTGCGATAGAATACCAGTCGGGCAGGGTAAATATACAAAGTACCTGTCTGAATATTCTGAAAGGTTTTATGGCAGTAAGCCTGTTTACAAAGCTTCCTGTTGCCCTGTATAAGTTCTGCATAACCTTACAGACAACATTCTCAGATGACTTGATGAGTTCGTTTACAGGTTCGGTAAGAGGTGATCTGGGAGATACCGCAAATGTAGTTTTGAAGTCTATGGCAGGGTATTCGGGACTGATCGGAATATTAACGGTAATAGCGCTTGCATACTGTGTAATAAAGCTTTTCTTTGCGAATATCAAAAGGGGCGGGATACTGCTGTGTCAGATAGCAGTGGGATCATTGTATATGTTCTCTATCCCAAGAGGTTTTTCAGACGGTTTTAACGGATGGTGCAAACAGATATTCGCACTGTGTCTGACAGCTTTTTTACAGACAACACTGCTGTTTCTGGGACTGCTTACATGGCAGACAAATATGCTTTTGGGACTTGGAATAATGCTTTCGGCAAGTGAAGTTCCGAGAATAGCACAGCAGTTCGGATTGGACACAAGTATAAGATTTAATATGGTGAGTGTTTCAAGTACGGTTAATACAGCTATGCGTGCAGGAAAATTTGTTACATCAAAATTTGCGTAGGAGGTATTTATGAAAACATATATATATCCGCAGAATCTGAAAGCGGCGTCAAGACTGTGGCTGTGGAGCATAAAGGATTTTCTGATAATATGTATAGGACTGATATTATCGGTTGTAATATTAACGCAGATATGGTCGTTTATACCGTTCGGAATAACGGCAATGTTTGCGTTTTTGTCTATACGCATGGAGGAAACAACGATAATGGATTATATATTCTGTGCTTTTAAGTTTTTTGTGACATCACAGCAGTTATTTTATTGGAAATAAAATGCTTTGTTCGGTTGATTGGTAAATAAAATTGTGGTATAATAAAAAACAAAGGCGGTGAAATTCATGAGCTATGAAAACTTAGCCGAGCTTAAAGCTCTGTATAACGATAAAAAAAATTTAATACCACAGGAAACTCTCAAAAGCTATCTTAAAGCATTTTCCATAGAATATACACATAATTCAACAGCCATTGAGGGAAATACACTTACCTTGATTCAGACAAAAACTGTAATAGAGGATGGCATTTCTGTCGGCGGAAAAATGCTTCGTGAAATATATGAAGTTGTAAATCACGAAAAAGCGTTTAAATATGTCCGTAAATGCATAGAAGAAAACAAAGAACTTGATGAAAATATAATCAAGGATATTCATGCCATAACAATGGAGAATATAACGACAGGCGGAATATATAGAAATGTTGATGTGTATATTTCAGGTGCTCAGCATACTCCACCATCACCAAATGAAATGTACCGTCAGATAAAAATGTTTTATTATGACTTATCTTCCAATACTCTTGATCCGATTGAACTGGCAGCATGGACACATGCCGAGTTTGTAAAGATACATCCGTTCACGGACGGAAACGGAAGAACATCACGCCTGATTATGAACTATCAGCTGATGAAAAACGGATACCTTCCGATTTCTATTGACAAAAAAGACCGTTTGTCCTACTATGAAGCACTGGAAGAATATGCTGTAAATAATAATCTAATGCTTTTTGCGGATATGATTGCAACACTTGAAGAACAACAACTGCAGAGGTGCGTAGATATGACACAGGATATGACTCCGGAAATTCAAAACTTTGAACAGCAACAAAATATGTAAAATAAACAGGCTTTCATGAAAAAATGAAAGCCTGTTTTATTTTGGAAAGGATTATTAATGAAAAACAAAAAATCAACGCAGACATTATTAGGCTTACAGACCTTTGGCAAGTACGGACTGAAAACAGATAGGGCAGAACTTGTGTTTTACAGTGTACAGCCAACAAATATATCGGTATTGTCAGATGAGAATATAGATGTTAAAGTGCATCACTTAATGTCGCTGCTGTCGATGATACCCGAACTTGAATTGATATGTCTGGATAGCTGTCAGTGCTTTGACGCAAACAAGCAGATTATCATTCAGAGGATAGAAGAAGAAAAGAATCCTGAGATAAGGAAGATACTGAAATCGGATTTGGAGTTCTTAGACAGTATTCAGGTGGAAATGTCTACGGCAAGACAGTTTATGTTCTGCCTGAGGATAAGCGATAAAAAGGAAGGACAGGTATTTCAGCAGATAAACCGTTCGTCAAAGCTGATAGCCGAACACGGATTTGATGTCAGACAGCTGAAAAAGGAGGATATCAAGCGAATGCTTGCCATATACTTTGAGGTATCAATGAACGGAGAAGATATATCGGATACAGAGGGAGAAGCATATTTGGAGGTAGCGGTAAATGAAAATATTTAAGAGAAAGCCAAAGGTTCTCACACCGGAACAGGCAGAGGAAATAAGGGTACAGGAATTTTTCGACAGGGTAGCGCCAAGTACAGTGAAGTTTTTTACAGACCATTATATATGCGGAAACAGTTACAAAAGTGTGTGGGCGGTAAGGGAATATCCGCCGTCAACGGAAGAACAGGCAATACTGTCACACTTAGCAGACCGAAGCGGAGTAACACTTAGAATATACAACAGACTTGTAGACAGCTCGGAACAAAGGCAGATAATACAGCATGCAGCAAGGAGAAACAAGCTGATGACAACTGTAAACGATGTGACCGATTCAATAGAGGCGGAGAACAATCTGAAAGATGTTGTACAGCTTATAGCAGACCTTAGAAGAAACAAAGAACCGCTTTTGCATACGGCTGTGTTTATTGAACTGAAAGCAAGTGATGAAGAAAAACTGAAGGTACTGCAGTCGGATATTTTGATGGAGCTTACCCGTTCAAAGATCATGGTGGATAAGTTGATTTTAAGACAGAAAGAAGGAATGCTGTCAGCATTGCCGTTTGGTTACAATGCGTTCGGAACTTTGTTTGAAAGAGTACTTCCTGCAAGCGCTGTGGCAAATTTGTATCCTTTAAATTATTCAGGCAAAACCGATGAAAAAGGCTTTTATATCGGACGAGATAAATTCGGCACAAATATTCTTGTGGACTTCGATAAGCGGAGTGATGACAAGACCAATGCAAATGTTCTTATTCTCGGAAACAGCGGACAGGGTAAGTCGTATCTTATGAAGCTGGTGCTGACAAATATGAGAGAGTCGGGGAAATCGATAATTTGCCTTGATCCCGAAGCCGAGTATGAGGACTTGACCAATAATCTAGGTGGTACTTATCTCGATCTAATGTCGGGAGAATATATGATAAATCCGTTAGAGCCGAAAAGCTTCGGCGAAGCACAAAAGGGGGATAATGAGCCTGAAACTTTCAGAAAAGTAACAAGGTTAAGTCAGCACATCTCATATCTCAAGGACTTTTTCAGAACTTACAAGGATTTTACCGATGCAGAGATCGATACAATTGAAATTATGTTAATGAAGCTGTATGCGAGATTTGATGTAGATGAACTTACCAATCTTGATAAGCTGAAACCAACGGATTATCCTGTTATGGAGGATCTGTATAATCTTATTGAAAAGGAATATATGATATTCGACCATGAGAAAAAGCATCTGTATACAGAAGAAAACTTACAGAACATATGTCTGGGACTGCACTCCATGTGCAAAGGAGCGGAAAGCAAATATTTTAACGGTCATACGAATATAAAGGACAGTGAGTTTTTATGTTTCGGTGTGAAAGGCTTAATGGACACAAACAAAAAGCTTAAGGATACCTTGCTGTTTAACATTCTCAGCTATATGAGTAATCAGCTGCTGAGCAGAGGCAATACCGTTGCGGCAATAGACGAGCTTTACCTCTTTTTAAGCAATCTGACTGCTATTGAATATATAAGAAACGCCATGAAACGTGTTCGTAAAAAAGAGTCCTCGATAGTGATAGCTTCACAGAATATCGAGGACTTTCTGCTGCCTGAAATCAAGGAATTTACAAAGCCGCTGTTTTCGATTCCAACGCATCAGTTCTATTTTAATCCCGGAAATATTGAGGTACAGGCGTTTATTGAAACACTACAACTAGAAATGTCAGAGTATGATTTAGTTAAATATCCTGCAAGGGGTTCGTGTCTGTACCGCTGCGGAAACGAGAGATATCTGCTACAGGTAATAGCTTCCGATTATAAGGCTAAGCTGTTCGGTAAGGCAGGAGGCAGGTAATTTTAATATATACCTTATTTTTAACTAATTTGACGGCGATTGAGTACATTCGCAACGTCATGAAGCGTGTTCGCAAAAAAGAATCAGCAATGGTATTAGCCTCGCAGAATATCGATGATTTTCTGATCCCGGAGGTACGGGAATTGACCAAACCGCTGTTTGCAATTCCCACCCACCAGTTTCTGTTTAATGTCGGAAACATCGAGCCAATGGCGTACACCGATACCCTGCAATTGGAACTGTCGGAGTTCTCGCTGATCCGGTATCCGGAGCGAGGTTCCTGCTTGTATTGCTGCGGTAACGAACGGTATCTGCTGCAAGTTCATGCGCCGGTTTACAAGAAAAAATTGTTTGGAAAGGCGGGCGGAAGATAAATTATAATTGAAAAAATATTTGATAGGAAGTGGTAAATATGGTATAATAAAATTGAAATGAGGTGAGCGTAATGTATGTGTTTCCAAAACGATGTGATGGCGCAGACACGTTAAAATATATTTTTCCGTCTATGCAAAAAGAGGTGCAGAAAGTGATAGAGGCAACAAAAAACATTGATTGTATTCGGCGCATTACCATATTCGGAAGCGCAGTAACAATGAACTGTGGTATAGGCAGTGACCTTGATATTGCAGTCGATGCTCCTGATATCACAGATGAGGATGAATTTATACAGATCATTCGACCGATCAGAAGAGCAGTTTGCGTTGATGCGGATATTATTCATTTGAATGGTATAAAAAATCAGCTGCTGTTAAACGATATTAAAACAAAAGGAGTGGATGTATATGACCGCCGGATTTGCTGATATGATCAAGCTTTCAGAGCATTGCAAGAAACTGGGTGAGACGTTTTCTGATAATCTGGAACACATTGCGGATTCACTTACGCTTTGGGAATCAAAAAGCGGATACGATCCGTATATTACATTTTCTCAGAAAAAATATGATACAGCCAAATTGCTCTACGAGGAAATACATGAAAAGCTTGTTTTGGCTATGAATTAGAATTATGAAGAAACAGAGGAAGAAACTGAAGAATTATCTTTCGACATGACAATGTAGAAAGCAGAAAGAGCCGCAAATGCGCTGACTCTTTATGGCAGAAATATTTTTTAGATAATAAAATGATCAATAACTGACTGTTGAAAAACAGTCAGTTTTTTGTTTGAGGAGGAAAAGATATGAGTGTAACGGCAGGAGCAATAGCCAAAAAGGCAGCGGTGATATTGGTAAAGGATAAGCGGACATGGAAGGTAGTTGGATTTCTAGCAGCGATGATAATAGTCATAGCCTTGCTTCCTGTGATGGTTTTATTGGCAATAGGAAATCAGCTTTCATCAGCTCAAACGCAGAATATAGATTATTCTGCATATGTTCAGAATCTGAGCGCTGAGCAGAAATCTCAGCTTTCACAAATGGAATCGGACGGTAAAGCAATTGCAGATGAGCTGTCAAAGCTCGGTCTTAAAACACAGACCGTAAAAGCACAAATGATTTACCTCACCTATTTTGATTCTGTAAAGCAGGGTGAGAAGTTCTTTACAGATTACTGTGCCTGTTTTAAGGAGAAGGATAATAAAAAGCTGATAGAAAATCTAAATGGAAAATACGGACTGAAAATCAGTTATGAAGAATTTATGAGGTCGTATTCTGTGATTGCAAATGTCAGTATAGACAGCAGTTTGTTTTTAAATCTCGATGTGAAAAACAATATTGACTTAGCGAGGTGGGCAGAAAACGCATATACAACTCAGTGGGGATATGTTCCTCATACAGACGGAAATGTTCTGACGGAAGAAAAATATAAGGCTCTTAAAGAAAAATATCCAAAGGATATCAAAGAGGAATGTGATAAATGGCAAATCCGAAGAACGACAGACAACTATAACTTACTGAGATCATATCTGTGGTATGACAGCAAAAGCAGAACAATTTCAAAGGATAATTATTCGATTTCCGATATGAGTGTGCAGGAGCTGTACAACTCAGCATCAGTCAAAGGAAGTATGGATAAGCTTCCCGAAAGGTTAGGAACTGCTGTTATAAACGGAGATATCATTGGAATATATATCGGCGGAGGTAATGTGGTCTATGCGAAATCTGTTACGGACGGAGTGGTAAAAGAGTCTGTAAAAAATTCATTATGGAAAGCGTGGTTTGAAATACCGTGGATAGAGTACGGGGAGGAAAAGAATTTTAATAATGAAATTCAGTTTGATGAATATGACAAAGCCAAGAAAAATAATCTGGGACTTGTCCAATGGGCAATTCAGGCTCACGAAAACGGCTGGGGATATGTCTATGGTACATACGGAAATGTTCTTACCGAATCAATTCTGCAGGACAGAGCTTCAGTGTTTGGGGGAGAAGTAACAAGCTACATGGACTTTATCCGTTCAAACTGGCTTGGAAAGAGGACAGCGGACTGCGTTGGATTAATCAAAGGATACGGTTGGTATGACAGTAAATCAGGTAAGATAACGGTTGGTTCTAATGGCATGGCAGATGTGGGAGCAAACGGAATGTTTGAAAATGCCAAGGTAAAAGGTACGATAGACACCATACCGGAAGTTCCCGGACTTGCTGTTTGGAGTGACGGTCACATCGGAATCTATATTGGAAACGGAGAGGTGATCGAAGCCATGAACACGCTGAGAGGCGTTACCCGTACCAAGCTTGTAGGGCGTGAGTGGACTCATTGGTTACAGATTCCGTACATCAGTTATGTTGAGGAAAAGGAGAAGAAGTAATGAAAATATATTTAAAAGACGGCAAATATACTGCTTATATAAAGGATTTTCCTATGACGGTTTTTGAATTGCAGGATACATTAGATCAGATGAAAATTACGAAAAATGATTCAAAAGTTCTGTTTAAAATTTCAAAATATGATAATACGACATTGCCCCAAAACCTTTGCGAACAAGAATTTTCTGCGGATATATATGAGATCAATCTGTTTGCGGAAAGATATGAAAAGCTTGATGAGCTTAACTGTGCGGTATTCAAAAGTCTATTAGCAGCTTATCCTGAAAGCAGTTTTGAAGATTTGTTATTGATGACTTATGGATTGGACAGTGTTCCTGTATATCGGTGTTCTTCATTAGAAGAATTAGGTGAAGCAATGATAGAAAATGATATGGTTGAAGAACTGAAGGAGCTTCCCGATGAATACATAGACTTTATTGACCGTGAGAAAATCGGCAGTTTGTGTCAGGACAGAGAGAAAGGAATGTTCATTGACGGCTATTATTGTGTGCCGTCTGTATATGAAAAACCGGACATCAATATTGAGATAGGCGAGGGTGATAAATGTTTTTTCCGTCTGCGGATTGCGCCTGCGCCTATTGATGAAGAACCTACAGATAAGCTTGCACAATGGATCTCACTTCCTTGTGACAGAGAACAGCTTGATGAATTTTCAAAATCCTTTGGGACAGACAGGATTGAAGATATGGTTTATTATGATTTTCAGTCAGCTTTGCCGATGATCACCGATGAGCAGTTTGGTGATATGGACAGGATAAATGAACTGAATTTGCTTGCGGAAAAACTATCAGAGCTGTCCGATTATGATTTTATAAAGCTGAAAGCCGTAATGGAGAGTCAAGACTTTAGAGAAATATCCGATGCTGTTGAGTGTATAAACTGTCTTGACGGATATGGTTTTGATGTGAATGTCAGCCATGAAAGTGTGTTTGGAAAGGAATATTTATCAAGAAATCTGCCGACTGATTTTAATTTATCTGTACTTGAAGATATAGATTTACATGATTTCGGAAGTAAAATTTTAAAATGCAAGGGAGCAATGTTAACTTCCTATGGAGTAATATACGGAAAAAATTTGGATTTGTATTCGGCAATCACATTACAGCAGGAACAGGAGATTGCAGAGGAATGTGAGGAAGAAATATCGGAAGATGAATCACAGGATTTTAGTATGGGAATGGAGATGGGCATATGAAAAAATCAGTAACAGTAAGCATTGAGAGTGAAAAGCTCTCAGCGCTTGAAATGTATTTAGGACAGAAAAATCTGAAGCTTACAGAGGAACTTGATAAATGCATAGAAACATTGTATCAGAAAAATGTACCGTCAAATGTCAGAGAGTTTATTGAAATGACAACTGCAAAAAAGCCTGCAAGGAAATCGAAGAACAATGTGCATGATGAATTGAATAATCAGTCTGAGTAATAACTGACAATAATTGTCCTGTCGGGATACCGACTAACTCGCCCTGTGTCGCACGACAATGCCTTTTGTGAGGCTTTTACAAGGTAGGTGGGGTAAGTTACCCCATAGGTTTGTCGAGCAAATTTCGGGCATTTGTCGCAAAGTTTGAGAAAGCAAATAGAGGATAGGTTTGATGGAAATCGAACCTTTTTTTGTTTGCTGGTTAAAGTTTTGGCGTCAAAATTGCCGCCAAAACAATTACAGCAACGGGCAAAGCCCGCTGCTTAGGGGTTTGAGAGAGTCAGATAAATGGAGTCAAAAAGGGAGGTTTGAAAAAATTATGGAGTCAAATGTGCAGAAAAAAAGAGAAAGCACCGAAGATACGGAACTTTCCAATGGAGTCACAGAGGAAAAGATTAAATTTCCGCTGTATGTATTTCCCGATACAATGGAAAAGGTTGATATGCTGTATAAGTTTGATAATTGTAGTTCAAGAACTGAATTTATTGAAAAAGCAATTAGATTTTACTGCGGTTATCTTCTCAATAAGGAAAGTACGGCAACAGAATTTATTGCTCCTCAGCTTGCTTCAATAACAGAGGGTATAGTAAAAGGGAGCGAACAAAAATTATCAAGGTCATTATTCAAGTTAGCGGTTGAAGTCGGAGCATTGACTCATATGGTAGCGGCGATAAATGAAATAGATGACGATACTCTTCATAAGCTTAGAATTATGTGTGTTGATGAGGTAAAGCGTATCAACGGTGTAATTAATTTTGAAAAAGCAGTTCGGTATCAAAGGAGTGATGAGTAATGTCACAGATAATAGTAACAAGCCGATATTTAAAAAGCGGAACTGAAACCAAACGAAAAAATTATACAAGATACATTGCGACTCGTGAAACAGTGGAAATCCGTGAACAGAATAAAATTGACAGAGAAGCTCCTGCAACAGAAAAACAGCAGGAGCTTCTCTCTGATTTACTTAAAGATTTTCCCGAAGCAAAAAAGTATCTGGAATATGAGGATTATAAAAATAAGTCAACAGTTGAAAATGCAAGTGAATTGATATCGGCAATAATAGAACGCAATGCAGATGTTATCGGTAACCGTCAGAACTTTGTAGGTTACATGGCAATGCGTCCGGGAGTTGAAAAAAGAGGCTCTCATGGTTTGTTCAATGATAAGGACGAACCTATAATTTTAAATCAGGCAGCAGACAAAATTGCAAATCATCCCGGAAATGTATGGTCTCATGTCGTGTCTCTCAGGCGAGAGGATGCAATTCGTCTGGGTTATGATAATTCAGATGGGTGGCGTGACTTAGTGAAAAGACATATCTCGGATATATCAGAAGCACAGCGTATCCCGTTATGTAATCTGAAATGGTATGCGGCTTTCCATGACACAACGCACCATCCGCATATTCATCTGCTTGTATATTCTACAAATGTAAAACAGGGATTTTTGACTAATCAGGGAATAGATAAAATCCGTTCGGTATTCGCAAACGACATATTTCATGATGATCTGCAGTCTATATATCAGGCGCAGACAATCAGTCGTGATGAATTAAAAGCAGAATCGAAAAAGTATGTGGAAAATTTACTTAAAAAAATTTCTGAGGGAAGTTTTGAAAATGCTGAACTTGAGAAGCTTATTAAAACTTTAAAGACACAGCTTAAAAACTGCAAAGGCAAAAAGGTATACGGATTTCTTCCGCCGGATGTTAAAGAAACGGTCAATGCAATTTTTAAAGAGCTTTCAAAGGACAAAAGCATTCAGTCCTTATATGAAAAATGGTGCGAGCTTGAAAGACAGAAGTACAAAACCTATACACAGAAAGAAAAAGAATTTCCACCGCTGTATGAAAATAAGGTTTTCCATTCGGTAAGGAACAGTATAATAGGTCAGGTTTTAAATATGGATTCACTGACCGGATTTGCTGATTACATAGACCCCGAACCTACAGAGATCACAACCGATAAAGATGTGCCTACGCCGATTGAAGATTACATAACGGAAGAAGATTTCAAATGGAATGATGAAGGAGTTGAGTATAATACTTCTGATTTTGAATCAGACAGCCATTACTATATCAAGTGGAGTACTTCATACAAAGAAGCCTGTAAAATTATTTACGATAAAAAATCGAGAAAAAGGATTATGAGAAAGCCGAACAGCTTTTAATAGCCGAAGCTGATTCGGGGAATGTGCTTGCGGTGCATGACTTAGGTAAACTGTACTCAACTAACAAGAATGAAGAAAAATCATCTGAATATTACAGAGAGGCTTTAAATGGATTTACGGAGATAGAACCCAATGCGGATTTTATATTTCCCTATGAATCCGATTATCAAAAGCCTGTTGATATGAGGTCATATATATGGTATCGCATAGGCAAAATGCATTGCTATGGTTTAGGTACGCAACAGGATTATGAAAAAGCGTTTGAATGGTTTTTAAAATCGGCAAAAGAGGGTAATAAATTCGCTCAGTACAGTTTGGGCAATCTGTATTACTATGGAAACGGAACAGATAAGGACTTGTCACAGGCGTTTCATTGGTACATGAAGTCTGCTGAACAAGGTCAGCCTTACGCTTCTTACTCCATTGCACAAATGTACAATAAGGGTGAATATGTTACTAAAAATGAAGATACAGCTCAAAAATATTACAAATCCGCATTGTCCGGTTTTCTTCAACTTGAAAGTAAGAATCAGATGATGATAACCTGTTTTATAAAATGGGAACTATGTACAAAAACGGTCTGGGTACTGATATTGATATGGATAAGGCGATTAATTATTTCATGCGTTCGGCGGAGCTGAATAATACAAATGCAAAGAGGACGCTGGCGCTTGAATATATCTCAGGAAAGCACTTGGAACTGGATATAGAAAAGGGACTTGAGATGCTCACAGAATGTGCAGACAGGGGAGATACACTTTCGTGCTACAAGCTTGGGAAAATATATTTTAAAGGTGAGATAGTGTACAAGGATTTGAATATGGCTGAAAAGTATTTTCTGAAAGCCTCTCAGAAAGAAAATCGATATGCTTTGTATTCTCTTGGCACACTGTACCTGGAAAAAGAAAAATACAGTCTTGATAAAGCAGTGGAGTATTTTGAAAAAGTCTTGAAGTATGAAGAAATAAAGCCGTATGCCGAATATTCTCTGGCAAAGATCATGTTGGATAATAATCCGTACCACGATTCAGAAAAGGCTGTAAGTCTCTTAGAATCATCAGCCGAGGACAATGATTGGGCGTCTTTTTTATTAGGCAGATTGTATTTATACGGTACAGACGATATTCAAAAGGATAAAGAAAAAGCGTTGGAATGGCTTGAGCTATCGGCGGAACAGGGGAATGAGTATGCACAGAATATGATTGACAATATTCAAAACTTTGAAAATGCTGTAATAGCCAATACAATATTCGGTTTGTTTGTAAATTTAAGCAGATGCATAGCCGATGACTATAACCGGAAATACAAGTCAAACAGAATGTCTGCCGACAGAAAGCTAAGGCGTATTATACAGCAGAAAAAACAATCTCTCGGTCTCAAAGAGGAACATCTTCAAAACCAAGAGATGTATTAGTGTAAGCGCAATAGGCCCTGCGTCAATGTGACACGGGAAAGTTAAGTAGAAAATAGAATATATATATTACAGAGAGAAGAATAATATATTTATCTTTTAATTAACTGAAGTGTGTATAAGGGAAGGTGGGGTATTGTGAAGAATTGAAACAGCTTTGTCTGTATCGGTTATCCAATCTTCTATCTGCTGTTTTTCAAGTACGACAGGCATTCTGTGATGAATACTGCTTACAGATGAATTTGCAGATGTGGTTAAAATAATAAATCTCGGTTCGTCTTTAAAAAAGTTATAGAAACCTGCCATATACAGAGCGTTGCTGCCTTGAATGTTAAACAGATATTTTTGCTTAGATTTGTCCCATTCATAAAACCCTGTGCTTGGGATAACGCATCTGCGATTTAATAAACTGTCTTTAAAGGTTTTCTTTTCCTCTGCTGTTTCAGCTCTGGCATTAATAATAACGCCTTTGTTTCTGAAATTAGGAAAACCCCATTTGTATGGAACAGGAGTAACAGTTGAGTTTTGCTCAATTAAAACCGGAGCTGTGTTTGTCGGAAAGATTTCGCCTGATTTTACAGCCATTTGACCGTATTTGCTTTTGATCAGTTTCATAATTTCAGAAATATCACGGTTATATTCATCGTCAAAAAATAAGCTGTATCTTCCGCACATTATCCCTTTGCCTCCACAAACCATCGAGGTTCTTCATAAAACAAATATGATTCCTGACCGAGAATCCTGCAAGTGTAACGCATACCGATACCGCCTGCCTTTAAACTTGCAGCCCTTCTTTTGTCAACAACCTTGTCAATTGTATAAACCGTACCGTCTTCCCAAGTTACAGACAGCGGAGTAATATTTCCCTCTGTATCAAATTTTGCTGTTACTTCAACATAAACCTTTCGCAACATAAAATCACCCTTTTTAGTATTTCTTGTTCCGGAACGGATATACTAATTAAAGAGGAATGTACTTGTAACGAATAATAATTTATAGAAATACTATGATAATAAAAAGGAGACATTTATATTTTTGGAATAACACCGTTTGAGAGAAACGATCTCTGGAATCCGTTCAGAGATTTTGAGAAAGAATTTATTAAAGGCTTTGGTACTGTCAGCCATTGCCGTACTGACATTAAGGACGAGGGAGATAAATATCTGCTTGAGTGTGAAATGCCCGGTTTTGACAAGAACGACATCAAAATTGACATCAGTGGAAGCACCTTGACACTATGTGCCGAGCATAAGGTCGAAAACGATGAGAAGAACAGCAGCGGAGAATATATTCGCAGGTAGAGAACTTATGGCTCATATTGCAGAAGCTTTGACATTTCAAATATTGATGAAAATGCAATTAATGCCGAATATACTAACGGAATTCTAAAGTTGACCTTGCCGAAGAAAGCTAAAGAACAGCCTCAGACAAAAAGAATTGAAATAAAATAAGCAAACAAAGCGGAGTTCAGTTATAAAAAGGCTGTACTCCGCTTTAGTTAAAAAAACTCATAGGATGAATTATATGTTCGTTTTTTGGATCAAGGTTAGATAATTCCGAGTCACAAAGCATCATACCTTTTTGAATAGAAAAATGCCCGAACCTGTTACGCAGAGTATCCATAGCAGCTTCAAGCTCCTCCTGCTTCTGTAGCTTTGCAACATCAGGAAGGAGTGACAGCTGAACGAAATCCATTGGTTTTAAATCGCAGGCTCTAACACTTAAGGAGCGAATTGGCTTGCCGTTGGTGTGTTTTTTGAAAAGTGAGAAAGCAAGTTCAAATATGGACTTAGCCGTTCTGTTTGGAATTTCAAGTTTTCCTTGTCTTTCAAACCATTCAAGCGCGTTGTCGCGAATGCCTATCTGAACAGTACGGCAGATAAAGCCATATTCACGAAGTCTTGCGGAAACGCTTTCGCTTAGCACCATAAGGGTAATTTTTATGTCCTCATCGGTCATCAAATCTCTGGGAGCAGTTGTGCTGTTACCTACAGTCTTTATAAGAGATTTTGCTCCGATATTGGAAACAGGGGAAGTATCAAGACCGTTTGCAAACTGCCAAAGTACAACTCCCATTTTACCAAGCCAAAATTGAAGATTTTCGGGATTTGAATTTGCAAGATCGCCGATAGTAAAAATACCCTTGCGTTTTAATTTTGCGTGAGTTGCTCGCCCTACATAAAGAAGTTCTTTAACAGGCAGAGGCCATACTATTTCTTTAAAACGATTGCTTTCAATAACGGTTGTTGCGTCCGGTTTTTTCATATCAGAACCGAGCTTTGCAAAAATCTTATTGAAAGAAACTCCGACAGAAACCGAAACGCCTAACTCAAATTTAACTCGCTTGCGTATTTCATTTGCAATATCTTCTCCCGAACCGAAAAGCATAGTACTTCCCGAAACATCAAGCCAACATTCATCAAGCCCGTAAGGTTCAACTTTATCTGTGTATTCGGAATATATTTCACGGATCAGCTTTGAATGCTTCATATACAGATCATAATGCGGAGGAACAAAAACAATATCGGGACACTTTTTCTTTGCCATCCACATAGGATCGCCTGTCTGAACACCATAAGCTTTGGCTTCGTAATTTTTTGCAAGAACAATACCGTGCCGAGCCTTCGGATCGCCGAGAACAGCAAGCGGTTTTCCTCTGTATTCAGGGTGATACAAACATTCTACCGAAGCATAGAAATTATTTAAATCTGAATGCAGAATAACTCTTTCTTTCATATAAATCCCTCAAATTTAAAACATATGTTCCAACCTATTATACCACTTATTTTATGTGAAGTATACAGGTAATGTGAGGTAATAGTTAATTGTGTTGACATAAATTAGTATTTATGGTAATATATTGATACAGAGTGTAATAAATGGAAATAAGTTTATTCACGATGATATATACCGGAAGGAAGAAATGAAAATCAGAAGCAGTAAGGACAGAATAATATCTATAGCAATAGCCACAGCAATAATATCAACATGTACAATACCGAATGTAATAGCCGAATCACGCAATGATATAAATGAACCTGAACAGACTATATCAAATTCACAGGAAGAAGTATACATAACAGGTGAAATAGCGGAATTGAGAAGTAAATACAGTAAAACCTACGAGCAGTCTGACGGCAGCAGAATAGCTGTTATGTCGGCTGCTCCGATTTGTTTTTATGATAAGGAAAATGAAACCTGGGAAGAATACGATAACCGTCTGACATATAACGAAGAAACAGAAACATTTGAAAGTGAAGAAACAGGCTCTGATATGCAGGTATCACTGCCGAAAAATATTGATGAACAAAACAATATTGAGGTTGAAGCAGACGGTTATACAGTTTCAATTACTCCGATGGAGATGAAATCTTTGTCTTCAAAAAAGACAAATGAAAAAAAGAAAATAAAGAGTGTAAGTGAAAAAAGTCTAAAAAAATACAGCTTGGAGGATTATGTATCTGATTCCGTTTTAGACGGTAAGGTAGAGTATACACAGGATGAAGCCTCAAAGGTAGAGTACATATTCTCAGGAAGCGGATTAAAGGAAAATATAATTATATCGGAAGCGCCGATAAATAAACAGACATATTCATTCAGAATAAAAGCAGAAGGGTTAACGGCAAAGCTGAAAAAGGACGATACAATAAAGCTGATTGATAAGGACAAAAAAGCGGTCTTTGTTATTCCCGCACCGTATATGTATGACAGCAATTTTTCTTTTTCGGATAAAATAAAAACCACATTAAAAAAAGAAGGAACAGAATATATTCTCACATATATGCCGGACCATAAGTGGCTTACTGATGAGGAAAGAGCATATCCGGTAACGATCGATCCGACTGTTGATACCAGATCATATAAAGATAAAATAGTTGATACATCGGTTATGAGCGCCTTATCTATGAATATATCAAAAAATTCAAGGCTTTTTGCAGGTGCATATGACAGAAATACAACTGATTTATATATAAAGTTCACAAAACTGCCTCATATAGATAAACAATGGATAGTATCAAATGCGGTACTTTATCTGAAAACAGCGTCAGAACAGGGGAACAAGATAAATGCATATAAAGTAAATTCTGATTGGGATACAAGTTCAGTAATAGGGAATCGTCCGTCAGTTGACAGTAAAATACTTGATGTTTTTAATGTCCCGAATTCAAAAGATAAATGGGTATATTGGGATATAACCAATGCGGTTAATAGCTGGTATAACGGAGAAGAAAATTACGGAATAAAGCTTTCGTCAACTTATGTGACTAACAGTGAATCTGTATTTTATTCGTCAGAGGAAGCAGATTCAGAAAAAATTCCGTTTTTAGCAATAAAATATAATATGGTTTCAGCGGCACAGAGAGGAGAAAATAAAACAGTAGATATAAGCAGAGCGGGGAAAGCGGAAATAGACGATTTTTCGGGAAACCTTGTACTGTCAAGAGAAGATATCGGTTTTAACGGAAAAGTAATGCCCGTAAATATATCGATGATATACAACCTTAATAACGGAAGTAATCCTACATTTGGATTTGGTTTTAAAACCAATTATAATCAGACAATAAATGCGGTTTATAATTCCGGAAAGCTTCAGTACTATGAGTATGTGTGCGGTGACGGAAGCAAGGTATATTTTGATTATGATGAGAAAACAGGAGAATATACAGACAGAAGCGACAGAGGATATACGCTCAAGAATAACGGTACAAAGGCCAGCGATTATTCAAGTATTGTCATTACAGATTCAAGCGAGTATGAATATTATTTTGATAAATACGGCAGACTTATAAAAATAAGTATTAATAAGTGGACAGAAGAATCGGCAATAGAAATTGCATATGTCGGGGATTATACAAAATATTATGAGATAGATTATATAAAAGACGGCGTGGGAAGAAAGTATGATTTTAACTATACAGACGGAAAACTGACGGATATTTCATACTATGGAAATACAAATAACGTGCTGAAAAAAGTTACATACCAGTATGACAGCGGTTCTAAATTAACAAAGGTCACATATCCTGATGGAGAATCTGTAAAATACTATTATGGCAATCAATGCTTGGTATCTGCATATAACACAGATGATTATCATGTAACTTTTAATTATACAAATTATACTTCTTCATCTAAAGCCAATAGAGTAACCGGGATAAAAGAGTACGAAAGTCAAGGAACGAAGGGCGGAGATATATCAGTTATATATACTCCGTTTCAGACAGAGTATATAAATAACAACACAGGTGATACGGAAACATTAGTGTTCAGCAATGACGGAGATTTGATCTCTACATATAACTCAGACGGCTATGTAACTGTAAACGAGTATGCCAAGAGTTCGGAAGCTCATGGAGTAAGCAGTCTTGTCAATACATATGAGCATAAGAAAAGTGAAACAAACCTTATTGCAAACGGAGAGTTTGAAAGCGACGTATCGGGCTGGCAAACAGTTAACGGTGTAAATCATCCGTGGGACAGTCAGGGACATCCCGGAAACAGCGGCTCAGTTAAATTAGTGGGACATCCAAACGGGACTTCGGTTATATTACAGAGAATTGAGGTGTCTGGAACCAAGGGAGATACATATGACATCGGAGGCTGGGCAAAAGCAAATGCGTCATCACGTCAGCCGTTTGAAATATGGGTCACATTCCTTGGTCAGAGTTCATCGGGTGATGTTCAGAAGATAAACTTTAATCCATATTGCACAGACTGGCAGTATGCAATGAAAAATGTCCAGGCAGAAAGCGATTATACACAAATACAAATAGCCATAAACTATTCAGGTCAGATAAACGAAGCATATTTTGACGGAATAGTTGTGTATAAGGGAGAGAAAGCTGAAGAAACTACGGAGGATTCAAGCGAAGAAACAACAACTCCTCAGGAAACTACAAAACCCGAACCGACAACGGTAATAGGTTCGGACGGAAGCGTTACCACCACAGAGGAAAATGACGGAGTAAAGACGGTAAGCGTTGTAGATAAGTACGGAAACGACTTGTCGAACGAAACAATAATAGGCGGTGTTTCGCTTTCTAATAGTAGTGATTATACTGAGAATGGAAATTATCTTAAATCTATAAAAAATTCACTTAGTGCAAAAATAACATATGGTTACAGTGAATATTTTGGTGATCTTCAGTATGTTAAAGACGCTAATGGAAATGTTGTAAATTATACTTATGATTTAAATGGAAATACAACAAAAGTATCACAGAATGTTTCAGGACTTAGTAATGGACTAGCTATAGAAAATTCTTATTCGTATGACAATGGTAATCGATTAAGTGAAACTATACAAAATGAAATTAATTATAAATTTAATTATACAGAGTTTGGCTTAATAAAGTCTATTAAAGAAAATGATAAAAAATTAATAAGTTATAAATATAATGATAATGGTTATATTTCTTGTGAGGATTATGGAAATGATCAAATCGTGGATTATAGTTATAATAATGATAAAAAGAAAGTAACAGTCAAACAGAATGATAAAACACTTTATGCCTATAATTATGATGAATTTGGTAATCTGATTTCAATAAAAGATAATATATCTGACAGGGTTACAAACTATACAACAGATAAAGACGGAAACATCATAACTGAAGAAACAGGCGATGTATATCATAAGTTTTACAGCACCGAAGATGAAAATATAGAGGTTATAGGGAACGAAACAAAGAAAACTAAAACAGAATCTAAAGATAATCAAACTAAAACCTCTTGGACTGTTAATGATGAAATATATTCAACCTATATCACAGAGACCGACAACTTCGGAAGAACAACAAGTGAAAAAATATATAGGATTTCTCATGATTCTGATGGCAAAGAGGTTGCAAGTTCAAAGAATACGGTTTACAATAAAGAGTACAGTTACACATCGCCTGAATCTGGACCATAGTCAATAAGCTGGACACAAAAAGGCGAAAAGAATTAAGAGTAAAAT
>OFLZ01000549.1_pt1 | contig 29147 bp, 26 predicted proteins | sample 1541321 | NCBI WGS metagenome assembly OFLZ01 (sample SAMN04209223, study PRJEB22552) | human gut metagenome | biome: gut; material: feces | host: Homo sapiens | place: USA: Oklahoma | reverse complement strand
GAAGGCGAAGCTGACGCTGAACATCCTCGTGACCATCCTGCGGGGTGCCGGGCGGCTGACGAAAGCCGTCTTCGGCTCGCTGCGCGTCACGAAGATCCGGGTCTGCCTCGGCGTCCGGGGCGAAGACCCCGCCGAAGCCGCCCGCGCCTACGGCAGGCTGAACGCATGGCTCTACCCGTCCCTCGGCGTCATCGACCGCTTCGTCTACCTCGATTTTGACGAGCTGCGCATCCTGCCGGACTTCGGCAGTGCCGAGCCGACGGTGGCCGACCGGGTGTCGTTCCACCTCCGCGCAAGGCTGCTTTTCATCGTTGCAGCCGCTTTGCGCGTTTTGTATGAGTTCTGGCGCGAAAAAGTGCTGGACGTCTTCCTGTGAGGCAGAATGCAGGAATTGAAATGGACGGCAAAACGTGTTATACTAATAAAAAGGAGGCGATTGCTATGACGACTCTCAGCATTCAGGTCGATGAAAAAGTCGAAAAGGAAGCAGAAAAGCTCTTCTCTGATTTTGGCCTTGATATTTCTACCGCAGTAAATATTTTTCTGCGTCAGTCGATTCGGGAAAACTGTATTCCCTTCAACATCCAGAAGGAAGTTCCGAATGCGGATACGCTCGCAGCAATGAAGGAATCCGAGGATATGATAGCGCACCCGGAAAAATATAAGAGCTATCATGATGTGGATGAAATGATGAAGGACTTGCTTGCATGAAATACGAGATCAAGCCGTCGTCTCGCTTCAAGCGGGATATGAAATTGGTCAAGAAACGCGGCTACGACCAGCGCTTGATCGAAAATGTCATCAGAACGCTCGCTGCCGGTGAAGAACTGGACAAAAAGTACAGAGACCATCTTCTGCTCGGTGACTATGCCGGTTTTCACGAATGTCATATTACGCCGGACTGGCTGCTGATCTATCAGATCTACGAGGAAGAGCTTTATCTGCTGCTTTCCAGAACGGGGTCACACAGCGATCTGTTCTGACCTGAATGGGAAAAACGGCATACAGACAGAACGTCCTGCAAATTTTTGCAGGGCGTTTTCTTTTGAAAGACTGGACGTCTTCCTATAAAGTGTGTTACAATAATATCGTATGGTGTATACTCCTATCCAGAGGGAGTTTTCCCGGAAAATAATAGTAGGAGGCCGATTTTATGGCTGAGCATCCGATTCAAGGTTTAATGAACGTCACAATGGACAAGATCCGCCAGATGGCAGATTCCAACACCATCATCGGCAAGCCCATCAAGACCGACGACGGCACCACCATCCTGCCGGTGTCCCGCATCTCCTTCGGCTTTGCTTCCGCAGGCACCGACTTCGACGGCAAGAACGCCGCCAACAAGGATCTGTTCGGCGGCGGCTCCGGCGCGGGCGTCAACATCCAGCCGGTGGCCTTTCTGGTGGTGAAGGACGGCTGCGTGCGCACCATCCAGCTGTCCGACGGCTCCAACACCGTTGACCGCGCCCTGACCATGCTGCCCGAGCTGGTGGACAAGGTCAGCGCTCTGCTGAAGAAAGAGGAGAAGAAGGACGCCGCTGCGCCTGCCGCTCCCGCGGCAGAGGAGTAAAACTACAACGCCGTATCTGCTGCCTGTCCGGGCAGCAGTTATTGAACTGAGGCTGTACCGCAGCCCTATTTGAGCGCCGGGAGGCGCACAAGGAGATTTTATCATGGCAGAAGAACGCATTCAGAAAATCATGAGCGAGCAGGGCCTGTGCTCCCGCCGCGCCGCCGAGCAGATCATCGCCGAGGGCCGCGTGAAGGTCAACGGCCACCCCGTGAAGGTGGGCGACAAGATGGACCCCAACCGCGACGTCCTCCATGTGGACGACGAGCGCATCTATATCCAGAAGAACCAGCAGATGTACTATCTGGCTCTGTACAAGCCCCGCGGCTATGTCACCACCGCCAGCGACGAGCTGGGCCGCAAGACGGTCATGGAGCTGGTGGCCGACATCCCGGCCCGCCTGTACCCCGTGGGCCGTCTCGACAAGGACAGCGAGGGCCTGCTGCTGATGACCAACGACGGCGCTTTCGCACAGGCCGTCACCCATCCGTCCGGCGGCATCTCCAAGCTCTACCGCGTCACCGTCCAGCCCCGGGCCGATGAGGCACAGATCCTGAAGCTCAGCTCCGGCGTCGTGCTGGACGACGGCACAAAGACCCTGCCCTGCGCCATCAACGTCGTCACCGACGAGCCGGGCCGCACCGTCATGGAGATGACCCTGAAAGAGGGCAAGAACCGCGAGATCCGCCGGATGTGCGAGGCCGTGGGCCTCGAGGTCATCCGTCTGAAGCGGAACGCCGAGGGCGTCGTCAAGCTGGGAATGCTCCAGCCCGGCAGGTACCGCGAGCTGACCAAGGCAGAGGTGAACGGCCTGCGCGCCGCAGCCGCCAAGGGCCGCGCCCAGACCCGCTCGGCCGCTTTGCAGTCCAGAGCTGCTGCCCGCCGTCCCCGCGGCCCTGTGGGCGGGAACAAAGCCGCTGCGGGCAAAAAGCACAAGTGAGAAATGTGTCCGAAATTTCCGCTCCTTTTGCCAGATTTGTGGCATTCCCGGAAAAAAAGGAATGGAACAAGGCTTGAGAATCTTGGAAAAATCGGGTATAATATACCTAATTTTGAAACTCACACAGATAAGCAGGAGGTCTTACCATGGCTTCAAAGAGTACCAAAGGAGAAATCCTCGCCAAGTTTTTTGATGACGGGGAATACACCGCTCTGTTTGCGGACGGTGCGGTGAGCGCTGCCAGCGGCTATGCTGCCGGTCAGCAGGCTTACGCCGTCTTCCAGAACGGCGAGGCTGTTTCCGTCAAGGACGTTGAGAAGAACATCAAGGTCCTCGAGCTGGCTGCCCAGACGGGCTGCCCGGTCGTCACCTTCTACGACTCCGTCGGCGCAAAGCTGGCTGAGGGTCTGGACGTGCTGAATGCAGCTGCAAAGCTCAACGCCGCCATCGCAAAGGTGTCCGGCGTCGTGCCTCAGGTGGCCGTCGTTCTGGGCGTCTGCGGCGGCACCAGCGCTCTGAGCGCTGCCAACGCAGATGTCTGCATCATGGCTGAGGGCGCAGAGCTGTTCTTCACCGCTCCCTTCACCGCCGCCGCCAAGGGCGACAAGGTCGCTGACGCCGGCTCTGCCGCTGCTGCCGCAAAGGCAGGCGTGGCTGCCATCGTGGCCGCTGACGCTGCCGAGGCCGCTGAGAAGGCTGCCCACATCGTGGGTCTGCTGCCTGCCAACAACCTGACCGGCCCGGCCATCTTCGAGTTCGAGCAGCCCACCGCTGTCCTGAGCGCCAACGCCGAGCCTGCAAAGGCCGCTGCTGCCCTCATCGATAAGGACAGCGCCGTGGAGATGTACGCCGGCTTCGGCAAGAACGTCTACACCGCCTTCGCTACCATCGGCGGCAACGCCGTGGGCGTCGTGGCCACCGGCAAGGAGTTGTGCCACAACTGCGTGGCCAAGGCTTCCCGCTTCGTCCGCCTGTGCGACGCTTTCAGCGTCCCCGTGCTGACCATCGTGAACACTGAGGGCTTCGTTCCCAGCACTTCCGATGACATCGCCGGCGGCATCCGCGAGGCTGCCCGTCTGGCTGCTACCTATGCCGACGCTACCACCGCCAAGGTGGCTCTCATCGCCGGTAAGGCTGTCGGCCCCGTCTACACCGCACTGGCCGCTGCTGACCTGAAGATCGCTGTCAAGGGCTGCACCATCAGCGCTCTCGAGCCTTCCGCCGCCGTCTCCGTGCTGTACAAGGAGGAGATCGACGCTTCCGACAACATCGTCGCCGCTACCAAGGCCAAGGCTGCGGCCTACGTCGCCGAGGTGTGCAGCGCTGACGCTGCCGTGGCCGCCGGTTCTGCCGACATGACCTGCGAGGCTGCCAACGCCCGCGCAAGCGTCGTGGCCGCCTTCGAGCTGCTGAGCACCAAGCGTGCTGCCCGTCTGCCCAAGAAGCACGGCAACATGGCTCTGTAAGAAAACGTACATCTAACGATTTAGATTGATTCAGGAGGACTCTTCCATGAAGTACTACAATATTTCCGTCAATGGCGTTGCTTACAGCGTCTCTGTCGAGGAGACCGCTGCCGGCGCTGCACCCGTGGCTCCTGCTGCCGCACCCGCACCCAAGGCCGCTCCGGCTCCCGCTGCCGCTGCCGCTGCCGCTCCCGCCGCACCCGCCGCTCCTGCTGCCGCAGGCGCTGTTGAGGTCAAGGCTCCGATGCCCGGCAACATCCTGGACGTGAAGGTCGCCGCCGGTGCTTCCGTCAAGGCCGGCGACGTGCTGGTCATCCTCGAGGCCATGAAGATGGAGAACGAGATCGTCGCTCCTCAGGACGGCACCGTTGCTTCCATCAATGTCCATAAGGGCGACACCGTCAACTCCGGTGACACTCTGGTTTCCATGAACTAAGAGAGAGGTGACAACAATGGCTAAAAAGCCCATCAAGATCACGGAAGTCGTCCTGCGCGATGCCCACCAGTCCCTGCTGGCCACCCGTATGACGATGGACGAGATGCGTCCCATCCTGCCCGAGATGGACAAGATCCCTTACTTCTCCGTCGAGTGCTGGGGCGGTGCGACCTTCGACAGCTGCATCCGCTTCCTCGATGAGGACCCCTGGGAGCGTCTGCGCATCCTGCGCAAGGAGCTGCCCCACCAGAAGCTGCAGATGCTGTTCCGCGGCCAGAACATGCTGGGCTACCGCCCCTACGCTGACGACGCCGTCGAGTACTTCGTGAAGAAGTCCGTTGCAAACGGCATCGACGTCATCCGCATCTTCGACGCACTGAACGACGCCCGCAACCTGCAGACCGCCATCAAGTCTGCCAACAAGGAGGGCGCACATGTTCAGGGCTGCATCAGCTACACCCTGAGCCCTGTCCACAACAACGAGTACTACGTCAAGTACGCAAAGACTCTGGAGGAGATGGGTGCAAACTCCATCTGCATCAAGGACATGGCCGGTCTGCTGACTCCCTACACCTGCTACGAGCTGGTCAAGGAGCTGAAGAACACCCTGTCCATCCCTGTGGACATCCACAGCCACTACACGGCCGGTCTGGCTTCCATGTCCCTGCTGAAGGGCATCGAGGCCGGTGCTGACATCGTCGATACCGCCATGAGCCCCCTGAGCGGCGGCACCAGCCACATGGCTACCGAGAGCCTCGTGGCCGCCCTGCAGGGCACCGATTACGACACCGGCCTCGACCTCAAGCAGCTGAACGTCGTGCGTGCATACTTTGCAAAGCTGCGCGAGAAGTACATCGCCAACGGCCAGATCAGCCCCAAGTCTCTGGGCGTGGACGCCAACACCCTGCTGTATCAGGTGCCGGGCGGCATGTTCTCCAACATGCTCAAGCAGCTGAAGGATGCCGGCAAGGAAGACAAGCTGGACGAAGTGCTGGCTGAGATCCCCCGCGTTCGTGAGGACGCAGGCTATCCTCCGCTGGTCACCCCCACCAGCCAGATCGTCGGCACCCAGGCTGTCTTCAACGTCATCCTGGGCGAGCGCTACAAGATGGTCACCAAGGAGTTCAAGGGCCTGGTCCACGGCGACTACGGCAAGACTCCCGCTCCCATCAGCGCCGAGTTCACCAAGAAGATCCTGGGCGACGAGAAGCCCATCACCTGCCGCTTTGCCGACACCCTCGCTCCCGAGATGGACAAGCTGAAGGCTGAGGCTGCAAAGTGGGCTACTCAGGAAGAGGACGTCCTGACCTACGCCATGTTCCCGCAGGTCGCTCCCAAGTTCTTCGAGAAGCGCAACGCCAAGGCTCAGGGCGTGGATGCAGACCATGCAGATTTTGCAAACAAGTCTCACCCCGTCTGATAAAACAGCATAAGGCTTTCTAAGCCCCCCGCAGAGATGCGGGGGGCTTTTTGCGTGCCGGGACAAAAGCTGCTGCGAAGTACAACCTCTCAGTCTCGCTGCGCTCGACAGCTCCCCTAGTAGGGGAGCCTCTGGCGAAACCGTTCACTTTGCGGGGACTGCCAAAGCCTCCCCTACAAGGGGAGGTGGCACGAAGTGCCGGAGAGGTTGTACGAAGGCAGGCCTGAGGTGTATTTCTGTGCTTTTTGACTTGCAAAAAAGCGGTCATCAGAGTAGAATAATAACATATGTATCGTAACATGGGCCTGTATACCCAAACGCGGATACATATACCGTAATTTGTCCGCATATCCACCCATCAACAGAGAGGAAACGTGGAGCATATGATCCTGAGCATGACCGGTTTTGGCCGGGGGACTGCTGTATTGAATGGCCGCGAGATCACGGTCGAGCTGCGCAGCGTCAACTCCCGGTATTTCGAGTATTCGTCCCGCATCCCCCGCAGCTGCAGCTACATGGACAGCCGCCTGAAAAAGCAGCTCAACGAGCGGGTCACCCGCGGCAAGGTCGAGCTGAGCATGACCATCCAGAACGTGGAGGCCGCCGACGCAGAAGTGACCGTCAACATGGAGCTGGCCCGCAGCTACCAGAAGGCCCTGCGGAACCTTTCGGAGAAGCTCTGCATCAAGAACGACGTCACCGTCTCGACGCTAACCCGCTTCCCGGACGTGCTGGCCACCCGCCACGCCGACGTGGACGAGGAACAGCTCTGGGCCGACGTCTCCGCCGTGACGGCTCAGGCGCTGGACAACTTCATCGCCATGCGCGCCGCCGAGGGCGCCAAGATGAAGGCCGACGTGGAGAGCCGCCTGTGCTTCCTCGAGGAGCGGGTGGGCAGGGTGGAGACCCTGAGCGCAGGCCGCGTCGAAGCCTACACCAGCCGCCTCTACGAGAAGCTCAAGACCATCCTCGAGGACCGCAGCATCGACGACGCCCGCGTCCTGACGGAAGCCGCCATCTTCGGCGACAAGACCGCCGTGGACGAGGAGACCGTCCGTCTGCGCAGCCACATCGCCCAGTACCGCTCCATTCTGGAGCTGGATGAGCCGGTGGGCCGCAAGCTGGACTTCCTGACTCAGGAGCTGAACCGTGAGACCAACACCATCGGCTCCAAGTGTCAGGACCTGGACATCACCCGCACGGTGGTGGACATGAAGGCGGAGATCGAGAAGATCCGCGAACAGATCCAGAACCTCGAATAAAAACAGTACGGAGGAGTTCAGATGAAGCTCATCAACATCGGCTTTGGCAATCTGGTCAGCGCAGGGCGGGTGGTGGCCGTCGTCAGCCCCGACTCTGCGCCGGTCAAGCGTCTGGTGAAGGAGGCGCGGGAGCGGGGGATGCTCATTGATGCGTCCTATGGCCGCAGCACCCGGGCCGTGCTCATCATGGACTCCGACCATGTAGTCCTTTCGGCCCTGACGCCTGAGACGGTGGCAGGCCGCGCTGCGGGCCAGCCGGAAGGAAAACCGACAGAGGAGCAGTAAAAAATGGAAAACGAAAAATACCTGTTTGTCGTCTCCGGTGCCGCCGGTACCGGCAAGGATAGTGTGGTCAAGGCCCTGCGCGAGGCCCACCCCGAGATCGAAAAGACCGTCTCCGCCACCACCCGCGCACCCCGCCCCGGCGAGCAGGAGGGCGTGGACTACTACTACCGCACCCGGGAGCAGTTCCAGCACCTCATCGAAACCGACCAGGTGGTGGAGCACAACTTCTACAACGGCAACTACTACGGCACCCTCCGCGAAGAGGTGGATAAGCGCCTCGAGGCGGGCAAGCTGGTGGTGCTGGTCATCGACGTCCACGGCGCGGCCAATATCCGCCGGATGTTCCCGGGGGCTACCACCATCTTCCTGCTGCCGCCCTCCGTGGAGGAGCTGGAACGCCGCCTCCGGGGCCGCGGCACCGAGACGGAAGCCAGCATCCTCGAGCGCCTCGACACCGCAAAGAAGGAGCTGGCCCAGCAGGAGAAGTTCACCCTTACCCTCGTGAACGACGAGGTGGACGCCTGCGCTGAGAAGCTCTACGGCATCATCCGCCAGCGGGCCGGCCTCGACAGATAACAAGGAGCCGCGAATGCCAAAAACGGTAGGCGTTGCCGTGAGCAACGCGACCTTTCACTTCGACAAACTCTATACCTACGCCGTCATGCCCGACCAGCAGGAGGCCGTCCGCCTCGGCAGCATGGTGCTGGTACCCTTCGGGCGGGGGAGCAAGGCCCGGATGGGCGTGGTGCTGGCCTGCGACGAAGAGCCGGAGCATGCAAAGCTCAAGTACCTCTTCGATGTGGCCCCGGCCTCGGCCTGCCTGACGCCGGAGCTGCTGCGGCTGGTGCATTTCCTCAAGGAGCGCACCTTCTGCACCTACTACGAGGCCGTCAAGGCGGTCATCCCCTATGGGGCGCAGTATAAGCCCGCCCTCGCGGCGGACGGCGTGACGCCGGTGCTCCAAAAGCAGCTCACCCGCCACACCGAGAACAGCTATAAGCTGGTGGGGGCTTTGCAGCAAAAGCCCAAACCCACGGCCAAGCAGCTGGCGGCAGTGGCCCTGCTGAGCGGGGGAGAGCGCACCCAGAACGAGATGGAGGCCCACGGCATCACCAAAGCCGTGCTGGACAACCTCTGCGCCAAGGGCGTCGTCGAATGCAGCAAGGTGAACAAATCCATCGACCTGTATTCGTCTATCCCGCTGAAAAACGAGCCCATCACCCTGACGGCAGAGCAGCAGGAGGCCTATGACGCCCTGCTGCCCGGCCTCGAAGACACCGCCCCCCACTCGGCGCTGCTCTACGGCGTCACCGGCAGCGGCAAGACGCTGGTGTTCTTAAAGCTCATCGAGCGGTGTCTGGCGCTGGGACGCCGCGCCCTCGTGCTGGTGCCGGAGATCAGCCTGACGCCTCAGATGATCCTCCGCCTCAAGAGCCGGTTCGGGCGGCGGGTGGCCGTCCAGCACTCGGCCCTCAATCACACCGAGCGTCTGCTCCAATGGCAGATGATACAGGACGGCGGCGCCGACATCGTGGTGGGGACGCGGAGCGCCGTCTTTGCCCCGCTGGAAAACATCGGCCTCGTCATCATCGACGAGGAGCAGGAGCACACCTACCGCTCCGAGTCTGCGCCCCGGTACGCCGCCCACGAGGTGGCCCGGCAGCGGGCGGCAGAGAACGGCTCCCTGCTCCTTCTGGCCAGCGCCACCCCCAGCACCGAGAGCTTTTACGCCGCCCAGAATGGCCGCACCCAGCTCGTCCGGCTCACCCAGCGCTACGGCGGCAACCCGCTGCCCAGCGTCCAGATCGTGGATATGCGGGCAGAGCTGGCCTCGGGCAATCCGAGGGAGATCAGCCTTGCGATGGAGGACGCCATCCGGCGCAACCTCGACGCGGGCAAGCAGACCATCCTGCTGCTCAACCGCCGCGGCTACCAGACTATGGCCCAGTGCGACGACTGCCGCGAGGTGCTGAAATGCCCCAAGTGCAGCGTCCCCATGGTCTACCACAAGGCGGGCCATAAGCTGCTCTGCCACTACTGCGGCACCCAGCTCGACCCGCCCCCCAAGACCTGCCCTGCCTGCGGCGGCAAGCTGCTCTACCGGGGCTTCGGCACCCAGAAAGCCGAGGAGGAGCTGGCCCAGCTCTTCCCGGAGGCAAGAGTGCTGCGGATGGATCAGGACTCCACCGCCGCCAAAGACGCCCACGAAAAGCTGCTGGCGAAGTTCGCCCGGCATGAGTACGACATCATGGTGGGGACGCAGATGGTGGCCAAGGGCCTCGATTTCGAGGACGTGACCCTCGTGGGCGTCCTCGGCATCGACTCGCTGCTCTTTGCGCAGGGGTTTCGGGCCTACGAGACGGTGTTCAGCCTCATCACCCAGGTGGTGGGGCGCTCCGGCCGGGCGAAAGACCCGGGCTTCGCCATCATCCAGACCACCGACCCCGACAACCCCGTCCTCAACCTCGCCGCCGCGCAGGACTACGACGCCTTCTTCGAGCAGGAAATTGCATATCGCAAACTGGGCCTCTACCCGCCCTTCTGCGGGCTCTGCGTCGTGGGCTTCTCCGGCCCGAAGGAGATCGAGGTGGCCCGGGCCGCCGCCCGGTTCTCGGCCCTCTTAGGCCGTCAGGCCGCGCAGCAGCCGGACTTGCCCCTCCGGGTGCTTGGCCCCACCCCCGGCAACATCGAAAAGATCAACGAGAACTACCGCTACAAGCTCACCATCAAGTGCCGCGCCGACCGGCGCTTCCGCGACCTTGTCCGCCAGACCCTCGGCCTCTACGAGCAGGAAAAGCTGCCCAGCAAGGCCACCGTGGTGGTGGATATGCATTCTGACGGTGATATTTGATAAGATTATTTGGAGGTATACTTCATGGCTATCCGCAACATTGTAAAAGAGGGCGACCCCATCCTGAACAAGGTCTGCCGCCCCGTGACCAACTTCGATGACCGTCTGGCCACCCTGCTGGACGATATGCGCGAGACGATGATCGCCGCCGATGGCGTGGGTCTCGCAGGCCCCCAGGTGGGGATGCTGCGCCGCCTCTTCGTGGTGTGGGACACCACCGACGCCCCGGAAGAAATTCCCGAAAACTACGAGTACAAGTTCATCGACTTCGTCAACCCGGAAATTCTCGCCGTGTCGGAGGACGAGGAGACCGCCTACGAGGGCTGCCTGTCCTTCCCGGGCCACAACGGCGCCGTGACCCGCCCCGCAGCCGTCAAGGTCCGCGCACAGGACCGGAACGGCGAGTGGTTCGAGCTGGAAGCCGAGGGCCTGCTGGCCCGCTGCATCCAGCACGAGAACGACCATCTGGACGGCATCACCATCATGGAGTCCAGCGAGTTCTTCTATGAGGACACCGAGGAGGGCCGCGCCGCTGCCGCCAAGAAGAAGGAGAACGACTGATGCGCATTCTGTTCATGGGGACGCCGGATATTGCGGCGGACTGCCTGAAAGCCCTGTATGAGGCGGGCCACGACATCTGCGCGGTCTACACCCGGCGCGATAAGCCCGTGGGCCGCAAGCAGGTGCTCACCGCACCCCCGGTGAAGGAAGTGGCGCTGGCCCACGGCACCCCCGTCTTTCAGCCCCGCACCCTGCGGGACGGCGGCGAGGACGAGAACATCCGCGCGCTGGCTCCTGAGCTCATCGTCGTGGTGGCCTACGGCTGCATCCTGCCCAGATCGGTGCTGGAAGCGCCGAAATACGGCTGCATCAACCTCCACGTCTCCCTGCTGCCGAAATACCGGGGCAGCGCCCCCGTGCAGTGGGCGGTGCTGAACGGCGACGCCGAGACGGGCGTCTCCATCATGCAGATGGACGAGGGGCTGGACACCGGCGACGTGCTGGCCTGCGAGAAGATCGCCATCGACCCCGAGGAGACCAGCGGCCAGCTGTTCGACCGGGTCACGGCCGTGGGCGCACGGGTGCTCTGCGAGACCCTGCCTGCGATTGAAGCCGGTACGCTCAAGGCAGAGCCTCAGGCCCACGAGAACGCTTCCGTCGCCCCCATGCTGAGCAAGGAGATGGCGGAGTTCAAGCTGACCGACAGCGCCGACCACATCCACAACTGGGTGCGGGGCATGAACCCGTGGCCCGGGGCATGGTTCGTGACGGCGGGCGGCAAGAAGGTCAAAGTCATGGAGTGCCGCGTCGCGGAAAGCCACGGCGAAGCCGCTGGCACTGTCCTCGCCACCAAGCCCCTGACCGTGGCCTGCGGTGAGGGCGCTATTCAGCTGCTGCACGTCGTGCCGGAGGGCAAGAAGCCCATGGACGGCACCTCCTTCGCCGCCGGTCTCCGCCTCAAGGCGGGGGACAGCCTGTGAGCGGCCCGAACCCCCGCGCGGCGGCGGTGGCGGCGCTGGTGCGGCAGGAGCAGGACGGTTTTTCGAACCTCATCCTCGACGCAGAGCTGCGCCGCCAGAAGCTGGAAGGCCGCGATAAAGCATTTGCCAGCGCGATGTTTTACACCGTGCTGGAACATCAGGGGACGCTGGACTATATCCTGAGCCAGTTTTTGCCCAAAGGGCTTGCCAAGCTCGACCCGCAGGTGCGGGAAATTCTCCGCGCCGCGCTGGCGCAGGCCCGCTATATGCAGGTGCCTGCTTCGGCGGCGGTCAATGAGGCCGTCAAGCTGACCCGCACCTTCCGGAAAGCCAGCGCCTCCGGCCTCGTGAACGCCGTGCTGCGCCGGGCCATCGGCTATGACCTCGGCTCTGCCGTCTTCGCCGACGAGGTGGAGCGGCTGATGGTGCTGGGCTCGGCGGGCCGGGACGTGGCAGCGTTCCTCCACCAACACTACCCCGACGAGGCGCTGGACATCCTGACCCACACCGCCGACAGCGGCCTGACCAGCCTCCGGGCCAACCCCCTGAAAGGGACGCCGGAAGCCCTCTGCGAAAAGCTGCTGGCCTCGGGCGCGAAGACCGCCGCCCCGGGCCTTGTGCCGGGCAGCGTCTTAGCCCGCTTCGAGGGCAGCCCGGCGGAGAGCGGGCTTTTCCGGGACGGATATTTCCACGTGGAGGGGCAGGCCAGCCAGCTTGCCGCCCTCTGCGTGGAGGCAAAGCCCGGCGATACCGTCCTCGACCTCTGCGCCGCCCCCGGCGGCAAGAGCCTGCTCCTCATCGAGGAGATGGGGGACGAAGGGCGGCTGGTGAGCTGCGACGTCAGCGAGAACCGCGTCCAGCTCATCCGCAAGGCCGTGGAGCGGATGGGGTTTGCCCACATGGAGCCCCGGGTCTCCGACGGCACCAGACCGGATGCCGACCTGCCCATGGCGGACGCTATTTTGGTAGACGCCCCCTGCAGCGGCCTCGGCATCCTCGCCAAGAAGCCGGACATCCGGTATAAGACCCTCGAAAAAGCACGTCACGATGAATTATTGGCCACCCAGTCGGCCATTCTGGATACAGCCGCCGCCCACCTGAAAGAGGGCGGGCGTCTGGTCTACTCCACCTGCACCATCGACCCTGCCGAGAACGAAGAGCAGGTGCGGGCCTTCGTGGGCCGACACCCGGAGTTCCGGGTGGTGACGCCGGACGTCCGCTTCCCGGCCGGGATGACGGTGGGGGACTGGGGTGCGCTTTCCGTTCCCACCCGCACCGGCATGGACGGCTTTTTCCTCTGCGCGATGCAGAAACGTGATTCCTGACAAAAGGAGATTTTCATGGAGACTAAACGCTGTATATCCTCCCTGACGCTGGAACAGCTGACAGCGGAGCTGAAAGCGATGGGCCAGCCCGGCTTCCGGGCGAAGCAACTCTTCCACTGGGTCCACCAGAAGCTCGTGACCGACTTTTCGGCCATGACCGACCAGCCCAAAGCCCTGCTGGCAAAGCTCGAGGAGGCATTTTACATCGCCGCGCCCATCATCGAGCGGCGGCAGGAAGCCAAGGACGGCACCGTGAAGTACCTGCTGCGGATGGCCGACGGCAACTGCATCGAGACCGTCGTCATGCGCTACCACTACGGCAACACGGTCTGCGTGTCCACCCAGGTGGGCTGCCGGATGGGCTGCCGCTTCTGCGCCTCGACCCAGGCGGGCCGGGTGCGCAACCTCGAGGCGGGGGAGATATGCTCCGAGATTTACACCGCCCAGAAGGACATCGGGGAGCGCATCTCCCACATCGTGCTGATGGGCATTGGGGAGCCGCTGGATAATTTCGACGAAGTCATGCGCTTTCTCGAGAACATCTCGTCCCCCGAGGGGGTGAACATCGGGATGCGGAACATCAGCCTCTCCACCTGCGGCCTCGTGCCGAAGATCGACCAGCTGGCCGAGAAGAAGCTCCAGCTCACCCTCTCCGTCTCCCTCCACGCCCCCAACAACGACATCCGCAGCGGCATGATGCCCGTGAACGACGCCTACCCCGTGGAGGTGCTGATGCAGGCCGTGCGCCGGTATCAGGAGACGACGGGCCGGAGAGTGAGCTTCGAGTACTCCATGGTGCGGGGGGTCAACGACTCCGACGCCTGCGCCAAACAGTTGGCCGACCTCATCCGGGGGATGGGCGCTCACGTCAACCTCATCCCCATCAACCCGGTGGACGGCAGCCCTTATTCGGCCACCGACGCCGCCAACGTCCGGCGCTTCCAGCAGAAGCTGGAAAGCCTCGGCGTCAACGCCACCGTCCGCCGCCGTCTGGGCAGCGAGATCAGCGCTGCGTGCGGCCAGCTCCGCCGCGACGAGATGAACGGCAAAGTTTGAGAAGGAGAATCCTATGAAACTTGCAGGAAAAACAGACGTCGGCAGCGTCCGCCCCGAGAATCAGGACGACTACCGGGCAGGCGAGCTGAACAGCGACGCGGCCTGGGGCCTCGTGTGCGACGGCATGGGCGGTGCGCGGGGAGGCCGTGAGGCTTCCGTGAGCGCCTGCGACGTCATCGAGCACAGCTTCCACGAGCAGTACGCCCAGTGCCTGCCCGGCGACGAGGAAACCTTTTTGAAGCGGGCGCTCATCAACGCCAACCGCTTCGTCTTCCAGAAAGCCTCCCGGGAGGAGGAGCTGGCGGGCATGGGCACCACGGCGGTCTGCGCCCTCGTGCGGGGCGGCAACGCCTTTATCTGCCACGCAGGCGACTCCCGGGCCTACCTCGTCCGGGACGGCAGACTCACCCAGCTCACCCACGACCACTCCTATGTGCAGGAGCTGGTGGACTGCGGCACCATCACCGCCGAGGAAGCTGAGCATCACCCCCAGAAGAACATCATCACCCGGGCGCTGGGCGTGGACTACCGCCTCGACCCCGAGTTCACCAGCGTGCCGGTGCAGAAGGGCGATATGATCCTGCTCTGCACCGACGGCCTCACCAACGTCCTGCCCAAAGAAAAAATCGAGGAAATTTTCACGAAGGGCGGGTTCTACGACATCCCCGACCGGCTGGTGGACGCCGCCAACGCGGGCGGCGGCCCCGACAACATCACCGCGCTGCTGCTGGGCGTGGAGCCGCTGGAGGTGAAGCATGGATAATCTCATCGGCAAGACGCTGGACGGGCTCTACACCATTCAGGAGCTCATCGGCGCAGGCGGCATGGCCAACGTCTACAAGGCCGTGGTCTCTGCCCCCGGCGGGCCTGTGCCGGAAGGCACGGTGGTGGCAGTCAAGGTGCTGCGTCAGGAGCTGATGCATGACGCCGACCTCGTCCGCCGCTTCAAGAACGAGTCCAAGGCCATCTCCCTGCTCAACCACCCCAACATCGTCAAGGTCTACGACGTCTCTGTCAGCGAAAACTTACAGTATATCGTGATGGAGTGCGTGGAGGGCATGACCCTCCGGGAGTACCTCAACGAGCGGGGCGGCAAGATCACCAGCCGGGAGACCGTCCACTTCATCGCCCAGATCCTCCGCGCCCTCGACCACGCCCACCGCAACGGCGTCGTCCACCGGGACATCAAGCCCCAGAACATCATGCTGCTGGACAACGGCCAGCTGCGGATGATGGACTTTGGCATCGCCCGCATCTCCCGGGCCGAGAACCAGATCCAGAACGGCAAAAAGACCATGGGCAGCGTCCACTACATCAGCCCCGAACAGGCGAAGGGGGAGGAGACCGACCCCAAGAGCGACATCTACTCCGTGGGCGTCATGATGTACGAGATGCTCTCGGGCAGGCTGCCCTTCGACGCCGACGACATGGTGGAGGTGGCCCGCAAGCAGATACGGGACACCCCGAAGCCGCTGGCCGAGCTTGCCCCGGAGGTGCCGCTGGGCCTCGTCCAAATCACGGAGCGCGCCATGGCGAAGCTGCCGGTCAACCGGTATTCCAGCGCCGCAGAGATGCTGGAAGCGCTGGACGCCTACGTGCAGGACCCCTCCGTCACGTTCCAGTATCAATATGTAAAGGAAGAACCTGAAAAGGTGGTGAATGACCCCATGCCGCAGAAACGCAGCATCCGCAGACCCCCGGAGAAACCGGCGGCGAATCCCGCCCGCCCCAAGGCCAGAGCGAAAAAGAAGAAGCGCAGCGGCTTTATGCCGGTGCTGCTGGGCATCACGACGGCCTTTGCGCTGGCCTGTGCGGCCCTGTGCTGGACCATCCTGAACGATTCCAGCAACATCATGACCAAAAGCGACGACATCGTGCTGAGCGATTTCAGCGGCATGACGCAGGACGAGGTGAACGCCTCTGAGCAGGTGGCCTCCGGTCAGGTGGTCGTCAACTGGGAAGAGGAGTACAACAACGACTACGCCGCGGGCTATGTCTACAAGCAGTCGCCGGTGGCGGGCCGCACCGTCCGCGAGGGCCAGAGCGTGACCCTCACCGTCAGCCTCGGCATCCACTACGTCACCGTCCCCGACCTGACCAACTATGTGCAGGCCGACGGCGAACAGCAGCTGAAGGACCTGGGCGTGTCGGTGCTGGTCACTCAGGCCGTGGATGAGTCGGTGGCCCCAGGCTCCATCATCCGCACCGACCCCGCCGCAGGCAGTCAGGTGGCCGCAGGCACCACGGTGGTGATCTACGTCAGCCGCCCGCAGGTGGCCACCACCACCAAAGTCCCCAGCCTCATCGGCATGAACGTGAACGACGCCCGCACCCTGCTGGTGCAGCGGAAGCTGGGTCTGGGCAGCCAGACCGAGCAGTACAGCGACCAGCCCGTGGGCAGCATCATCAGCCAGAGCCCCGGCGAGGGCGCATCGGCCAAGCTGAACACCCGCGTCAGCGTCGTGGTCAGCGCAGGCCCCGAGCCTGCACCGGAACCTGAAGCACCCAGCGAGAGCACCGCCAGCAGCGACGGCTCCGGCGGCTGGTTGGGCGGCCTCTTCGGGGGCAGCAGCTCTTCCAGCGAGAGCACCGGCGCCAGCTCGTCTTCTTCCACCGGCGGCGGTCTCAGCGACTGGTGGACGTCCTGGCTGGGCTAAAGGAGTAGGTATGACAGGTTATATCACAAAAGGCATCGGCGGATTTTATTACGTTAAGACGTCGGAAGGCATCGTGGAGTGCAAGCCCCGGGGCATCTTCCGCAAGCAGAAGATCACCCCCGTGGCGGGCGACGTGGTGACGCTGGAGACCGAGAACGGCGCGGCGGTCATCGCGGCCATCGCGCCCCGGCGGAACGTCTTCGTCCGCCCGCCCATGGCGAACCTCGATGTGCTGTTCCTCGTGGCAAGCACCACCCAGCCCACCCCCAGCACCCTCGTGCTGGATAAGCTTTCGGCCATCGCGGTGGACAAGGGCGTCCAGCCCGTCATCGTCTGCACCAAAAGCGACCTCGCCGAGGCGGAGTTTCTGCGCAGCGCCTACGAAAAATCGACCCTGCCCTTCATCCGCATCGACTACGCCACCGGCGAGGGTCTGGACGACATCAGGCACTGGATCAATGGCCGTCTCTGCGCCTTCTGCGGCAACTCCGGCGTGGGCAAATCCACCCTGCTGAACGCCCTCCTGCCCGACGTGGAGCGTCAGACCGCCGCCATCAGCCAGAAGCTGGGCCGAGGCCGTCACACCACCCGGGAGGTGACGATTTTTGAAGCCTTTGGGGGCCGCATCGCCGACACCCCGGGCTTCGCCAGCCTCGAGGCCAGCCGGGCGGGCTTCATCCCGAAAGAAGCTCTGGAACACGCCTTCCCGGAGTTCGGGCCTTACCTCGGCGCGTGCCAGTTCACCGGCTGCTCCCACCGCTCCGAGAAGGGCTGCGCCGTCCGCGCCGCCCTCGCGGAAGGCAAGCTCTCCCAGACCCGCTACGACAGCTACTGCGCCATGTACGATGAGGTCAAGGATGTGAAGGAGTGGCAGAGGAGGGGGTGAACCTCTCCGTCACGGTGAAGCTGTCCGTAGTACAACCTCTCAGTCTGCTTCGCAGACAGCTCCCCTAGTAGGGGAGCCTCTGGCGGAACCGTTCACTTTTCGGGGACTGCCAAGGCCTCTCCTACAAGGAGAGGTGGCACGCCGCAGGCATGACGGAGAGGTTGTACTAAGACGGGCCTGCCCTCTGCAGCGAGTCCTGCCCTGTAAACTTTCTGCACAGCGCTTGACTTTTGCGGGGAATCGCATATACTAAAGATGGGATTGTGAGAAGATTCCATTGGTTTCACTAAAAAAGAAAAGCCCCCAAGGAGTTGCCGCTCCCAGGGGGCTTTCCATTTAGTCGGGCTTACGGTCCTTGTCGAGTCTGTCAAGCCACTTGCAGATATAATGTGAAATTATATTTGCCACAGCAGACTCCAAGATTGTGAGAATATGGATCATTGGTTTCACCTCCCTTCCCAAGTAAGATGGGCGGGATGAACCGCAGAACCAGTATATCATAAACTTCGACAAAAAGATACAATAAATGCTAAGAGAAGAGTGCCTGTAAACTTTCTGCACAGCGCTTGACTTTTGCGGGGAATCGGGTATACTAAGGTCAGGAATGCCAAAGGTCAAGTTGACCATCCCAAGAAAGAGAAAACCCCCTCCCGGAGTGCCCGCTCCGAAAGGGGGTTCTCTTTTAGTTGGGCTTACGGTCATCGTCGTAACGGTCAAGCCACTTACAGATGATGTGTCCCGCAACATCTGCCGCGACCGCTACCAAGAATGCCATTAGGTAGGCCAAGATCTCCACCCCCTCTCCCGTAAGATAGCGGGGATGAACCGCAGAACCAGTATATCATAAACTTCGGCAAAAAGATACAGAAAAAGACGCTGTGTTATCATACTTCCCAGAAAGAAGGAATCCCATGTCCCGCTGTGTTATCATTTCCGCCTGCCCGGTCAGCGCCTCGCTGGCGTCGGCCCTGCGGCCCGGCGACACCATCATTGCCTGCGACGCGGGCTACCGCAACTGCGGGCCGCTCCACTGCCGCCCCGACATCATCGTGGGCGACTTCGACACCGCGCCCTGCCCGGCGCAGGAGGGCGGCGACACCATCATCCTGCCCCACGTCAAGGACGACACCGACACCGAGTACGCGGCAAAGCTGGCCTCCGAGAAGGGCTTCGACGAGGCGCTGCTGCTGGGTGTACTGGGCGGCAGACGCCTCGAGCATACGCTGGCCAACCTCTGCACCGGCCTCGGCCTCGAACAGCGGGGCGTTCGCGCCACGCTTCTGGACGAGCGCAGCCGCATCACCTTCGTGATGCCCGGCGAGACCCGCCGCTACCCTAGGAATGAGTATTTCTACCTCTCGGTCTTCCCGATGGAGGGCAGGGCAGAGGGGGTCTCGGAGCGGGGCTCCTTCTACGAGCTGACCGACGCCGTCCTCACCGCAGGCTACCCCCTCGGCGTCAGCAACGAGTATGCCGAGGGCTCCGACTGCATCACCATCTCCACCCAAAAGGGCGCGCTGGTGGTGGTGGAGACGGTGCCGGACGGGCCGATCCTGAGCTGAACCGGAACATTCCGGGCGCAGACCGCCTATAATGGCGTATCAAGCGACGAAAGGTGGTCGGCTCTATGCAGGTGGTAGTTCTCAAAAGCCCCAAGTGCCTGAGAGGCTTGCTCCGGAGGCTGTTCGGTATCCGAAAAGAAACGCAGGACTGAAAGAAATGGAAAGCCGCTGCGCGGCGGTTTCTGTAAACTTTCTGTGCAGCGCTTGACTTTTGCGGGGAATGGCATATAATAAAAGCATAAGAGATAAGAGTACTCATGGTGCTCGCCAAAGCAAAAGAAAACCCCCTCACGGAGTTGCCGCTCCGAAAGGGGGTTTCTTTATTTAGTGCTTACGGCCCGTAGACAATCCGTCAAGCCACTTGCAAACACAATGTGAAATTATGTTTACTGCGACGGACTGGATAAGAGATAAAAATGGACTCATGGTGCTCACCCCCTTCCCAATAAAATGGGCGGGCAAGGCCGCAAAACAAGTATATCATAAACTTCGGCAAAAAGATACAGGAAACGAGGCCACGAGCCGGACTTTCCTACAGAGGAAAGGCTCTGTCTTCGTACAACCTCTCCGTCATCGCTGACGCGATGCCACTGCCCGAGTTGCGGCTCCCAGCGTCTGCTTCGCTGTTGCTCGCATCCTGCTGGCCGCGGCCCCAACAGCTCCTCCCTGTTTCCGCCGCTGGCGGCGGTCGTCGTTGTTGCTCCCAAAGGGAGAGGCTTTGGCATATCGGAATATCTCTATACACCAAAAGCGCCCGGCGGATGACCCGCCGGGCGCTTTTGGCATTGACAGAACAATGACAGGGGAATAATTGGGAATTGGGAAATTGGAATAGGTCTTAGTTTATGCGGCCTTTGCCGGGGCAAAGACCAGAGCCTTCCTGCGGCGGTTCTGCATTGCGCGCACCACACAGCTCAGGGTGAAGTTGATGATGAAGTAGATGACGCAGGCTGTGCCGAACAGCACCATAACGTCGGAGACGTTCACCGTGCCGAGACCGTTGTAAGTACCGGCGGCGCTCAGCAGCTGGCGGATGCGGGCCATCAGCTCGATGGTGGCCACATTTGCCAGATAGGAGGAGTCCTTGATGGTGGTGATGACCTGGCTGAGCAGGGTCGGCACGATGTTGCGGTAGGCCTGCGGCAGGACGATGTAGAGCAGCACCTCAGCGGTGTTGAAGCCCTGTGCATAGCCGGCCTCAAACTGGCCCTTGGACACGCCGTTCAGACCGCCGCGGACGATCTCGGCGATGACGGAGGAGTTGAAGAGGATGAGGGCCAGAGCGGCCTTGAACAGAAGCTTCATCTCCACGCTGGTCAGGCCGAACATCTTGCGGGCGAAAAAGCCCGGGCAGGGACAGAACACCACACAGATGAAGATCCAGAGCAGGTAGGGCGTGTTGCGAAACAGCTCGATGTAGGCGGTAGCGAACCAGCCGAGGATGCGGGCCGGACCCTTTTTGCAGTAGGTGCGGGCCAGCGCCAGCAGAGAGCCCACGATGAGGCCCATGATGACGCCCAGCACCGAGATGATGCAGGTGAAGGCCACGCCGCGCAGCAGGTAGAGCATGACGCCTTCTCTTGTCAGGATGGAAAGGCTTGCAGCAAGCGTCTTCATATCAGGCAGCCTCCTTCAGCTCTACTTTCTTGGCAGCGGTCTTGAGACTCGTGTTCACACGGCCCTTGCGCTCCTTGAGGGAAGCCTCCCAGCGGGCTGCCAGCGTGGACAGCGGGAAGCAGACCACAAAGAAGATGAGGCCGCAGACGATATAAGCGGGGGCGTATGCGCCGCCGGTGGAAGCACCGGTGACGAAGCTGTAGGTCACGCTGATGAGGTCAGCGCCGCCCACGATGTAGAGGCAGGAGGTGTTCTTGAAGAGGTTGACCACCTGGTTGACCATCGGAGGGAGCATCACGGGGATGCTCTGGGGCAGGATGATGTAGCCCATCCGCTGCAGATAGTTGAAGCCCTGCGCCTGTGCGGCCTCGAACTGGCCCTTCGGCACAGACTCGATGGCGGCGCGGACGACCTCGCCCATGTAAGCGCCGGTGTAAACGCCCAGCGCAATGATGCCGGTGCGGATGACGCCGAGGCTCACGCCTGCAAATGCCAGCGCATAATACAGGAAGCACAGCTGCAGCAGCAGCGGGGTGTTCTGGACGAACTCAACGTAAATGCGGGCGATGATGCGCAGCAGCTTACTGCCGCTGGTGGACATCAGGCCCAGCGCAGCGCCGATGATGAAGGCCAGCGCCAGTGCGCAGACGGCGGTCTGCAGCGTGTTGCCCAGACCCAGCAGAAAACTCTCACGATGCGTCCAGACGGTGGACCAGGACTCTAACGAAAACAAGCCAGACATGGCAAACTCCCCTTTCCCTACGCTCTCTTGGTTCTGAAAAGTCTGGGCTTAATCCAGACCGTTGTCTTTGATGAGCTGCTCGATGGTGCCATCTGCCAGCCAGCCCTTGACGAGGTCGTCGCACAGGGTGGAGAAGTCGCTGCCCTTCTTGGTGGCGACGCCATACTCCTGCGGGCTGAACTCAGCGTCAATGTAGCTGCGGCCCTCGGTCTTGTAGATGGCGAGGATGGACTTATCGACGCAGAAGCCCTGCACTTCGCCTGCGCTCAGTGCGGTGCTGATGGCGGGATAGTCGTCGTACTGACGGAAGGAGACGCCATCCTTCCAGGTGTCGGCGTTGAAGGTGTCGGCGTCGAAGTTTGCGCCGTCCAGCACACCCTCGTCGATCATGGCCTTGACCAGAGCACGAGCGGAGGTGGAGCCGGAGGAGACGCCCACGACCTTGTCCTTCAGGTCAGCCAGACCCTTGATGCCGGTGGAGTCCTCCACCAGAACGGAAACGTAGTCGGTATAGTAGGGGGTGGAGAAGTCCCAGGTCTTCTTGCGCTCATCGGTGATGGTGAAGGTAGCCAGAACGGCGTCGATGTCGCCGGAGTCCAGCAGCTCGCCGCGGGTGGCGGCGGTGACCGTGGTGAACTCAACGTCCACGCCGAGGTGCTCTGCGATCATCTCTGCGAGGCTGTCCTCGAGGCCCTTGTACTCGCCGGTGAGGGTATCCTGAAAGCTGAAGCCCTTCACTGCGTTCTTGACGCCTACTTTCAGGACACCGCGGCCCACGATGGCCTGGGTGTCAGCGCCCAGCGCTGCAGTGGAAGCGGCTGCGCTGCCGGCGGCAGAAGAGGCCGTGGAGGCTGCGGCGGAGCTTGCAGAGCCGCCGCAGGCGGTCAGGGCAGCAGCAGCGCCCACCAAACCAGTGACTTTCAGGAAATCACGACGCGAGATCTTTTTCATAATAAACCACTCCTCTTTGTTTTTTTCGGCCCGAGCGGCTTTCCCTGTCCGCTCCGAAAACGGCCTGTTATCAACAACGGCGTCTCACCACAACTTGTGAGCCCCTGCCGTGTCAACCTTTGTTGTTCGCCCTCTCAGCGGACGATCTTGCTCAGGAACTGCCGGACGCGCTCGTTCTTGGGGTTGGTGAAGAAGTGCTCCGGCGTGCCTTCCTCAATGATCTGGCCGTCCGCCATAAAGACGATGCGGTCGGCCACGTTTCGTGCAAAGCCCATCTCGTGGGTGACGACCACCATCGTGATGTTCTTCTCGTGTGCCAGCTTTACCATGACATCCAGCACTTCCTGGATGGTCTCAGGGTCGAGGGCCGAAGTCGGCTCGTCGAACAGGATGATCTTGGTCTGTGCGCAGAGGGCGCGTGCAATGGCGATGCGCTGCTGCTGGCCGCCGGACAGCTGCGGAGGGTAGACATCCGCTTTGTCCCGGAGGCCGACGACTTCAAGATAATGATATGCCAGCTCTTCGGCCTCTGCCTTGGTCTTGTGATGGAGCTTCATGGGTGCCAGCGTCAGGTTTTTGAGCACCGTCATGTGGGGGTAGAGGTTGAACTGCTGGAAGACCATGCTCATGTTGTCGCGGACGATCCTGGTCTTGTTCTTGTTGGTCAGCTCCTGACCGTCGATGTAGACGTGGCCGCTGGTCGGCTCTTCCAGAAAGTTCATGCAGCGGACGGTGGTAGATTTGCCGCTGCCGGACGGTCCGATAATGACCAGCTTTTCGCCCTCGGCGACCTCGAGGTTCACGTCTTTGAGGACGTGCAGGTCTCCGAAGTACTTGTCAACGTGTTCGAGTTTGATCACTGTGATCCCCGCCTTTCCCTATCCTGTTCTGTCGTCCGTGCTCCAGCGCCGCGGACAGCGCATCTTGTGCGGCTTTCCCGAACCGCACACAAAAACGAAAAAACAAAAAAGGCGCAAAGTGGATCCATTCACTTAAGCGCCTTTGCTTTCGTTGGTTAAAGTATAGTCTTTTTCCGCTCGACTTTCAATCCATAAAGTGCAACAAAAATCAAAGTGGGTCAATCTGCATTTTGTAAAGCTGCACAAACATCGTACTTAAAATCCGTAAATCAGCGGGTCATCAGCAGGAGCAGCGCCGATGCGACGGCCTGCAGGATGAGCCAGCGGGCCACCACCTGCTCGTCGCTCCAGCCCATGCGCTTGCGCACATGGTCGTGCAGCGGGGTGAGGGTGTTCTTGAGGATGCTGATGTGGAGGAAGCGCTTGAAGCTGATCTTCAGGATGCCGAGGCTGCCGTCCACGATGAACACCAGCGCCGCCAGCAGGAAGGCGAACGGGTGGCCGCACTTGAGGGCCAGGACGGCGAGGAAGAAGCCCATGGCGCGGCTGCCGGCGTCGCCCATCAGGAGGCTGGAGGGCTTTGCGTTGGACCACAGGTAGGCCAGCAGTGCGCCGATAAAGACGACGGCAGCGGTGGAGTAGTCCCCCAGCTCCTCGCCGTAAGCCAGCAGGAAGGTGCCGATGCTCACCACCGCGAGGCCGGCGGACAGGCCGTCCACGCCGTCGGTGCAGTTGACCACATTGATGCTGGCCCAGATGAGGATGACGATGAGCAGCAGGTAGAGCGGATAGGCAATGGTGAAGGTGGTGCTCAGGAAGTTGACGCTCGTGCCGTTGAAGTTCAGGTAGGTAACACCTGCCACCACGGCGATGACGAGGTCGATAAGGCCCTTCTTGTACTCGTTCCACGCCGTCTCGGAGGCGTCGTCAAAGTAGCCCGACAGCATGGAGGCGATGAGCAGAACGGTATAAATAAGGTACTCCACCTTAAAAGGCACCACCGCCAGCGTCACCAGCGCGATGCAGAGCACGAAGATGAGTCCGGAACCCCGGGCCTTGCCCTTGGAGAGCTCGCCGTTGACGGCGAAGGCACGGCCATGGTCGTGGGGGAGCTTGTCGTGGAAGACCGAGTCCATCAGGGCGGTCAGGGCAAACGCCAGCAGGAACGCCAGCGCGTCCACGGTCTGCTGGCCGGTAGCTGAAATAAGCTGCAGCATATTTTGAACCTCTTTCAATGATATTCTTCTTACTCCGAGAGTGTATCACGCCAGAGCCAAAAAATCAATCGCCCGGTTTGACAATCTTCCTCCCCGTGCCTATAATAGTAAGGCAGCTTATCAACACAGAAAACAGGAGACGACATGACACTTTCTTTGGAGCAGCTCTCGGCCCGGATGCGGCAGGGCGAGGACGTCCCGCTGTCCGACACGGCCCGCATCGCGCTGGCGCTGAGCATCCCTTCCATTCTGGAGCAGCTGGTGGTCACGGCGATGGAGTACATCGACGCCGCCATGGTGGGCCACATCGGCGCAGAGGCCACCGCCGCCATCGGCATCGTCAGCTCGAGCACCTGGCTGCTCCACGGCATCCTTGTGGGACTGTACACCGCGTTTTCGATCCAAATCGCCCAGTACCTCGGGGCTGACCGCCGGCAGGACGCCCGGGGCGTGCTGCGGCAGTCCATGCTCTTCAACCTCATCCTGGGTCTGGGCGCTGCGGCTTTCGGTGTCGGCATCAGCCGTTTCCTGCCCGAGTGGCTGGGGGCGGACATCTCGCTCCAAGCCGATGCCAGCGCCTACTTCGCCATCTGGTCGGCGGCCCTCCCCTTCACGATGGCCATGGGAATGTACACAGCCATGCTCCGCGCCACCGGCGACGCCCTGACGCCCAGCCTTATCAGCGTGCTGGTCTGTGTGCTGGACGTGGTGTTCAACTTCTTCCTCATCAACCCCACCCGGCAGATCCAGCTCTTCGGCCAGAGCGTCACAGTCTGGGGTGCCGGCCTCGAAGTCCCGGGTGCGGCGCTTGGCACAGCGCTTTCCACGACCATCGGCGGTCTGCTGGCTCTGGGCGTCCTGCTGCTGCGGGACGGCCCGCTTTGCATCCGAAAGCCCGGCAGCTGGCGCATCACCTCCGCCTGCCTGCGCAATCTCTGGCGGGTGGGTACACCGCTGGCCGCTGAGCGTGCGGCCCTCTCGTCGGCGCAGGTGCTGCTCGTCCGTATCGTCTCGGGCCTCGGCACGGTGGCCATCGCGGCCAACAGCCTCGGCGTCAGCGCCGAGGGCCTCTGCTACATGGCAGGCTACGGCATTCAGGACGCCTCCATCGCCCTCATCGGGCAGGCCGTCGGCGCACACCGCCGGGACATGGCGAAGCGGTTCGCCTGGCTCTGCACCGTGATGGGCATCGGCATCATGGCGCTGTCCGGCGCGGGGCTCTGGCTCTTCGCCCCGGCCCTTATGGGCATCTTCACGGCAGATGCCGCCGTCATCGCGCTGGGTGCGCATGTCCTCCGCATCGAGGCTTTTGCCGAGCCGATGTTCGGAGCCAGCATCGTAGCAAGCGGCGCGATGCAGGGCGCAGGCGACAGCACAGGCTGCTTTGTACTGAACCTGTTCAGCATGTGGGGCGTCCGGCTCACCCTCGCCTTCCTGCTGGCTCCCCGGCTGGGCCTCGTGGGCGTCTGGGCCGCCATGTGCATCGAGCTCTGCATCCGGGGCGCGCTGTTCCTCATTCGACTTGCAAGGGGCAAGTGGCTCGATAAAGGAGCACTGCAATAAAAAAATAAACCTCTCAGGCAAAGCCAAAGGCTTTGCCTGAGAGGTTTTTCTTTTTTTACTTATAATTACTTCCGGCCATGCAGGATGGGAGACAGGGGCTTATAGATGACCATGCAGAGCACGGCGTCCAGCAGACCCTTGACCAGCGTGAAGGGCAGGTTGAAGATGACGAGGCACTTCATGAGGCTGTCGGCAGAGGGCAGGATGGCCTGATACATGCCGAGGATGGCCTCCAGCGGCATATGGTAGAACTCCACATAGGCCGGGTAGGTGATGAAGTAGTTGGAGGGTACGCTGAACAGGGCCATGGCGGCGGCACCCGCTACCGCGCCGAGGATGGCGGTCTTGCGGCTCTTATGATGCTTGTAGATGACGCCCGCCACAGCGGAGAAGACAGCGCCCAGCATAAAGTTGCACAGCTCGCCGACACAGGCAGTGCTGGTACCCTTGACGACGATGTGGAGCAGGTTCTTCATGAAGCTGATGACCACGCCGTACACCGGGCCGAGGGCGAACGCGCCCAGCAGGGCGGGCAGGTCGGAGAAGTCCATCTTGACGAAGGACGGGATGAGCATCGGGATGGGGAACTCGATGAACATCAGGATGAACGCCACTGCGCTGAGCATGGCGGCAACGGTCAGGTTGTGGGTCGTATCTTTTCTCATAATTTTCCTCCCGGGGCGGCTGCCCCATTCAAATAAAGACTGGAAAGCCCTTTTCTCGTTCGCTGGAACCGGGAAGACAAATGAAAACGCGCCCTGCCATAGCTTACACTATAACAGGGCGCGCACAAACAAATCAAATTGCCTGCCGTTTCTTGCATCCGGACTATACCGTTGGCCCCGGAGTCTCACCGGGTCAGCACTCTTTGGGAGTGGTCGCGGGCTGTACCGCCAGTGGGGGATCGCACCCCGCCCTGAAACGAACTTTCTTCGCAGAGTATAACGCGGCAGGTTTGTCTTGTCAAGCCCTTTTGCGCATTTTTTTAACAAGCCTCTCCCGATTTGCACCGCCGGCTGTAATATGGTATACTGATTTTATAATTCGTCAGGAAGGTATCTGTTTCTATGCTTTTCACCATCAACGATCTCGGCTTTTCCATCGCCGGACTGCTGCTGGAAGGCTGGCTGGCCTTTGCAGCCCGGTGCGTCTGTGCGCTGGCCCTGCTGTTCATCGGCTGGGTCGTCAGCCGCTGGATGCAAAAAAACCTCTTCCCCCGCCTGCTGAAGCGCAGCTGGCACTTTGCCTTTACGCACCCCCTGCTGGAAAGCTTTGCTCGCCCGGCGGCCCGCATCGCGTGGTACACCGGCATGTATCTGGCCCTGCGCAGCCTGCCCTGGGCCATCCCCGGCCTTCCGGCCCTGCTGCTCAAAGCCTATCGGATGATGCTGGTCTTCCTCATCGGCACCGGCTTCTACCACGCTTCCGGCATCGCGGCTCTGCTGCTGGCCTCGTTCAGCGAAGAAGTCCGCACCAACCGCACCCTGCTCACCCTGCTGGATAAAGTCTACAAAGTAGCCGTCGTGGTGCTCTGCGGCGCGACCATCGCACAGGAGAGCGGCCTGCCCGTGGGCAGCGTCGTGGCCAGTGCCGGTCTTATCGGCCTTACGATCTCTCTGGCCGCACAGGATATGGCCAAGAATTTCTTCAGCGGCGTGGTCATCCTGCTGGACAAGCCCTTCTCCATCGGTGACTGGATCACCGTCGGCGACGTGGAGGGCGAAGTGGTGGACATCAACTTCCGCTCCACGAAAGTCCGGGCCGTGGATAACTCCATCTACATCCTCACCAACAGCACCGTCAGCAGTGCCACCATCAACAACGCTACCCTCCGCAACAAGCGGCTCTACCGCTTCACGCTGGGCGTCACCTACGACACCACCCGACCCCAGCTGGAAAAGCTGATGGCCGACCTCGACGCCATGCTCAAGGCCAGCCCCGACACCTACGAGGACACCGCCTTTGTCCGGATGACCGGCTTCGGCGACTCGAGCATCAACCTGATGGTCTCTGCCTATCTGCGCACCGCCGACCTCGGCGTGTTTTTGCGGATGCAGAACGATTTGAACCTCAACATCATGGACGTGATGAAGGCCGACGGCGTGGATTTCGCATTTCCCTCCACGACGGTCTACCTCGCAAAAGAGAACTGACAGCAAAAAAGCCGATGCAGCTGCATCGGCTTTTTTGCTACAGTGCAATATCCAGCGCCATCATGAGGGCGAACCCCAGCACCACGCTGATGACGCCCGCCGGTTCGTCCTGCTCCACGGCTTCCGGTATCATCTCCTGAGCCGTCACACAGACCATGCACCCGGCGGCGGCGCTCATGAGCCACGGCAGAGCCGCGCTCACCCAGCCCGCGAGAGCCAGCGCCAGCAATGCCCCCAGCGGCTCCACGAGGCCCGACGCCGCACCGGCGCAGAAGGCTTTCCGCCTCCCCTGCCCGGCCTGCACCAGCGGCAGGCTCACCGCCGCGCCTTCCGGGATATTCTGCAGGCCGATGCCCAGCGCAAGGGCCAGCGCCCCGCTGACGGCCTCCGGCTCACCCTGCAGGGCCAGCGCCGCCGCAAGTCCCACCACCATGCCCTCGGGCAGATTGTGGAGAGTCACGGCCAGCACCACCCGGCCCATCCGGCCATGCTCTTTTGACCCGGTGTGCATCAGCCGCCCGGCAACCTCTTCCAGCCGCAGCAGACCCACAGCACCAAGCACCAGCCCCGCCGCCGGGGCCAGCCAGACCGGCAGCGTCCCGGCCTCCGCCCTCTCGATGGCAGGCAGCAGCAGGCTCCACACGCTGGCGGCCAGCATGATGCCCGCCGCCATGCCGCAGAGCATCCGCCGGGTGCGGGGCTCGTCGGCCCGACGCACTAAGAAGACCCCCGCCGCCCCCAGCGCCGTACAGAGCGCCGGCAGCAACAGGATGACCGCTGCAAACAGATAGACGTTCACATTGCATTCCCCCTTCCCACCGATGTATGCGAAGGGAGGGGGAAATGT
>OFLZ01000545.1_pt1 | contig 29277 bp, 30 predicted proteins | sample 1541321 | NCBI WGS metagenome assembly OFLZ01 (sample SAMN04209223, study PRJEB22552) | human gut metagenome | biome: gut; material: feces | host: Homo sapiens | place: USA: Oklahoma | reverse complement strand
GGCGTCTATATTCCAGTATTTTGGAAATAAGCAGACACTTTACCAGTATTTATTTAATTACTGTGCTACCCAAATGAAGCAAGCCTATAGTACGAGCACATTGGAGGAAACTACGGATTTCTTTGACCGTGTATGGAAAGCCAGCGTTATGAAAGTAGAAAATCTGAAAAAGCACCCGCACATTGCATCATTTATTGCAAGCGTGGTAGCGGAACCAACACCTAAATTGGAAGGTGCTATATTTTCAGAAGCAAATAAAAATTATATTGCATCACTTGTTTTGCATGAGCAGGATTATGAAAAATTCAGACACCCGGAGGATGCAGAATTAGTATTTCAGATGCTTATGATGCTTGGAAAGGGTATGTCCGTTCAGTTGGAAAATGGAACGGATTATGACGGCATAATGAAAGAGTTTCGAGAAATCTTAAATATGTTAAAACACAACTTTTACAAGGAGGAATATCTGCCATGAGTGAATCCGTGATTGTCTTAAATAATCTCACAAAAAGCTATGGAAAACACCGAGGGATTGAGAAAATCAGTTTTACGGTCGAGCGTGGTGAGATTTTCGGCTTTATCGGCCCCAACGGGGCGGGAAAATCGACCACCATCCGCACCCTGATGGGGCTGCTGAAACCCACCGGCGGAACAGCTTCTGTCTTTGGATTGGACTGTGGGCGTAATGCGTCTAAGATTGCAAAGGATGTGGGGTATCTCCCCAGCGAAAACTGTTACTACAACAGTATGAAAGTCAGGGAAATGCTTCTTTATACTGCGGAACTCTATGGAGTGGCCGGCCATAACCGGATGGAAGCATTGGCAGAACGGCTAAATTTGGATTTGTCCAGAAGGATCGGTGACCTGTCTTTAGGCAACAAAAAGAAAGTCGGTATCGTTTCAGCTTTGCTGCCCTCCCCAAAGTTACTTATCATGGACGAGCCCACCAGCGGTCTTGACCCGCTGATCCAGCAGACCTTTTATGACCTGTTAAAAGAAGAAAATGAACGCGGTACGACGATTTTCCTGTCGTCCCATGTTCTGAGCGAGGTACAGAGGCTTTGTGACCGTGTAGCCATTCTGCGGGAGGGGAAGCTGGTCGGCGTTCAATCCATGAAGGAACTGCGGGGAAACGGCTACAAGAAAATCTCGTTGACAGCAAAAAACGCCATTCCAGAGGATTTCTTTTCTGTTCCCGGTACGGCTAATTTAGAGTGGGACAAGAGCAAGACTTCTGTATCCTTTATGTTCAGCGGACCAGTTATGATGATTATGAACCAGCTTCATCGGCTGGAGCTGGAGGATATTTTAATTGAGGAACCGTCATTGGAAGAAGTATTCCTCCACTACTACGAATAGGAGGTCGTTATGTTGATTTTTCGATTTGAATGGAAACGAAAACGAAAATATATTCTGATTTGGGCCGCAACTCTTGCGGTCTGTATCTTCTCCATGACGCCAGTGTATTATGGCATGATTGAAACGGTGGAAACTTTGCCTGTGGAATTTACACAGGGAGGCTTTTTTGAAACGGTTGGTATTTCTCTGGAGCTATTGATGGAGCCACTTGGTATGTACTCGTTCCTCACAGGCTTTTTTATGGTTGCAGGGGGGATTTTCGGGATGCACTTGGGGCTGTCGTTACATACAGAAGAGTGTACGGGAAATACGGCTGAATACTTATACACAAAGCCTTGTGGACGGAAACAGATTTATATGGGAAAGCTGCTATGTGCGCTTGCCGGAATATGTGTAACAGGGATTTTTTATCTGGCGACTTCATTTCTAACGATGACTCTGTTCCGTTTCGGATTTCCCATCGGGGAATTTTTCTTGGTGGCAGGTTCGTTTATTCTCATCTCCCTCTTTTTTGCACTATTGGGACTGATGGTTGGAATATTTCACCCCAATAATCGTTCCCCACTTCTGACAGCCGGATTGGTTGTGTTTGTGGAATATTGTATCACTTCTTTTTCGAGGACTGTCAATATCCGGGCAATCGGCTTTTTATCGCCGTTTTCTTTTTTCAGTCCAGCGGAAATCCACAATGCTGGAACTTATTCATGGGACTATATGCTCTGGTATCTGCTCCTGCTGTTTGGGTTTGCGCTGCTGGCATACTGGAAAATCTTGAAGCGGGATATTGCGTTGGCTGTGTAAAGGAGGAAACGAATGAAGGCGTTAGTGAAAAACGAGCTGCGCTTAACAAGAAAACTACTGCTGATCTGGATGGGAATTGTCTTGATTTTGTGTGGCTTCGCTTACTTTGAGTATTTGTCACTAAAGGAAAGCCTCAATGAGCTGACAGGGCTAATATCGAATTTTCCGAAAATTCTGAAAGCTATGTTTGGTGTGAGCGGTGATCTGACTTCTGCTTTGGGCTGGTATGGCTGTATGTATTATTGGGTCACGATGCTAACCAACAGCTATGCGGTCTATCTCGGTGTTTCGTGTGTAGCGAAAGAACAGGCGCAGGGAACGGCAGAATATCTATTTACAAAACCAGTGGGTCGCAACAAGGTTGTCTGTGCCAAAGCAGTTGCCTGTGTATGTAATTTGCTTGCACTTGCGGTATTCAGCGGGTTATGTAATTATTTTACCGCCATTTTACCGCTAGGCGGTTTAGAGCAAAGAAACGCTGCTTTTACCACCACATTGGGCCTGTTTTTGACAGGGTTGACTTTGTTTGCAATCACGCTTCTGGCCTCCAGCCTGACGAGAACCTATAAAGGGGCTGTTCGGATAGGCGCGGGAATATTATTGCTCTTTTATGGCATCAGCATCACCGCCGAATATCTTGAAGCTCCAATGCTGTACTGCTTAACGCCATTAAAATTCTTCGATGTTTACACAGTGGCAATAAGTGGAATACAGTTTTCGTTCTTCCTATTGGCTATGATAATTGCGATTGGTTCTGTTATCACGGCTCAAAGAGTTTGGATGCTCAGAGAAATTTGAAATGAATTATATGGATAGCTTCGAGTGGCTGCTATGTCCAGTCTGTAACAGTAAAACTCGTATCAAGTTGCGGTTAGATACTGAACTGAAAAATTTCCCCTTGTTTTGTCCTAAATGCAAACAAGAAACCTTAATTAGTGTAGAAAAATTTAAGATTTTAGTTATCACAGAGCCAGACGCACAGACGCAGAGCCGATAACACGCAGATTGAAAATGCGGTTATCGGCTTTTTTATTGAAAGGTACGACAACTGCTTTTTAGGAGGTAATGTCGTGTCTCTCTGCTTTGTCCGTCCCCCTAACTTGCCAAAAAAAGCCCAAGCCCAAGACAAGTATATTCTGTTATACAATGCGAAATTTGTTGTAATTTAGATAATCGTCTCACTTTATGCGCTTGCGTGGTATTTTTCCGCGCAGGCGTTTTTTGTTTGCCCAGCTTTGGGACAAGCTGTCCCAAGGTGCGGGGCGGCTCCCCCGGGTGCCGCTCCCCGCCGCCCTCCATATCGTTTCCCGCAACCCGACCACAAAAACGATATGGAGGTACATACAATGACTATCATCAACTTGCGCGACTTTTACTACTGGTATACCCAGGACGAATATATGGAAGTTTCTGACGATGTGGCCGAGGCGCTCCGGGCCAGCGTCCGCTATGAGGCGGCCTACCAGCGGCGGCTCTCCCGCCACAAGGCGCAGTATTCGCTGGACTGTGAGGACGGCATCGAGTATTCCGCCTGCCTGCACGAGCCCACTCCGGACGAGGTGCTGGAGCGCAAGGAGCGGTTCTGCCGTCTGTGGAACGCGCTGAACAGCCTGCCCCCGGCCCAGGGCCGCCGGGTGGATGCCTGCGTCATCCTCGGAAAGAGCTTTTCCGAGGTGGCGCTGGCCGAGGGCGTTGACGAAAGCGCGGTGCGGCGGGCCGTGGAGCGCGGGCTGGAGAACATGAAAAAGTTTTTGAAAAATTCCCGCTGAACCAGTCCGAAAACCATCCAAAAATGTCTCGGTTAATGAGAGGAAGTTTTTTCTTCTCCACAACTGAATAGCGGGCGGCCCCGGGTGAACGCGGGGAGCCGGGCGGCGGGTGCGCGGTGACTTCTCCCACGGGAGGACGAGCGACCAACACCACCGCCGCGAGTGGGGAGCTTGCCAGCCCCACGGCCACGATCCGCAAGGGACAAGCTGGCCGCTTGCCGCTTGGGGCCGCCGCACAAAGCAAGGGAACGCCGGGCCGCTAACTGCTGTCTTTTGACGGGCCAAACATACGGGCCCGGCGCTCCCCATCTTTACATAGGAGGCGGACTTATGGAATACGACCCCGCTCTGGCCGCTCTGCTGGCCCAGCCGTGGAGCAACAACGTGTGCCGGGGCTATGTCATCTATGCGATGGAAAACTGCGGCTTTTCTGCCGGGGACATCCGGCGCGTGGTGGCCGAGCTCTATGAAGTGTTCGACTGCCGGGGGCTGGAGGAGGCCGAGGCGCATTTTCTGGACAGCCCCTATTAAGTTCGAGACAATTTGTCCCAAGGTAGGGACAGGCCAAAGGGCAGCACTTTCCGGAGTGCTGTCCTTTCGCGTTTCCCCACCAACCCAAAACGCAAAAGGAGGTTTTACCGTGAGACTGACCGCACAAGAGCTGGAACAAATGAAAAGCGTGGACATCGGCGCGGTGAGCGCGGATGCGCTGGCTGACGTGAGCGGTATGGCCTTTGACCGCACCCTCCCCCGGGAGGAGCGGCTGGCCCGGTTTGTGAGACGGGCCGTCAATCCGTACTGCTTTAGCGTGGGCGGCGTGGGCGTGAAAATCGAGTTTGCCGAGGGCGGCCCCTCCCTCCAGGCGACGCTGGCGGCCTTTCTTATCCGGCAAAAGAGCGGGCTGTGACTGCTGTTGCGGCCCGTTCCTACTTCGAGACAAAATGTCCCGAGGCATCGACATCCTTGCTGATTGCCCCGGGCAGAGGTATAATATAGGTGTAATGTGATAGGGAAGGAGGAACAATGGCACGAGCTAAAAACAGAGGGTATCAGCAGACTTTGACCCCTACATACACTATCCGGCGCTGGCGTTTGGGCGAGTACATCCGCCTTTCCAAAGAGGATTTGAAAAAGGGCAAGGACGACAGCAACAGCGTGAAGAACCAGCGTGACCTGCTGGGGGACTTCTACCGGCGGCACATGGACGAATTTGAAAGCGCGGCTGAATATGTGGACGATGGGCATACCGGGACGGATGCCAACCGTGAAAACTTCCAGCGGCTCTTGGCCGATGTGATGAGCGGGAAAATCAACTGCGTGATTGTGAAAGACCTTTCCCGGTTCGCCCGGAATTACAGTGACGCGGGCAGTCTGATTGATAACCTGTTTGTGCAGATGGGCGTCCGCTTTATCTCCCTTGCGGAGAACGTGGACAGCTACCTAAACCCCGACAGCGTTTCAAACATTATCGTTCCGATAACTAACGTGATGAACGATAACTATTGCTACCAGACCTCAAAGAAAATCCGGCAGGTTTTTGATTATAAGCGGCGCAACGGCCAGTATATCGGCTCTTTCGCCCCCTACGGCTATATCAAAGACCCAAAGGACAAGCACCAGCTTATAGTGGATGCGGATGCGGCTGAAATCGTCAAGCGTGTGTATTCCATGCTCCTGCAAGGCTCGTCTAAAAGGGCCATCGCGCTGTACCTCAACGAACACGGCATACCCAGCCCCACGGCATACCGCCGCAAAAAGGGCCTGCCCGTTTCCTCGGCTGTGGCGGACGACCCCATGTGGGGGGCCCGGATGATACATGAAATCCTCACCAACCCCATCTATACCGGGGATTTGGTACAGGGCCGCCGCCGGGTGAAAAGCTACAAGGTACACCAGATTGAGGCTGTGCCGGAGGAAGAATGGGTGCGCGTCCCCGATACTCACGAGGCCATCATCACCCACGAAACCTTTGACAAGGTGCAGGCCCTGCTGGTACGCGATACCCGGACATCCCCCAAAGGGCGGGAAGTTCACCTGTTCAGCGGTTTTCTGAAATGTGCGGACTGCGGGAAATCCATCACCCGCAGCCAGAGCGGGAAAAATATCTATTACGCCTGCTCCACTTACAAGAACCGCTCCCGGACGGCCTGCTCCATGCACTCTATCAAGCACAACCGTCTGGAGGCCGCCGTTCTGTTCGCTATCCAGTATCAAGTGAACACCGCCGTTTCCTACTCGGAAATGATAACCAACATCAACTCGGCCCCGCTGAAAAAAAGTCAATCCCACCGCCTTAACGACCAGATAGCCGCAAAGGAAAAGGAATTGACCCGGATAACCCGCTACAAGCAGTCACTGTATCAAGATTGGAAAGATGGGGAAATCACCCAGCAGGAATACCGGGATATGAAATCCGATTATGAACGGCAGGCCGCCGAGCTTGCGGATGTGCTGGCCCGGCTGAACGCGGAACGTGCGGAGCTGGCAAACGGCGTTGACAAGGAACATCCGGCGCTGGTAGCCTTTGCAAAGTATCAAAGCATCGAAACGCTGACCCGTGAAATCCTCACGGACTTGGTAGACCATATCAAGGTTTACGAAAACGGCAATATCAGCGTTCATTTCAAGTTCGCGGACGAGTTCCGCAAGATTGCCGAGTACATTGAAATCAACACCACCGATACCGCCGAGGCGGGCTGACCCCCGCCAAAAGCAAAAACCCTTTTGACAGTGTGTTTTCCTAATAGGAGTTAATCATATGAAAGATGTGTACTATAACCCAAATGAATATGATATTCCTAAAATTGGTGAATCTGTAGATAACATCAAAGAAGACAGAACACCAGAAGACTTGCTGTTCCAAGTAATGCTTGATTTGGGTGTTGAACTTTCCAGTAAGATAGAAGAAACAACTATTGCTGGCAAGAAGGTATTCAATGTTGCAGAGGGTTTCCTGATTGCTTGTTTTGATGAAAATGTCACCGATGAAACCATAACTGCCATTGCAAAACAGCAGCCTTATTATTTTGTTATGCGGGATAGTTCTTTGGCAAACGATAGCGTAGCTACGAATTTCGAGCAGATTTTCGCTACATGCAGCCCTGATACAGTAAGGAAGGTGCTGTAAATTGAGAATATACAGAAATGGTATATGGTGTTGCATTTTCGCATGTTGCATATCTTTGTTAACTATAATAGTGACAATTTTTTTTCCATTTATTCCAATGCCACAATATCTACAGACAAAAATTGATTACATCAACAGCTTTATTATCAATGGTTCTCTTGGAATTTTTTGTAGTGCAATAGTGGTTATTATCACATATACAGGAGCATATCAACTGGAAAAACGTAAGATTACAGGACAGATTAAATTCTATTGTACAAAATACATAGCGGAACTGTCCAATTTAATTACACTTCTTACCCAATTGGATGGGGAAGAGGTGAAGGCAAATATACCTGAAATAATAGAGAAAATTAAGTATAACTCTGATGTGCATAATGTAGTAAATCAACTTGTAGAAATTCATGACGAACGATTGCTTGCTATTGATGGTTTCTATCCATTTATGAGAAAGAATACAGCTAATTTAGAGATTTACCATCTTATATGTAGACTTGCAAAGATAAATGCCTCTATTCAATTTTTTGATAGTGTTTATAAAAAAAACAATAACCATATATGCGCAAAAGAGTTAGATTTTCAGCAATACTCAGATGGTGAATTACTTAAACACATTAATGTTATTTTGCAAATTAACAATGATGATTATGAGAAGTTTATAAATCTTTACAAAAAACAAATTGAAAAACGTAGTTTCTATACTGTGTTTAATACGGATTGGGAGGAGCGGTGTCCATGAAGTTTAACTTTAAAATACAGCAATACCAAACAGATGCAGTCAATGCAGTCGTTCAGGTGTTTCAGGGACAGAATTATTCTGATGGCGTTGGTTATATCCGCGATATGGGGAAACAGTCTGCTTCGCCTGTCCAGATGGAATTATTGTCGCCGGATGAATTTGGTGATCAGATCGACCTCTATGATGATACTGGCTATAAAAACGAAATGGTCAGTCTTTCTGATGAAGCTTTGCTCAAGAATATTCATCAGTTACAAAGCCAGAACAATATCAAGCTTTCTCCCAATTTGATAAAGGATCTGGGCAGATGTTCTCTTGATATTGAAATGGAAACAGGTACAGGGAAAACTTATGTGTATATCAAAACCATGTTTGAACTGAATAAGCGTTATGGTTGGAGTAAGTTTATCGTTGTAGTGCCAAGCATTGCCATTCGAGAGGGTGTCAAAAAGTCATTTGAGATTACAGCCGACCATTTCATGGAGCATTATGGCAAAAAAGCCCGTTTCTTTGTATATAACAGTGCCAATCTGAATCAGCTGGATAATTTTTCTCAGAGTAGTGGGATCAATGTCATGATCATCAATACACAAGCTTTTGCACGTTCCTTCAAAGAAGTGGAAGAAGGAAAGAAAAAAACGAAAGAACAGCTGATTATTTATGACAAGCGTGACGAATTTGGTTCTCGCCGCCCCATTGATGTCATTGCAGCCAACAGACCGATCATCATTTTGGATGAACCCCAAAAAATGGGTGGGAATGTTACCCAAAAAGCTTTGAAAAATTTTAATCCGCTGTTTTGTCTGAATTATTCTGCAACACATACAGTAAAGCATAACACCGTTTATGTTCTGGATGCGTTGGACGCTTACAACAAACGCTTGGTCAAGAAAATTGAAGTAAAAGGCTTTGAAGTGAAAAATTTTAGAGGAACCGATAGCTATCTGTATTTGGAGCAGATTGTGTTGTCCTCCAAAAAACCGCCCATGGCAAGGATTGAACTGGAAATCGGGTATCAGAAATCCATTAACCGTGAAACCCGTAATTGTAATGTGGGGGATGATTTGTACTATATTTCCCAGGAAATGGAGCAGTATAAAGGATATACCATTTCAGAAATCAATCCGTTGGATGGAACAGTTACGTTTACCAATGGAGAAGTGATTAAAGCGGGCGAGGTAAATGGTGACGTATCAGAAAGTGATATGCGTCGTATTCAAATCAGAGAAACCATTCTTTCTCATTTTGAAAAAGAGGAAAAATTATTCAATATGGGAATCAAATCCCTTTCTTTGTTCTTTATTGATGAGGTGGCAAAGTATCGTCAATATGATGAGGATGGCAATGAGCTTTTAGGGGAATATGGCAAAATGTTTGAAGAAGAATATAACAATGTTCTGAATCAATATATCACTGTTCTGGACACCCCATATCAAAAATATTTGAAAGAAAGTTGCAGCGATGTTACAGCTGTACATAAGGGATATTTCAGTATTGATAAAAAAACTGGTCATAGCATTGACAGCCAGCTGAAACGTGGTAGTGAATTTTCTGATGATATTTCTGCCTATGATTTGATTCTGAAGAATAAAGAACGGTTGTTATCTTTTGAAGAGCCTACAAGATTTATTTTTTCTCACTCTGCACTCCGTGAAGGTTGGGATAATCCAAATGTTTTTCAGATATGTACTTTAAAGCACTCAGATAGCAATACTGCCAAAAGACAGGAAGTAGGCAGGGGACTTCGTCTTTGCGTCAATCAGCAAGGGAATAGGATGGATGTGGAAAGTTGCGGGGATACGGTACATGACATCAATATGCTGACAGTCATAGCAAGTGAGAGCTATAAAGATTTTGTATCTCTTCTGCAAGACGACATCAAGAAAGTTCTTTATGACAGACCGACAGTTGCTACCAGTGAGTACTTTGCTGGTAAGTATATTAAAGTGAATGATGTTCCTACGCTTATCGACAAAAATACGGCAGATATGATTGAATTTTATCTGATTCAAAATGGATACGTGGATCTGAAGCGTAAAGTAACGGATAAGTATCGTAATGATGCGGTTACGAATACATTTGCTCCTATGCCAGAAGAATTGCAGCCTATGGCAGAGGGAATCCATATGTTGGTGCAGGCGGTATATGATGACAGTATTCTGAAAGATATGTTCAAAGATGGTCATGAGTCAAAGGTAAAAGAGAATCCTTTGAATGAAAATTTTGCAAAAGCAGAATTCCAAGCACTTTGGAAACAGATTAACCATAAATATGCTTATACGGTAGAATTTGACAGCAATGAGCTTATTGCAAAATCAATTGCACATATTGATAAAAACTTGTTTGTATCAGAGTTGAAATATACTGCTACAATTGGTCGCCAGAAAGATAAAATGGATGAGTATGAAGTAGAACGTGGCGCATCATTCAGCGGGGAAAAGACAAGAACAGAAACATTAAAGCATGCCACAACAAGTCAAATCAAATACGATTTGATTGGTAAAATTACAGAAGGAACAGTTCTTACACGAAAAACCGTTGCAGCAATTCTAAGTGGAATAAGAGTGGACAAGCTTGCTATGTTTAAGAACAACCCGGAGGAATTTATTTCAAAAGTAACTAAACTGATTAAAGAACAGAAAGCTACTATGATTGTGGAACACATTTCCTATGATGTCATTGATGGGGAGTATGATAGTACTATCTTTACAGCAGAAAAGAATACACAAAGTTTTGATAAAGCGTTCCTGGCAAAGAAAGCAATTCAGGATTATGTGTTTACGGATGGTTCTGCTGAAAAAAGTATTGAAAGAAAGTTTGTGGAAGACTTGGATGCTGCAGAGGAAGTATGCGTATATGCTAAGCTCCCTCGAACATTCCATATTCCTACACCAGTTGGCAATTATTCTCCGGACTGGGCAATTGCTTTCTATGAAGGTACAGTTAAGCATATCTTTTTTGTGGCTGAAACGAAAGGCACAATGGAAAGTCTTAATCTGAGACCAATAGAACAGGCAAAAATTTCTTGTGCGAAAAAGTTATTCAATGAGATGTCAACCAATAAAGTGAAGTATCATGATGTAGACAGTTATCAGAGTTTATTGGATGTGATGAAAGCACTTTAAAAGAAGGTGAATTATGGGAAAAAACTGTTATCTGATAGAGATAGTATAGCATGTTGAAAAACATGTGTGTAGAAAGATAAATAACGATGTTATCGTTTTATTAGATAGTATATTTCTCGGATTCTAATGTGAAAATCACAATATGCTTCGCTCTGTTTACGATAGTTGATATAGTAGTTTAGGATAGTCAGCATGATTTATAAAGACTGTTTGTATTATGGCGCTGAAAGGATATATATTGCCGTGCGTTTTTTTGAAATCTTTTGTCATTGTGATGTTGTCGTTGTTTGCGAAAATAAGTATTCTTTTTGGAATTTTTACTCTATTATGCTAAAACGTTACTGTTTGTATTTTATAGATTCAAAAATCAGGTCTTAATGCTGTTTGTAATATTTTGCATTGAGCTTATTTATGAATATGTATAAAAAATGTATTAGTGAATTAAAATGAGGTAATAACGATGGGAATATTTTCTGGAAATAAACAAACAATTAATTTATCAAAAACTCAATACGAGTTAATAAATATGGATTTAAGCAAAAATTGGGTTGTTCAAGGAGGTCCTGGAACAGGAAAAACTGTTTTAGCAATAGCTATGGCAGAAAAATTAGCTAAAGATGGAAAAAAAGTGCTTGTCATCATGTATAATAGACCTTTGATGCAGTTTGTACAACAGAATTATGTAGAACATGAGAATGTTAAGTATGATGTTATGACATACTATAGTTGGATTTATTCGATTTATGCTAATATATTGGGTTGTTCAATGCCAACGAAGACTAATCGTGAACCCGATTGGAATCGTATAGAAAAAACAATGGGAAAATTAGATTTGTTATATCACACAATTATTATTGATGAGGCCCAAGATTTTCCCAAAGAGCTTATACACATTTTATCTATGGTGTCTGAAAATATTATTGCCTTTATTGATCCGAATCAAATTATTCAGGAAGGGCAGTTTGACGTAAATAGTTTGTTATATGAACTGTGTGAAAAAGCACCATATTCTCTAACTATAAACTATAGAAATACACGAGAAATTGGAGATGCCGCAAAATGTTTTGCTGAGAAAAGAGATGATTTTTGTAATGTAAAACATGATAATTATCCTCAGTTAATTTATTGTTCTGGTAATGAAGATATATTTTTAGAACAAACAAACATTATGGGAGAAATTATCCGAAGACATCTTGGAAAAAGTATTGGTGTGATTGTCAATTTTAAGAATTTAGATCGAACTTTAAAGAATTTAAGAGAGGAATTAGGAGATATTATAGAAGTTGAAGCTTATAAGTCCCATACAAATAAAAACGAATTAAACTTTTGGAAAAATAATGTTAAGATTGTATCATTTGGTACTATGAAAGGTTTGGAGTTTGATGTAGTTATTATTCCTAATATTGATTTAATACGTGCTACATCTAGTCAAAAAATTGACTATCATAGGATGTATGTTGCTATGACAAGAGCACGTGAAAATTTGTATATGATAACAACTAACATACATACAAAAACGGGAAAATGGGCTGAGATTTTATCAATTATCGAAGATAATCCAGAATATTTTAAAATAATTTATGATTATTTTCGAAAGTAAATATCTGTTTAAAGTTAATTGATAGTCAAGAGAAACTATATTTATAGAAGCCAATTTTGTGTGAATGTTCTTAACTATAAAAAAGTTTCATATTGTATAGAATTTCAAAGAGGCTAGATAGATGGCTTTTCGATGGTATTGTTGATACAGATGAGAATTCTGTATTTCTAGGAAAAACACAATAGATTATAATTTCTGGAAATCATCTGTACATCCGTCTTTCTAAGTTGGTTATGATTGGAATCGTATTATGGATGTAAGAAAGGGTAGAGCCTTAGAAAATCATTCCTATCCTCCAAAGAATTTTTTTATATTAGTTTTTGGGGCTTACATTGAATTTTAGGCTCTCTTAATACCATTTATTTATATCATATGAAATTATAATTTTCTTGCATACCCGGCATACATAAGCTATCGGAAGCAGCACATCTCCATCAGAAACAATATCTGGAGGCAATAGGATAACTCTGCTTTTATTCATTGATTTGGATCTGTTGACAAACGTAAGCGCTTAACAACAAGGTGTCTTATCTTCGCTTCCGATCCATGAGATACTACTTTTATGAAAATGTATATTTTTTATAGTTATAAGTTTTTATAGTTTTTGTAGTATCTACGGATTGGAGAGAAAATATGGATCAGGTTTCTCAGGTGAAAAGACAGTTCCGTATGGAATAATGGAGAAAATATATAACTGAGTGCCAGGCCAGCGGGATGAGTGTTAGGAGTTGGTGTAAGCAAAACAATCTATCTGAGCAGACATACTATAAATATCTCAGACGTTTTCGGCAGGAACTCTGTAATTCATTACCAGTTCCTGTTGCGGCACCCGAAAAGTCAGTTCAGTTTTCGAAGGTCACTGTACAAACACCGGCACCTCATGCACAGGCTGCAGTAATAATTCATCTATCTAATGCTACAATAGAAGTTCAAAACGACGTGGATCAACAGACTGTGGAGGCAGCGCTTCTAGCACTGAAAACAGTATGTTAGGTGATATCAGGATAGCCAAAGATATCTACATTGCCAGCGGTCATACCGACATACGTAAATCTATCGATAGACTGGCTGCCCTTGTGCAGGAACAGTTTCAATTAGAATCGTTTTCTCCGACATTGTATCTTTTCTGTGGAAAATGCCGCGATAGAATCAAAGCACTTCTCTGGGAGGGCGATGGATTTGTTCTTCTATATAAGAGACTGGAGAACGGAAACTTCAAATGGCCTCGCAGTGCAAACGAGGTAAAATCGATCAGCTGGCAACAGTTCCGATGGCTGATGGAAGGTTTGGAACTGGAACAGAAAACAGCCATCCTGCCTGCAAGACCAAGTGCATTCTGTTAAGAAAAAAGACGTCAAAACCATTGAATTTACTGGGGTTTTGGCGTCTTTTGTGGTATAATAAAACTATTATAAATCAAAGGAGATACACCTATAGATTCCAGAGATGCTTACAGATAAAGCACAATAAGTTTCGCAAATTAAAAAAATAAAAAGAGACATGGTTCGCAGATCTCTGGTAGAATGAAGTCGCGACACACCATTCGAAAGGAGATAGCAAACCATGCCTGAAAAAATTGTACAGCTTAACGAAGAAGTAATCAAGGGTCAAATCAAAGAGTTGGTACGAGGCAGCGTAGAGGAAACCCTCAACGAGCTGCTGGAAGCCGAGGTGCAGAAACTGACACAGGCAGCCAGGTACGAGCGTAATGAGCAGCGCCAGGGCTACCGCAGCGGTCACTACAACCGCAACCTCACCACTACATCCGGAGATGTCACTCTCAAGGTGCCCAAGCTCAAGGGAATCTCTTTTGAAACTGCTATTATTGAGCGGTACCGTCGCCGGGAAAGCAGTGTGGAAGAGGCTCTCGTTGAGATGTACTTTGCTGGAGTATCTGTCCGGCGTGTAGAGGACATTACAGAGGCCCTTTGGGGCAGCAAAGTCTCTCCCTCCACCATCAGTGAGTTAAACAAAAAGGCATATGTCCACATTGAAGATTGGCGGAACCGTCCTCTGCAAGGTAGACGTTATCCGTATGTCTATGTGGATGGGATCTATCTGCGCCGCAACTGGGGTGGAGAGTTTGAAAATGTAGTGGCGATTGCGGTCAATGAGGACGGATACCGTGAGGTTTTAGGTGCTGCTGAGGGCATGAAAGAGGACAAGGCCAGCTGGGTAAGTTTCTTTCAATGGCTCCGCGGACGAGGTCTGGACGGTGTGAAACTTATTGTTGGCGACAAGTGCCTCGGTATGCTGGAGGCTTTGGGCGAAGTATTCCCCGAAGCCAAATATCAGCGGTGTACCGTCCACTTTTACCGCAATGTGTTCTCTGTTACACCTCGCTCCAAGGTGAAGCTGGTAGCCAAGATGCTCAAGGTCATCCACGCTCAGGAGAGCAAGAAAGCAGCCCGAGAGAAGGCCAAAGCGGTGGTAGAAGAACTGCGTGCTATGAAGCTGAAAGAGGCGGCTAAGAAGGTGGAGGACGGCATTGAAGAGACGCTTACCTATTGCGATTTTCCAAGCGAACACTGGACTCGCATCCGCACTAACAATGTCATTGAACGACTGAACCGGGAGATTCGCCGCCGTACCCGTGTGGTGGGCAGCTTCCCAGACGGAAACTCTGCTCTTATGCTGGTCTGTGCCCGACTGCGCCACGTGGCTGGTACCCAGTGGGGCAACAAGAAGTACATGAATATGAAGCACCTGGAGGTTTCCATTGAGGATGCCTCCATTGCTGGCTGACTGCATTCACGCCAGAGACTGCAAACCAATTTGCGCAAAACTCTTGACACTACCCGCTTACATTGAACAGCTTGAAAATACAATTAAAAATCTACAGAATCAGGTAAGCAATCTGACAGAAATGGTGATGCTCCTGCGTAAGGAAAAGTTTGGTCCTTCCAGCGAAAAGACAGTAAAACCCAGTGAGGAACAGTTGTCCCTTTTTAATGAAGCTGAAGTCGAAGCAGATGGTACGATCGATGAACCAATTACAAAAACTGCAAAAGGATACCTCAGAAAAGAAACAAAAACAAAACGAGAAGAACTTTTAAAGGATCTTCCTGTTATAGAGATCGAATGTGATGTCCCTATGGAAGAACAGATCTGTATTCGTTGTGGCAAAACATTGAAACGCATAGGGAAAGAAACTGTTCGAGAAGAAATGGAATACATTCCTGCAAAACTGCAAATCGTGCGTTATGTATGCTGGTCTTATGGTTGTTCTTCTTATAAACACATAGGACAGCCTTATATCGTAAAGGCATTCACACCCACATCTTTGATGAATCATTCTTTGGCATCCCCCAGTTCTGTTGCTTATGTGATGTATCAGAAGTATGTTAATGCAGTTCCGTTGTACCGCCAGGAAAAGGATTGGGAACAGATGGGCTGGCACTCAGTTGGGCAACGATGGCAAACTGGATCATTCGATGTGCAGAGGACTATCTGAAGCTTGTTGCAGAATACCTCAGAAAAGAGTTGTTGGCAAGGGATATCATCCATTGTGATGAAACACCTGTTCAAGTGCTGAAGGAAGACGGTAAGAAGCCGCAGACGAAATCTTATATGTGGTTTTATCGTACAGGAATCGATGATAAGAATCCGGTTGTTCTGTATGATTATCAACCTTCTAGAAATGGAGATCATGCAGTAACATTTCTGAAGGACTTCAAAGGATATGTCCATTCGGATGGTTATTCTAGTTATATCAAACTGACTGGCATCATCCGTTGTGGCTGTTGGGCTCATCTGAGAAGAAAATTTATCGAAGCTATTTCTCAGAAGAAAAGTACAGAAAGTCTTACTAATGCAGAGATTGGCAGGAATTACTGTGACCAACTTTTTATGATTGAAAGAGACCTGAAAGATCTTTCTCCCGAGGAACGCAGGATCAAGCGCCTTGAACTGGAAAAAACTGTTCTGGAGGCTTATTGGTGCTGGCTTGAAATCTGGATGTATTGAAAGGTTCGGTTTTGGGCAAAGTAGTTACATTATGCACTGAATTAGAAAAAATATATGGAAAACTATCTGCTTGACGGCAGATGCTGTATTTCTAGAAATGCTGCCGAAAATGTGATCCGTCCGTTCATGGTGGTCGAAAAAACTGGCTTTTTGCTGATACATCGAAAGGTGCTTATGCATCCGCTGCCGTATATAGCATTGTTGAAACAGCAAAAGCAAATGGAATCAACATATATACATATCTGCATTGTTTACTGTTATACATGTCTGATGTCGACTGGCGAAATCATCCGGAAGAACTGGAGCATCTGATGCCATGGGCTGAGGCAGTTCAGGCAGAATGCAAGTAAAAAAAGTAAAGGATGGCATTATACTATCCTTTTTCATGTTTCAAGGCACCTTATTATCGACCGCGTACACTCTATCCGGTCTTTTGGAGGGAAATAATTATGGTTGATACTCAAAATAATGTTGTTAACCAAATAGACAGAGATTGCTTAATTGATATTCTTACAGATGAGTTGTCAGTATTAAGGGCTAAAATCGGAATAAAACAAGAGGAATTGATTGATATTCTTGGCATCAGTAAACAGACATATAGTGCTATTGAAATAAAAAAAGAAGAATTACATGGAATATGTATGTTTCATTACTAATGTTTTTACGCAAAATGAAAATATGGCTCATGTTATTGAAGTTATTGGTGCTTTTCTTAGTGAATTGAAAGCTGTGATGAATATTAATCACAGAAAGTGGATAAGGGGTTGTTGTTACTATGGATAATTCAATAAATGAAATATTAAATGTGTTAGGTAATATTAGAAATAAACATGTTATTGTTATTGGGGATATTCTTCTAGACGAATATATATATGGTATGGTAAATAAGGTATCAACTGGAATTCAGATACCTATTATTGATAAAGAAATAGTTGAATATCGTTTAGGAGGTGCAGCCAATGTTGCAGCTAATGTTGCAGGATTATGCAATCATACAACACTAATTGGACGATGTGCAAAGGATGATTCTGGGAATAGAGTTAAACAATTGTGTGAGTTATATCATGTAAAGTTAATGGATTTCGAAAGCGAAAAGACTGTCGTAAAACAGAGAATATATGTTGATAATCAACAGGTATCTAGATTGGATACAAATGCGTTTTCAAAATCGGTTGCTAAAGAACTGAAAACAGTATTATCAGACTACAAAGTAGATGTTGTTATAATTGCAGATTATTTATATGGAGTTGTATCACAGAAAGTACTAGATATCACAACTAGTTTTTGTAAGGAAAAATCAGTGCCTATTTTTTATACTTCTAGAGATTTGGGGAGATTTGTCATTGGTGGTTATCCTATTGTTGTTGCAAATCAAAAAGAATGGAATCTGTGGAATCAATCAGATGATTGTCCCCGAGCATTTATTACGAAAGGAAATGAGGGGATTAGTTTTTTATCGAAAACAAAGAAAGCTGAGAAAAAAGCTAGTAAAAAATATTCAGTAAATGTTTCAGGTGCAGGAGACACTGTATTGGCAATAATTTCACTTCTTTATGGCGAGAAATACATTTCTATTGATGATTTACTCCTTCTTGCTAATCTAGCAGGGGAATTAGCCGTAGAAAACAAACTTACTTATGTGGTAAGGCAATTTGATTTAGTTGATGCGTTATATAAGCATTGGATTAATGATGATAGCATCAACAAAATTGTAGATATTTCTTTGGCTCAAGATATAGTATCCGCATGGAAACAAAAGAAAGAAAAGATTGTATTTACAAACGGATGTTATGATTTGCTGCATTTAGGACATATTAAGTCATTTCAATATTCTAAGAAATTCGGTGATAAATTGGTTGTTGCTGTAAATTCTGATTCTTCAATTAAACGATTAAAAGGGAATGGTAGACCTATTAATAATCTTGAAGAACGTGTTAGTACACTTGCGTATTTGAGTATGATTGATATGGTTATTTATTTTGAGGAAGATACTGCAATTAACGTGATTAAGGCAATTGGACCAGATACTTATGTTAAAGGAGAAGAGTATAAGAGTAAGGCTCTATTAGAGGCAGAGTATGTTAAAAAAGTGGAATATGTGCCAATGATAGAAGGAACATCAACAACGCAACTTATCAAGAAAATTGCAAGGGCGGTAGAAGTAGATGGACAATAAAGTAGAAGTGTTCGTGCCTGGTCGGTTGTGCATTTTAGGAGAGCATTCTGATTGGGCAGCTGGATATAGAGCAATCAATAGTGAGATTGAAAAAGGATATGCTATTGTTGCGGGGATTAACCTAGGGATCTATTTAAGAGGGTACAAAAACGAAGGATTTTATTACGAATATGATGATAAAAAATTGTGTTTATCATATGATGAGTTATTGATTAGAAATGATAAAGATTTCTTTGAGTATGTAGTTGCTAGTGCTAAAGTAATGCAGTCAAAATATAAAGTATCTGGTGTAAAAATCATATGCGATAAAATGACACTGCCAATGAAAAAAGGATTAGCTTCTAGCGCAGCAATCTGTGTTGCAGTAATTCGAGTATATAATTTGCTTTTTGATTTGAAGTTATCAGTTGAAGCTGAAATGGAATTGGCTTATGAGGCTGAAATATCAACTGGTTCAAAGTGTGGAAAATTGGATCAGATATGTGCATATGGACAGGGCTTAAGAAAGGTTATTTTTGATTCTGACAAAATTGAAATATCTTCATTATATACAAATAGTAATTTGCAATTCATACTAGTGAATTTGCAGGGGAAAAAAGATACTAAGAAAATATTATCTGACTTGAATAGTGAATTTGTAAAAGAAATGAATACAAATGAAGGAAGACTAATTAGTTCTTTAGGCGTGTTTAACAGTTCTTGTGTTAATGAAGCTACTCAAAAACTGGTTGATAATGATATATTGGGATTTGGTCAAATAATGAACAAGTTTCAGGAGAATTTCGAGTTAAATGTTGCTTGTTATTCTGAAGAATTGAGAGCACCCAAATTACATGGATTAATAGAATACAGTAGGGGAATAAAGGGCGTTATTGCTTGTAAGGGAATAGGATCTCAAGGAGATGGAATGGCTCAAATTCTTTTAGATTGTGGTTCACAAGTAGAAGAAATTATGCAAGGTATTCGAGATACATTGGACATGGAATGTTATTCTTTCAAAACTGGACAAATCGATTTAAATGTTATTATCCCTATTACTGGAATAGGTACTCGAATGTATCCATCTACAACAATTATAGATAAAGCTATATTCCCGGCTATTGATTCGGGCAATGTTTATCCTGTATTGAGTATGATTTTGAGAGAGTTGTATTTTAGCAAGCAGATAAAAATGTTAATTTGATAATTAATGAGAAGCACGCTGAAATAATTAATAAACTTAGAAGTTTGCTATTATCAGATAAAATTGATGTTTCTTTATTATGTAGTACACAGACACAGAGAGGATTTGGAGGTGCAATGGCAAGTTTAAAATTCTTAAAGGAGCTAGGTTTTTCGATGGTATGCTTAGGAGATTATATTTGTAAAGGAATCAGTTATGGAGAGTGTACCACTCAAGCGGTTGAGGTTTTAAGAAAGAATAATAAATCAATAGTTGGAATTAAAGTAATACCAGTTACTGAAACTACAAAATTTGGTGTTGTTTGTGGTGAATGGATTGATGATCAAGTACTTCATATTATGAAGATTGTAGAAAAGTAAGAAACTGATTATGCAAAAGAAAATCTGATGATTGTGTATCAAGGGAATAGATATGGTTTTGTATTTTTAGGGTAATACATTATCAATAACGATATTTTGAGAAAGAGGTCATTGATTGGGGATGATGAAGAAATTGGCTTTTCAGAGTTTTTAAATGAATGTGCACAGAAACAAGATATGTATGTAGTCTTTGTTCGGTGATAGTAATGACTTAGGGAACCCTAAAGATTATTATTCATCATTTGTTGAATATGGAAAGGATAATGTATGAACGAATTAGAGGAATTATATAAAGCACTTCAGATTATTCATGGAAATTTGGATTATGAAAAGTCTCCGATTCCTATCTTTTCATTTGAAGGCTTACCAGGGGCAGGAAAAACAACTCAGATAAAGCTTGTATCTGAAGCACTAACAGAGAAATATGGTAAATCATATTATATTGATTTGCCAACCAAATCACCGATTGGAAAAATTATGAAATCGCTATATTCGGATGAACAACATTGGAATGGAGTTAGGGAACAAACGCCATGGCTGAATCCTATAATGATTTCTACAGATTTGCGCCTTGCAATTAGTAGAGCAGTCGATGAGGGGGCTAGATATGCATTTATGTCAAGAGGTGTATTATCGACTTATTACTATAATTTAGATGCGTATAATTCGGATGAAAATAAAGCGTGGGATATGATGCAAAGCCATATGAAAGCATTTTATATGCCCGCTGCGATTGTATTTATGGATATTCCAGAAGAAGTTGCGTACAAGAGAGTGGTAAAACGAAATCGCGGTCCATTGCGAAAAATGGATGAGGTTGATGAAATGAAAAAAGACAAAATCAAACTTCAGAATTATTTGGCTAAAATGCCTAATGTTCCAGTATATTACATAGATGCAACAGGTACAGAAGAGGAAGTAACAAAGAAGATTATAGAAAAATTAGAAGGACATTTATCAATATGAAGAATGTGATTTATGGACAATATGATTCGAATTTCTATTCATTAAAGAGATTTTACGAACATGAGCTTCCAAATGAAATAAGAGAAATTCTTTTAGAGTTGAGTCAGAAAGAATTGGCTGTATTTAGGGGTGGATTAGCATTTGTGTTCTTGCTAAATGAAACGGACTATTTATTAAAAGATTTGGACATGATTGCTTATGTTGAAAAAATGGATGATATATTAGTTTGTTTAAAAAAAGTAGATGTTGTTTTCATTAACAAGAACACTTTTGGTGACACAGTTATTACCGCGTTTTGGAAATCAAATAATGAATATTTCAAATTAGACGTTTTATTGTGTAATAAAATGCCGAACATATGTGAGAAGGATATTTATGGTAAGAAATGTTATGTGGTAACAGCTTCATATGTATGGAGAAATAGGATTGAAAAGATAGCTGAGAGAGAAATTAGGATGCATGATGATAAGAAGACATTAAATCATTATATGGTTGCAAGAAAATTAAGTCAGTATCTAGTAGAAAACAAAGGCATAATACATGAAGAAGACTGCATTGCTGTTGAGATGAAGTTGCCAGAAGTTCAAGAGGTGCTTTCAAAACTAGTTGTGCTTTCAGAACTAGAACAGTTTATGAATCTGCAATTTGAATTGGTTAAGGGGTGAGTGTTATAAGAATTCTTCTGTGTCAATTAAGAAATCATGGTGATGTTATTAGGATATTTCCGCTAATAGATGCGATTAAAGATATTCACCCAGATTGGTATATAGGATTTACTTGCTTTGAAGATATGGTTGAAACATGCGAGTTAAATCATAACATTGATATTATAATTCCGCAGCCGCGGTTTTCTCCTGTGACAGATACGCAAGGTGGTACAAGAATTCTCGATTGCGCTATTTTTAGAGATGCAGTTGAGAAAGTCAGAAAAGAGCAATTTGATGTGTATGTTGATTTACATGGTGTATTTCAAAGTGCATTATTTGGTGCAATGTGTAACATAAAAACAAGACTAGGAAGAAGTGAAGAAACATCTAAAGATGGAGCTACATTGTTTTATACGGATATATGTCAAATTACCAAAAAAGAATTAAATAGAATGGAACGACATTTCGTAGTTACAAATGAATTGTTTCCAGAAATTGTTCCGTTGCCAAATAAGAAAATATCAGGAGATAAAGTTGTAATATTCCCTGGAAGTAGTAAAAATGGAATATTAAAGAGGTGGAAAACCGATTATTATGTACAACTTGCTAATAGATTAAGCAAAGATTCTACAGTGGTTTTTATATTAGGGATAGAAGAACAGGATATAAAGTTTGATTTGGAGAATGAAACAAATTGTTATATAAAAATCTGTTCCAAGTGGTCTCAGGTAGATGAAGAAATAAGTAATGCAAAGCTTGTAATCGGAAACGATGCTGCTTATGTGCATTTTGCAGTATGGAAAAATATACCTACGATTGAGATTTGTGGTCCGCTATCTCCGATAATAAATGGTGTATGGAGTTATGGAATAGGTGAGACAATTTTTAATCCGTTTCGTTGTAAATGTCCTAATGTATGGAATGGGGTATGTGATAAGAAACACGAATGTATGGATGGTATTACAGTTGAAACGGTTTATGAGAGTGCAATAAAATACTTGTAAGGAATGATTGGATGAAAGACAGAAGACTAGATTTTAGTTTGTTTAGGAACAATAAGGATATTACTTATTTGGATTATGCAGCCACAACATTTATGCCAGATCAAGTGATTAAAAGCTGGGTGCATTATCAACAGAATACAGGAGTGAGCTACAATCGTGGAAATGGCATTCTATCAGATATTGCTGAGAATGAATATAATAAAGCAAAAAAAATTATCTTGAATTTTTTTTCGGCTGAAGAAACCTATGATTTTGTATTTGGTAAAAACGCTACAGAATGTCTGAATATTGTTGCGTACTCATTAAGAGATTGTCTTAATCAAGGAGATGTTATTTTGATGGGACCATATGAACATCATAGTAATATTCTTCCTTGGGAAAAAATGGCAAAAGAAACAGGGGCTTGTTTAGTTCAATTACCTTTATTGGAAGGTGGAAATATAAATTATAGTTTTTGGGATTCACTAGACAAAAAAAGAATAAAGGTTATAAGCATTTCTATGGTATCAAATATTAATTCATACGCCATTGATACTATGTGGCTAAAGGCAGTAAAAAACGATTGCGATGCCATTATAATTTTGGATGTATCTCAACAAGTAGGACATTGTGAACTGGATTGTGAGAAAATCGGTGCAGATGCTTATATAATGTCGGCACATAAAATGTATGGTCCGAAGAATATTGGTGCTGCAATAGTGAAAAAGCAACTTATAGAAAAAATGAACCCAGTACTAGTAGGAGGAGGCATGGTATGGAATTCGTTAGGTGCAGGTCCTACGTGGCAGTTAGGTGCAAAGAAATTTGAAGCAGGGACATTTGACGTTGGATTGGTGAGTGCTTGGTCAGAGGCGTGCAAGTATTTGAATAGTATAGGAATGGATGCAGTGAGAGAATCTGATAGAAGGATATGGGAATATGTAAAGAAAAGAATGGATAGGCGTATTTTTTCTATAGTTCCGGGAGGAAATGATAATTCTTCGATGGTTTCTTTTATGGTAAATTCGGTGCATCCACACGATGTTGCCGAAATGGCTTCATTACATAATTTTGAAATTAGAACGGGACATATGTGTGCACAAAGCACTCTTGATAATTTAGGATATAAAAGTCTATGCAGATTATCATGGGGTATAGGAAGTGATATTTCAGATGTAGAGGCCTTTATATGCCTTGTTGAGGAGGAGTGTTTACATGATAAATAAAAGTCATTTGTTATGGGCTCCAGAGATTATTAAAGAGTCAAACGGTATCGCATGTGGTGATACTTTGTCCATAAGTGCTTATCGAGATGATGATAAATTGTATTTTTGTTACTCGGGTGAAGCATGTAAGGTTGCAGTAAAAGTAGCTGATTATTTGATAGATTCTTTTTCGGGTAAAGAGGAAAGAGAAGTATTTAAGTGTGTTAAAAGACTAAGGTTTGGACAATATACAGAAGAAGAACAGTGGATAAGCATGTTGGCAGTAAAAAGAAAATCATGTGTGGATTCACCAGTAGGTTTGTTATATGAAATACTTAGTGAAAATAATTCCTGCGAAATTGACACACGAGAACAATCTGTTTTGGCTTGTGATGCTTGTGTAAATACAAAGCCTATTAATTGGAAGCCAGAAAAAGGAGATAAAAGAATAACTGGATTACAAGCGATAGCTAGAGAATTAAAAATAATGGATGATTCTATCGAAAGTGAAATACAAAGATTAGGGTTATGCATTTTATCTGAATATCAACAAGCATATTTTTCTGATAGGCTTGCAAATGTTTCTGATAAAGATTTTAAGCTAATTAAGAAACTACGTCTGGCAGTTTTGTTATTTAATAATGCAAAACAATATAATCTGACCTTGGATAAAAGAATTGAAGAATTAGCGATAAAGCAAATTGTTAGCTTGAATGTTGCTAATGAAGAAATCAGAATAGTAAATGCATATATAAAGGAGTCTAATCTGCGAATTGATGCAGTAAAGGGCGGTAAAACAAATCGATATTACCCAGAAGGCTGTTACAGAACACATATGGATTTTGATTATTTGGCAGCAGATTTTGATGATGCATTTAAGTTCATTTCCTATTTGGTCAATGAGCGTCACTTTAAATTGGTAATAGGTTCAGTGCCATTTTCATTGAAGGCATTATTAAACACGGATAAAGAAGAAGTATTAACAGGTCATATTCATCTTGAGAAAATACTACAAAATAGATATCAAGTTGTTGTTGACGTAAATATGGGCGGATTTCCGTTGGGAAGAACAGGAATAATACAGTGTAATAAAGCTGAGAAAATTGAACTTGAAGATTTAATTTGTATAACAGTTTCGCACTTGTTTAAGCACGAACATGCATTTATGAAAGATATTAATGACCTATATTATCTTCTGAAATCACCTGAACTGAATCAGAATCTATTAAGTGAAAAGCTAGAAAAATATAAATTGGTTAATTTGTTCAAGGTTGCATATTTTTTTTTGGAGAAAGAATTGCAGTTGAACACAAAGATTAATATTGAAAGTACAGTTGAATTCTCTCAGAAAAGAATTGATTCATGGCCTATGTCGAGAAAATCTCATTTTTATATTAAGGCTAGAGATATGTTTGAGTTAAATAAAAAGCAATTTGGCGAATATGTCGGATTGAAAGAAACCATTAATCAAATATGTGGTGGACAGGGAGAAATATCAACAAAGAAATATTATGAATTAAATCATATTATGAATGAGAGAGTGTATCTTTACCCTATTGTTATTTTTAATAGATATGTCAATAACTTGAGGAGTGAAGAACTGATAAATATTGATTCTAGTATGTTTCGTAGAGAACACATTTTAATTTTGCCAATAGGATTGTTTTTGATACAGAACAGTAGATATTCAGAAATAGGAAGAGAAACTTTAAATACAGAAATAGAGGAAATAATGAATACACTGGGAATAGATACTTCTTTGTGCAATTTAAATTATGTTATGAAGGCAAGAAAAGATACCTGGTTGTATTGAGGAGAGGAGTGATGAGATGAGAGAGATATGTTTAGTCACTTATACAAGAAGCACAGAAGGTTTTACAGATGAACTTGATAGAATATCTAAAGCTTTTTATGATAAATATAAAAATAACTTTAAGGTTGTAATTTGCTGCGAACAGTGTTTTCAAATAAGTGACAAAGAATATTTAATTGAATTTATGAAATTTGGTGGCACAAAGTATAGAAGGCTTATAAGTTTAATGGAAAAGGATGATTCAAAATATTATTTGAGCATAGATAATGATATTACTGGAAAAATTAATGAGTTGTTAGATTTTGTTAATGAAATGAGTACCAAGAATTATGAAGTGGGTTGGGGGCGAATAAGAGGAAAAAGGCAATGTGGTTTTATTTCTAATATGGTCGCTGTTGATAAACTTCTTTCGCATAATATTATCCGTCCATTGTTGTGGGAAATAGGTGTTGGAATTTCTGTTCCAGGACAGGTGTTTTGTATAAAAGGAGAGTCGTTCAGAGGTAAGTTAATTGAATTAGATACTTTTTTAGATGATTTGGCACTGGGTTTATATGTAAATATTAATAAGAGCAGAAAATATGTAATACCTACTGTTCTAGGAGAGGAAGAACCAAACAGCGAGTTTGCTGGGCTATGGAAACAACGATCAAGATGGGCAATAGGATATTCGACAATTCTGAAGGCTGTAAAAAACAAGAAGGATTATAAGGATAGGGTTGTAATTCATGGTATAAGTTATCATCTTTCGTGGTTATTTAATTGGATGATTATTGCCTTGTTAACTATGTTATTTTGGCCTGCGGCAATCGGATATGTTTTTCTGATTAGTCTATTAATATCGAAGAAGGATATTCGCATGCTATTGTATTCCGTGGTTTATCAGTTTGTGTTTCCGATATTTCATATTAGGTGGGGAATTACATTTATTGGTGAAATGATAAAAGGAGATTAAGGCATGTCAATTATTTATGATAAGTACAATGTTGAAGAAGAAACATACGTAAAAGCATTAATATTGAGTCGAGGTATTGTTTTTTCTGAAAAAGCGTTAAAAGTGTCTGTTTTGGAAAAAGCAAAAGGGCAGAATTTAGTGTATAACATGCCATTGAATGCAACCAGCTCAAGACCACAGGAATTAATTATAAAGAATGTGGGAGATTCATACTCAGTAGTAGTATCTTGTGTTACAGGGAATCCTACAAGTAATCCTGTTGTTTTAGATGTGAATGAAGAAGGGGGGCTAGTTGCACTAGTTGAAGGTGAGAAGGTGGATAATATAGAGATTCATTTTGTTGAAGAACCTGATTATTATTCTGTGAATCTGTCAAATGGAGAACCTGTCAAAAAATATGTATCTGCTTGTGGCTTAGATGAATTAAACATTATACCATGGAAGGGATGTGCAATTTCAAGAGGTTGCAGATTCTGTGGAATTAATAATTTTGTCAAGCCGGATGAATTATCGGCACATAGAATTTCAAGGGATAGCAATGAATGGAAACAAGTGTATGAAGAGTACTTAGATAATTTAGAAGAGGCCGTATTAATTGCTAAAAAATCGGAGTGTTATAAAGAGCATGCTCATGTGATTTTGATTGCAGGTAATTTAGATAATAATAACTTGGATTTTGAATCAGAAATTTTTTCAAGTATAGCAAGGAGAGTATCTCCATTGGTGAAAGATATTTCTGAAGAAGGCGTGGTTGTAGTAATAACTCCTCCAAATAATATGAAATATATTGATGAATTGAAAAAAGCAGGTATTGAGAAAGTTGTTTTCAATTTAGAAGCTATAACCGAATGTGGATTTGAAAAATATTGCCCTGGCAAGGCAGAATTAGGTTATCAGTTTTTTATTGATAGATTGAGATATGCCATTGATGTTTTCGGAAAAGGGAATGTGTGGACAAATTTAGTATTTGGGCTTGAAACGGTTGAAGAAACTTTGAAAAAATGCGCAGAGTTGACATCAGATGGAGTTGTTATCAGTGCTAATGTATTGCATTTGGATAAGGGGAACTCTTTGGATTGTGATGTCCCTTCTACAAAAGATGTTATTGATTTCTTCTATAGGCTAGAGATTCTAAATAATCAAGAGGGTTTTGTTCCATTTTATTGCGCTAAGGCATTAAGGACAAGTTTGTCAAATGAGGCACATGCTATGAGAATAAAGGGGAGAGATAAGTGATTGTTAAATATTTAGGCACAGGTGCGGCAGAAGGCATTCCAGCTGTTTTTTGCCATTGCGAAGTATGTAATCATGCAAGGGTTAATAAAGGAAGAAATATTAGAACCAGATCCCAAGCCCTGATTGATGGGAAACTTTTACTTGATTTTGGTCCAGATACATTTCTTCATTCATTAGAATATAATATCCAACTTGCTGATATTCAAGTGTGTTTTGTGACGCATTCACATGATGACCATCTGTATTTAGAGGATTTGAGAGCACGAAGAAGAAGTAGAGCGAATTTGCGACTTGGGACTCCTGTATTGAAAGTATACGGTGGACAGGGTGTAAGGGAGATTCTAAAACCAAAAGATGACGGATTTGTAACAAAAGATAATAGTGTTGTTTTTTGTCAAATCAAGCCGTTTGAACAAGTTGAAATACTTAATGAATATAAGGTGACAGCTTTGCCTGCTGTTCATACATCAAATGAGCCGTTTGTATATGTGATTCAAAGTAATACTAAAACATTTTTATATGGACATGATACTGACTATTTTGAAGAAAATGTGTGGGAATATCTAAAGAAGAACAATATCTATTTTGATGCGGTTTCATTAGATTGTACCGAAGGAGTTAAGCATATAGAGTATACGGGGCATATGAATTTTGAGAGAATGCAGAATATGTGTGAGCGACTAAGAATAGAAGGATGCATTGATGTAAATACGCAGATAGTTGCAAATCATATTTCACACAATGGACTTGCCAATTATAATAAAGCAAACGAAGTTGGAAAGAGTCTTGGATATATTGTTTCTTATGATGGAATGGAAATAGAGGTGTGAGGATAGAAAATGAAACTAGTAATATTGACAGGAGCGCCTGCTAGTGGGAAAAGTTCAATTGCAGAAGCAGTGGGAGCAAAGCTGGGTATTGATGTGATATCTAAAGACGGATTCAAAATCGAGTTGTTTGAAAAGTATGGATTCACTAATCATGCAGAAAAGAAAAAACTAAGCATAGAAGGTGAAAAGATAATGAATGAAACCATCAAAAACTATGTGAATCATAATGTAGATTTGATTGTAGATAATAATTTTAAGAATTTTAATGACATAAGAGAGATATTAAATCAAGCTGATGTTGATGTAGAGATAAAGTGTGTGTACTGTATTGCTGATTATGATGTTTTGGCGAAAAGATATAATGAAAGAATAAGTAGCGGAAATATAGTGGCTCAGTTGTCAAGACAAAAATCTAAGATTTTTATAATGAACTGATAT
>OFLZ01000501.1_pt1 | contig 30768 bp, 23 predicted proteins | sample 1541321 | NCBI WGS metagenome assembly OFLZ01 (sample SAMN04209223, study PRJEB22552) | human gut metagenome | biome: gut; material: feces | host: Homo sapiens | place: USA: Oklahoma | reverse complement strand
CTGTGGTGCAGTCAAACTCGACCTGCACCCCGCTGTCGGTGCGTGTAAACTGGAATTTCGGGATGCGTTCTTTTTGAAGAATTGACAGCACCTGTCAGGGCATCTCAGAATAACGCGAAACCATTGAAAACACTGGGTTTGGACGAGTTTCCTACCCATGTTAGTCTGCCAATAACCATGTGCTTCTAAGGAGCCTTGCGGCGGCTGATATGGGAAAAATCGAGGGAATATCAGAGAAGAATAGTTGTCTCATGCAACGACAAACGCCACTGTAATGATGTGCATAATTATAAGCGTTCTATGTTGCAATGAACTTGAAAATACCAGGGGATGTTCTTTTTAGGGCATTCCCTTTTCACATATCCATGCAGGAGGTGATGATGGCGTGAATGGCCCATTAGACTTTCCGTACTATCGAGGCTACGAAGCTGAGCAGTACGCATTCTACCGTATCCCAAAGCTGCTGATCTCGGATGACCGTTTCCGCGCCATCTCAACGGACGCGAAGCTACTCTACGGTCTCATGCTGGACCGGATGAGCCTGTCCATCAAGAACGGCTGGATTGACAGCGAGGACCGCGTGTATATCTACTTTCCCGTAGAAGAAGTGATGGAGCTGATGAACTGTAAGAGCGAAAAGGCAACAAGACTGCTGGCCGAATTGGACAGCAAAAAGGGTATCGGCCTAATTGAGCGTGTACGGCAGGGGCAAGGTAAACCGTCCATCATCTACATCAAGAATTTTGCCGCCGCTCAGGCGTGAGCAAATATCGAAAGTCTTGACTTTCGGAAATCGAAAATCAGACCTCCGGGAGAGCCTTGCCTGTTTCTGACTTTCGATAATCGAAAATCAAGACTTTCGGAAATCGAATTTCTTGACTTTCGAAAATCGAAATGTAATAAGACTGAGTATAGTAAGACTGAGTATATATAAAATACTACCCGAAAAAAGAATAACCGTAGGAAGCAACAGCTTTGTTAGAACAGGGAGCCGAAAGGCCCCCTTTTTTGTTGGAGGAGGTGTCCTGTTGAAAACAATCGCAATCGCAAATCAAAAGGGCGGCGTCGGCAAAACTACCACAGCCGCCAGCCTGGGCATTGGTCTTTCTCGGCAAGGTAAAAAAGTCCTGCTGATCGACGCCGATGCACAAGGCAATCTCACGCAGATGTTGGGCTGGCCGCAGCCTGACGAATTATCCCCCACGCTCTCCACGCTGATGGAGAAAATCATCGCGGAGCAGCCCATCGCCCCCGGTGAGGGCATTCTGCACCACCCGTCCGGTGTCCATCTTGTCCCCGCCAATATCGAACTGTCAGCACTGGAGGTCACGCTGGTCAACACCATGAGCCGGGAAACGGTACTGCGGCAATATCTGTCCACCGTGGCAGACCGCTACGATTACGCACTCATCGACTGTATGCCCTCTCTGGGTATGCTGACGATCAACGCCCTGACTGCGGCGGACAGCGTGATCATTCCTGTGCAGGCGCAGTATCTTCCAGCCAAAGGACTGGAGCAGCTTTTGCGAACCATCACCCGCGTGAAACGGCAGCTCAACCCGAAGCTGGAGGTGGACGGCATTTTGCTGACGATGGTGGACAGCCGCACCACACTGGCACGGGAGATTAACGGCCTGATTCGCAAGACCTACGGCGGCCATGTGTTCGCAAGCGAGATTCCCCGCTCTATCAAGGCGGCGGAGATCAGCGTGGAAAACAAGAGCATTTACGACCATGACCGTAGTGGCAAGGCGGCGCTGGCGTATGAAAATCTGACGAAGGAGGTGCTGAGCCTTGGCAAGCAAATTAAACGGCATCGAACTGGCCCGGTACGATGACCTGTTCAAGACGGAAACTGAGCGCGAAGCGGACCGGCAGGAGCGCATCCAGATCGTCCCCGCCGCTGAAGTCTTTCCGTATTCCAGACAGCCCTACACCGTGGACCGCCCTACACCTGACCTGGTTCGTCTTATGGACAGCATTGAGCATATCGGCATTGCCGAGCCGCTGATCGTCCGCCCCCGCGACGCCGGTGGGTATGAGATTATCTCCGGCCACCGGCGCGATTACTGCGCGAAGGCTGTGGGGTTGGATACCCGCCCCGTCATTGTCCGAAATTACAGCGACGAGGAGGCGGACATCCTCGTGGTGGACTATAACATCAACCGTGAGGACCTGTTGCCCAGCGAGAAAGCCAAAGCCTACAAGCTGAAGCTGGACGCCATGAAACGGCAGGGACAGCGGACAGATTTAACTTCTCGCCAACTTGGCACGAAGTTAAGAGCAGACGAGATTTTGGCAGAAAAAGCCGAGGACAGCGCGCGCCAAATTCAACGCTATGTGCGTCTGAATAAGCTGATCCCTCCGCTGTTGGACGCGGTGGACGCGGGAACGCTCAAGTTCGTTCCCGCAGCGGATTTCCTCTCCCACCTGTCCGAAAAAGAACAGACCTACCTCCTGTTGGTCATGGAGCGTGACGAAGTATCCCCATCGATTGGACAGGCCCAGCGGCTCAAGCAGCTCAGCGGCGAGGGCAAGCTGGAGAATAACATCATCGACCTCATCATGCGGGAGGAACGGCCACTGGAACGCAAGGTCACGATCCGCAATGACCGCCTGCAAAAGTATTTCCCCGCAAATTATACGCCCAAGCAAATGGAGGATATTATTATCAAGCTGCTGGAAAGCTGGCACCGTAAGCGGCAGCAGGAGATGAGTCGATAATGCTTCTGCCGGGGCATTTGTTGACATCGGACTGGCGTATTGCTATGATGCGAGCATCAACGAAAAGTGAGGTGCCGCAAGTGACTTTGCAAGACGATAGAAAAAACAATACCGATGGTCACAGTGATTGGGAACAGAATTTGCCGGAGTTTTTGCAGGAGTCAATCCAAGCTATGGTCAGCGCGTGGGATAAACTGGATCGTGGTGAAGAATATTATCTCTGGGATTGCGATTACTGTTCTCTGCAAAGCGACATCAATAGCGCGGAGGTAAACCGGATCATCAGTCCTGAACAGGCATGGTATCTGCGCGAAAAATATTTGCGAATGGAGCGTGAAGTCATAGAATGACCGCGAATCTACGCTGCCTGTCGGAACAGAAGATTTCAATGAAAACGGCACGGTTTCCCGTGCCGTTTTGCATTGCAGCCGCCGAGACAGGCGGCTTTTTTCATGAGCAAATTGGAGGTGATTTCATTCAACAAGCAGATTTTTCATGCAGTGTCCCTCTCAGGCGGTAAGGACAGTACGGCTATGCTCTTGCTGATGATTGAACGAGGTTTGCCCATAAACACGGTCCTTTGGGCAGACACGGGCATGGAATTTCCGGAAATGTATGACCATATCCGCAAGGTGGATGACTACCTTTACCGGGAGCGTGGTATCCACATCACCATGCTCCGTCACCCAAAAGGCTTTGAATACCTGATGTTCGAGGAAGAAAAGCAAAAGCCATCTTCCATCGAAAACCGGCAAAGGCTGGGCGTTCCGCTTTACGGAAACGGCTGGCCCGGCGTTAAGGTCCGATGGTGTACGGGGCAGCTTAAAACGCATCTTATCAGCAAGGAGGTCAACCGGATCAAGGGGGAGTATCAGGCACTCCACTATGTCGGCATCGCGGCAGATGAGCCGAAGCGGATCAAAAATGAGCAATATCCGTTGGTGGACTGGGGTATCACCGAAGCAGAGGCTTTGCAAATATGTTACGACCGTGGTTATGATTGGGGCGGAATATATGAGATCTACCACCGCTGTTCCTGTTGGTGTTGTCCCCTCCAGCGGATCGACGAGCTGAGAAAGCTGCGGCATCACCACCCGGAATTATGGAAAAGGCTCCGCGATATGGATCAGCGGGCTATCGCCCAATTTGGGCATAACCCTTTGGGACAATTTAAGCAAAATTGGACAGTAGAACGATTGGAACAGAGATTTGCGGCGGAAGATGCTCAGATCTCTGTTTTTCTATCTTCTGGAAAGGACAGCACCATGACAGAAAAGCAGAAGCAGGAGTGCAGCGAGGTGGAGGCCATGCTGCAAGGCACACCGAAGCAAAATGTTCTGATCTCCTTTGATGGCAAGCCAGCAAAAACGCTGGAAGAATTGGAAAAGGAGCAGAAGCGGCAAAAAAAGAAACATAAGGATCGGGGTGAAGCACGATGACGAACTATCAGAAGCGAAAAGAAAAGAATGACGAGTACCGCAGCAAAATCATGCGGTTTACCTTCCAACTCTCCCTCGGTGACAGCGAGGTACGAGAATGGTTTGAACAACAGCCCGAAAAGGGTGCATACCTCAAAGACCTTATCTTGCGGGATAAAGCGGAGCGGCTTGGGTACAGGGAGCAGAAAAGCGCAGAACCCGACAAAGCTGGTGATTACGAGATCATACAGTCCATTCGTATGGGTGGGCGCGTTCTGCTTATGGGGTTCAATCCGAAGGACGAAACCTATATGACCTGCTATCAGCAGTACAATTTTCTCGGAGAAAAGATATATCCCGAAGCACTTGCCTGTAAGAGTTATCTGGAAATTGCAGAAACTTTTTTGAATCGCTTGCAGGCACAGGTCGAAAAAGTCGAAGCATTTCGTGCGGCCCGAAATATCCCCTATGCCGTTTTAGGTGCGGACGATTGCCTTCCTCCATCGGAGGAATCCCTGCAAGGCAAACTGATCGTGATTCGCCCCACCAGCCTCGCACCGGAATACCGCACGGCAGACTGTCAACTCGGCTTCGCGCTTGGGGGCTTTGGCTGCACACCCGGCGCACGCGGGCGTGCGGTTTACTTCGAGGAATTGTATTCCGGTGAACGGTGTCGGTGGGACATTACCGATGTCCTCGGCGTTGCCGACCATAACAAGCTGCCCGAATGGGCAAAGGAAAGACTTGCAGAGCACGAAAAGAAGCGCACCACGCCGAAAAAAGAAAGAGGTGAAGCAAGATGAGCTATGACGCGAAGAAGGTGACTTATCAGGAAGTCACGATTTTAGGCAAGCCTGCCCTGTTTACCGAGTGCCGCTTAGACAGACCCACCGTACCGGATGGCGTGTACCGTTACGAGCTGCGCCACGGGGATGAGGATTGGGGCGAACCCGTTGAACTGGCCAGGGGCATTTTCGCCAACTACTACGGCACCGTCCTCACCCGCGAGCCGTTCCAGCTTCCCATTGATGGGTGGATTCCAATGGAGAATGACAGCCTTTCCTTTCAGGATGGCGGATGCCGTACCCTTGCGGAATTTCAGGAGAAATATCCCGCCAGCGATAAGGAGGTCATTGACTTTTACAGTGTCAATGAGCCTGCGCTGCACGCTCTCTATTTCTCCCGCAGCGAGGAACAGGACAAGTCTGCGGGCTGTGTGGGACACCTGCGTGGTGATTTTGGCAGCGGCAAGCAGTTTTACACAACATGGTGGCCCCACCAGCAAGACGCACTGAATACGCCGGAGTTTAAGGCCGATATTGACCGTACCATAAACTGGCTGCGGGAACAGCCGGACTCCCCGCTGCGGGACTTTGACAGCATGGATCGCTACTGCAACCGGTACGAGCGGATCTGCGCCATCAAGGGCGCATTGCTTCCCTCCTGCGGCTTCATGGTGAAAACCAAGCGGTATGTGTATATGCTCCGCTGTACGCCGATCAAAGGTGATTATCAGTTTTACTGTTATTGCTACCGGCGCGAAAATTTTGAAAAAGTATGTGCCGAACAGAGGAAAAATGACCGGTTACACAACAAAAAGAAATCGGAGCCGGAGCGATAAGGAGAGGTGCCAACTTGCCTACTAAATTTCAGCTTATTACGGAGCTATATGACCAGACTGTGCAGAGCGTCACCGGCAGCTATCAAAGCTGGACGGGCTTTCTCCGCGCGGCCTGCTATAACTACAAATGCCCCTTTGATGATCAAATTCTGATCTACGCCCAGCGCCCGGACGCAACCGCCGTTCTGGAAATGAAACGGTGGAACAATCAGTTTGGCCGCTGGGTCAACCGTGGAGCCAAGAGCATTGCCGTATTTGGTGATGACGGCCAAAACTGTCTGAAGCTCTATTTTGATGTTTCGGACACCCATGCGTCCCGTTTTGCCCGCCCGCTGCCCATCTGGACGATGCACCCGGCCTTTGAACCGGAGGTCATTGAAACGCTGGAGGCCACCTTTGGCAACCTATCCGAAAAAGAAAATCTGGCGGACGCGGTGCGCTCCGCCTGCCACAACGCCGTGGCGGACAACTTCACGGACTACCTGCAAGACCTGCGGGAGTGCCGGGAGGACAGCCTGCTGGAGGAACTGGACGACCTCAATTTAGAGGTGTTCTACCGGGACGCGCTGGAGGTCAGCGTGGCCTATATGCTGATGACACGGCTGGGCCTGCGGGCAGACGATTATTTTTCCCCGGATGAGTTCGCCCATGTCTACGAGTTCAACACACCGGCCACCATCAACGCCCTCGGCATCGCCACCAGCGACATCGCGGAGATGGGCCTGCGGGAGATCAGCCGAACGGTCATGCAGGCCCAGCGAGATCAATTTTTTGCAAATCGCAGAAAAATCGGTTATGATGACCGCACAGTACAACATCAAACAGAGCGTGAAAGGAGCGAACAGTATGGAGGTCACTTACAGGATGCAGGACGGCTATCAGGTGCCGAACCTGCTGGTGCCGCAGACACCGGAGGTCCATCTGGGCAAGTACGCGGAGCTGCGGAGAGAATATCTGATGAAGCGCCGCAGAGTGCTTTACACCAACCTCAAGACCAGCGGCAAGCTGACGGAGCATCTGGCGGAGATCGAGCAGACCGCGCGGAAGATGGTGGAGCAGACCGTGGCGCAGATGGCACAGAACGAGGGCGTGACGGAGGAATTGAAGGCGGCCGATCCCATGCGCTGGACGGGTCTGATGAACAATCTCCGGCACAGCGCGGAGGAGCTGGTGCTGAACGATCTGATCTACAACTGACGCCCCAAGAGCCGGAGCCAAAGGCGAACGGCGATTGGCTGGCGGAAGGGGTGCCTGCGGTGCGCCTGATAACCGAAGAACCCACAGAGGCAGGAAGTGGCGAGCTTCCTGCCTTTGTCGATCACAGCGGGGATTATGTGCTGCTGGACCGTCTGCGCGCTGACTGCGACTATTTCCTCGGTGCTGGCGGGCGAAGTGAAAAGCACCTATGGGCAGGCAATGTTTACGGGCAAATCAAGAAAATGCGGGAGCTGTATGACGCCCTCCCGGAAAAACCGGAATGGCTGACCGCAGAAGCCATTGACCGTTACGCCGCGCAGATGGCCGCGCCCTATCAAGTTGCCGCCTACCATCATTTTGAAAACGGCTTCGACGATAAGCTGGACTATCAGACGCTGGAAGAAGCAGAAGCGGCAGCGCAAGGCTATGTTACCGGGACAATGGAGGAAGATGGTTTCGCCTATGACGGCGCTGCCGTCTATGATGCTGAAACGCGCCAATGCCTCCGCGTTTACGGCGACTACCCCGACGAAAAGGCACAACAGCAGGCAGCGGCCTTTGCGCTGGAGCATGACGCCGTACACCCCGATGGTGCGGAGCTTCCCGCTTTCCTGGATATGCACCTCATCGAAGCAAATCTGCTGGATGACGGCGGGCGCAAGCACAAGCGGCAGGAGATCTTTGAATACTTTCAGGCACACAAGAGCCTTGCGGAGCGCACGGAGTTCTTAAAAAACTGCTACAACGATATATGGGTGGAAGTCCTGACCGACGGTGTTCGGACAGGCTACCACGCCGAGAAGGACGGACTTTTGATGTGGGAGGGCAGCTACCTCTCCCGCACCTCGGAGTCCGTTTTTTCATGGCCGGTCATCGCCGAGATGACTGAGGGCCTGATCGAGCGCGGCGAGTACAAGATCAAGCTGGGCCTGCAAAACGCCCCCGTTGTCGCGGAGCAGTTCAGCCTGTTCGACATGGGCGACGACGCGCCCATATATGAAGCCCCGGCAGATGCTCCTTCCGGGATTCTGGCCCCGGCCCGCACGGTGCCGCAGGAGGTCATCGACCAGGTCCTCTACACAGCCGGAAACGAACCCGGCAGCGCCGAACGCATCGCGGTGTTCTATATGCGGGAGCATTCTGAACAGGAAAATATAGCGTTTCTGCGTCGGGAGTTTGGCACGGAAAATGGGCGCGGCATCGAGTACGAGGGCCGCAAATACGCCGTATGGTTTCAGGAAGACGGCATCCACCTCGCCCAAGGGGACAGTGTCCGCACCGGATACAGCAAAACCGTGGTCTCATGGGGACTGGCGGCGGGCCGCATTTTGGGACTGCTGCGGGCCGGGATCTATCTCTCCGCTGCCGAACTGGTGCAGGCCCCTGACAAGGTGCTGCACGAAGCGATGGATGCCCTTCTGATGACAGCCCGTGACCTGACCAAGGAAGGCCGGGACATGGGGCTGCTCCCGCAGACATTGGCCATCCACGACCAGCACAAGGGCTACCCAGAGCTGGATAAGGATATGGTGGCGTTCGCAAAAACTGAGGGTGGTCTGCAAACGCTGGCGCAGGAATATCATGCTTTTCTGGACGCTTATGCCCAAGGTAACGACATTATGCATTGGCGACTATCCGCTTACAACACCCACCGGATCGGTGTTGTGCTGGACGGCCTGCCCTACCCGGAGCGCTACTTTACTGCCCAGCCTAATTTCCTGCGTCAGTGCAAAATGTTCATCACACAAGACGAGATCGACGGTTTTTTCCTCTGTGACCATCTGGATAGCCGACTGGCCGTATATTCTCACTTCTGCTACCCCCACACGCCGGAGGAACACCAGAAATTCATCAAGGGCAGCTTTGGTGAGTACAGCGGCGGTGGCCGTGCCGGATACCAGCACACGAAAACATCAAAAGGGCTGGAGTATGAGCGCGACTATAATTTCAAGAAATATGATACCGTCCATCTGACGATCCCCAATGTGGTCAAGGAGTATGAGCGCCTGATCGCACAGAAACGATTCCCCGGCGAGGATGCCATCGCAAAGATCCCAGAGTATGAGCGGAGACAGGTGGCGCGGGCCATTTACTCCAGTCTGTACAATGCACCGGACAATGTGCCGCGTCCCTATTACATGGGCATGGATTATTATCAGGCAGTACCGCTGATTGAAGAAGAATTGCAGGATAGGTCCACTGCAATGTGGCTCATGGACGCATTGAATGCCCGGTTGGGTGAAATGCAAAAAGATGACCGCCACTATGAATTTGTCCATGAAACTCATTTTCAACTTTATGCCTATGTAAACGGTGAGTTCAGCCTGTTCAATCACCGGCATGATGCTCCTCAGCAGGAACGCAGCTTTGTGGAGCAGGTCGCAGAGGATGCAGCACGGCTTGCCGCAGAGCAGCCGCCCGCCTATGAGCGGTTCAGCGTGATCGAAACGGACGACGGCTACGCCGTCTGGGACGATATTCGGGACGAAATTTATGTTGACAGCGAGGGCGTCCGTGAGACCTTCCCCAGCGAGTGGCAGGCTGAGGATTATCTGGAGCAGGTCAGAAAGGCAGTCAATGAAAAGGAAGCGGCGGAATGGCTCTATGTGGAGCGCACCAAAGACACCGCCGCAGAGCAGCCGGTCGAGCCTGCCACGCAGCCAGCAATCACCGACGCAGAATTTGCTGCACAGAATCTTGTTCCCGGCGAAACACTTTTTGAGATCGACGGCAGATCGTTCCTCGTGGACCGCGTCGATACGGCGCATGGTGTTGTCAACTTTCAGGACATTACCTTTGTCCAAAAGGTCGGCTTTCCCATCTTCCGCACGGAACCGATCTCCTTTGTTCGGAAAATTGTGGAGCAGGCGGACCCCGCTGCGCTGGCCCCGCCGCAGCCGCAGACGGACGAGCCGCCTGTGGCGCTCACCCCGCCGAAAAAGAAAAAGCGGAACACGCTGGCCTACCCGCTGGACGCAGATGGCCGGAACTATCGCATCACCGATGACCATATCGGAGAGGGCGCGCCGCTGGAGCGTTTTCAGCACAATCTGGACGCGATCCGCACCCTGAAAGCGGTGGAGGCAGAAAACCGGACAGCCACCCCGGCGGAACAGGCGGTGCTGGCGCAGTATGTCGGCTGGGGCGGCCTTGCCGACTTCTTCGACGAGAAGAACTCACGGTATGGTGAGCTGAAAGAACTGCTGACGGACGCCGAATACGCCGCCGCCCGCGAATCTACGCTCACGGCGTTCTATACGCCGCCTGTGGTCATCCGTGGCATCTACGCCGCGCTGGGGCAGATGGGCTTCGCCCAGGGCAATATTCTGGAGCCCTCCTGCGGCATCGGCAATTTCCTCGGTATGCTGCCGGATGAAATGTCAGAAAGCAAGCTGTACGGCGTGGAGCTGGACGATCTCTCTGGCCGCATCGCCCGTCAGCTCTACCAGCGCAGCAGTATTGCGGTGCAGGGCTTTGAGCGAACTGCTTTCCCGGACAATTTCTTTGATATTGCCATCGGAAATGTCCCCTTCGGTCAGTTTCGTGTGGCGGATAAACGGTATGACCGGCTGAATTTTCCCATCCACGAGTATTTCATCGCCAAGGCTCTGGATGAGGTCAGACCGGGCGGTGTCATCGCCGTTGTTACCTCCAGCTTCACGATGGACAAGCAAACGGCTTCCGCCCGCAAGTACATCGCACAGCGAGCGGAACTGCTGGGTGCGATCCGTTTGCCGAACAATGCCTTCAAAGCAGCCGCAGGCACAGAAATCGTATCAGACATTCTGTTCTTGCAGAAACGGGAGCGCATGGTGGACATCGAACCGGAATGGGTACACATTCCTGCCAACGCAGACGGTATCCAGATGAACCGGTACTTCCTGGACCACCCCGACATGGTGCTGGGTGAGATGAAGATGGTGTCTGGGCCATTCGGTCCAACCCCCACCTGCGAACCCTTCCCGGAGCAATCGCTGAATGACCTTCTGGCAGAGGCCATCCAGAACATCCACGGCGAGATCACCGCCTATGACCGCGAGGAGGAATTGGAGGGCGAGGATCATTCCATCGAGGCCGATCCCGCCGTCCGCAATTTTTCCTATACACTGGTGGACGGTCAGATCTATTATCGGGAAAACAGCCGCATGAACCCGGTGGAGGTATCCAAGACGGCAGAGAGCAGAATCCGCGGCATGATCGAGCTGCGGGATTGTGTGCGGACGCTGTTGGAATACCAGACCGAGGACTATCCCGATGAAGAAATCAAGGCGCAGCAAGCCAAGCTAAATACCCTCTACGATGCCTTCACCAGAAAATACGGACTCATCAACTCCCGCGGTAACGCCATCGCGTTTGACCAGGACAGCTCCTACTTCCTGCTGTGTTCACTGGAAATTCTGAACGAGGACCGGAACCTGAAACGTAAGGCGGACCTGTTCACCAAGCGCACCATCCGCAGTCACAAGCCCGCCGAAAAGGTAGACACGGCGGTGGAGGCGCTGGCGCTGTCCATTGGCGAAAAGGCTCATGTGGATATGGAGTATATGGGCAGGCTCACCGGCAAGGACGAAGAAACGCTGTTTTCTGAGTTGACCGGCGTGGTGTTCCTGAACCCCGCTTACACCGGCGAGAACGATGGGCATGAGAAATACCTGCCCGCGGACGAGTATCTTTCCGGCAATGTGCGTCAGAAATTGGCGGTTGCCCAAGGCAAGGCGGAGCAGGACCCGCAGTATCAGATCAACGCCGAGGCGTTGGCACAGGTGCAGCCGGTAGACCTGACCGCCAGCGAGATCTCTGTCCGGCTGGGCGCTACATGGCTGGATACGGAATATGTCCGCCAATTCATCTTCGATACTCTGAATACACCCCGCAGCGCCCGTTTCAAAATGAAAGTCCACTACTCCAGTATCACCGGCGAGTGGCGCATTGAAGGTAAAAGCACGGATCGCGGCAATGTGAAGGCCATCAGCACCTATGGCACCAAGCGCATCAACGCCTATGAGATCATCGAAGACACCTTAAATCTAAAAGATGTTCGCATTTTTGATTATAAAGAAGACACGGAAGGCCGGAGAATTGCCGTCCTGAACAAGAAAGAGACGGCCATCGCCCAGAGCAAGCAGGAACTCATCAAGGAGGCTTTTGCCGAGTGGATTTGGAAAGACCCGGACCGGCGCGAAGCCATCTGTAAGACCTATAATATTCTGTTCAACAGCAACCGTCCCCGTGAGTATGATGGCAGTCATATCAGCTTTTCAGGCATGAACCCGGAGATCACGCTCCGCAAGCACCAGGTCAACGCCATCGCCCACATTCTCTACGGTGGAAATACTTTGCTGGCTCATGTAGTGGGCGCTGGCAAGACATTTGAAATGGTCGCGGCGGCGATGGAGTCAAAGCGGCTGGGCCTGTGTCAGAAGTCCCTCTTTGTGGTGCCCAACCACCTGACGGAGCAGTGGGCCACTGAGTTTTTGCAGCTTTATCCTGCGGCCAATATCCTTGTCGCTACCCGTAAGGATTTTGAGACCAAGAACCGCAAGAAATTCTGCGGCAGAATTGCCACCGGCGACTATGACGCCGTTATCATCGGGCATAGCCAGTTTGAGAAGATCCCCATGAGTGTAGAGCGTCAGCGGGCCATTCTGGAGCAGCAGATCGACGAGATCATGATGGGAATCCGCGAGGCCAAACGGGAAAAAGCGGAAAACTTCACCATCAAACAGATGGAGAAAACGAAGAAGGGTCTGCAAGCAAAGATCGACAAGCTGAACGACCAGAGCCGCAAGGACGATGTGGTCACCTTTGAAGAATTGGGCGTTGACCGTATCTTCATTGACGAATCACATTACTTCAAAAATCTCTTTTTATTTACTAAAATGCGAAATGTAGGCGGTATCGCCCAGACAGAAGCACAGAAAAGTTCAGACCTCTTTATGAAGTGCCGCTACCTCGATGAAATCACCGGAGGGCGCGGCATTATTTTTGCCACTGGCACACCAATCTCTAACAGCATGGTGGAGCTGTACACCATCCAGCGGTACTTGCAGATGAACGCCTTGCAGGAGCAGGGCCTGCAACACTTTGATTCGTGGGCGGCAAACTACGGCGAGACTGTCACGGCCATCGAACTCTCGCCGGAAGGAACGGGATACCGAGCAAAAACAAGATTCGCCAAGTTTTATAACCTGCCGGAGCTGATGTCTGTTTTTAAGAACATTGCAGACATTCAAACCGCCGATATGCTCAACCTGCCCGTACCAAAGGCACATTATCACAATATCGCCCTCAAGCCGTCCGAATACCAGCAGCAGATGGTGGAATCCCTGAGCGAACGAGCAGAAAAAGTCCGTAACCGCGAGGTGGACAGCAGTGTGGACAATATGCTGATGATTACCAACGATGGCCGCAAGCTGGCGCTGGATCAGCGGCTGGTCAACCCCATGCTGCCCAGCGACCCCAACAGCAAAGCCGCCAAGTGCGCGGAAAATGTGTTTGAGATCTGGCGGCGCACCGCTGGCCAACGCTCCACCCAAATGATTTTTTGCGACCTGTCCACCCCAAAGGATGACGGCACTTTCAGCGTTTATGATGATATTCACGCAAAATTGCTGGAATTGGGTATTCCCGAAAACGAGATCGCCTTCATCCACAACGCCAAGAGCGAGGTACAGAAGAAAGACCTGTTCAGCAAAGTGCGGAGCGGTCAGGTGCGTATCCTGTTGGGCAGCACCCAGCGCATGGGCGCCGGCACCAACTGCCAGCAAAAGCTCATCGCCCTGCACCACCTCGACTGCCCGTGGCGTCCGTCCGACCTTCAGCAGCGGGAGGGGCGCATTATCCGGCAGGGCAACGAAAACCCGGAAGTGGACATTTACAGCTATGTCACAGAGCGAACATTTGATGCCTACTTGTACCAGTTGGTGGAATCCAAGCAGAAATTTATCAGCCAAATCATGACCTCAAAATCGCCTGTCCGTTCCGCCGAAGATGTGGATGAGCAGGCGCTTTCTTATGCGGAGATCAAGGCTCTGGCCAGCGGCAATCCGCTCATCAAGGAAAAGATGGACCTGGACATTGAGGTATCCAAGCTGAAGCTGCTGAAATCCAACCACCTGAGCCAGCGGTATTCACTGGAGGACGCCATCAGCAAGAGTTTTCCCGTGGAGATCGCCGCAGCAAAGGAGCGCATTTCCGGTTATGAGGCCGACATAGCGGCAGTCAAGGAAAACACAGCCCCCAATGCGGACGGTTTCTCTCCGCTTACGCTGATGGGCGTTCCCCATACCGATAAAAAAGAAGCGGGCGCGGCGCTGCTGACGATGTGTCAGAATATGCTCTCCCCGGAGGCAGCGCAGATCGGCAGCTATCGCGGCCTGACGCTGGAGCTGGCGTTTGATACCTTCGCACGGGAATACCGCCTGACCATGATTGGGCAGCTCCGCCACACGGTCACGCTGGGAACCGATGTGTTCGGCAATTTGCAGCGTATGGACAACGCCCTGGAGGCGCTGCCCCTCAAGCAGCAGACCTGCCGGGAGCAGTTATCCAACCTACAAACGCAGTTGGAGACTGCAAAGGTAGAGGTACAGAAGCCCTTTCTCCGTGAGGAGGAACTTAAAACCAAGACGGCGCGGCTGGAGGAGTTGAATAGTCTGCTGAATTTGGACCACAAGGAATCCGAGATCGCGGACGCCGAGCCGGACGAGGCTCCGCGCCCCAGGGAGCGCCCATCGGCGCAGATGGAACGATAATTTTTACATGGAGGTTTATTTATGGGATACCAGGAAAGTTGGCTCTATATCGAGCCGCAGCGCAAGTTTGAAAAGCTGATCCGTGCCTACGAAAAGGCGGAGCAGTCCGGCTATTATGAGGTAGCCGGTGCGGAGCCGCGCTCCGTTATCGTGTTGAAGCAGCCCTTCGGGGATATTCCTGCCGGGAAGAAGCTGCTGTGGGTGTGCGGGGACCGAGGCTTCCATTGTGCCGCAGGCGTATTCGGCGGCGAGCTGAAATGCTCCGGCAAGCTCCGCGTCATCCCGGTGGAGGAGGTGCTGAGCGGCGTGGATGATCCCCGCATAGAGGGGCTGGACTTTGACAGTCCGGCCCCCTCTGAGAACAGATACATGAAACGATATAGCGTCGCCAATTACGCACACCGGATGCGGGCGGGATTGGCGAGGTAAGGAGGTGTTTTTCGTGACAAAAGGCCAGTTGGAATATGAACTATATGAGCGTATGTATGCCGAAAATGAGGAATATCTTTCAAATTTGAAAACTAGACCTGCGGCGGAGATTATTTCTCATGCTCATGAAATTGCTATCCGAAACGATATTCTAATACTATTTGAGAATGAGACGTGCTTCAGCCAACCGCAGCTTGAGGTATTGTCGGAGTATGGCCATCCGCTGGCGGAACTCTATAATGACTGGAATCAACGAGATACAGATGAATTTGATCTTCTGCTGGACAGTGTTGTGTCACACGTGAATGATATTTTGAATGACCGTGCGGAAATCAAGTATAGTAACCCGGCACAGCCTATGTATGAAAAGACTCAGGATGAGGCCCATATCTGCGGTGAAGGCTCTGAATGGTGGGCAGACCATATCCGAAGCAGGGAATGTTCAAATATGTTTCAAGAAGAAGGTGAACCCGATTACCAGGAGCATATCTTTCCTGCGTTTCTGAGAAGATGGGAAACCGCTTTCGGTAAAGAGCGATGTATGTTTGTGTTAGCCTGCACCATGCAACAGCGCGACGGCGACGAGCGGTTCTATCCTCCGGCGCGAGAAGCTGCGGCAAAGTTCAAGGCGCAGTTGGAGCGCATAGGAAACCATGTAGATGACTACGCCGTAAACACCCATTCCTGCATCGTCAATGCCGCGATGGAATACCTGGCAAGGCCGGAGCGCAGCAAGGAAAAGGCAGCGGAGCAAAAAAAGCGTTCTCAGCCGGAGCGGTAAGTATATTTATGAATACTCCATAGTCCGTCGTGGAATACTGTTGACCGACGCACTCAATGGGTGCATAATGCAGGTGAAGAGAGGATGAATATGAACATTCGTGAAATGAGGGCACAGCTCGGAGATACCCAAAGCGAATTTTCCAAGAGGTATCATATTCCCTTTCGCACCGTGCAGAATTGGGAGACAGGGATGCGTAAGCCGCCCGAATATGTCGCTGGTCTGTTGGAGCAGCGTATCAAGGAGGACCTGGCCAACCGTAAGACCTTGTCCCTGCCGGAGTATGACCCACAAAAGAAGAATCTTCCGTCTCGGAGCAGCTATGTGGGCGCGATCTCCTGGCTGCAAGCTGTCCGTGACTGCATTGGAGAACCTGTTGTCTTTGCGTTAGACAATGCGCTTATGTGTCAAGGAAACTTCGGAGGCCGCAGCGATGAATATATCGTGTGGGTCTATGGAAACGACTCCGTTACGAAGTTTAACGGCGTGGTCGTGCTTGGAAACCATATCGGCGCTCAAAATATCAAGAATCGGAATGGCTTGCTATATACGGATTTTAACAGAACGCTATATGATGCCCTTGCAAATGAAAATATCTTAGATATGCAGGGCATTACCGAGGCGGTCAGCAGATACTTCTATTCCAACGGAGACAGCTTTGACGGGCTCTTTGTTGCACCGGAGTATCAGGATAGGTTTGAGCGTTTGGCCCGTGACTCAATCGAGTATTACAATCGTTGAACATGGAGGATGTGGATGGGAGCCAGCAATAAAACCTGCCCACACTGCGGCAGAAAAATGAAGCAGCAGTTTCCGGGCCTGCAACATTGCCGGTGCGGGATGAGTTGGAAAAAGGACATCGGCTATTTTGAACGGACACCCGATATGGTTTTCGCACTGGAGCGCCGAACCATTGGGAAAAAGGTCAAGCAGATTCCCGTCATTCGCACCGATTCCGCACCGAAGTAACTGAATTATTCCATGTGAAGCGCAGGCAGAAATGCTTGCGCTTTTCTCATGCCCCAAGGAGGTGAGCATCACGCCCTACTTATCAAAAGATCAGATCGCCGCCGCCCGTGAGATGGACCTGTTGACCTACCTGCAATGCTTTGAGCCGCAGGAGCTGGTCCATGTCGGCGGCAATACCTATACCACCCGCGCCCATGACTCCTTGAAAATCTCCAATGGAAAATGGTGCTGGTGGTCCCGCAGCATCGGCGGCACAAACGCACTGGACTATCTGACCAAGGTGGAGGGTCTTTCTTTCCTGGATGCTGCCCAGCGTATCCTCGGAGAACTGCCCCGTGTGCCGCCTGCGTCAAGGCTGCCCGCGCCGCCCATTAAAACTGAATTCGTCCTCCCGCCCAAACACGCCGACACCCGGCGTGTTTTTTCATATCTGCGAAGCCGGGGCATTGACGCGGAGATCATCAATCACTGTATCAAACACGGGCAGCTCTATGAGGACGCCGAGCGTCATAACTGCGTATTTGTGGGCTACAAACACGATAAGCCCGCCTACGGCGCGCTGCGCGGGACGCTCTCCAGCACGACCTTCGCCGGTGAAGTTCCTGGCAGCGATAAGCGGTTCTCCTTCGCTGTCCCACTCCGCGCGGGCGGAAAGACCCTCTGCGTGTTTGAAGCTGCCATCGACGCCCTTTCCTACCTGACGCTCTTGAAGCTGCGCGGGCAGGACTGGCGAACCGCTAATACGCTATCCCTCTCCGGCATCTATCAGCCCCGGAAGGACGGCACGATTCGCTTCCCCGCTGCGCTGGAGCAATACCTGAAGGACAATCCCGGCGTGGCACGGATCGTGCTGTGCCTGGACAATGATGAGCCGGGGCGGGCGGCGTCGGCGGCCATTCAAAAACAACTTTCCAAATATGAGGTCATTGACAATCCGCCCCGCAACGGGAAGGACTACAACGACCAGCTCCAGCTTATGAAAGGAATCAGCGGCAGGGTAAGGACCCGTGGCGGGGACGCGCGCTGATTTGTTTTTCGGCTGGTACAGAACTGCAAGCGGCCTGCGGCTGCTTTGCAGTTGCAAGCATAGCATTTTGACATCAAAATGCGCTTGTTAAGGGGCAAGCCCCCTAAAACCCCTAATTCAAAAGAAAGAAGTGAACTGGAATATGATACTTCCGCCTGAAACCTCCCCTTGGGGAAGCGTCCAGTATTGCGAGAAGGTTGCCTCCGGCATTTTCTCCGTCAGCACCGCCAGTCATGGCGGCATCATGGTCTACTCTGAACTCTCGCCGCTGTTCCTGCCCACTGCATGGAACTGTGGCTTTTCTTTTAGCGGATGGCGTTGCTTTGAGGAAGATAGCGATGCTCCTATCGTAATACGGGAGTTGTTGGATCGCGGTATACTCTGTGCCCCTCACGGAATGAGCCAGGCAGAGTACGAACATACCATCGACCAGAGTATCCAGCATCATCATCCGAAATACTGGAATGCCAGAGTGCGCCATGAAGCCCGTATACACGCCGCGATCAAACGCGCAGAAGAAAAGTACCGGTGAGGTGGAAACGATGAAACGCAATAATGTAAAACAGCTTACTCTCCGCCTGACTGCGGACGAGTACGCCCATGTCAAACGGCTTTCCAAGAGCAGCGGTCTGAAAATGGAGCCTGCCATCCGCGCCCTCGTCATGGGCGTGAACCTGTATCCCCGCCCGCCCGACGAGTACGCCGATATCCGCCGCCAGCTTGCCGCCATCGGCAACAATATCAATCAGATCGCCCGCGCGGTCAACGCCCGCGGCTTTGCCACGAAGGAGGACATTGCCGCAATCACGACGGCGCAGGAAATGATTTGGAACATCGCGGAGCGGCTTTAATGGCGTACACGAAAATATTTGCCATCCGTGCAAGACTGGATGACCGCGTGAAGTACGCCATCAACGGAGAGAAAACGGAACTGAACGAGAAGATCGGCTATGCAGCAGATTTCGTGAAAACCGGCCCCGTCCGCTTTGTGACCGCCCTGAACTGCAAGTCCGCTGAAACCGCCTTTGATGTCATGCAAAAAACCAAGAAGAAGTTCGGCAAAACGGGCGGCATCCTCGGCTATCACTTTATCCAGTCCTTTGCCCCCGGCGAGGTCACGCCGGAGCAGGCCCATGAGATCGGCTGCGAGTTTACACGGCGATTATTCGGTGAGGATTTTGAGGCCGTCATCGGGACGCACCTGGACAAAGCCCATCCCCATAATCACATCATCGTCAATTCCGTTTCCCGCACGGACGGCCACAAGTATCACTCCAGCCCGGAGAGTTACTACAACACGGTGCGCGGCACCTCGGACGAGCTGTGCCGTGAAAATGACCTGTCTGTCATTACCCCACAGGGGCGGGGCAAGCACTACGCCGAATGGAGCGCAGAGCAAGGCGGCAAGCCCACCGTGCGCGGCATCATCCGCACAGACATTGACGCCATCATTTCACAAGCCTACACCTACGAGTCTTTCCTCATGCTGCTGCGAAAGAACGGCTATGAGGTGCGCCATGGCCCTAACCGGAAATACACCACAGTCAAGCCGCCCGGAGCAAAGCGGGCGATCCGGCTGGATAGCTTGGGCGAAGGCTACACCGAAGCAGATATTCTGCTGCGGCTCTCTCAGCAACGGCGCGGTGACATGGCTCCGCCTATTGTCACCCACACCGCCCATACGGTCAGACGCTATCGCGTCAAGGGTAGGCTGACCATCGCAAGGAAAAAGAAGATCACAGGTTTTCAGGCCCTATACCTCCGCTACCTCTATTTGCTGCGTGGAGGCAGGCGGAAAAAGCTGCCGCCGAAGATGCCCTTTTCCGTCAAAGGGGAGGTCATCCATCTGGAGCGGTATGAGCAGCAATTCAAATACCTTTTATCAAGCGGCATTACCACCGAAAATGCGCTGGAGCAGCGAATCCGCACATTGGAGTGGGACATCCGCTTGCTGGAGGAACAACGAAAGCCACTTTATCGGGAAAGGAGGAACGCAGACGATGAAGAAACGCAAGCCCGATGCAGCGCAGAGATCGAACGGCAGACTGCCGCCCTGCAGGAAAAACGCCGGGAAGTGCGCCTTTGCCGCAGGATACAAGCGGACATCCCGCGGGTATCCCAGCAGTACGAGCAGGCGCAGACTGAGCGCCAGGAAAATCTAAAGAAAAAGGAGGAGCACGAACATGAGTACCAGTGGCGAAACCGCTGACCTGATGGTGCGCGAGGGCATCCAGATCACCGAGAGCGCCGTCAAGCTGGCGGGGCTGGGGGCGAAAAACCTCGCCGCCCTGTTGATCGCCCTTGCCAACGACAATCAGAAACTTGCCGGGAAAACAAACCTCAAGCGCCTGATCCACGACGGCGAGGAGCTGACGATTTTTTCTGTGAAGCACGAAGATCTAAAGGGCTTCCAGATGGAGGCCAAACGCTACGGCGTTCTCTTTTACCCCATCGTCAACAAGGTGGAAAAGACCGGGACCGTAGAGATCATGGCCAAGGCCAAGGACGCCAAGCAGATCAACCGCATTTTTGAGCGGATGGGCTACCCTGCGCCGGTACAGGAGGACGCCGCCGCAAAAAAAGAGAACGCCCGCGCTCCGTCCGAGCGCAGCTCGAAGGAGCGCGGGACTGGTGCGAGAGCGTCTACGGAAGCGACTATGGAGAAGCCTGATGGACGCCCCTCCGTCCGCAGCCGCCTGATGGCTCTGCAAGCTGCGGCGGAACGGGGTGACACCGCGCCCACAAAGGATACCGTGCGGGAGGCCATCAAAAAGGCCGCACCCACACGAGAATAAGTGTAAAGGAGAAATTTTATGGCAAAGTTAGATGATCTCATTCAGCAGAAGCAGCAGAGGGACGAGGACTGGAAAGCAAAGAAAACGGCGGAGCGCGAGGAACTGAGTCAGCTTTCCGACGATGCCGTCATGCACATCACCAGCGATCCGGATGCTTATCTGCACTATCTGGATACCCAGGCGATCAATCCACAGTACAGCGCCGCCAATGTCATACTGGCCATGGCCCAGAATCCCGACATCACCTACATCAACAGCCTTGAAAACTGGGGACGTCTGGGCCGCAGCGTGAACCGTGAGGAGATTGGGCTGAAGATTCGCGTTTCCGACCCCTATGTGAAAGACGGGCGGCAGTATCACGGCTATAAGATCGGGCGCGTGTTCGATGTGACGCAGACTCATGGAAAAGCCATGCCTGCGCCGCAGACGCTCCGGGATAACACACCGGGGATGGATGCGGCGCTGCGCCGCCTGCTGGACAGCGCGGGCGTTCCCGTTGTGACGAGCAGTGCCATGTATCAGGACGCTTTCTATGATCCCGATGCCCTGTGCATTACGGTCTCATCCCGTCTGACGGATGGGCAGACCTTCGCGGCGCTCTCCCGCGAGGTCATCCACGCCGGTATCCATGACCGGGGACGCTACCCCTACTACTCCCGCGAGGACTGCGCGATGGACGCCGAGTGCGTCAGCTATATGCTCTGCCGCAATTTCGGTGTGAATGCTCCGCGACCCGATGTGAGCCGCGTGGGACAGGTGTTTGACGATATGGAGGCGCAGGACCGCCGCAGCATAGTGGATAGCCTACAAAAATATTTCCGCAGACTGCAAAAGGACATCCAGCGGGAGCTTGCCCCGCAGGAGCGCAGGAGACCGGAGCAGAACCGGCCCGTCCGCTGAAAGAGGTGAGAACTGTGAAGAAGAAACTTTCCTTTCTGCTCTGCATGGTGTTGACGCTGTGCGGCATGAGCGGCGCGGCACTGGCCGCTGCCGCAGAACCCATTGAGGTCACAGAGGCCGACCCGGCAGCGGCGATGATCGCCGCCGCAGATGCGCTCCCCAAAGTCACCGTCTATCCTGCCGAAGTCCGGGCCAGTGAGGACAACGGTGTGTACCGTTTGGAAAAGGTCTACTACCTGACGGCCAAGGACGATCCCGCCGCGATCCCCACGGCAGATTTTGAGCGTGAGGGCCGCACCTATACGCTCCTCGACCTGCTCAAGAACGACCAGACGGAGACGGACACGCGGGAGCATATCGAAACCGTCACACGGGACAGCAAAACGCAGGACATGACGGAGATTTTGAAGATGCTGGAGCCGAAGCTGGAGATCAAAACTGAGGACGGCTATGAGGGCGTCCTTTCTCTGGACTACACCACGATTACGGTGGAGGCGGCAGGCTACGGCACCAGCAGCCGCACAGTAACGGCGGAGCGCACCTATCCCAACCTCTCCGACGCCGATGTTGCCCTGGTGCCCAAGACCGTCAATGAAAATGGTCGCACCCTGACGCTCTCGGATGTGAGCTGGCAGGAAGCCGCAGCCGACCCCACAGACGGCTACGACATCCCCATCCGCTATACCGCCGTAGCGTCCTATACCGGCACCGCCACCAGCAAATACGCAACCGGCTACACCGTCTCGGCGGACTATAAGGGCGAAATCACCCGAACGAGCTGCGATACGGTGATCTACACCGCCGTCTTTTCCAGCACCGGCGAAACAGCAGCGCATACAGAAGCTATCAATCCGGCAGATGCGGAGCAGACCAAAGACTTTAACTGGCTGTGGCTCCTGATCCCCGCTGGGGCGCTGGCCCTGGGCGGCTGCGGCTATGCCGGGTATAAGGGCTATCGCCACCATCTCGATAAGAAAAGAGGGTATGCAAAATGAGAAAACATCTGACAACACTGCTGGCCGCCTGCTGTATGCTGGCGGCTTTTTCTGTTCCCGCGTCCGCGATGGAGTATCGCTTTGACGGGCCGGACGCAGGGCTGTTTGGGCGTCCCACCTCAGACGATACCATCTATGTCACCACGGCTGAACCTGTCAACACGAACCGGAGCAAGGATGCCGCCCATATCCCGCCCGCCTTTGGGAGCCCCACCAGCTACACGCTGAACGCCGGTGAGCGCCTGACCCCGAACCTTGTGGGCGGTTCGACCACGGGAACGGTCAGCGGCACGGGCGGCGTGACCGTCCTGCCGCCTGTGGCATCCACCGGCACCAGCGGAAGCACCGGCTCTTACACGCCGACCAAGTACACGGCGGTCACGAAAGACCTCTATTACAGCGGCGGCTACCTCGGTACACTGAAAATCCCCACTCTCGGCCTGTCTGTCAAGGTGTATCAGGGGACGGATGCGGACGCGCTCCGCAAGGGCGCGGGGCATTTTTCCAACACCTCGATCTGGGAGGGCAATGTAGCCATCGCTGGCCACAATCGCGGCGTGAACAATCACTTCGGAAAAATCCATACGCTCAGTGTGGGCGACACGATCAAGCTGACGACCCAGCTCGGCACACGCAGCTATGAGGTATACGCCGTCAGCAAGATCAGCGTGGACGATACCAGCGTTCTGAATGACAGCACGGAGAACATCATCACCCTTGTCACCTGCGTGATGAATCAGCCAGATTACCGCTGGTGTGTGCAGGCTCGGGAAAAAATTTGACACGGTTTTCAGCTTCTTTTAGAATGGACATAGATCAAATTTTATAGGAGGCTGACACCATGAAACACGCAAATTTCATCACAGGCTTTGTCGTCGGCGCACTCGTTTTTAGCGGCACCACCGCCTATGCCGCAGGCATTATGGCGGAGCGCAGCACCCATCGCATCTATGTCGATGGACGGGAAGTGCAGATGGAAGCCTATGTCATCAACGGCAACAACTACGTGCGGCTGGCGGATATTGGCAAGCAGGTCGGGTTTAATGTCTATTGGGACAGCAATACGAAGACGGTCCAGATCGAGGCAGATAAGCCCTATACCGGCATCACACCCCAGCAGACTGCCGCAGCCCCCACAGACGGTTCCCGGTATGTTCCCACAGTGGGCGATGTGATCCGCTGCGACGACGGGACCGACTACACCATCACCGATGTGTCCCGCTGGGATAAAAACGCTTTTTCCAGCGCACCGCTGGGAGAACTGCCCACCGCCACCTGTGACTGGAGCAAGCTGCCCCAGCCGGAAATGCCGAGAGCGGAAGCGCGCCACTTTATCAGCGGCGGACACGATTATCTGTTCCAGAGAAATCTCTACGAAACGCGCCGGATGCTCTATACATTATATAATGCCATCGGAGATAACCCGGAAACATGGCAGAACGGGCAGCCGGTGAAGTTCCCCAGCGGGGGTGACAAGGTGAAGATCAACCTGACCATTCCCGATGATGTGACGCCGCAGAGTTTCTGGCCGTGGCGGGCATCGCAGATCACTGAACTGTTCAACTCCTGCCCTCCCGGAACCTACTCGATGGAAGCATGGGATGTCTACAAGGACGGCGTATTCCAATACACGGAATATTGCATTGATGTCATCTGACAATTTCATATCCAAACGCGCGAAGGCGGTATGCGAAAGCATACCGCCTTTTCTATTGCCCAAAATCAACAAAAAGGAGTAAATCACACATGAAAAAACGATTGATCGCACTGCTGCTCGTTTTGGTCACGGTGCTGGGGATGCTCCCGGCCACGGCCCTTGCCGCCAGCAGCGAGGAGGAAGCCCTGGGCGAAGTCAATATCTACAACGGAGAACAGAAGCTCTCCTACCTCTCCATCAACGGGCGAATCCGTGAGCTGATCTACACCTATTTCAACCATGTGGATGCAAACGGCAGGACGAAAGAAATTCCTGCCTACTGCGTCAATCCGAATACAACGGGTGTGCCGCAGACTGTGGCCCCCGGCGAGAGCATCAAATACATCGCCAAGGAAAAGGGCAGCGATCCAAAAATTATGGGTATTATCGCTAATGGCTATCCCACCCGTGGCCTTTCGGAGCTGAAGCTGGAAAACAAGTACCACGCCTACTATGCGACCAAGATGGCGCTGTGGTGCTACCTGCTCCCCAACTGGAATATCAACAACCTAAAGGTCAATCCCAACCTGACCGGTGCGGAGCTTCAGCGGGCGCAGGCCATTCTCGTCGCCGCCAAGGACATCTATGTACGCGGTACATCCTGGAGCAAGGTCCTCTCGCCCCGCGTCACCGCGACGGCTGACCGGGATACCGCCTATGCCGTAACGGTGGACGGACAGCAGTATAAACAGCAGGTGTTTACCATCCATTCGGACACCTGGGTATGCGACTATGCCATTCGCGTCGCATTTTCCGACCCGGCTTCCGTTCCCACAGGGACTCGTATCGTGGACATGAACAATAAGGATATTACGACCATCACGACCTCCGGCACCGGGAGCGGATATGACGGAAAGTTCAAAGTTCTGTATCCTGCCTCCGCAGTAGAGGGCAAGACCGGCAGTGTCCAGCTTTCTTTCACCACCAATGTATATAGGTACGGCGTGTTTTACGCTGTCTGTGCAGAACAGGGCAAGTACGGCCAGCTCCAGAACTATATGTGCGATACCGACCCCACCGTTACCATGCGGCTGTCCACCTACAGCAATTACAGCGACGGCGGAAAAAAAGAGGACCCGGACACCGGCCTGAAGATCATTAAGCTGGAGAAAGGGACGGATACGCCCCTGGGCGGAGCCGTTTTTGAAGTCGTTGATCCCAACGGAGCCACCGTTGGCACCTTTGCCACCGGCTCGGACGGCACTGTGACGGTCCCCCTGACATTGGCCGGAAATTATACCGTGTATGAGCGCGTCGCCCCGCTGAACCATCTGCTCAGCGACAGCCCCGCGCAGAATATTAAGGTGGAATACGGCAAAGTCGCGGAGATCACCTTCTGGAACGAGCCCTACGGAACCCTGCGCGTTGAGAAGCTGTCCGACACCGGAGCGCACCTGCCCGGTGCCATGGTGCAGATCAAGCACATCGAGAGCGGCGTGACCTATACCGCTGAGACCAATTTTGCGGGCTACGCCATCTTTGACAACATCAAACCCGGCGCTTATGAAATCAAGGAAGTCACCGCGCCCTCCGGCTGGCTGAAGGACGATACAACCTATACAGCTACCGTAGAAACCGGTGAAACGATGACGTTCTCCATCGTGAACAAGGAGCTTCCCGGCCTGCGGATCATCAAGTATGACCGCAAGAATATGGTGGCGATGGCCAATGTCACCTTTGAAATCTTCCGTGACGGCGTTTCCCTGGGCAAGTATCAGACCGATGAGTTCGGCGAAATCCTGCTGACGAATGTCACCCCCGGCACCTACCGCGCCGTGGAGGTGGATACCGGAAGCGATGGGCATATCCTCGACACCACCCCGCAGGAGGTGGAACTGTCCGCTGGTGACGGTATCCGGGAGCTGCTGTTCTTTAATGATGTGAAGCCGGGATTGAAATTGGTGAAGGTGGACAGCACCGACCCCAGCAAGGTAATCCCCAACGCCGTGTTTGAGATCAAATCCGTCAAGGGCGACTATGGCCCCGAAGAATTTGTGACCGACCAGAACGGCGAGATCGACCTTTCCAAGCTGCCCACCGGCGCGTATGTGGTGACGGAGAAATCCTGCAACGGCTATGTGATCGACGACGCGCAGCGCATCATCCAGCTTGACCCCAATGAGGACGCACAGTTTGTTTTTACGAATACCATCAAGCCCTCGCTGGAGATCATCAAGACCAGCTCGGACGGTTCCCGTTTGAAGAATGTTTCCTTCCGCATTTCCCGAATCGAGGATGGGACGCACTACCTTGACCGCACGACCAATGAGCAGGGCGAGATTTTAATTTCTGACCTGGAACCCGGTGTGTATTCCGTCAAGGAAACCGCCACGGATTCCTCTCACATTCTTGACCTGCGGGAATATCATGTGGAGCTGTTTCCCGGCAAGGTGAGCACACTGACCATTGAGAATCAGAAGCGCCCCAACCTCACCGTGTATAAGCACGACGCGGACACCGGCGAACCCATCGCAGACACTGTATTTGAAGTCCGCGCCGCAGACGGCCACAGCGTCGATCAGATCAAGACGGATAAAGACGGCAAGGCGGAGCTTCGCAACCTGCTCCCCGGCGTGTACGAGATCATCGAAAAGTCCGTTCCGTCGCCCTACCTGTTGGACGCGCCCTCCCAGCTTGCGACCCTTTACCCGAACCGCGATCACACCGTTTACTTTGAGAATCACCAGAAGCCCAGCCTGACGGTGAAAAAGGTGGACAGCGTGACCGGCGATCCTTTGCCGGGAGCGAAGTTCCAAGTGACCTACGCCAGCAACAATACCGGCAGCGGCGAGATCAACGACCTCGGCACCTACTACACCGGCGAGAACGGCCAGTTCCAGCTCACCGGTCTGCGGGACGGCTGGTACAAGGTGACGGAGCAGGAGCCGCCCACGGGGTACGCCACCAAGGAGGCCACACAGGAGGTCTATATCAAGTCCGGCACTTCCAAGACGCTGACCTTTGAAAATATCCCCCTCTCCGCGTTGGTGGTTTGGAAATACGATTCCGTCACCGGAGAAGCAGTCAGCAACGCCGTATTTCAAGTAAAATACCTTGGCGGCACCTCCGGCACAGGCGGTACGGTCATCGGTACTTATAAGACCTCGGCCAACGGCAGCTTTACCGTAACGGGGCTGAAAGAAGGCACTTATATCGTCGAGGAAATCTCCAGCGACAGCGGCCATGTCATCGACACCGCGCCGCAGACGGTCTACATCAGCGGCAAGCAGCAGGATGTGGTGCAGCTCTATTTTGGAAATTCTCCCAAGGGCAGCCTGCTGGTGAAGAAGATCGACAGCGCGACCCATAAGCCCCTTTCCGATGTTGAGTTTTTCGTGACCACAGCGGACGGAACCGTGGTGGGCGACGCCAACGGCAAATACATCACTGACAGCGCGGGCAGCTTCACCGTCAGCAACATTGTCCCCGGCACGACGCTGGTGGTAAAAGAGACCCGCGCAAGGGACGGCTATCTGCTGGACGATGCCCCGCAGACCGCAACCGTCAAGGCAGGCCAGACCGTGACGCTGGAGTTCCGCAATCAGCCGCAGGGTTCTCTCATCATCAATAAGCTGTCCAGTGCGGATAAGAAAACACCCCTGGAGGGTGTGCTGTTCCAGATCACCTATTCCGATGGTAGCTTCGTGGACAATGGCGCACTTTCCAGCAAGGGCTTGTACCGAACGGACAAAAACGGCCAGATCATTCTCAGCGGCATCACTGGAACAGTGGTCGTAACGGAGGTAGAAACCATCAAGGGGTATCGCATTGACGATGCCTCCCGCAGTCAGACCATCGAGGTCCGCGCCAATGATACCCAGCAGCTCTGGTTCTACAATGCTCCCATCTCCCGAATCCTGCTCCACAAGGTGGACAAGGCCACCGGTAAGGGCATTTACGGCGCGGTGTTCCTGCTCTACGACAGCAATCACAATCCCATCGGGGAGTATGTGACGGACCAGGACGGCTATATCTACGCCGACGAAGGGCTGTCGGATGGCCGTTACTATCTGCGTGAGATCAAGGCGGCGCAGGGGTATGTGCTGGACCCAGAGTTGAAAACGGTCTATGTCCGCGCAGGCTCTACTACGGAAATCGAATGGAGCAACAGCGCGGAGTGCGGACAGGTCCAGATTATCAAGAAATCCGCAGACGATAACGCAAACAACGGCCTGCCTGCCGGTACGCTGCTGGAGGGCGCAGTATTTGAAGTTTATGATAAAGCAGGCAATTTGGTGGACACCATCAAATCGGACCGCAACGGACGCGCCGTTTCCAAGACGCTCCCGCTGTCCCGCTATACCATCCGTGAGGTGCAGGCCCCGACCTACTATTCGGTAAATCCCACGGTGATGACCGCTTATCTGGAGTTCAATGGACAGATCGTGACCTTTGAGGTGCAGGACAGCAGCATTTCTACCGGCGTATCCATCAAGAAAACCGGTCCCGTGCAGGCCGTTCCCGGTCAGCCCATCCGCTATGTATTCTCGGAGATCAAAAACAGCTCCACCGTCGCCCTTGATTCCTTCTATTGGAGAGATCAGCTTCCGGCGCAGGTGACGCTGAATAAGATCGTTACCGGCAGCTATAATCAGCCGCTTTCTTACAAGGTCGTCTACAGAACGAACCTCTCCGGCGACTACCGCACGCTGGCGGACAACCTCAGCACCAGTAAGTCCTATGTGCTTGATGCTCGCCCTGCCGTTCTCGGCCTTGCGGCCAATGAGCGCGTCACGGAGGTCATGTTCGTGTTCGGCAATGTAAAGACCGGTTTCGTGCAGGTGGAAACGCCGTATATCTACGCCACCGCCCGCAGCGGCCTTGCCAACAATTCCAGCATCGTCAATGTGGCAGATGTTGGTGGACGCTATAATGGGCAGTGGATTCAGGCGGTGTCCCGCTGGCTCACCACGGTCTACGCGAAAACGACTGTGAAGCTGCCCAAGACGGGGTACTAAGCCTTGCGTCAGAGAGATTTTCGGAGTGCCGCCCCTGTGTGGGCGGCACTCTCTCCGCTGATCCTGTGGGCTGCGGCGATTGCCGCCTATGCCTATGAGGACGGTATGAACCTGTTCCAATGGATGGGGCGTTTCAGCCAAGTGCTGGAACGCCCTTTTGCTATTGGCTGGACAGCGCACACGCTGAAATTCATGTTGGCGGGACTGCTGCTCTACGGCTGCGGCATTGCGCTCTACTACTCCAGCCGGGAGAACCGACGCCCCGGCGAGGAATACGGCAGCGCCAAATGGGGCGCTCCCAAGGCGCTGAACAAGAAGTACATGGACCACCGGCATAAGGACGCGAATATCATCCTGACCCAGCGGGTCCGGCTGGGTATGGACGGCTATGTGACCCAACGCAACACCAACATCCTGGTGGTGGGCGGTTCCGGCTCCGGCAAGACTCGCTTTTTCTGCAAACCCGGCGTCTACAGCGCAAATTGCTCCTACCTCATTACGGACCCAAAGGGCGAGCTGCTGCGCTCATCCGGCAGTCTTTTGAAGGAAAAGGGCTATGAAGTCCGGGTGTTCAATTTGATCGACCCCAGTCAGTCAGACGGATATAACCCCTTTGCGTATATCCGCAATGAGAAGGATGTGCTGACGCTCATTGACAATCTCATCAAAAACACCACGCCCCGCAACGCTTCAAGCAACGACCCCTTTTGGGAGAAAGCGGAGATCGCGCTGGACTCGGCACTCATGCTCTACCTCGTCAGCGAGGCTCCGCCAGAGGAGCAGAACTTTGAAACGATGATCTACATGATGAACTTTGCGGAGGTGCGAGAGGAGGACGACCAATACAGAAGTCCATTGGATATGCTCTTTCGGGCATTGGAGGAGGAAGAGCCCAACCACGTGGCGGTGAAGCAGTTCAAGGCGTTCAAACAGGCTGCGGGAAAAACGGCAAAATCCATTTTGGTGAGCGCCGCCGTGCGATTGGCCGCCTTTAACATCCCACAGTATGCGGAGATGACAAAGCGCGACGAGATGGACTTTGGAAGCCTTGGTGAGAAGAAAAAGGCCATCTTCTGTGTGATCCCCATCGCGGACACATCTATGAATTATCTTATAGGTATGCTTTACACCCAATGCTTTCAGGAGCTTTACCGCTGTGCGGACGACAAGTACAACGGACGGCTCCCGGTCCCGGTGCGGGTCATTCAAGATGAATGGGCAAATGTCGCCCAACCGGAGAGCTACCCCAAAATTCTGGCCACCTGCCGCAGTTATAATATCGGGCTTAACATCATCGTGCAGAACATCCAAAACATCAAGGCCCTATATGAAAAGGAATGGGAAAGCATCATCGGCAACTGCGACACGCTGCTCTTTCTCGGCGGCGGCAACGAGCCGACTTCGCTGGAGTTCGTCACAAAGCTGCTGGGTAAGGAGACCATCGACACCGTGCGCCCAGATAGGGCGTTGAGCAAAGTAGTGTAAGGCACTACCCCGTAAGATA
>OFLZ01000474.1_pt1 | contig 31938 bp, 40 predicted proteins | sample 1541321 | NCBI WGS metagenome assembly OFLZ01 (sample SAMN04209223, study PRJEB22552) | human gut metagenome | biome: gut; material: feces | host: Homo sapiens | place: USA: Oklahoma | reverse complement strand
CGGTGAGGTCCACACCCCGGTGGGACCTCAGACATTCATGGGCCTCGTAGGGCACCACAACCACCCTGAACGAAGGGAACCTCCATGAAGGTCTTCAGTATTTGGCGCTGTGCCGGCAGCGCGGGTGTGCGCCTTTCCGTCGAAAGCGGAAAGGGTGCAAATGAACGACTCTGTCGTTATCATCTATAGTGGCCAGCAAGTATCAGTGCCAAAGGAGGTCGCAGACTTCCTGGAGCAGGATTGGAAACGGGAACAGGCGCAGGAAAAGCAGGACAAAAGGCATCTGAGTAAAAGTGAGTTTGAAACGGTGCTGTCCAGTTCGGATTGTGTCAGGCGTCCCGCGGAGGATGAGGTGCTCTGGAACCTCCAGCTTGAAACTCTGCGGAAAGCCGTCGATGGTCTGGGAGATCAGGGCCGGGATCTTGTAGAACTCCGATATGGCAGGGGTCTGACCATGGAGGAGATCGGGACGATCTACGGCGTGTCCAAGGCGGCAGTATCAAAGCGGCTGAAAAAGCTCCACGAACAGCTGAGGGACTCTGTCAAATGACAGAGCCCCTCAACTTTTTTTATTTTCTGGTTTACAAACGGCCTGTAAGTGTCCTGATAAGTAGAGGGCAAAATTTCCGGACCTCGGAAACCCCGGCTCTGGCCGTGGCCGGGCGGCCCTAAATCAAGCCTACCAAGGAGCACAAAAATCATGAACGTATTTGGAAACAGCTCAAAACAGTTGCTGCAATCACTGACTACCAATGCGGAGAGGGAAACTATGGACTACGTCCTTCAGGAGATGCAGGCAGTCCTGGGGGAAGAGATGCCGGAAGCGGATGCGGTACGAACCTATCTGCAAGATCCGGATAAGCCTACAAAGCTCAGCACAGCGCAGCAAATCGTAGCGGTGGACAAACTGCTGGAGTGTGCGGAGGTCAATCTCCGAATGCTCTGTGACCTGATCCGCTACCAACAGCTGAAGGAGGCCGGGGTGGTCAACTCCGTAGAGGAGTTTTTGCAGCTGGTCCACCCAGATGATGTCCGCGATATTCTAAAGGAGGATACTGATTGAAAAAATCCGAATACAAGTCCTACGATGACCTGCCGCTGTTTCTCAATTCAGAAACGGTGGCAAAAGTGCTTGGCGTGTCACCGTCCAGCGGTTACGAGTTGATGCACGAGCCGGGCTTCCCGGTGCTGCGTATCGGCAACCGCATGGTGGTGCCCAAGGAGCAGTTCATTCAATAGGTGAACGAGCGTGTGGGAGGTGGGAAATGAAGAACAGCAGCGGAGGAAATTTTTTCTCACTGCCCAATGAAGTATTCCTCCTGGGGCTAAGTCCCGGCGAACTGGCGGTGTACAGTTTCCTGCAGCGGTGTGAAAACCGAAAGACACATCAGTGCTGGCCCAGCATCAAGACGATTGGAAAAGCAGTTGGCATGAGCGAGAACACGGTGCGCAAGTACATCCGGCAGCTGGAAGAGCGGGAGCTCATCGCTACTGAACCGACGGAAGTCATCACCAAGGCCAAGGGAAAACGCAACGGCAATCTGCTGTTCACCCTCCGGCCGATCCAGGAGGTGGTCGACGAATACTATGCCCGTCAGTTAGAGAACGTGGAATTGGCTGCGGAGCGGCAGCGTGTAGCGAAACTCCTGCGCAAGCAGGAAAGCCCCGCGTGACCGCCTGTGAGCCGCCGTGTGGCCCGATCACGGGAGGGGCAGAGCCCCTGCCCCTCCCGGCGGATAGGGGCCGGATTTGGGCTGCTGTTCCCCCCCTCTTTGGAAAGAGTACTCTCACCATCTTGGCCTCTTTACGGAGGACAACATGGGGCCCCCGGCGAAGCCCAGCGGAGCGGGTTCGCTGGGGAGAGGAGGAGCAGCGGAATGAGCGAGTTTTCGCCCCTCCGGGGCGGAAACGAGGGATGTGGAGCTTGCGACGACGACAAGCAGGATAAAGGCCGGGGTCGCCGACGGCTCCTTCAGCCAGTCACAACTGCCCGCAGTGCGGGCAGTTACGGGAGTTTTTCAGGTGACCGAAAATGGGGTCATGATCCGGCCTGTGCTATCTCTCCTGCGGTCACTATCCCGAAACACTTACTGCCACAACAAAAAAACAGGGGTCAATCCCCGGAAAGGAGCCGTTTATGGGCGGAAAAAAGAAATTTCCCTTTTACCTGTCACCGGAAAAGAAAGCGATCCTGGAGCGTCGGTATCAGGAGGACGTCAGCCAAAGTCTCACTGCTTTTATCGAGAAAGCTGTGGACTTCTATCTGGACTACCTCAGCGCCAACGACGCTGGTCTGTTCCTGCCCACCTCCATCAAATCCTACCTGGACGGGCGGCTGGGGCAGATGGAGGAGCGGCTGTCCTCCCTAGCCTTCAAGCAGGCGGTGGAGCAGGACATGGTGGCCGGCATCCTAGCGGACGCCTATCAGTTCAGCGACGAGGATCTGCGCCGCCGGCGGTCGGAGAGTGTGCAAAATGTGAAGAAAACCAATGGACGCATCTCGCTGGAACAGCGAGCGCGTGGAGCCTGGGAGGAGGACGATGAGTGGCAAGACTGATTCTGAAAAGTCCCTATCTCAAGTGCGATGGAAGCAATTCTGTCAGCGGCTACCTGCGGTACATTGGGACACGGGAGCGTGTGGAGATCCTTCCGGATGACCGTCCACCCACCAGGAAGCAGGAGCAGCTGGTCAGAAAACTGACGAAAGATTTCCCTTCATCCAAAAAGTTGGAGGAGTATTCTGACTACGGAGCCAAGCATACCAAGGCCAATACCTCGGCCTTCATCACCAGGGTGCTGGAGGAAAACTGGTCGGCGGTGCAGCAGTCAGAAGGCTACATGGAGTACATCGCCACCCGGCCCAGGGCGGAGCGACTGGGAGATCACGGCCTCTTTGGGGACGAGGACGGCGTGGATCTGGAGAAAGCAATGCGGGAGTTGGATCAGTACACCGGCAACGTGTGGACCCACATCATCTCCCTGAAGCGGGAGGATGCCGCCCGTCTTGGCTACGACAATGCCAGGGCGTGGATGAATTTGCTCCGGGCAAACTGCAACGACATCGCCGCCGCGATGAACATCCCGCCGAATCACTTCCGCTGGTATGCCGCCTTCCATGACGAGGGTGAGCACCCACATGTCCATATGATGGCATGGTCAACGGTGCCAAGCGAGGCATACCTGACGTGGGAAGGCATCCGAAATATCAAATCAAAGCTGACCAATCAAATCTTCCAGCAGGAGATGCTACACACCTACGAGCAGAAATCCCGGTCACGGGATGAGTTGGTGCGGGAGACACACAGGGCCATCCGAAAACTCACACAGGAGATGGCACGAAGTATCTGCAACCACCCGGAGGTGGAGGAATTGATGCAGACGCTCTCTGCACAATTGAAAACGGTCAAGGGTAAGAAGTCCTACGGCTACCTGCCCAAGTCCGTCAAGAAAACCGTGGACGAGGTAGTGGACAAGCTGGAGGAGCTGCCAGAGGTCCGTGAGTGCTACGAACAATGGTGCGCTCTCCAAAGTGAGGTGGACAGCTACTACCACGACAAGCCCAGAGAGAAGAAAACACTGTCCCAGGAGAAAGAGTTCCGGCAGATCAAGAACGCCGTCATCCAGGAGGCGGAGCGTATCCGTCTGGGGGAAATCGCTTTCGAGGATGCGAACCTGGCCGGCCACGACGAGGCGGAGTGGGTGCGTGGTGAGTCTGATGCCTGCTGGGAACTGCGGCAGATCATCCGGGACGAGTACCTTTCTCTGGCAGACCGGGATGGCGCGGTGGAGGAATTGGAGTGGCTGGCGGAGCGAGGCGACACCCATGCTCAGTACTTGATGGGTCAGCTCTATCGGGACGGGCCCCTGCTGATCCCAGACAGTCAAAAGGCGAAAGACTGGTTCACCCAGGCGGCAGAGCATGGTCTGCCAGAGGCACAGTATGCTCTGGGCAAACTGTTTCTCTCTGCCGATATGGAAGTGCGGGACCCGGACGAGGGCATCCGCTGGCTGAAACAGGCTGCGGAGAGTGGAAGCCACTTCGCCGCCTACCGGCTGGGTAAGGAGTATCTGACCGGCGAGGTGGTGGCCAAAGATACCATCAAAGCTGTGGAGTGGTTCAGCCAGTCGGCGGAAGCGGGCAACCAGTATGCCCAGTATATGCTGGGCAAGTTGTACCTAACAGAGCAAGGCGTGACTCACGACCAGACCCGGGCAATGGCCTGGTTCAGCCGCTCTTCCGCCCAGGGGGAACCAGTACGCCCAGCTCTTTTTGGAGCGACAAAACGCCCTCCGTCCGCCCTCCATTATGTTGGCGGCCACCCGCCTGCTCTACCACATGAGCCGGCTCTTTGAGGACTACTCTCTGCCCCGATCTGGCGCCGGCCTTCATGTCGACAGAAAACTCCGGAGAAAAATCCAGGAGAAGAAAATCGCTCTGGGCCACAAGCCTGATGACCACGAGGAGGAGCAGAACCAGGGCGGAATGGTCATGGGTGGGATGTGACTCCCCTCAAAAATTACAGCACTGTAAACAACAAAAAGGCCTCAGGATCTGATACCCAGTGGGAGCTGACAACTGTGAACTGCCCCCCAATGATAACAATTTGATAATAGTACGCCGTGCCCCTGGCTATTTTCTGTTTCTGTGGTATTGTGTGTTGCTGATAAGGAGGCGGCACACATGCGAGACACATTGGAAGACCTGTACTTCGGAAACATCACGCCCAACGATCAGATCGTCAAATCGGGGACTGCCCTGAAAAAGGCCATGGAACGGTCGGCGGAGTGTGAGGAAAAGCTCACCGCCTTGTTGGAGGACAAGGAAAAAGCATTGCTGCTCCGGCTCATCAATGCGGAGAACGAGATCGGCAGCACTATGGCCCTGGAGAACTTCATCCTGGGGTTCCGCTTGGGAGTGCGAATGATCCTGGAGGCTCTGGACGAGGACGACGGCAGTCTGCTCAACCCAAATAAGGAGGGATAGCTTATGTCAAAGCGCAGACCGTCCGGCGACGGCATGGTACGCAAAAAGGAGGACGGCCGCTGGGAGCGCCGGATCGTGGTGGGTCACAAGGCAAATGGCGATCCCATCTTCCGGTATGTGTACGGCCGCACGCAGAAGGAGTTGCTGAGCAAACTCCACCAGAGCATCGAAACCTATCAGGATGTAGAACTGACCGAGGACAGCCGCATGACGTTGGGCGAGTGGCTGGACCGATGGCTGGACGACTACAAAGCGGGGACGATCCGCCCCAGTACCATGTATGGCTACCGACAGTATGCCAAGCACTATATCAAGCCGATCCTGGGCGATAAGGTGATCTCCCGTATCACCTCAACCGATATTCAGCGGATGTACACCAGGCTGAAGCGGGAGGGGCGCGTCCACGAACACCCGGAGTACGGCCATCAGCTTTCGGACTCCATGCTCTCCCGCATTCATGCCATGCTCCACCACGCCATGAAGGACGCCCAGAGCGCGCACCTGATCGCCAAGAATCCGACAGAGGGCACAGTGGTCCCCAAGCCCAACTACCGGCCCAAGCAGATCCTGAACGAGGAGCAGCTGGACACCTTCCTGGAGGCCATCGAGCAGGATGAGGTGTGGCGGGACTTCTTCTACACCGAACTGACCACCGGCCTGCGCCGGGGTGAGATCTGCGGCCTCCGGTGGGAGGACTTCGACGAAGCGGAGGGGACCCTCAAAATCGTCCGGTCGGTCAGTTCCCGCAAAGCTGGCGCATTGGAGATCGGGGAGACCAAAACCAACAAGGGTCGGCGTACCATCTCCCTGCCGGACAGCACGGCCCAGGGTCTGCGGGAATGCAAGAATGCGGCCATCAGCCAGTGGATCTTCCCAAACCCGCTGCATCCGGAAGAGCCGGTCAACCCCAGCTATGCCTATCACCGGCTGAAGACGATCCTGAAAAACACGGGGCTGCCCAGCATCAGATTCCACGATTTGAGGCAGACGTTTGCCACCCACGCCCTCGCCGGCGGCGTGGACGCCAAGACCCTCTCGGGCATTCTGGGGCACACCAACGCCAGCTTCACCCTGGACACCTACACCCATGTGACCGGCGATATGCAGAAACAGGCGGCGAACATCGTGGGAGATTTCATGGCGGACATTTTGGGAGAGGAGTGGAAACCGTGGCGAGAAAGCGAAAGAACGGCGAGGGAACCGTAAGACTTCGCAAGGATGGCAGGTGGGAGGGCCGGGTGGTCATCGGCTGCGATGAAAAGAACCTTCCCAAAACCAAGAACGTTTTGGCCAAGACAAAAAGCGAGTGTGTGGAGAAACTGAAACAGTTGCAGGAGCAGTACACTCCGCCCAAGTCAGACAAGGTCAAGCCTGAGATGCCCTTTGGGGAGTGGATGGACTTCTGGTATCAGAACTACTCCATGCCGAAGCTCCGCCCCACCACCCGGGCGGGCTATGAGGGCAGGATCTACCAACACATCATCCCGGAGCTAGGTAGTGTCCCCCTCAATCAGCTGACACAGAACGACCTGCAACAGTTCTACGCCCGACTGAAAAAGAGCGGGCGCCTCCTCCACACGGAACACTACGGCAAGGGGCTGTCCGACCGCATGGTGCGGGCCTGCCATATGAACTGCCGGTCCGCGCTGGAGAAGGCGGTGCAGGAGGGACTGATCCGTGTGAATCCCGCCATCGGCTGCAAACTGCCGCCCAAGAAAGCCCGCGAAATGCAGGTGCTGACCCGTGAGGAGATCCAGCGGTTTCTGATCCAAGCCAAGGCGGAGGGGTACTTCGAGCTGTTCCTGCTGGAGCTGACCACTGGCCTGCGGCAGGGAGAACTGCTGGCTCTCCAGTGGGATGACCTGAACCTGGAAACTGGAGAGTTGAAGATCACCAAGCAGGTCTACCGAACAAAGGAGGACGGGCTCCTGATCTCCCAGCCCAAAACGAAGTCCTCCATCCGCACAGTCAGTCTGCCTCCGCCGCTCCTGGCCATTCTGAAAGAGTACAAGGAGGGCGTAAACTCCCGGTGGATGTTCCCATCGCCGGTCAAGGAGGGCTCGCCGCTGGACCCGGCCCACATCAGAACGCGGCTGCACCTCATTCTGGAACATGCCCAGTGCAAGCAAATCAGATTTCATGATTTGCGGCACACCTTTGCAACGATAGCCTTGGGAAACGGGATGGATGTGAAGACCCTCTCCGCCATGCTGGGCCATGTGTCGGCGGCCACTACGCTGGACATCTACACCCACATCACCAACCCGATGCGGTCTGAGGCAGCGGCAAAGATCGACCAGAGGATCGGAAAAGCGGCTCCACAGGAATCACCTGCGGAGCCGCAAGAGAAACGGGCCATGACCACGTTCCAGCCCTATGTCGGAAGAAAACGGAAGTCCGGCACCGGGTGTATCACCCAGATTAGCGAGAACTGCTGGGAGGGCCGGTACTCCCCGGTATGGCCGGATGGCAAAAAGCACTCCCGGAATGTGTACGCCAAGACGCGGGAGGAGTGTGAGACCCTCCTGCCTGGGCTGATCCAGCAGATGAAAGCGGAGATCAGGGCCATCAAGGAGAGCGGAAACCTGGATGCTATCCCGGACGGGATCAGCGAGAAGAAGAAAGCCATCGCCGCCTATATGCGGAAGTATCCGGAGGTCACCAGCAAGAGCGCCATCGCTAAGGCGGTGCAGGTAGATAAAAACACGGTCAACCGGTATTATGAGGAAATTCGGAGGGAGATGGACTGAGGTAAGTTAGGGAATTGTGCCAAAGTAAACAAAACAAAGAGTCTTTGGGATTTGCTCTGGAGACTTTTTATTTCCAAATGGGCGATTTATTACGAGGTGTCTATACAAGTTTTGGTTGGAACTTGTATTCTGGGAGAGGTATTATACATGATACATAGCATTTAGAAAGCGAAAACGCATCAGCTAAAATTCAGTAGTCTGCCCTTAAAAGATATGGTATAATGATTTGGCTAAATTACACTTGATGCAATATATTAGAAGATCATATTTTACAGCAATCTAGAGGCGAATAAAGAGTTTCAGTTTAGTGGAAATAAAAGATTAAATCTTGCTTGTCCGTGACAACATCGAGCAGAAACCTTATTACGGAACATTTTAAACAGGTCTTTGAAGGGAGACTGGAAGAATGGCAGTTGATGACTTTTTTTGTTGGTTAAATACAAATAGTGGTATTTTAACACTATTAACAGCCATAGCAACATTTATAACCTGTTGGTGTAGCTTTATCTCAGCAAAAGCTACACGAGCCCAAGTTGAAGAGATGCGCCGACAATATAAAGAAGAAAACCGGCCATTTATTGGGACGGAACTTACCTATGTCAGGCGCACTTTTTATGGAATTAAGTTTATCAATCACGGAAAACAGCCCGCTTATCATGTTAAAATTCAATTTGACCGGAGTTTTATTGATAGCCTCCCGGAGAAAGTATATCAAACACTTCTCCTTGAACAGGAAGGGAGAGAATGTATCATTGGAATAAATCAGAATTATACAATATTTGTTGGAACAAATAAAATGCGGAATTACTCCACACTGCAATCCGCATCGGGAACAATATTATATTGTGGGCCAGGTGGAGAAAACTATGAAGATAAGTTCCAAATAGACATCAAAAACTACATGACGATTTTTTCTGTGACAGGTAAAGAGGATGATCTGATAAAAAGATTAGATATTCAAAATACCCAACAAAAAGAAACAAATAAAATTTTGTGGCAAATTTTCAGGGATTATAGTAATTCGAAAGAAAAATCGGATGAGCAAACTATTGGTATAGAATCCCCGGATGAAGAGAAAGAGTGATTTAGTTTGCGAAGTGAGACTGCAGAAATTTTTCAGAATCTCGTCAAATCTGTTCAGTATGATGAAAATGCATTTACTGTTTGGTATGGGAACGAGAAAATTTTAGTGGGTGCCTTTATACACGATCAGCCGGAGATTCAACGTTTTTTTGACTATGCAACAATTTACCATACACTTCTTGATCTCGATAGGAAAATTAAAACTTCTTTTCAGATGGCGATTGAGTTTGCTGAGGACGCGGATTTTGACCATTGGAATCCCATTTCACCGCCATCTGAGAGAGAATCAACAGCAATTTACTATTTAGAAAATGCTATTTTCCGTACTATGGTATTGTGGGATTTACTCGCACAATTTTTCAATTTAAAAGAGAAAATAGATAAACCGTTTGATAAAGTATATTCGGCGCAAATATTTCATGACGCGCAACAAGGAAAACGACCGAATCCGTTTGCAAAGGAAGTATATGCATATATGACCCAAGAGGACAGTTCGGAGACCGAACCTTGGGAAGGTAATCATGGCTATGTAAGAGAATTTCGAGATAAGATGATACATCGAAGTACACCTACCTTGTCGTCTATCTCAAACTTTTCATTTGAACTACGGATGCCTGTGGCGTATACATTAAAACGGACTATTGAGGACTACATTCAAGTTTCATATTTCCTTCACGAAATCATAACTAATATTTTGCAGGACTATGAAATGCTCAATATATAAATATTTCAATGCAAAATGAAATTCCACAGGATATATTCAGTTCCACTCAATTTGGGGAGGCATATAAACAAAATAGAAGCCCTCTGAAGTGAAAACTCCAGAGGGCTTTTGGTCCGAGTGGAGCGATTCGAACGCTCGGCCCCGTGAACCCAAATCACGTGCGCTACCAACTGCGCTACACCCGGATATTCAGTTTTTCTGCATGATACCACGCGAGGAAGGAAAAAGCAAGTTTCCCGTGTCTGTGGGCGGCGCTGTGGTCAAGCCCGGTTTTGCGGGAGTTTTTCATCCGGGGAATTTCCGCCGCAAGCTACTGTCCCAAGGACTTCCGGGATCTCGCTTTCAGGGCAATGGATGGGACGTCTATCCTCCCAAAGCAAGCGCGCTACCAACTGCGCTACACCCGGATATTCAGTTTTCCTGCATGATACCATGCGGAGAAGGAAAAAGCAAGTTTTTCGTGTCTGTGGGCGGTGCTGTGGTCACGCCCGATTTTTCGGAAGTTTTTCAACCGGGGAATTTCCACCACAATCTACTGTCCCAAGGACTTCCGGGGTTCCGCTTTTGGGGGAATGGATAGGTCATCTATCCACCCAAATCACGTGCGCTACCAACTGCGCTACACCCGGATATTCGATTTTTCTGCATGATACCATGCAGAGAAGGAAAAAGCAAGTTTTTCGTGTCTGTGGGCGGCGCTGTGGTCACGCCCAATTTTGCGGGAGTTTTTCAACTGATAGATTTCCGCCGCAAGCTACTGTCCCAAGGACTTCCGGAGTTCCGCTTTTGGGGGAATGGATGAGTCGTCTATCCTCCCAAATCACGCGTGCTGCCAACTACGCTACATTTGGTCATAGATATTTCTCCCACCCGGGGGCGTTCTTCCCCACATACGTGCGGCAATATACTCTGCGATCCGCTGCGTTGGCACTCTGGCACCATCTTTTACTGGATCGTGGACAGCACGATGGGTTCATTTATACCTCTCTATTTTACCTGTTTCTCCGCCAAAGTCAAGTCTATTCGCTTCCGGCCGGTATGTCGGAAAGGCCGCCCGGAGGCTATGGGGCCTCCGGACGGCTTGACCAGGTCTCTTCACTTGGAAACGCAGAGTCGATTGTTCTCCACGGTAAGCTTGGCGGTGTCACCGGCCTTGAGGGTGCCGTCCAGCATCTTCTCGGCCACGGCGTCTTCCACCTTGCTCTGGATGGCCCGGCGCAGGGGACGGGCCCCGTACTTGGGATCAAAGCCCTCCTTAGCCAGCTCTGCCACAGCCTCGTCGCTGGCATCCAGATGGATGCCCATGGTCTCCATCCGGGTGGAGACGGTCTTCAGCATCCGCCGGGCCACTTCCCGGATGTCCTCCTCCGTCAGGGGGCGGAATACGATGATATCGTCGATCCGGTTTAGGAACTCCGGGCGGAAGGTCTGACGCAGCTCCGCCATCACCTGCTCCCGGGCGGTCTCGAACTTCTTTTCAGCGTCAGGATCGGAGTCCCGCTCCTCGGCGGAAAAGCCCAGCTTGCTGCCCATGGCAGTGAGGCTGCGGGCACCGATGTTGCTGGTCATGACGATGACGGTGTTCTTGAAGTCCACCGTCCTGCCCTGAGAGTCGGTGATCCGGCCGTCATCCAGAAGCTGCAGCAGGATGTTCCACACATCCTCGTGGGCCTTTTCGATCTCGTCAAACAGTACCACGGAGTAGGGCTTGCGCCGTACCTTCTCCGTCAGCTGACCGCCCTCCTCGTGGCCCACATAGCCCGGCGGGGAGCCAATTAGACGGGACACTGTGTGCCGCTCCATATACTCGGACATATCGATCCGGATCATGGCGTTCTCATCGCCGAACATGGCCTCTGCCAGGGACTTGCACAGCTCCGTCTTTCCCACGCCGGTGGGGCCCAGGAACAGGAAGGAGCCGATGGGGCGCTTCGGATCCTTCAGACCCACACGGCCCCGACGGATGGCCCGGGCCACGGCCTTTACGGCTTCGTCCTGACCCACTACCCGCTCGTGGAGGGTGTCCTCCATGTGCAGCAGGCGGGTGCCCTCATCCTCCGTCAGACGGGTGACGGGGATGCCGGTCCAGCCGGCCACCACGGCGGCAATGTCGTCAGCGTTCACCGGGCGGTGCTGGGTGTTGTTCTTGCGGCGCTTCTCCCGCTCCATCTCCACCTGCTCCTGGTAGTCCTTCTCAATGTCCCGCAGCTTGGCGGCGGTCTCATAGTCCTGCTTCTCGATGGCAGCCTCCTTGTCCTTGGCCAGGGCGGCGATCTTCTCCTCCAGGCTCTTCAGCTCCGGGGAGATCTCCTCCGTCTCCATCCGCACCCGGCTGGCAGCCTCGTCCATCAGGTCGATGGCCTTGTCCGGCAGGAACCGGTCGTTGATATACCGGGCGGAGAGCTTCACGGCGGCCTCCAGGGCCTCGTCGGTGATCTGGAGGCTGTGGTGCTTCTCGTACTTCTCCCGCAGGCCCTTCAGGATCTCCAGAGACGCCTCCTGGCTGGGCTCACCCACCTGCACCGGCTGGAACCGGCGCTCCAGGGCGGCGTCCTTCTCGATATACTTCCGGTACTCGTTCAGGGTGGTGGCGCCGATCACCTGGATCTCGCCCCGGCCTAGAGCCGGCTTGATGATGTTGGCGGCGTCCACGGCGCCCTCGGCGCTGCCGGCGCCCACGATGGTATGGAGCTCGTCGATGAAGAGGATCACATTGCCGGACTTCCTGACCTCCTCCAGCAGCTTCTTAATCCGCTCCTCAAACTCACCCCGGTACTTGGTGCCCGCCACCATGCCGCTGAGGTCCAGGGACAAAAGGCGCTTGTCCAGCATCTCGTCGGGTACGTCGCCCATAACGATCTTCCGGGCCAGACCCTCAGCGATGGCGGTTTTGCCCACACCGGGCTCACCGATCAGGCAGGGGTTGTTCTTGGTGCGGCGGGAGAGAATCTGGATCACCCGCTGGATCTCCCCGTCCCGGCCGATGACCGGGTCCAGCTTGCCGGCCCGAGCGTCGGCGGTCAGGTCCCGGGTGAACTCCTTCAGGGTCTTGTTCTTGCCGTTATCCTCCTTTGCGGGGCTGGTGCCGGAGCGGCCGGGATCGGCGGCCTGACTCCGGGGCATCTCACCCAGCTTCTGCATCAGGGCTGTGTACAGGTGACGGGCATCCACGCCAGCGGTGCGCAGGATGCGGACGGCCATATTGTTGCCTTCCCGCAGGATGCCCGCCAGCAGGTGCTCCGTGCCCACGTAGTTGTAGCCGCCCCGCATGGAGTCCTCCATGGCCAGCTCCACCACCCGCTTGGCGCGGGGGGTGAGGCCCTGGGCGGGATTGCTGCCGGGCAGACCGGCACCCACGCTCTTCTTGATGATCTCCACGATCATGTCATCGGTGAGGCCCGCCTCCGTCAGAACGGTGTGGGCCACGCCCTCCTCTTCCCGGATCAGGCCCAGCAGCAGGTGCTCCGTGCCCACGTAGCCGTGGCCCAGCTCACCGGCTGCCTCCTGGGAAAGCCGCAGGGCCTCCTCCGCCCTGGGCGAAAATTTGTTCTCATTCATAGTGTCTTACCTTCCTTTCCATGGGAAAGTCCCGTTTACTTGTTTTCCTTCTGCTCCTTGTGAGCGGCCTCCAGAGACCTGATCTGGTCCCGCAGCTCCGCCGCCCGCTCAAAGTTCTCCTGGTGCACAGCCTTCTTCATCTCCAGCTTCAGCGCGTTCATCTGGCGCAGATAGGCAAAGCGGCTCTGGTCCTCCTGGCCTACCAGGTCGTCCTTCTTTTCCTGCTTTGCCCCCTGCTGCTGGACAGGAGAGGCGCTCAGGGCCGGCATCTCGGCGAAGAAGTCGTCAAAGGGGTCCTCCAGCATCTTCATTCTCCGCCCCAGCAGGCTGGGCATGGGAGAGAAGAAATCGTCGAAGAAATCGTTTCCAAAGAGGCTGTTCCCGAAGAAGCTTTGCATCATCCGCTGGCTCTGGGCACCCAGCCGCTGGGTATAGCCCAGCTTTTCCGCGCAGTCGCTGCACAGGTGCTTCTCTTCCACATGGCCGTTCACGTTGCTCCGATACACAAAGGTAACTTCATTCTTACCACAATTTTCGCATTTCATAAATCAATTCCTCCTATCATCTGGAAACTGTGCGTGCTTATTGAAACATTTTTCCCCGCTGCCCGGGTCCCGGCTACACCTGCAGGATCAGCACCTGCTTCATGATGTCCGCCCGGACGGTGTCCCGGCTCTCCCGCGGGACCGCGGCCAGGGCCTTGTCGCCGACGGCGGCCAGAATGCTCCGGCCTGCGTTCTCCTCCAGGGCGCCGGCCTGGACCAGATTGTTCAGGATGGCCCGAGCGGAGGCCAGGTCCACCTGGCTGCCCAGGGTGTTGATGACCTGCATCAGCAGCGTCTGGCGGTCCACCCGGACCCGGGTGATCCGGATGTAGCCATTGCCGCCCCGGCGGCTCTCCACGATATAACCCCGCTCCGGGGAAAAGCGGGTGGACATCACGTAGTTGATCTGGCTGGGTACGCAATTGAAGCGCTGGGCCAGGTCATTGCGCTGGACCTCCAGCACACCACCGTCCGTCTCCTCCAAACTCTCCTGCAGGAAGCTGGCAATCAAATCGGAAATCCCCACGGATGATTCCTCCCTTTCCAAAGAACGCCTCGTCTCTTTGACTTTGACTTTCTTTAACCTTTTGTTCTGTGTTTAGTATAACACGCCCGAGCAAAATGTCAAGAGCTGAATTTTGACTTTCTTTGACCTATTTGAAAACAATTTATGAACAGTTAGTCTTGACAAACATCATTTTTGGACGCTTTCCCGTATTTTTTCGAAAATTTAACCATAGAATTTGAACGGCTGGTACTTGCTTTTTTTAATTTGTATGCTACAATAGGGGTACAATTCTGATGGAGGTGCTTCCCATGGCTTACAAAATCACTTCTGCCTGCGTGAGCTGTGGCTCCTGCGCGGACGCTTGCCCCGCCGGTGCTATCAGCCAGGGCGATGACCAGTACGTCATCGATGCTGCCGCTTGCCTGGACTGCGGTTCCTGCAGCGACACCTGCCCCAACGGCGCCATCGTCCCCGAGGAGTAATCGAGGATACATAAAAGGTCCGCGAGCCAAAGCTCGCGGACCTTTTTGTCGTTTCGGCAACTGTAAGAAATCTGTAAGAGATTTCTCCATAGAGTTGTAAGAAATTGGTGTTATCCTGCCGGTGTTCCCCGCTGGAGTGAAGAAAGAGGCCCTATACTCCCGTAATATTGGGGACAGCCGATTTGAAAGGAGACACACGATGAAACACGCTTGGAAGAAGCTGCTGGCAGCAGCGGTGCTGCCCTGTCTGCTGGCGGGATGCGGTGCCCTGGGAGGGCCGGAATCTGAGGTCCCCTCCATGGACCACTTGCTTGGCTTGACCCAGGAACAGCGGCTGGAGGACTACGACTACCTGGTCCAGACACTGGGGGACAGCTATCTCTGCATGGGTGTCCGAGACCGGGACAACCCGGAGGACCCGTCGGCGGCCATCTTCCAGGCATACCGGGAGATGATCCAGGAAAGCGACAGCGACGAGGTATTCTATTCCGCTGTTTACAGCACACTGTTCCGCCTGGGGACATACGGCCACCTCTGGATCGTGGAGCCGGATATGTACCGCGCCTACTGTGAGGCCTATGAGGACGGCGGCATCCAGGACCGGGAGCACTGGCGGGAGGTACTGACGGACCCGGTGACCGTCCGGGGCTATGAAAGACTCCAGACGCTGCTGGATGCCTACGGCGAAGAGGACGGCACGGTCAATTCAGCCGATTCGGAGGAGCCTGCCGCGAACCTCAACACCCTGCTCCTGCCCGGCGGAGACGTGGGGTATGTGAAGATCGACAGCTTCCCGGCGGAATATGAGGACAGCTACGCCACAGACCGGGCGGCCCTGACGGACTTCTACCGCCAGGCGGCGGACTGCACGGATCTCATCATCGACCTGACGGACAACTCCGGCGGAAGCGAGGTCTACTGGCAGCAGCTGCTGGCGGCGCCCCTGACGGACCGTCCCCTCTCCTGCACCAACTATGCCCTGCTGGCGGAGAGCGGCAACAACCGCCCCTATATCCAGGAGGTGTTCTCCCCGGAGGAGCTGCACCCCATCGCGGACCTGCCAGATCTGCCCAAGCTGGAGCGGGACGGCATCCAGGCCGCCACCCACTTTGTGGAGAGCACCCTCTCTGTGGAGCCAGCGGCAGAGCGGGCACCTTTCCACGGCCGCATCTGGGTGCTGGTGGGGCCGGCGGTCTACTCCGCCAGCGAGTCCTTCGCCGTGTTCTGCCAGGAGACAGGCTTCGCCACCCTGGTGGGCAGTCCCACCGGCGGCGACGGCATCGGGGCTCTGGATCCAGTCTTCCTGCAGCTGCCCAACAGCGGCATCCTGGTGCAGTTCACCATGATGTTCGGCCTGAACGGTGACGGCTCCAGCAGTGAGGAAACGGGCACCACGCCGGACATTCTCTCCCCCGCCGGGGAACCGGCTCTGGTGACGGCCCTGCGGGCCATGGAGGGAGCCGCATGATCGACCACTGTCTGGAGGAAAGCCGCGGCCTTTCCGGAGAAACGCCACAGGGGCTGCCCGCCTGCCCTCCCCCGTCCGCTGAATGCCTGGAGCGGTCCCGGGGCGGGCTCTCCCTCAATCATCTGAAGGCCGTGGCGGTGGCGGCCATGGTGATCGACCATATCGCCTTCGCCTTTGTCCCCGACGGCACCCTGTTGGCGATTCTCCTGCATTCCATCGGAAAAATCACCGGCCCCACCATGTTCTTTGCCGCCGTGGAGGGCTGTCACCACACCAGAAACCTCAACCGGTATCTGCTCCGCCTGGCTGTTTTCGCGCTGGTCAGCTGGTTTCCCTTTCTGTACTTCCACTTCGGCGGCGATCTGGCCGCCATCCAGCTGATGCGCCCCAATGTCATCTATACCATTTTTCTGGGCGTTCTGGCGGTCCGCATCCGCAGGAGCCCGCGCCTCTGCTCTGCCTGGAAGGTCCTGCTGATTTTGCTCCTGTTCATCCTGTCTGTCCCGGCGGACTGGGGCTACACAGGCGTGGTGATTATCCTGGTGTTCGACTATTATTATGGCAGTTGGAAGCACCAGGCGTTTGCCTACTGCATGGTGGTCATGCTGGACATGGGGGTGCTCTCCCTGCTGATCCACCCGTTTTTCGGACTGTTTTACGACCATGTCTTCCAGATCGACTGGGAGCTCTACGCCTACTCCGTCGAGTACGTGGGGGCGTTTCTGCCGCTGCTGCTCCTCTCCCGCTACACAGGCCGGCACGGAACCAGCGGCGGTTTTTCCAAGTGGTTCTTTTATATGTTCTACCCCCTCCACCTGCTGGTCCTGGGCTGGCTCCGGACCGTGCTGTAAGTCTCGGCCCTCACGACCCGCAGGGGCCTGGACCGGCGGGCGATGAGAGCATCGGCCTGCTGCAGAAACTTCCATCACCCACCGGGCCAGCGGCAGCAAAAAGAGAAGGCGAGAACATGCAGTGGCCGCTCCGCGCCGTCCGCACGATCCGCCACGGGGCAGCAACTACAGGAATCGCAAAAGGCCCAAAGGCCAGACCAAATCGGCGCTTGCACCGATCGTCGCGCGGAGGGCCACTGCACCGGAGCGCGCCCAAGCGGCCTTTTCTTTTGAACCGTGCCCCCCATTGCAAGAATGATGATCTTCCATTATAATATGAATATAGACATCATCCAATGGGGGGATCGACTTGCAGCACTGGGAACTCCTCTGCCCCGGCGGACTCTCCTTCGTCTGCGATGACGGCCTGTTCCAGCCCAGTACCGACTCCTTTCTGCTGGGCAGCTTTCCCCGGCTGAAGCCGGGGCTTCGGGTGTGCGACCTGGGCAGCGGCACCGGACTGCTGGGCCTTCTGCTGTTCCAGCGCCAGCGGGCACTGTCCGTCACCGGTGTGGAGCTGCTGCCGGACGCCGTCCGCTTGGCGGAGCAGGCCGCCGCCCGGAACGGCCTGGCAGACCGCCTGATCTTCCGCCGGGGAGACCTACGAAAGATCCGCGGCCTGCTGCCCGCCGGTGGCTTTGACTTGGTGGTGTGCAACCCTCCCTACTATCCCGCCGGGTCCGGCAGGCTGCCGGAGACTGAGGCCCTCCGGGCTGCCCGGTCCGAGACTGGCTGCACCCTGGAGGATATCTGCACGGCAGCAGCCTGGCTGCTGCGGTGGGGCGGGAGCTTCTGCCTGGTCCACAAGCCGGAGCGGCTGGCGGACCTGTGCTGCGCCCTCCGGGCCCGGGGACTGGAGCCCAAGCGGCTGCGCCTCGTCTGCCGCCGGGCGGGGGACGCCCCTTCCCTGCTGCTGTTAGAGGCCCGCCGGGGCGGACGGCCCGGGCTGGACATCGCCGCCCCCCTCTGCCTGGAGGACGGGACCGGCCGCCCCACGGCGGAGCTGGACAACGCCTATTTCCGAACAAAGGAGACGAACGCATGAGCGGTACGCTGTATCTGGTGGCCACGCCCATCGGCAACCTGGGGGACTTCTCTCCCCGGGCAGCGGAGACGCTGGGAGCCGTGGACTTCATCGCCGCGGAGGACACCCGGGTCTCTGTGAAGCTGTTGAATCACTTTCAGATCAAAAAGCCCCTGGTGAGCTACCACGAACACAACCATGCCGCTGCGGGCCAGGCCATCCTGCAGCGGCTGCTGGCTGGGGAGTCCTGTGCTCTGGTGACGGACGCCGGTACACCGGCCATCTCCGATCCCGGAGAGGATCTGGTGCGGCTGTGTGCCGAAAATGGGGTGGAGGTGCTCTCCATCCCCGGTTGCTGCGCGGCAGTGAATGCCCTGGCGGTCAGCGGCCTGCCCACGGGGCGGTTCACCTTTGAGGGCTTCCTCACCGTCAACAAGAAAAGCCGCCGGGAACGGCTGGACTCTCTGAAAAACGAGGAGCGGACCATGATCTTCCACGAGGCGCCCCACAAGCTGCGCGCCACGCTGGAGGACCTGCGGGAGACCTTCGGTCCGGACCGGCGGGTGGCCCTGTGCCGGGAGCTGACGAAGCTCCACGAGGAGACTGTGCGCACCACCCTGGGAGAAGCGGCGGCCTATTACCAGGAAAACACCCCCAAGGGAGAATACGTGCTGGTGGTGGCGGGCAGCCCGCCCCGGGAGACCGCCGCCGTCACGCTGGAGGAGGGGACAGAGCAAGTCCTGCGGCTGGTGGCCCAGGGAATCCGGCTGAAAGATGCCGCCCGGGAGGTATCGGCCCACACGGGTCTTTCCAAAAACGAGCTGTACGCCGCGGCCCTGGAGCGGTCATGACCCGCGCAGGACATACAGCGCAGAAGACGCCCATGCGGAGAACTCCGCATGGGCGTCATGTTTTCAGCGCACAGGGCGCTCACAGCTCTTTCAATTCTTTCAGGCACTTGGGGCAGATATTCTTCCCCTTGAATACCGTGATGTCTTTGGTGGCGTCGCAGAAAACGCAGCTGGGCTTGTATTTTTTCAGAATGACGGACGAGCCTTCCACATAGATTTCCAATGCATCCTTCTCGCCGATATCCAGTGTCCGGCGCATCTCGATAGGGAGCACGATCCGTCCCAGTTCATCCACCTTTCTGACAATTCCCGTTGATTTCACGATGTATCTCCTTTTTCAGCAATATGTCCTAACTATCCATTTATAAGAACATATCACAGACGGTCGCATTTTGTCAATTTGATTCCAAAAATAAAGTGAATTTACCAATTTGCTTTTTTGAAATCTCAGTTGTCCTCTCTATATTTTTTGTGAGGCAACTGGGTATCCGTCACAAACACAGGGGGGAATGACAATGGCAATGACCTGGATCTGGACCGGGATGGTGGTGCTGTCCCTGGTCTTCGGCCTGTTCACCGGGAATCTGGACGCCGTGGCCGACGCGGCTATGGACGGCGCCGCCTCCGCCGTGGAGCTCAGTGTCTCCATGGCCGGCATTCTGTGCCTGTGGAGCGGCGTCATGGAAATCATGAATGTCTGCGGCCTCTCTGCCGGATTGGCCCGGGCCTTCCGGCCCATTCTGCGGCGACTGATGCCCCAGGCCAGCCGGGATGAAAAAACGTTGGCGGCACTCTCCGCCAACGTGTCCGCCAATCTGCTGGGACTGGGCAACGCCGCCACGCCCCTCGGGATCCAGGCGGCCCGGCGGATGGCCCGTGGCTGCAGCGGCACCGCCAGCGACGAGCTGTGCCTGCTGGTGGTGCTGAATACCGCTTCCATCCAGCTGCTGCCCGCCACCATCGCCTCCGTCCGCAGCGCCAGTGGAGCCCAGTCTCCCTTCGACATCCTGCCGGCGGTGTGGCTGGCCTCGGCCCTGTCGGTGGTGGTTGGCGTTCTGACGGCCAAATTCCTGGCCGCCGTGGGGAGGTGCCGGCGTTGAATCTCAGTTCTCTGGTGATCCCCGTACTGCTGGCCGGGGTGGCCCTCTACGGCATGGGGAAGCGGGTGGATGTCTACGGCGCCCTGACCCACGGGGCCGAAGAGGGGCTCACGGTCCTGCTGAAGGTCCTGCCTGCTCTGGTGGGACTGCTGACCGCCGTGGCCATGTTCCGGGCTTCCGGCGCCCTGGAGTGGCTCACGGGCCTCTGCGCCCCGGCGCTGGAGTTTCTGGGCATTCCGCCGGAGACCACGCCGCTGATGCTGGTGCGCCCCGTATCCGGCAGCGGCGCCCTGGCAGTCGGCTCGGACCTCATCGCCACCTACGGCCCCGACAGCTACATCGGCCGGGTGGCCGCCGTGATGCTGGGCAGCACGGAAACCACATTCTACACCATCGCCGTGTACTTCGGCTCTGCCGGGATCATCCGCACCCGGCACACGGTCCCGGCAGCCCTGGCCGCGGACCTGACGGGGTTTCTGGCCTCCGCCTTCGCGGTGCGGCTGTTCTTCGGCGCCTGATGGGGCGGCGTCCCGCGCCGTCAAGCTGCGCTGAGATAAGGCTCCAGCACAGCGGCGCCGCCGTAGGCGGAGGCGAACTCACCGTCCACCAGATACCGCACCTCTTCCACTGCCCGCAGGGACAGCAGGGAGTCCGCCAGTGCCCGGAGGGCCAGGGACAGATCCGCCTCCTCCGGCAGACCCGGCAGAGCCGCCGTGGGCAGGTCCACATAGCACGTGCTCTCTTCCAGCCGGACGGAAGTCACCTGGAACCCCTCCGGAATGGCGGAGAGCCAGTCCTTTTCCTCCGTCCCCTCCAGCAGGGCCTTGACCACGGCCCCGGCCTGCGTGTCCCCCTCGTACAGGTCCAGTGTCATCTCCACCGGCGTCAGGCCGCCGGTCTCATCCAGAAAGTACAGGGTGGCGTTCAGCGTGTCGATCACATCCTCGTTGCTGGAAAACAGGACATCCCTGGCTGTGAAGAGCTGCCGGTCCCGGTAGGCCAGCGGCTGGCCCCGGACCGTCACGCTGACAGCGGAGATCTCCGGCAGCTGGGTCAGCGTCAGGGTGATGGCATAGTCTGCCAAGGCCAGCGCCACGCCGGAGAGCAACCGGTAGCGGGAGGAGAGGTCCACCTTGGCCCGGGTACCATCCAGCTCCAGGGACAGCAGGGTAGTCTCCTCTGGAATGGCGCTGGTGAGGGCGGCGTCCTCCGGTCCCGCCAGCAGCTCCGTCACCAGATACTCCGCCAGCTCCCGGGTGTCCCGCACCTCGCCCGACTCGATGTACAGCGGCTCCGCCCGCAGGGCATCGCCGCCAGGGGCGTCGGACAGATCCGCCTCCAGGAAATAGAGGTCGTATGTCTCGCCCTCGCCGGAAATGCGGGGCTGTCCCCAGCCGAAGGCCGCCAGAAGGGCGGCGCACAGCAGCACGGCAATCCATCGCTTTTTCATGTCTGGCCGCCTCCTTCCCGCCAGGGCCAGCGGACGGTGAAAACTGCGCCGCCTCCAGGACGGTTGGCCGCCTCCACAGTGCCGCCCCGCTTTTCCACCGTGTCCCTGACGATGGCCAATCCCAGACCCGTGCCGCCGGCAGCGCGGGACCGTGCCTTGTCCACCCGATAGAACCGCTCAAAGATCCGGGGCAGGTCCTCTTCCGGGATGCCGGCGCCGTTGTCCTCCACCGTCAGCACCACCTGATCCCCCTCCCGAAACAGGGAGACCTGGACCGTGCTGCCCGGCGGCGTGTACTTCACGGCGTTGTCCGTCAGATTATAGATAATCTGGTGGATCTCATCCCGGGTGGCCAGCATCGTACAGGTCCCCTCCGCCCGATAGGTCAGTTCCGTTCCCTTCTCCTGGGCCACCAGGCTCATCATCCGCATCACCTGCTCCAGCACCGGCAGCGCGTCCACCACCACCGGCCGCTCCAGCACGTTGCTGTCCAGCCGGGTCAGGCGGAGCAGATCCTCTGTGATACGGGAGAGGCGCTCCGCCTCCTGCCCGATGTCTGTGACAAATTCCCGTGCCGTCTCCCGGTCGATGTTCTCCGTCTGGAGGATGGAGTCCGTCAGCAGCCGGATGGCCGCCAGGGGCGTTTTCAGCTCGTGGGAGGCGTCGGACACAAAGCGGCGGCGGGCGTTCTCCGTAGTCTGGAGGCGGTCCGTCAAGCTGTTGAACTCCTGGGCCAGCTGGGCGATCTCGTCGCGTCCGGGCACCTCCGCCCGGTGGCTGTAAGCGCCCTCCCGCACCTCCCGGATGGCGGTGAGCAGCTGGCCGATCTTCCGGGTCAGCGCCCGGGACAGCAGGCCGCTGAGACACAGCACCACCACCGCGATGCCGGCGGAGAGCCGCAATAGATTGCCCTGCAGCCCCTCTAGCAGAGCGGCCTGCTCCGTGTCATACTCGTATGCGTATACGGCGCCGATGATCTGGTTCTGGTACAGCACTGGCGAGGCCGCCCGGCTGCGGAAGGCCCCGTCCCGGTAGCTGCTGGAGAACACGTCGTTCCCCAGCAGGGCCTGGACGATCTCTGTGTAGAAGCTGTACTCCCCCAGGGCGTCGTTGGTCTCCCGGGTATCGTAGAGGACCTTGCCCGCACTGTCCGTCACCAGGATGCGGCTGAGGCCCGTCTCCTCCACCACCGCCATGGCCTGGGACACATTCTCCTCGGTCAGCCGGTCCAGGCCGGACAGGGAGTAGACCATCACGGACACGCTGCTCTGGAGCGTGGTTGCCTTGGAGCGGAACACCAGATCCTGCGATACCCGCAGCGGATAGGTGTTCAGCAGCAGCAGCACGCCCGCGATAATCAGGATATAGCTCAGGCCGAACTTGAACTGCAGGCTGTCCCAGATCCTGCCCTTATCCTTTGAAATAGTATCCAACTCCCCACTTGGTCATAATATACTCCGGCTCCGCCGGGTTCTTCTCCAGCTTCTCCCGCAGGCGGCGGATGTGGACATCCACCGTCCGGTAGTCCCCGGCGTAGGCATAGCCCCACACCACGTTCATCAGATTCTCCCGGCTGTACACCCGCCGGGGATTGCGCATCAGCAGCTCGATCAGATCGTACTCCTTGGCGGTCAGATCCACGGTCTTTCCATCCCGGATGGCCACCCGCTCCTCCGTGTTCAGGGACAAGTCCCCCGCGGTCAGGACGGCGCCCCGGTTCCGCTGCGTGCCGGCGGCCCGCCGCAGCAGCGCCCGAACCCGGGCCTTCAGCTCCAGAATGTTGAAGGGTTTTGTAACATAGTCATCCGCTCCACACTCAAAGCCCATCAGCTTGTCCGCGTCCTCGCTCTTGGCGGTGAGCATGATGATGGGCACATTGGAGAACTCCCGGATCCGCATACATGCCTCCTGCCCGTCCAGCTCCGGCATCATCACATCCAGAATGATGAGATCGAAGCGGCCGTTACGGGCCAGCTCCACGGCGGAGGCACCGTCATAGGCGCACTCCACCTCGTACCCCTCGTTCTCCAGATTGAATTTCACGCCTTTGACCAGCAGCTTTTCGTCATCAACCACCAGAATCCTCATTTGTCACCTCTCCTTTGCCGTTGTCCACAGTGACGCGGTCCTCCAGCTCGGCGAATTTCGCCTCTCCGATCCCGCTCACCTCCATGATCTCCTCAATGCTCCCGAAGGGGCCGTTGGCCTCCCGGTACGCGATGATCCGGCGGGCCAGGCTCTCCCCGATGCCGGGCAGCGTGTCCAGCTCCTCCGCCGTGGCAGTGTTCAGATCCACCGGCGGGAAGTCCGGGGCGATCTCCTCCCGGGGGACCTCCGCCTCTGTCTCAATGACTACGCCCGGGACGCGATCCTGCCGATCCCGAAGAGACAGGCCCGCCAGGGCGCACAGGAACACCGCCGTCAGCCCCAGCAGAATGATCTCACTTTTTGTCGGCCTTCCCCGTCCACTCACTGTTGAACTCCCACCCGTTTTTTGATATACTATGAATTGAAATGTCGAACCGCGGCGCTTTTCGGCGCCGCTGCCGCGCGATGCAAGTTGATTATACCACAGATGGTAGGAGTTTGATATGAAAACACACCGCTTTTTCTCTGTTTTTTTGCTGCTGATCCTGGCGGTCTCCCTGCTGACAGGTCCTGCCTCCGCCGCAGAGGTGCCTGACCCCGCCATCCAGGCCAAGGCTGCCCTGCTGGTGGACGCCAACACCGGCCGCATGGTCTATGGAAAGAACGAGCACGAGGAGCTCTATCCCGCCAGTCTCACCAAGATCATGACCGCTCTGCTGACGCTGGAGGCAGTGGACAGCGGGCAGCTGTCCATGGACCAGCCAATCACTGTTACGGAGAGCGCCCTGGAGGGGCTGGCGGCGGATGGCAGCACCGCCGGCATCCGGGCCGGGGAGGTGCTGACGGTGGAGCAGCTGCTGGAGTGTATGCTGATCGTCTCCGCCAACGAGGCGTGCAACATTCTGGCGGAGCAGGTCAGCGGCAGCGTGGACGCCTTCGTGGGCGCCATGAATGAAAAGGCTGCGGCTCTGGGGTGTGAGAACACCCACTTCGTCAACACCACCGGCCTGCATGACAGCCAGCACTACACCTCCGCCTGGGACTTGTACCTCATCACAGCGGAGGCCCTGAAGCATGACGACTTCCTGCGGATCTGCGATATGAAGAGCGCCACCATCCCCGCCACCAATCTCAGCGAGGAGCGGGTGCTCCACTCCACCAACTACCTGATCTCCAACTGGCGGGCCTTGGGATATCTGGACAGCCGGGCCCACGGCGTCAAGACCGGCTCCACCTCCGATGCCGGCCACTGCCTGGTATCCACTGCCGCGGAGGGCAGCCTCTCCTTCATCAGCGTGGTGCTGGGGGCCGAATCCGTGACCTTGCCCAGCGGCGGCACCCAGGTCCAGAGCTTTTCCGAGACCTCCCGTCTCTTCGACTGGGGTTTTGAGAACTTCTCCTATCAGACGGTGCTGGAGGAGGCTGAGCTGGTGAAGGAGGTCAGCGTGGCGCTGTCCAAGGTGGACCATGTGTCCGTCCATCCGGCGGCGGATGTGGAGCTGTTGCTGCCCAAGGGCACTGATCCCGCCTCTCTGGAGCGGACGCTGGACCTGGAGAGTCCTGTGGACGCTCCGGTCACCGAGGGGCAGGTGCTTGGCACTCTCTCCCTCTCTCTGGAGGGAGAGGTGTTGACCACGGTGGACCTGCTGGCCTCCCATGATGTGGAGGCCTCCGGCCTGCTGCTGTTTTGGCGGAACGTGCGGAACTTCTTCAGTTCCACCGCGGTGAAGGTGGTTGGCATCGCGTTGCTGGTGCTGGCGGCGGCGCTGATCGTCTGGAAGCTGACGGTAGGCCGCCGGCGCTACCGGTACGGCCGTAGCGTACCCCGCCGCCGCGGGGGCGGCTACCGGGGCCGGAGGCGACATTGACACAAAAGGGCCCTGGGGCAGCATCCCCAGGGCCTTTTTACAGAGAGAGGCACAAAGCGCAGCTGTTGAGATACGGAATCCTCCCGCTCTGCTCTTCACTCTTTCCAGAAAATCCGGAATAGAATTCAGGGGCGCGCGGCGTGCGCCCCTGATTCCTGATTCCAGTTCCCTTATTGTCACAGATACCGCACCAGCTCCTCCAGGGGCTTGCGGTCCGTGTGCAGGCGGGAGGGATGGGCGCCCTCCGCCGGATAGCCCATAGGCAGCAGGGCGATGGGTGTCAGCCCCGCCAGCTCCGGGAATGCGGCGTGGAGCTTCTCCGGGTCGAACATGCCCACATAGGTGGTGCCGAGGCCCAGGTCCGCGGCCTGGAGCATCATCTGGGTGACGGCGATGGCCGCGTCAATCTCGCCGTGGTTCTTGCCGTCGTCCTCCCGCTTCCAGGCGGCCTCCGGGTCGTATGCCACCAGCAGCATCACCGGCGGATGGAAGTGAGCGCCGGTGCAGCCGTCCACCTTTTCCAGCGCCTCCGAGCTCTGGAGCACAAAGATGCGCTGGGGCTGGAGGTTATGGGCAGTGGGGGCATTGCGGCCGGCCTCCAGCACGGCGGAGAGCTTCTCCGCCTCCACGGGGCGGTCGCTGAATTTCCGCAGAGAATAGCGCTCCGCGGCCAGTTTCGCAAAATCCATGGGGATGCTTCCTTTCTGATGTAGAGATACCTGATTTTAGCACATCCCCGCGGCCGCCGCAACTGTTTTTCTCACATCCCCTGGTTGGGCATCCAGCCGCTGCGGAGGACCTCGTCGCAGATGTCCCGGCAGCGGGTGTCGTAGAACTCGATGAATTTCAGGGAATAAATGTCCGAGACGATGTAGCGGTCCCGGCCCTCCTGGTAGATGGTCATATAGTCGTTGCCCACATCGTACAGAATCCCCTCCCAGGAGGTGGTGCTCTGGGTGCCCACCAGGAAGGTGGCCACCACGTAGTTGCCCACGTTTTTCTTCAGCATGGCCTTCAAAGATCCCCGGTAGGCTTCCTCCATGGAGATGGGGTCCGTGATGACCTCGCTGGGCAGGTGGTTCCGCATGTCCAGGGACCCCATAGACTGGCCGCCCTGCTCCTCCGCGGCGTTCAGGCGGTCCATAGGGCGGCCGGCACTGGTGACGGTGCGGCCGGGCGCCTCCGGCATGGGCGGGTCGGCGGGCATGGGTGTGACTTCACCGGACCAGTCCGTCATTCTGGGCGCGACCTGCGCCACAGGAGGCGCCCCGTTTCCGCCGTTGTAGATATTCTGATAGTGTGCCATTTCCAACACCTCTCAAGTCTGATAATACGCGTCTGTGGGATTATAGAAGCAGTGGTCGCCGATCCGGGTCTGCCAGTATCCCACCTTCGAGGGAAAGAAGGATCGGCAGGTGGGGCCGAAGGGGTTGTAAAACCACAGGGAATCCGCCACATCCCGCAGGCGGTTGCCCGCGATGGCCCAGTCGGCGATGTCATAGTGGATCTGTTCGGGTCTCATGTTGTAGATATTCTGGGGGTTGTAGGCGCCGCCCTCCGTCTCGCTGGCGCAGACGAACTGATAGGGCTGAAAGATGATATTGCGGATGCTGCCCTGCCCGACCCGGGCATACTCCCCGCCCTTGGCGTGGACCCGGTTCATTACAACACCGGCCACCGCCTTCATGCCGTCTTCACCCTCTCCGCCCGCCTCGCACTGGATCAGGCGCGCCAGCAGCTCCCGGTCGGAATAAGCCATTGGTCGATCACTCCTCTGTCGGGGCCTGCCATACGTACCAAACGCCGGTCCGGCAGACCGCCTGGCCCGGACGTTTCACCCTCAGGATATGCACAGGGACTGCAGAAGGTGTCAGCGGCAGCCTCCCGGTCCCGTGAAGGGGGGAGTCTCCCGGCGAAAAAGTCGGTCTCGATTTTTTCCGGATGGACCGGCCCAGCCGGAATGTGGTATACTGGATTCTCAGCGAACGAGTCAGGCGGCCGCGGCATGGAAAATACGCCTCAAGATCCCGCACATCTGCGGAGGGAGTTCCAGCCGTGCCGGAACCGATTCACCGCCTTTGGCGGCGAGACGCGGCAGGACCTGCTGCGCGTCCTGTTGTCTCCCCCGCCTGCAGGTTCTGCGGGAGACAGGCGTGATAAAAGCCCGAAAAGAAGCGACTCGCGTCTTCTACTATCTGGCCCTGCAGGACAGTGGGATCGAAAACGTAGCGCGCCTGTTCGCGGACATTCTGCAGATCCTGAGAAACGCTCCGGACAAGAGCGGCGAGGATTGACTGCGGCTATCACAGGAGGAATACAGTTATGGATTTGTTCGAGGCCATGGAGCACCGGCATGCGGTCCGCTCCTACGAGGACCGGCCCATCGCGCCGGAGGCGAGAGAAGCACTACTGGCGTGCATCGCCCAGTGCAACCGGGAGAGCGGGCTTCACATCCAGCTTGTTCTGGATGAGCCCAGGGGATTCGGAGGGCTTCCGGCCCACTACGGGAAGTTCTCCGGCGTAAAAAACTACATCGCGCTGATCGGAAAGAAGTCCCCGAACCTGGAGGAAGCCTGCGGGTACTACGGGGAGAAGATCGTACTGCGGGCCCAGCAGCTGGGTCTCAACACCTGCTGGGTCGCCATGACGTACAGCAAGGTCAAGACCGCCTTTCAGATCGCCCCGGGCGAGAAGCTCTGCCTGGTGATCGCGGTGGGCTACGGCACCACCCAGGGCACCGGACACCCGGTCAAGCAGCCGGAAGAGGTGTCCAAGGCGGATTCCCCTGTGCCGGACTGGTTCCAGCGGGGCGTGCGGGCGGCGCTGCTGGCGCCCACAGCCATGAACCAGCAGAAATTTACCTTCACGCTTCAAGGCGGCAGCGTGGCCGCGAAAGCCGGAACCGGCTTTTACACCAAGGTGGACCTGGGCATTGCCAAATACCATTTTGAAATCGGGGCGGGGACCGCGCAGTTCCGCTGGGCTCCCTGACAGGACAGGGAGCCGGTCTTCCGGCAGCCTCCGGGCCTTCCGCCCCTGTCAGGAGGATTTTGATGAATATCGAAACCATACAAGCCCCGCGGGGCGCCATCGCAGTGCTCTCCGGCGGGAAGGTGCAGATCACGGACGCGGGTGCGGCCCTGGACCTGGCCATGTCCGTCCGGTATGAGACCGGCGCGTCCAGGCTGGCCATCAACAAGCGCCTGGTGTGCAGCGACTTTTTCATTCTCAGCACCGGCGTGGCGGGAGACATCCTGCAGAAGCTGATGAACTACCGGTTCAAGGCCGCCATTTACGGCGACTACTCCCACTACGCCAGCAAGCCGCTGCGGGACTTTATCCGCGAGTCCAATCATGGCAAAGACTTCTTTTTCGTGTCCACCATGGAGGAGGCCGTCCAGCGGCTGACGGACGCGGAGTGAGCAGCCCCGCGGCGGCGCAAAAGGGACGGCAGCGATTTCGCTGCCGTCCCTTTGGTTCTTCTGCGTGTTCGGTTTTCCGGGCGCTTAGGCTTTCGCCCCCCGCTGCTCCGCAATGGCCTGACGGAACATCTCCTCCGTCTGGCGGATGGACTCCTCCAGAGAGTACTGTCTGGCGTGTTCGGCATAGCGGCGCTCCATTGCCTGCCGCTCCTCCGGGTGCTCGATCCACCAGTCGATTCGCTGGGCCAGCGCGTCTGTGTCCCCGGCCGGGAACAGGCTCCGCTCATCCAGGGCGAACTGGGGCGTGGCGGACCGGGGGGAATCGGCGATCACCGGCACCAGGCCGCAGGCAAATGCCTCCATACAGCTCATAGCCTCGATCTCCGCGTCGGAGGTGTGGACGTACAGATCCGCCATGTGGAGGATCTCCAGCAGGCGGGCAGGCTCATAGAACTCCATGACGATGGGATTGGGGAGCTTCTCCGCCAGACGGCGGTATTTTTTCTCCAGCGGACCCTTTCCTGCCAGGATCACCTGGATCTCCCGGGCGTGGCGGGACTTGGCGCAGGCGTCGATCAGCTCATCCTGACGCTTTTCCCCGGCGTAGCGGCCCACCATCAGCACATTGAAGAGGCCCTGCATCCAGGGTTCCTTTTCCCGCTTGCCGTAGATGTACTCCGGGCTGATGCCGTTGGAGATCACGTGGAGCCGGGCGGTGTAGCCGTGTTGGCGGAGCTGGTTCGCGATCATATTGCTGGGGCAGTGGATGTGGGTGAACCGGTTGAAGAACGTATCCCGGAAGCGGTTGTATACAAAGTCGTTGACGCGCCTGCTGTTGCCCATGTGCAGGGTGAAGGTGATGTTCTCCGGCTGGCAATGGAAGGCCGCCGTGTGAGGGATGCCCAGCTTTTCCACATGCTTCAGGCCCATGATGCCCAGGGGCGACGGCATCATGAAATGCACCACGTCCGCCCAGGCCGCCGCCTTTTCAAACACATGGCGGTTGGGGATGGCCAGCCGCATCCCCTGGCTGGTGATGAGATGCTCCACCACTGGAAAGAACCTCATCTGCCGCACGGCGTACTTGTAGTCCGCGGGCTTGCCGGTGGCGATGACCCGCACCTCGTTGCCGTGGTTCTTCAGCGCCTGGGCAAAACGCCGTGCGCTGATGGTGGTGCCGTTGTTCGCGTCGTCAAACTGGTCGATGACCAAAACGATCTTCATAAACGTCTGAACCGTCTTTCTTTGGTTTGGCGGCGCTTCCGCCGCTAACGATTTAGTTTACCATGTTTTTCATCGCTTGTCCAGGGAATTTCGTCGCCTGCGGGATCTCTGAACGGACTCTGAACAACAGGCCCCGCGGCAGGTGCCGCAGGGCCTGTCTCAGGCTTATTTCTGTTTGGCCAGGGCGGACTCCAGCCCGCAGGCGAACTGGTCTGGGCAGGAGGTGCTCTTGGCACCGCAGCGGATGCCCTTCAAACGGTGGATCGCCTCCTGGGCAGGCATCCCCACCACCAGGGCGGAAATCCCCTGGAGGTTGCCGCTGCAGCCGCCCAGGACCTCCATCTTCTGGATGATGCCGGCGTCATCCACCTCCACGCGCATCTCCTGGGAGCAGACGCCCCGGGGACGGAACGTATACGTCATGGTCGAAATCTCCTCTTTTCATGATATTGCCCGTTTAGGATATCACATCCCGCCGGGAATGGCAAGAGGCGGCACAATTTGAAGAAGGGGGGAAATCCTCCGTCATTTCAGCGGAACATGCGGCGGTTCCTTTCCGTTCCCCAACTGTCAGGGTCCATTCCTGCCGTTTCGGATTTCAGGCAAAGCGCGATGCAAGCACAGCCATGATAGATACCAGCAGCAGGCCGCTGCACAAAGCCAGTATTACCAACATTGCTTTTCTGAGCTTTCTATTTGCCTTGACGGCTCTGTCTATCCGGTCCGAAAAGATCAGAAGGAAAAAAGCAGGAATCAGAAACCACCAGTATATCTGCATGTAATTTGCCTCCTGCCCAATCCGCCGAATGGGTCTTGCCCGTCCGGGAAACCTGTATTTTTTATTTTATCAGATCATCTGATCCGGATCAAGGCCGCCTGGCGAAGGCGGCAGCGTTTGCGTCATCATCAGTTATCTCGAAAAGAGACTGCAGGCGGGATAAAGAATCCCGGCTTGACAATATCGATATTCGATGATATAGTGGTCTCAAAGCAATAACGATATTCGATAATAGGAGGCGGCAGCGCCATGGCCCGGGGAAAATTTCAGACCCTGACCGAGCAGATGTTCTACATTCTCCTGTGCCTGCGGCAGGAGCGGTGCGGCGCCGACGTGATGGCCTGGGTCGCAGAGGCCACGGGCAGCCGGGTGGCGGTGGGCCCGGGGACGCTGTACAACCTGCTGGAGCAGTTTTTGCAGGCTGGGTACATCCGGGAGACGAAGGTGGAGGGCCGGAAGCGGAGCTATGTGCTCACCCCCATTGGGCGGGAAGCCCTGGAGGCAGAGGCCCGGCGGCTGCGGCAGCTGACGGCGGATTATGAACGGCTGATGGAATCGGAAGGAGGCGCCCCATGAAGCACACAAAGCGGGAGTGGATGCCCCTGTACAGCTTTTTGGACCGGAAGCGGGTCACAGACCATCTGGCAGACATGGCCGCCAGGGGCTGGATGCTGGACCGGCTGGGGACCTGGTCCTGGCACTACCGGCGGACAGAGCCGAAGCAGCTCCGGTTCGCCGTCACCTTTTTCGCCGGGGCCGGGCGGTTCTCTCCCGCTCCGGCGGCGGGGCTGGACACCTTTCAGGACTACTGCGCCCAAGCCGGGTGGCACCGGGCGGCCAGCTCCGACCAGGTACAGGTGTTTTACAGCGAGGATCCGGCGGCCGTTCCCATCGACACCGACCCGGCGGCGGAGCTGGAGAACATCCGACGGGGCATTGGAAAGCCCATGATGCGCAATTACCTGGCGCTGCTGCTCCTCTGCCTGCTGGAAGTCGCGTTTCAATGCTACCAGATTTGGACGGATCCCGTGGACACCCTGGCCAGCCCCACTGCCCTACTGGCGGCCACAGCCTACCTGCCGCTGCTGGTGCTGACGCTGGCAAGCCTGCTGCTCCTCTGCCTGCTGGAAGTCGCGTTTCA
>OFLZ01000469.1_pt1 | contig 32207 bp, 28 predicted proteins | sample 1541321 | NCBI WGS metagenome assembly OFLZ01 (sample SAMN04209223, study PRJEB22552) | human gut metagenome | biome: gut; material: feces | host: Homo sapiens | place: USA: Oklahoma | reverse complement strand
CGCGAGCTGGGTTCAGAACGTCGTGAGACAGTTCGGTCCCTATCTGTTGCGGGCGGAAGAGATTTGAAGGGAGCTGTCCTTAGTACGAGAGGACCGGGATGGACGTACCTCTGGTGCACCAGTTGTCCTGCCAAGGGCATAGCTGGGTAGCTAAGTACGGACGAGATAAACGCTGAAAGCATCTAAGCGTGAAACTCCCCCTAAGATGAGATCTCTCACCTCGAAAGAGGGTAAGGGCCCAGGAAGACTACCTGGTAGATAGGCCGGAGGTGGAAGTGCAGTAATGTATGGAGCTGACCGGTACTAATCGCCCGAGGGCTTGACCTACGAGAAAGCAGGCGAGCCTGAAAGCAGCGTCACATTGTTCGGTTTTGAGGGTGCAGGGAAGCATGCTCAAGGGATTTGCACCTTTAGCTCAGTTGGTAGAGCAACTGACTCTTAATCAGTGGGTCCCCGGTTCGAGTCCGTGAAGGTGCACCATGGCCCGTTGGTCAAGTGGTTAAGACAGCGGCCTCTCACGCCGTTAACATCGGTTCGAATCCGGTACGGGTCACCAGACTTTTCAAGGGCGAAAGTTCTTGACAAGGGAAGCGAAATACAATATAATACAGTTTGTTCTCCGGCAAGACCGGATGACATAGAGTTGGTGCTGATTAGGGCGAGGGTTCACCCGTTCCCATTCCGAACACGGCAGTTAAGCTCGTTCCTGCTGACAATACTTGGCTGGCGACGGCCCGGGAAGATAGGTAGCGCCAACACTGAGAGGCCACATCGTTTGATGTGGCCTTTTTTCGTCGCATGGGAGGCATCGTTTTGCAATATCATCAAGTGGTCAAAGGAAGATTTCTACGGCGGCCCAACCGTTTTATCGCTCATGTGGAGACAGAAGACGGGCTGCAGATCTGCCATGTAAAAAACACCGGACGCTGCCGGGAGTTGCTGGTGCCGGGAGCAGCGGTCTATCTGGAAAAGGCCGCAAATTCTGCGAGAAAGACAGCGTATGACCTTATCGCCGTGGAGAAAGGGGCCTTGCTGATCAATATGGATGCGCAGGCCCCAAATCGTGTTTTTCAGGAGTGGGCCGCCCAAGGACATTTCCTGCCAGATCTAAAGTCCATTCAACCGGAATATCATTATGGAGAGTCCCGTCTGGACTTTGCGCTGACAACAGAAGCCGGGCTGCACCTGGTGGAAGTCAAGGGTGTTACCCTGGAGGAAAACGGTGTTGTCCGATTTCCGGACGCGCCGACAGAACGGGGCGTGAAGCATATTCACGAGTTACAGCGGGCTGTCCGGGAGGGACTGGGCGCTACCCTGTTTTTTGTGATCCAGATGCACGGCGTGGATCGCTTCTCTCCCAACGACGCCACCCATCCGGCCTTCGGTGCGGCCCTTCGGGAGGCAGCTGCCTGGGGTGTCCAAGTGTACGCCTATGACTGCCTGGTGACGCCGGACAGTTTGACTATCCACCAGCCGGTGCCGGTGGTATTATAAGGGAGCGGCAATATGGGATTTTTGGAATTGCTGTTGATCGGCGTGGGGCTCTCGATGGACGCCTTTGCTGTAGCGGTGTGCCAGGGACTCTGTATGCCAAAACTGAATCTGCGCTATGCGGCTGTGATTGCGCTGTTTTTTGGCGGATTTCAGGCGCTGATGCCCTATGCCGGCTGGCTGCTGGGCGCCCAATTTGCCGGGTATATCCAACATCTGGACCACTGGCTGGCTTTTTTTCTGCTGGCATTCATCGGCGGTAAGATGGTGTGGGAGTCTTTGAAAGGGGAGGCGGAGGAGACGGCCTGTGCGGTGAGTGTGACGCTGGATTATAAGCAGCTGCTGCTGATGGCGGTGGCTACCAGCATCGACGCATTGGCTGTTGGGGTCACGTTTGCATTTTTGAACGTGGACATCCTGCCTGCTGTGACGGTCATCGGCTGCACGACTTTTGTGATCTCCCTGGCGGGTGTGGTGATCGGGACCTTTTTCGGCGCCCGCCTTCAGCGCTGGGCGGAGATCGCCGGCGGTGTGATCCTGATCCTTCTGGGTGGAAAGATTCTTCTGGAGCACCTGGGGATCCTGTAAGCGCCTATAAAAAACAGCGAAGTGGAAAACGCCCCGGGCCATTTGGCCCGGGGCGCTGGTTATCTTATGAAATCTCAGCAGCAGGGATTGGGATTGCAGCCGCAGTTGTTGTTGCAGCCACAGCCGCAGCCGTTGCCGCCCCAGCTGCCGTTGCCGCAGCAGCACCAAATGATGATCAGCAGAATGATGATCCAGCAGCAGTTGCCGCCGCCAAAGCCGTTATTGCACATACCGGAACCTCCTATGAAATCGTAGACCGACCGAACCGGTCTCAATCCATAGTATGCCGGCGCGGCAAAGGGGTTCCGGTTTTATTTCCGGCCGCTGGTGACGAGTGCGTCGGCCGCCTGTTTCTCCCGCACGGTGAAGACGCCCTTGTCCATCAGCGTGTCTCCCAGTGTCTGCCTGCTGCCGGACACCGCGGCATCCAGCGCGTAGTAGGAGACGTATGCGAGATCCGCCCGGAGGAACGTGCCGCCCTGCAGGGCGGCCAGCTCGCCCTCCGTGATGACGCCATTGGTCAAGGCATTGGTCAGTGTGCCGGAGAGGTCCTTGTTGTCCGCGGAGCTGTATCCCAGTGCCCGGAGGATGAACTCCATGTATTGGCTGGCTGTCACCGTCTGGCTGGGCCGGAAGGTGGTGGCGGAGTATCCGTTGGTGTAGCCCTTGCTGTATGCGTAGCCCACGTATTTCTCGCTCTGGGTCCCGGAGGTGATGTCCGTGAAGGGAGTGGAGCCGGTGTAGGCCAGCGCATCATTCTCCTCGCCCAGGACGCGGATGAACATGATGAGGGCTTGCAGGCGGGTAGGGGCGACCTCCAGGTCATATCCCTCTCCGTAGCCGGTGAAGCTGCCTTGAAACAGGTGCATGGTCTTGAGCGCGGCAGCAATGGCGTTGTAGTCCGTGTTGGTGGAGTAGCTGAAGGCGTAGGGGCCCTGATAATCCACAACCGCCGTCTTGGAGGTGACGGTAAACACGGCGGTGGTTTCCTCAGCCACCAGATACCGGTGGCTGGCTGTAAGGGCACTGCCACTGGTAACGGTGGTCCCTGTGGTGACATCCACCACAGCGCCGGAGTTGAACGTGACCTGCATACCGCCCGCCAGCAACAGGACGCCCGTGCCGGTGGAGCCGGTCAGGGCGTCGCCTGCCTTCAGACGGGTCTCCGTCCACGTGGCGGCCCCGCCGTCGGAAGGAGCCGCGTCTCCGTTCAGCAGCGCTTGGTCAGAGGCGTCCAGTTTTTCCTCCACCCGCTGGTCTACCGCATCGGTGAAAGTGCCGGTGAGATAGGAGAGGGAGGCCAGCGGATCGGAGGCCCCGCCGGCCGCGGCCAAGGCGTACACAACGGTGACGGTAAGTAAGAGGCAGACGGTGATGAGGGCAGTCTTGGTCTTCCTTGTCATAGATGATTCCCTTCCACGCTGGAGCGTCAGCGGTTGGCGATGCGGTAACTGAGGGTCAGGAGGCTGTCTGCGAAGTGAATGTTCTCAAACTGCACATCCGGGAGCTGACTGCTGAGCTCAATGTTGGTAAAGTTCCAAAAGCCCTTGACGCCCAGATTGATGAGGTGGCTGGCGGTGTCCTGGGCCACGGACTGGGGAATGGTCAGCACCACCACGTCCACCGGGTGGTCCTGTAGGAAGTGATCTAGCTCGGACATGGCGTATACCGGCACATTATTCACCACAGTCCCGATCACGGCGGGGGAGACATCAAAGGCTGCGTCCACCGTAAACCCACTCTGGGAGAATGGGAAGTTCTGCAGCAGTGCGTGGCCCAGATTGCCAACGCCGATCATGATGAGGTGGTGGTTGTTGTCCACGCCCAGGATATGACCGATCTCGGCCCGCAGTTCTTCTACATTGTAGCCGTAGCCCTGCTGGCCGAACTCACCGAAACAGCTGAAATCCTGGCGGATCTGAGAGGCAGTGATGTTCATCTCCTGCCCCAGGGAGTGTGAGGAGATGCGCACGATGCCGCGGTTGCAGAGGTCTGTGAGCTGGCGGTAATATCTGGGCAGACGCCGTATCACGGCGTCGGAGATGTTTTCCTTTCGCATATAAGTCACTCCTTGCTATTTGTTAAATCATTCTCAATTAAGTTTAGACCAAAATCAGGGACTTGTCAATTTTTTTAACAATCTTTTTAAGAAAAATTTTTTCAAGAAAAGCTTTACAAAGTGGAAAAATGTTGGTATACTAAATAAGCTGTTTGAAGAAGATGTTGATGTATGCGCCTGTAGCGCAGTTGGATAGCGCGTCAGACTCCGACGTTTCAGGCCGGTCCAGTTGAGAGGCGGCGCAAGTCTTTGCAGCGAGTGGGAAAGAGCCGACAGAGGGAGAAAAAAGTTTCGCCGTTGACGACTATTTGACCACTATTTTCAAAAAAGCGGTAACCAGCCGAAAAGGCGGTCACCCCCATATGCGCCCGTAGCTCAGTTGGATAGAGTGTTAGACTCCGACTCTAAAGGTCGCTGGTTCGAATCCAGTCGGGCGTACCAAAAACCGCCGAAAGTGTATCGCTTTCGGCGGTTTTTCTCTTAAAAAAGTTCGACACTTTCGTTGGTCAAATCGCAGTCAAAGGTTGACCTTTCAGAAATTATTCAACCGGTGGGAACCTCCACGGCTCCGCCACACACTGGTACAGCACGGCTCCGCAGTTCCGGCAAATGACGTACTTTAACCGGTTGCCCAAGAATCCATTCCGCCGGAAGGTCACGATGGCCTCATTCTGCTGCCAGCCGATCCCCAGGTCATACGAGCCACACCAGGCGCAGCGGGTGACGGGGAGCTGCGGCTGTTTCTTTTCTCTGCTTTTCATCAAATCTCCAACCCCTCCTGCAGTACTTGACTGGCCGCCTTCTTATTCTTATCGAACGCGTGGGTGTAGATATCCAGCGTGGTGGACGGCTGGCTGTGGCCCAGCAGGCCCGCCACCGTGGCCACGTCAGCGCCGCCGGCGATCAGGAGGCTGGCGTTGGTGTGGCGCAGGGAGTGGACATTCAGCGCAGTCGGCAAGCCGTGCGTCTTCAAGATCAGCTTGAACCGCCAGGTGAAGGTGGTGGGCGTCATGGGGAGCCGGTACCCATGGCGGCGGAAGATGTAGTCCGTGTCCTCCAGCTTTCGATTATCATAGGTCTCTGCCTCCCAGGCACATTCCCGCTGGAACTCTTTCAGCAGGGACTCCATCTCCAGAGAGAAGTACACATACCGGTCTCCGGCCACAGTCTTCGTCTCCTTGACGATGATGTCCTCGCCAGTGACCTTCACCACATTCCGCTGGATGTGGATGCTGCGTTCCTGCCAGTTGATGTCGCCCCATTGCAGGCCGCAGCACTCGCCCCGCCGCATCCCGGTGGCGATGATGAGCTTGAAGTAGGTCTCATACTTGAGGCTCTCCTCCTCCAGCGCGGCGATGAGACGCTGGGTGGTGGCCTCGTCGGCGATCACCTTCTCTTTCTTTTTACCGGCGTAGCGGTAGGTCCGCCAGGCTGGATTGTGATCCAGAAAGCCGCCCTCCATGGCATCGGAGAGGATCCCACACAGACACGCGTGGACTCCCTCAACGGTGCACTCGGAGAGCGGCTTTCCCGTTTTCTGGTTTTTGACTTTTCGCAGATTGGCATAGAGCTGCCGGAAGTGCTCGGGGCGAAGCTCTGTCAGTTTGAGATTGCCCAGGACCGGCAGGAAGCGGTCGATGTCCTGCCGCTCCCGGGCCAGGGTAGACTTGGCCAGCTTGCCGGGGGCGATGGTTTGGAACCACAGCTCCGTGTACTTTGCCAGCGTGATGGAGCGGTCCACCTCCTGCGGCAGGCCCTTGCACTCCCGTTCGAACAGGACTGCTTGCTCATTGAGCCATTTCTCCCTCTGCTTGGGCGTCAGTCCTTCCGGCGGATGGACGGTCTTTTGTTTGGGCTTGATGCGATTTCCCTTGTAGTCGTAGCCCATGGAGACCACCAGCAGGTAGCTGCTGCCTCGTTTTCGGATACTTGCCATGTTGTGTTGACCTCGCTTTCCTTGGCCTCGTTCCAGTTGAGGCCGGTTTTGCAAACACAACATACTGCAAGTGGGGAAGCAAAGCTATTGAAACTTTCGGAGAAACTCATTTTCTACAAAACCAACAATCAGGCGCTGCGGGATTTGGCGGGGCACGCGGCGGCCAGATTGAAAAGAGCTTCGCCCTCCGGACGGAGCATAGAACGCATGGCCCCGGCGGCCTGCTCTTTCTGCTCCTGCTGTGGATGGCAGTAGGTGCGTTCCAGAAATCCGGTGTCCGCGTGGCCCACCAGATCCGCCACCGTCTGTTTGTCCACACCAGAGTGGAGCAGAGAGGTCACATAGTAGTGCCGCAGGGTGTGGAGATGATACTCTTTTGGAAACCCAATGGTCTTGTAGATCTTCCGCAGCCGCTTGGTGAATGTATCTGGGTGAATGAGCTGTCCATGCGCATCTGTGAAGAGATAGGGGCTGAGTTCCCGATGTGCCTGCAAGGCTTCCAGCTGTTTCCGACGGCGGTAGCTCACAAAGATCCCCCGGATATCAGATGAGAGAAGGATCTCACGGCTGTGGCCGTTCTTAGTAGAGCCTTCCACGACACCTTTTCCCGGGACGATGCTACGGGAGCGTCTGACCGTGAGGAGCAGGCCGTCTCCGCTGAATTTGAAATCCGACCAGCGGAGGGCACACAGTTCACCCCGGCGGCAGCCGGTGCACATGGAGAGGAGATAGAACATCCGGTAGTGCCGAGGCTCCTTTGCCAGAACATCCAACAGCTTCTGGATCTCTGCTGGGGAGGGAATGTACTGAGCGGTGCGGTGTGTCATCGGCAGATCGATCATCCGAGCTGGATTCTTCTGAATGATCTCGTTCCGCTTGGCGTCGGTGAGGACAGCGGAGACCACGGTCAGGTACTTCTGCACCGTGGCCTCCCCGATGGGTTTGCCACGGTATGTCCGTTTCCGCAGTTCCGTCAACATATTTTCCAGGGCGATGGGCCGCAGCCGGTTGATGGGGATGGCCCCGATGAAGGGATACACCCGCCCCAGCATCCGCCGGTAGCTCTCCAACGTGCTGGGAGCATACCGGACCTGCCGGGCCAGCCACCGTTCTGCGAACTCTTCGAATGTCATATTCCCGTCTTCGCCATAGCCGGATTTGAATTGCCGTTCCAGTTCTTCCGCCTCGTGAGACACATACTGCCGGATGCCCCGCTTGGGGATGCTCTCCGGTACCCGAATGGTCTTGGCTTTGCAGATCTTCTTCCCATCGGGGCGGTAGCCGTTGCTGACGGTGATCTTGAATCTGCGGTCGTCCAGTTGCTTGATACTTGCCATATTCAATATCCTTTCAGAGTCAAATCAATTTCGTCCTCGTGATCGTCCGGCTTGTGACCCAGGGCGATTTTCTTCTGCCGCTCCTTCTGCCGGAGTTTGCGATCGCCATGCTGGCGCATGGTGGTGGCATCCCTCACTGGAAGATCGGACGAAATATGTTCCAGATCTTTTCCCAACTGGACCACAACACCCACAGCGCGGCCCCAGTCAGCAATAGAGCCGCCAGACCCAGGAACAGTCTGCTCCAGGGGATGTAGGGCAGGCACAATTTGGGCAGAGAGAAGCGCCGCTCTTTCTTCTTCCCAGCCTGTTGCAGGGCTTCCCGCATTTGGGCCACATCCCGGGCCAGGGCCTCTGTCTGCTCCTGGGTGGGGAGCAGCCCCACCTGCCGGGTCAACGCCCGCAGCAGGGCCTCCTGTGCGCCGACACTGGCCTCCAGACCGTCCAGCCGATCCAGCAGTTCTTCCCAGTCCGCCTCTCGCAGCAGCACCATCGGCGGGGGAGCTGCCTTGCTGGGCTGATTCAGCCGTTTCAATTCCTCTGTAGATAATCTCCGCTCGGATTCGGAACTCACGTTCCATGACCTCCTTCATGTATTTCACATCGTGGAGCCGGTCATCCCGGCACTTCATGCCCTGGGGCGTGGTGTAGGTGATGTTCTTCCGACTATCTGTCCACCGCACCTGGTAGCCCTCACTCTCCATCAAGGAAATGAATTCTTCCTTGCTGGCGGCGAATCGCATGCACTGGTCGATGGCGTTCAGCAGGCAGAACTTCCAGCTCTCGCCTTTGACGGCGGAGCGGTACTCCCGGGTGCCCATACCTTGGGACTGTTTTTTCTTCTGCTGCGGCAGGACAGAGAATCCATGCTCTCGACACAGCTCATCCGACAGCTGCCGCAGGCTGCGAAGGGTATTCGGCCCCTGCCGGAGCATTTTGCCGCTCTCCCAGCACACCGCGTTGACGATGAAGTGGGTATGGATGTGTTCGGCGTCCAGGTGGGTGGCGATCAGCACCTCACTGTCTGGCCAGGCTTTTGCGGCGAACTCTTTAGCCAGTTGCTGGGCTTGCTCCCCAGTGATCACCTCATCCGGAGAAAAGGACTGGACGTAGTGGTAAAACCACACGGGACTCTCCTTGTGGTACATATCCCGCGTGGCCTGGAACTCCTGGCTGACCAGTGGGGGCGTGCAGTTCTGCCCGCTGATCAACTGGCTGCCGTTTTCATCCAGTGTTTTCTCATCCTGAGACACATATTGCGCTACGCCACGGAGGGCACTGGCAGACTGTTTCTGGTATTTGATGAAGGTGACCGTGGCCATCAGCGCTTCTCCTGCTCCGCCAGATCCCGGAGCTGACGGTAGATCTGTCCCAGGGCCTCCATCGTCTCACCCAAGTACACATCCTGGATCTTCCCTATGTTGGACAATACCACCAGCTGGTTCAGGTTGCGGCCGATGCCCTTCAGCTCATGGGTGAACTCCTTCAGCCCGTCGATTACCACTACCTTGTGACGCAGGGCGGCGGCGCGGACATAGGCTCCCGTGGACATTTGGGCTGTCTCCGCCTTAGACTGGATGGCTTCATACTGTTCCGGTGTCAGCCGGAGGGTGATCCGCTTTTCTTTTTTCTGCTTCATGTATACCTCCGTAAAGTGGGTCCGGGCTTCCGCCCGGAAATCGCCGGTTTTCCGGCGGCGCCAAGACCGACAAAGTCGGACAGGCGCTCTGCTTGCCCTCTCTAAAGAGAGGAATTCGTATCCTCGGATCCATCCGCATTACCTTCGGCCAACTGATCGACAGGGTCGATAGTGCCGATTTCTCTGGGGACTGCGGTATCGTCACTATCGGCACTACTGAGCTGGATGATCCGTCTTCCGTTGCTCCGCCGGATCACGGCGGAGATCCTGTTTTTCCTTAGCGTATCAACGCTTTGCAGGATCAGGCGAGCTACCTTTTTCGGCGTGATACCCTCCTGACCATCAGGGTCGATTTTTTGAGACAGCTCCGTGGGAGTGCCGATAAATTCTCTCTGATCTTTCAAAAGGACAGAGAGAAGAACCACGATGCGGTCTTCCAACAGCTCCGGTTGCGATTTGCTGTCAGAGATCAGCTCCCACACGTTGTCGCCGTTCCGCTCCAGTTCCAACTCCCGGAACTCGATATCCCGGCCGATACAGGTGAGCTTTGCTCGGCTGCTTCCCCGCCGTTCCTCTACCAGCGTGAAGCTGGAATCCACCGCCCCGCTGATGGCGGTGGTGCCGGAGATCCGGTGGAACACATCCTCGGACTTCTCCTTCCGCAGGTGATGAATCAGCAGAATAGCGATGCCGTGCTTGTCCGCCAGCCGTTTCAGAACGGACAGGTCCCGGTAGTCGTTGGCGTAGGTGGCATCGTGGACGGGCCGGATTATCTGTAATGTGTCGATGATGACCAGCACCGTTCCGGGATGCTCCGACACGAAGGATTCGATCTGCTCCTCCAGTCCCTGCCCGATGGGAGCACACTCCGTGCAGAAGTGAACGTTTGGCGGTGCATCCTCCGTGATCTCGAACAGCCGGTTTTGAATGCGGAGGACAGAGTCCTCCAGGCAGAGATAGAGAGTGGTGCCCTGTTGGGTGTTCATTCCCCAGACCGGTTCTCCCTTGGCTACAGTCACTGCCAGCCAGAGGGCCAGCCAGGACTTCCCCACCTTTGGGGAGCCTGCCAGGATGTGCAGACCTTTGGAGAGCAGCCCGCTTACCACGAAGTCCGGCGGGCGCAGCGGCTGACTCATCAGGGTCTCGCCATCCACGGTGCGGAGCTGTGAGATGTTGGGTTTCATGTTGTAGACCTCCTTGTTTCGAATATGAAAAGAGCGCCCACAGCTGTGAGCGCTTTGAAGAGAAGGAAGTTTTCCTCTACTTGATTATTCTTCGGATTTTGATAAAATGTGAGTATCGCAAGACAGCACGAAAACGGATATGGGACAGGAGGCCGAGGCCATGCCGCTGGGGATCGAGCAGAACAATCATCTCCTGAGTCTGACACTGGATGTCTGGCAGGATCAGATCTTCTTCAACGATTCCGCGTTTCCCGCCGGGTACTTTGCTGCCGACATCCTGAATGTCAGCGACGAGACGATGCGGGAGCTCCTTACACACGGCGGGGAGATCAGCTTTCAGGTGGAGGCGCTGGCCAATGCCGGACGCGAGGAGTTCATCAAACTGCTGCCGGAGACACGTACCTCCATGGAGAAGGTGCTGGATGCCCTATGGAAGTGTCCGCCGTACAGTTTTTTGGAAAAGGGGAAGGATTTCCAGGCACTGGACGTCCTGTTCGATCCCGAACTTGTCGACGAGCTGCTGAAGCCGGAGTCCCCGGTCCGGCAGTTCTTCTTCCGCTATTTGACCGCGGGGTTCAGTATCCCGCTGGGGATCTTTCATTTTGCAGCCGCTGGATGGTATTTTGAAGCGGGATATCTGCACCGCCTCAAAAAGCGGACGGAGACGCATTTTGCGATTGCCACCCATGACTGCTTCACCAGTGAGGACTTCTGGACACATATGCGGGGATTGCCCATGGCGGATATCGAGGCATTCACCATCTTCCCGAAGATCGCATCCTCCTATGTGTTTGCTCAAAGCCCCAGGAATGAAGAAGAGATGGTATTCGTGCAGCGGATCAACTTTCCCACGCCGATGCAGTTCTATTGCTTTGACCTGCTGAACGGGATGCATCACGTCCACGCGCCCAGCCGGTGCCAGAACTGCGGACGATATTTCTTGACGACCAGTGGACATCAGCCCAAGTACTGCGACGGCATCGCGCCTCAGGATAGCCGCATGACCTGCCGGCAGTACGGGGCCATGCAGCATCAGAAGGAGCAGAACAAACAGCACCCGGTCTACCGTATCTTCAGCACCCGGACCAACACCATCCGCAAGCACCACCAGCGAGGGAAGATCTCCGACGAGCTGCGGCAGGCCGCCCTAAAGCTGGCGGAGGAATACAGGGACAAGGCCCTTCTGGACAACGACTATGCATCCCACAGCTACGCCCGGGACATGGAGCAGGAGCACCTCTACGGGGAGGCCCGGAAACGGGTGAGAGAAAAAGAAGGAGGGTAGTCCCATGACAAAACAGAGTGTCTCTGCTGCCGGGGACTCCCCCACAAATGAGGAGCTGGTCCAAAGATTACAGGAAGGAGACGCCTCTGCAGCAGAGGAGTTGCTCTGCCAGAACAGCAGTTACCTCACCATGTTGGCAAAACAATATGACAAGACGGTGCGCGGCCCCTCCTTGGGAGAAGATCTGAAGCAGGAGGGCGCACTGGCACTCCTGAAGGCCGCTGAACAGTTCGCCCCCACAATGGGAAATCGTTTTTTGACGTATGCCACGCCTGCCATCCAGGCGGCGATGCGGGACTGCGCCGCCCGAAGTGCCCTGCCACTGGCGGTTCCGACTGGGCGGTATCACCAGCTGCGGCAGGTCCTGCGGCTCATGGCAGAGAAGGAAAAAGAGTCGGAGGCGGAGCTGCTTCCACGCATCATGGCGAGTCTGCGGGTTTCGGAATCTGTGGCACGGTCGCTGCTCCTGGAGAGCCGGACGCTGTTCCAAAGTTACGATTTGGGCGACCAGGTGTTTGAAGTGAGCGGTGGCGGAGACCCAGCAAAGGCTTACGACCGCCAGATGCGGAGAAAACTGCTTTTCCAGCGTATCGAGGAGGTCCTGTCACCAAGAGAGCTGAACCTGGTACGCTGTCATTTGGGGATCGGCCAGCCGGAGGAGCAGGGCATAACGTTCCAGGAGCTGGCCATCCGGCTGAACTACAACGGCCCCAGCGGAGCGGAGAAGGCATACAAGAACGCCATCCGGAAAGTAAAACAACACCTCCACGGCGGAGCCTACGGTCGGTGGCTGGACATCCAACAGACTCTTCAGGAGGCACAGCGGGAAGCAGGGCAGGAGTCTGGTTCCTGTACCCCGCAAAAGACGTGGATCAAATAACAGCGGAACCTCGATTCCCATATCGAAGTTCCGCTATTTTGTACTGAAGTCAATCCTGGATGTGGGTTTGACATCCCACTATGGACGGTACTGGCATCGGACGGAGGAGGCATTACTCCATGATCCAAAAGAATCAAAAAAGACCGAGCAATGTGCTGCCTGGTTGTGCTCCTCTCCAAAACGATTTGATGGTACCGAGATAAGTTGCATCAGCCGATTTGACAAAGTACGAGATTGTTTTTTGTTTAACTATCCAAATATTTATGAATGCTTTAAAACAAAGTTGACTTCATTAAAAATGATAATTAAAATAATAATTAAAATAATAACAATAAAAATAAACACTCCAAATAAGAAACCAGACCGGAGATATACGATGGCATAAAACGCATGCGGGTATAGGGAGGAGTCCATGAAAAAGAAATCATTTTTTCAAATTGCAGTGATTCTGATGGCGTCATTTGCCTCCTGGATTTATTGCATTGCAGTTGTGGTACTGGGCCTGATCTATCAGGCCTATCCCGGACAGGAGCACATCGCAGTGCTGATTTCCACGCTTCCCACACTGGTGATGATGCTGTCGGCGTTTGCCTCCAGTGTATTGCTGCGCTTCTGCAACCGAAAATATGTGGTGATCATCAGCATGCTGATCTCCATTGGAGCTGGGCTGCTGATTCTTTTTCTGGAGCTGCCCCTGGCGGGCGTGATCCTATGTTCTGCGCTTCTGGGCGTCCCGGGCGGGACTATCGCTTCCGCCAATCCCACGGTGCTGGCGGAAATTGCGCCGCCCAGACTGCGGGACAAGGTGTTGGGCTGGCACAACTCCATGATGATGCTGGGAATGGCTATTTTCACACTGCTGGGCGGCGTGTTCGCAAAGACCGGACGGTTTCAGGATGGCTACAAAACCGTGCTGGTGCTGCTGCCTATTCTGATTCTGGTCCTTCTCTTTTATCCCAATGTAGATAGAGAACCAACGAAAGATGTCCTCAATGCGGACATTTCCGCAGCGACCCCCACGGCGGAGCCGGAGCGATTCCCCAGGGTTGCGGTGGGACTTCTGCTGGTGTACGGCATCGGCTCCATTTTCTGGAATGCCTGGTATATGAACTACTCAGATTACATCGTCAATGAGGCGCAGCTGGGTACCTCGGCCATGGCCGGCATGATCGGCTCCCTCTGCAGCGTTGCAGGGACAGTCTCCGGCCTGGTGGTTGCGTTTTGGATTCGTGCGACAAAGAAGTTCAGCATTTCGCTGGCGTTTATTCTCGGCGGAGCGGCCATGCTGCTGCCGCAGCTGACCCAAAGCGCCATAGGCTGCTATGCCGGCGGAATCCTCTGCCAGTTTTTCAACCTGATCATTGGTTCCGGATTGACCACCTACCTTGGTCTGGTGACCACAGGGAAAAATGCGGCGACCGCCCTCTCTCTTCTGGCGGGATTTGAGGGCTCTGGCGTATTTCTGTGCGGCTATATTGTCCCCCTGGTGGGCAATCTCTTCGGCGGCGGAGCGGGGACAAACATCCTGGTCAGCGGGATCATCATGATGGGAATTGGAATTCTGGCTTATTTCGTCATCAAACCTGCCCACGAAGCAGCCTATGGAAATCTGAAAGCTGAAAGCCAACACTAACACAGAAACTTGAAGACCGGGGTGGACTGTCTTTGTGACAGTCCACCCCGGCTTGCGATTCCTCAGAAAGTATGGGAGAAAATGGTTGATTTTGTTTTTCTAACTGTTATAATAACTTAGAGAAATTATATTTTGGAGTAATATGTGCAAAAGACGATACAGAGAGGACGGGACAGTATGATTGACACGTCAGATGTCCGAAAGATGAATATGAACGCCATCCGGGCTGTCATGTGGCGGGGCGGCGAGCACACCAAGCAGAGCATTGCGGCGGACACGGGCCTAAGTGTTGCCACCTGCAACACCTTGCTGAATGAGTTGGAGCGAAACGGCGAGGTGCACAGTCAGAAATACCAGCTCAATGGGGTGGGCAGAAGCACCAGCGTCTATCGGATCAACGAGGACTATGAGAGTATTCTCTGTGTCCGGATTGATTTGGACTCAGAGGGAAACCGGCTTCTCCTCTGTGACGTGCTCTCCATGCTGCGGTCGACGCTCTATCAGGAACAGACGCAGTTCACGGTATTGGATATGGACCGTGTGGCCGGGAAAATCACCGAGATGCTGGAGAAGTTCCCCAACATCTCGTGTATCCTGGTGGGAACCAGCGGAATCATAGACCACGGCGTGCTGCGGCTCTCTGACATCCCGGAGCTGGAGGAGGCCCACCTGCTGGATGCGCTCCGGGCGGTGGCGCAGCGGCGGCCGATCTACATGACCTACGACTGTCAATACCGTGTTTATGGAGCTTACAAAGATGCGGGTTATACCAGCGAGACGCTGACATTGCTGTTCTGCATGAGAAATGTCCTGGCAGGCACAGCATCTGTAATCGGGGGGAGAATTGTCAGCGGGAAGAACGGCTTTGCCGGGATGACCGGATATATGCCGTGGGGGATGAGTCAGGAGGAGCAGATCCAGGCCATTGCCCAGGGGAGTCCGAAGGGGCTGGAGTTGATCGTGAAGACGGCACTCTCAGTCATTGCGATGTTAAACCCGGACGAATTGCTCTTTGCCGGAAACGTGGTGGATCGGGAGATGATGGAGGCGGTTCAGACGGCGTGCGCCAAGGCGGTTCCGCCGGAGTTCCTGCCGAAACTCCGCTTGGCAGATCATCGGGGAGATCAGTACTATCTGGAGGGAATGTACCAGAAAGCACTGGAGATGAAGGCTGACCTGGCAATCGAATACTGGCAGTGACGGAAGCGGCACGGCATATGAAGCGCAGAGAACGCCTTTGGCGAATCTTCCTTTGTGGGGATCGCCAAAGGCGTTGTTTGTTTTTTGTTTAACTATCCAAACTTCATCGCGAGTGGGAAAAAACCATTGACTTTGTTAAATTAAATACTTACAATAATTATTAAAATAATAGTTATAAAAATATGGGACGAAAAAGTTCAGGAGAAAAATGGAGGTAGCGAGACATGCTGGATCGATTGTTTTCCCCCCTCACCATCAATGGAAAGACTCTGAAAAACCGCTGCGTGGTGACCCCAATGCTGATGAACTTCTGCGAGGAGGACGGCACCTGCACAGAGCGGTTTGCGGCGTATCACGAGGCCAAGGCCAAGGGCGGCTTCGCCATGATTGTCACGGAGAATGTGGCGGTCACATCTGTGGCCAAAGGCTATCAGTGGATTCCCGGCCTGTGGAAGGATGAACACATTCCCGGCTTCCGGAATTTGACAGATCGGGTGCATCAATATGATACCGTCATCATCGCCCAGCTGAACCATCCCGGCCGACAGGCCTCTGAAAGATATGCCAAGGCCCAGTCCTGGGCTCCCTCTGCCATCCCGGACCCCTATCACAATGAGGAAATGCCCCACGAGATGACCATTGCGGAGATCCACAAGACGGTGGAGGACTTCGGCGACGCCGCCCTGCGGGCCAAGAAAGCTGGATTTGACGGCATTGAGCTCCACGGTGCCCACGGCTACATGATTCCGGAGTTCATGTCCATGTACACCAACAAGCGCACCGACGAGTACGGCGGCGACCTGACCAACCGGATGCGGTTTGCCCTGGAGATCATTGAGAATGTCCGCCAAAAATGCGGCCCAGACTTTATTCTGGGATACCGGCTCTCCGCCGATGAGCGGGTGACTGGCGGTCTCACCATTGAGGACACCAAAGCCATCGTCCCCTACCTGGACCAGGCCGGCGTGGACTACTTCAGCATCTCCATCGCGGTGAATGCCACAGATGACCAGATGATCCCCTCCATGTACTACCGCCACGGCTATCAGGCGGACTACGCCAAGGAGGTGAAGGATGTCACCTGCAAGCCGGTGATTACGGTGGGCCGCATCAACGACACCCGGATTGCCGAGAGCATCCTGCGGTCCCACAAGGCGGACCTGATCGGGTTTGCCCGGCAGTCCCTCACGGACCCGGAGACGCCGAATAAGGCGCGGGAGGGACGCTTCGAGGATATCCGCAAGTGCGTGGGCTGCCTCCACGGCTGTGTGGGCCACATCGACACCGGCCTGGCCGGCTCCTGTGAGCTGAATCCGCTGGTGGGTCATGAGAGCGACCCGGAATACCAGACAGTCCCGGCGGAGCACCCCAAGAAGGTAATGGTAGTGGGCGCGGGCCCCGCCGGCATGCAGGCCGCCATCGCGGCGGCGGAGTGCGGCCACCAGGTGGAGGTATACGACAGCGACCGCTGGGCCGGCGGCCAGTACCGGATTGCCTCCATCCCGCCCGGAAAGGGCGAGATCACGGCCTTCCTCCGCTGGCAGGTGCGGGAGCTGGAGAAGCTGCATGTTCCCGTCTTCCTGAATACCACCGTCACCAAGGAACTGGTGCTGGAGAAGAAGCCGGACGTAGTGGTCGCGGCCACCGGCGTGACGCCCATCGTTCCGAAGAAAATCCCCGGCGTGCAGAACCCCAATGTGGTCCTGGGACAGGACGTGCTGAAGGGTGCCGTCAACACCGGCAGACGCTGCGTTGTGGTGGGCGGCGGCCTGGTGGGCGTGGAGGTGGCCAACCATCTGGCCTCCCTGCTGAAGGAAGTCACCGTGGTGGAGATGCGGGACGGCATTGCCCTGGATGAGGGGCCGGCCCCCCGCAAGGACCTGTTGCAGGACCTGGCCAACAATGGGGCGAAGGCCTATACCAGCACCACGGTGGATGAGATTACGGATCACTCCGTCATCGTCTCCGGTGCCCACAACGAAGAGATTCCCGCGGACACGGTTGTGCTGGCCATCGGCCGGGTTTCCAATACCGCTCTGGCGGAGGAATTGACCGCCGCAGGTGTGGATGTGCGGATCATCGGTGATGCCAAGGAGCCCGGCCTGGCCGGCGCCGCCATCCGGGAGGGGTATCTTCTGGGCCGGCACCTGTAAGGCGCCGGAGAACACGCACATGGAGGGATTTCTATGATCAAACATCGTGGACTGGGCGTGGCGGTGGTGCTGCTGTCGTCCTTTGCCGCCTGGATCTACTGCATTGCAACGGTGGTGCTGGGCCTGATCTACCAGGCCTATCCCGGCCAGGAGAATGTGGCCATTCTGATCTCCACGCTGCCCACCATTGTCATGATGCTGGCGGCTTTTGCATCCAGTGTCATTCTGCGGGTCTGCAACCGGAAGCTGGTAGTAGTGGTCAGCATGGCAATCTCCATTGTGGCAGGGGCGCTGATCCTGCTGGTGGAGATGCCGCTGATCGGCGTGATTATCTGCTCGTCTCTGCTGGGCATTCCGGGTGGCACCATCGCCTCCGCGAATCCGACGGTTCTGGCCATTGTGGCGCCCCTCAACCTGCGGGATAAGGTGCTTGGGTGGCACAACTCCCTGATGATGTTGGGTATGGCCACCTTCCAGCTGCTGGGCGGCATATTCGGGGAGACCGGACGCTTCCAGGACGGCTATAAGACGGTTCTGATTCTAATTCCGATTCTAGTGCTGGTGATCCTATTCTATCCCAATGTGGATAAGGACCGGAGTCTGGCACAGGCTGCCGGCGGTGCGCAGGAGACAGAGACGGTGCCTGCCAGAGATGGAAAGTTCCCCATGGTAGCCGTAGGAATGCTGCTGCTCTATCTCTTCGGCGCCATATTCTGGAATGCCTGGTTTATGAACTATTCCGACTACATTGTCAACGAGGCCCAGCTGGGCACCACGGCTATGGCAGGCGTCATCGGCTCCCTGTGCAGTGTGGCGGGCACGGTCTCCGGCCTGGTGGTGGCGTTCTGGATCAAAGCCACCAAGCGATTCAGCATGACATTGGCCTTCATCCTGTGCGGCGTGGCCATGCTGCTGCCGCAGCTGACGCAGAGCGCCGCAGGGTGTTATGCGGGCGGCATCCTGTGCCAGTTCTTCAATCTGATTGTCGTCTCCGGCCTGACCACTTACCTGGGGCTGGCCACCACCGGGAAAAACGCCACCACGGCCATGTCACTTCTGGCGGGCATTGAGGGCTCCGGCGTCTTCCTGTGCGGCTACATTGTGCCTGTGGTGGGCAATCTCTTCGGTGGCGGTGCCGGCATGAACATCATGGTCAGCGGCATCATCCTCATGGTGATCGGCGTGGCGGCCTACTTTGTCATCAAACCCACCCATGAGATGGTGTATGGAAAGAAGAACACGGATCAACAGCACGGATAAGAAACATTGTTTTCCACCGCGATGCGGAAAAAATATCATGGAGGTAAAAGTATGAACATTGAGAAGGAAGTCCAGAGACTGATGGATATTGAGGCCATCAAAGACCTGAAGAACCGCTACGCCCGGATGTGCAACGACAACCACAACTATGAGCTGGTGGACACAATCTTCTCCCCCGATGTGCGGTGGGAGGGCTCTCCCGACGATCCCTGGGGTAGCGCCGTGGGCAGAGAGGCCTTTATTGAGCTGTTCAAAGGCTTCCAGAAGCAGATGGACGGTCGCTGCCTGGGCCATAACATCACCAACCCCATCATTACTTTTGACGACGATACCCATGCCCATGGCCACTGGCACCTGTTCGGAGCCTTCAAAAGTGGTGAGGAGAGCAAGGGGGCCGGCGTCGGCTTCCTGGAGCAGGGCTACTATGACGACGACTATGTGAAGATCGACGGCAAGTGGTACATCTCCACCCTCCGGTTTAAGGACACCCTGGTGGCTGATCCGGCGAAGGGCTGGAAGGATGAACTGATCCAGGAGTTCTAAGGCATCTCCTTCACAGATCTTGCAGAAACCATCATATCGAATAACAGAGGAGCGGGAAATGCCTGTACAGGTTCCCGCTCCTTTATTATTGCATTATCGCATTTAACCTGATGAGCCGAGAAGCGAACATAAATTACAGGAAAGTTTATGTCCCTGACATAACGATCTGGCAGCGAAAAGCATCAGGTTGTGACCGAATATCATAGCCGGACCAATCAAGCGGCACTTGTGATTATTTTGAAATTGTGGTAAAATACTACCACAAAAACTCCTGAATACGGAATGATCTTTAGAAAGCACGACTTCAAATAAAGCGCGGATTGCGACATTTGAATTGATTTAAATTGCGATGAAGGGAGTTGGAAAAGTGCCAGAACTTTGCCGTTTTTACAATATTGTTATCAAGATGCTATATTCTGACAATAGCCAGCATAATAAACCTCACTTCCATGTGTACTACGCAGAGTTTGAAGCATCTGTTGGCGTGGATGGGGAGCTACTGGCAGGCAGCCTGCCTGTCAAACAGCTGAAACTGGTGCAGGCCTGGGCTGCAATCCACGAGGAAGAACTATATGCTACCTGGAACAAAGCAGTCCGGAATGAGCCCTTCGGGAAGATTGAACCCTTGCGGTAAGGAGGTGCAGAGATGTATATTGTGGATGGAATTGCCTATGCTGGAGATCCTGCTCCTATGATCAAGGTAAGTGGAGTCCGACCGATGAAGGATCATAAGCTGTGGGTACGCTTCAGTACTGGAACTGCAAAAATTATGGACTTTAGACCTCTGCTTAAAACGCCGGCATTTGCCCCATTGGCAGATGAGGAGGTGTTTCGCTCCGTTTATATTGACCGTGGCATTGCAGTCTGGAACGACGGGGAGATCGACATTGCTCCGGAATATTTGTATGAGCATGGAGTGGATGCAGAGGAGACTGCTTAATGGGTCTCGGATTGCTGACTACTATTTGACGACTATTTGCAAAATGCCCGGAGCCATTGCACCGCAATGGCTCCGGGAGTTTTCTATAAATGGTGGAAAATTTGTGCAACCCAACTGAAACCCTTGCGCCACAACGGTTTTTCCTTTGACGGCCTGATAACTCCGACTCTGAAGGTCGCTGGTTCGAATCCAGTCGGGCGTACCAAAAAAGACACTTGCGAAAGCAAGTGTCTTTTGCTTTTATTGGGGCAAAGGAGGTTTTGCCATGGCTCTCGAGAATAAACTGGGACTCACATCCTCTGCCGACCTTGCCCGCGAAGAGGAGCGGATCAGCAAAAAGAAGGCGGTCGAACTTTTTGAGACGGGCCTGCTGGATCAGCTGGAGGCGGGGACTTTTTCCTCTTTGCAATTGATCCATAAGTACCTCTTTGAAGAGATCTACGACTTTGCTGGCGAACTCCGCACCGTCAACATCGCCAAGGGCAACTTCCGTTTTGCTCCGGTGATGTACCTGGAAGCAGCCCTTTCCAATATTGAAAAGATGCCGCAGTCCATGTTTGATGAGATCATCGAGAAATATGTGGAGATGAACATTGCTCACCCTTTCCGTGAGGGCAACGGGCGCAGCACCCGCATCTGGCTGGATCTGCTGCTGAAAGCTCAGCTGCATCAGGTGGTCGACTGGAGCCGCGTGGATAAAGAGGATTATCTGCTGGCCATGGAACGCAGCCCGATCCGGGATACGGAGATCAAGCACATCCTCAAAAACGCACTTACAGATGAGATTGATAGCCGGGACGTCTATATGAAAGGCATCGACCACAGCTACTACTATGAGGGCTATACGGCCTTCAAGGCTGAGGAACTGTGAACATCTCATGTTACAGCAAAAAAGAGGCAGGAACCGATTTGGTTCCTGCCTCTTGATCGTTTCAGTTCACATGCTCAGATCTCCAGCCCCTCCTGGAGCGCCCGGCTGGCCGCCTGCTTGTTCTTGTCAAACGCGTGGGTATAGATGTCCAACGTGGTGGAGGGCTGGCTGTGGCCAAGGAGGCCCGCCACCGTGGCCACGTCCGTGCCGTTCGCGATGAGCAGGCTGGCATTGGTGTGCCGCAGGGAGTGGACGTTCAGATACTCCGGCAGGCCGTGCTTTTTCAGGATCAGCTTGAACCGCCAAGTGAAGGTGGAGGGCGTCATGGGAAGGCGGCAGCCCTTGCGGCGGAACAGGAAGTCTTCGTTCTCCAGCTCTCTGCCGTCATAGGTCTCTGTCTCCCACGCACACTCCTGGCGGTATTCTCTCAGCAGGGATTCCATCTCCAGAGAGAAGTAGACATAGCGGTTTCCGGAGACAGTTTTGGGAGCCTTGGTGAAGATCTCCTCGTCCGTCACCTTTACCGCGTTCCGGCGGATGTGGATGGAGCGATGCTCCCAGTCGATGTCGCCCCATTGCAGAGCGCAGCACTCGCCCCGGCGCATGCCTGTGGCGATCACCAGCTTGAAGTAGGTCTCATACTTGATGCTCTCGTCCTCCAGAGCGGAGATGATCTTCCCCACCGTCTCCGCGTCCGCGATTTTCTTCTCTGTCTTTCGCCCTGCGTAGCGGTAGGTGCGCCAGGCGGGGTTATGACGCAGAAAGCCACCCTCCACGGCATCGGAGAGGATGCTGCACAGCGTAGCGTGCACGCCCTCAACGGTGTACTCGGAGAGTGGCTTTTTGGTTTCCGTGCTGACGGTCTCACGGAGTTGGGCGTAGAATGCCCGGAAGTGCTCCGGCCGCAGCTCCGTGAGCTTGTAGTGGCCCAGAGCGGGGAGGATGCGGACGATGTCCTGCCGGTCCCGGCGGATGGTGGACTTGGCCAGTTTGCCGGGGGCGATCTCCCGCAGCCACAGATTGATGTAGGCGGCCAGGGTGATGGGCTTTGCAGTTTCCTCCGGGGCATCCCGGCAGGAGCGCTCGAAGAGCACCGCCTGCTCCTGGAGCCACTTCTCCCTCTGCTTTGGTGTCAGCTCCTGGGGTGGATGGACGGTTTTCTGCCGGGACTTGATACGCGCGCCTTTGTAGTCGTAGCCCATGGAGACCACGATGAGATAGCTGTTTCCCCGTTTTCGGATGCTTGCCATATTGTGTTGACCTCTCTTTCCTTGGCCTCATTCCAGCTGAGGCCTGTTTAGCAAACACAACATACCGAAAGCAACCGCCAAAAGCCATCGCAACTTTTGTAGAATCCATTTTTCTACGAAACCGACAATCACGCGCCCTGCCGCTTTACCATACACGCCGCGGCCAGGTTGAAGATGGGACTGCCGTCGGGGCGGAGCACCGTGAGCATAGTGTCAGCCGCCTGTTCCTTCTGAGCCTGCTGGGGGTGGCAGTAGGTGCGCTCCAGGAAGCCTGTGTCGCCGTGACCCACCAAATCGGCGACGGTCTGCTTGTCCACGCCGCAGTGGAGCAGTGCAGTCACGAAGTAGTGGCGTAGGGTGTGAAGGTGGTATTCCTTGGGGAAGCCGATGGACTCGTAGATTTTCCGTAGCCGCTTGGTGAAAGTATCGGGGTGAATAAGCTGCCCGTGTTCGTCGGTGAAGAGATAGGGGCTGAGCTTGCGGCGGGCCCGCTCGGCCTCCATCTTTTTGCGATAGTGATAGCTGCGGATGATCCCGCACAGATCACCGGAGAGATAGATCTCCCGGCTGCGGCCATTTTTGGTGGAGCCTTCCACGATACCCTTGCCGGCCACATTGCTGCGGGAACGGCTGATGGTGAGAAGGAGGGAGTCCTTTCTGAAGATGAAGTCGGACCATTGCAGGGCACACAATTCACCCCGCCGGCAGCCGGTGTACAGGGAGAGCAGATAGAACAGCCGGTAGTGCCGGGGCTCCCGCGCCAGTGCGTCCAGGAGCTTTTGCACCTCGGCCTGGGATGGGACGCGCTGGATGGACCGCTGAGTCTGGGGCAGTGCCACCATGTGGGCAGGATTCTTTTCCAGGATCTCATTCCGCTTGGCGTCGCTGAGGACGGCGGACACTACCGTCAGATACTTCTGGACGGTTGTCTCCTGGACGGGTTTTCCGTGACAGGTCCGCTTCCGCAGTTCTGCCAGTAGGTTCTCCATGTTGATAGGCCGCAAGCGGCAGAGGGGGATGGCACCAATGTAGGGGAACACCACCTCCAGCATCCGGCGGTAGGAGGCCAGCGTGCTGGGGGCGTACCGGGACTGCCGTTTCAGCCACCGGCGGGCGTATTCCTCAATGCGCATGCTGCTGTCCTCGCAGAAGCCGTTTTTCACCAGCCGTTCAAATTCCTCCGCCTGGTGTGCCACATACTGGGGGATCTGATGTTTGCGGACGGTGTCCGGCACAGTGATGGTCTTGGCCCGGCTGATTTTTCTTCCGTCAGGCCGGTACCCGTTGCTGACGGTGATTTTATATTTTCGCGTTTGAAGCTGCTTGATGCTTGCCATAGCTGAGTCTCATTCCTTTCTTCCGATTTTTCGAACGGGGGGTTACCCTAACGTTTGTTCCATCTGTGGCTCGTCCGGTTTTGGTGTGTCCTTTTGGTGTAGCCCGGCTGCCGCACCGACGGCTCCGGCGGCCAGGCCGATGACAGCACCCAGGTTCTGCGCGGCCTCACGGGCCTCCATCTGCCGGCGGCGCTCCTCCGGGTCATCACTGGAGTCCTCCAGCAGACTCATCCCCGCAGCCACAGATGCCGCACCAATTCCCACAGCACCAGGATGATGGCGGGGATGTACATCTTCCATCTGATAGAGTTGGCGGACTCTCGCAGCGTATCCTCTGCCCTGGAAAGACGCAAGGAGTATGTTTCGCTGATCTTCCCAGCCTGTGACTGGAATTCCTTCAGCAGCTTCTCGCTCTCCCGCTGGCTGGCGGCGCGGGTCTCCTGCATGGCTTCCTGCATCCACCGCAGGTTCTCTCTGCTGGTCTCGAGCAGTTCCTGCACGGTCTTCTGGATCTGTTGTACCGCTTCGGTGTGTGCTGCCGTGAGATTGCCAGCTTGTCCTGCAAGCAGTGTTGCCATCTCCTGAGTTGTGGGGAGATGCTCCAGTGTCTCCTGGGCCTTGAGGATGGAGTTCCCCGTCAGCTCCATGGCCTGGGTCAGCCCCATCCAGTTGGCTTCCGTCAGTGTAACGGCTTTTTGTATATTGGATGCCTTGTTCAAATTCGCCTGGAGTGCGATTTGCTGCATGGCCAGCAGCTCGTCCATGGGCGAAGCGTGTTTCTCGAATGCGGAACTCATCTTCCATCGCTCCTTTCAGATATTTCGTATCGTGGAGTTTGTAATCCCGGCAGCGGTAGCCGTCGGGGGTGGTGTAGGTGATGCTCTTGCGGTTTGCCGTCCAGAGAACGGTGTAGCCCTCGCTCTCCATCAGCTCCAGGAACTGTTCCCGGGAGACGGCATACTTCATGGTTTCGTTGATCTGCATGGCAAGCCGCACTTTCCAGCTCTGCCCTCTGGCAGCGATCCGGTACTCCGCCTGGGTGGGACGGGAAACCGTCTGCTGACGCTTTGGCTGACAGACGGACAGGCCATGGCGCATGCAGAGCGTGTCCGAGACCTGGCGGAGCTGCGTTAGGTCCGCCTTTTCAAAGTGGAGCTTTCTGCCGGTCTGGAAGCTGACGGAGTTGACGATGAAGTGGGAGTGGATGTGCTCGTGGTCCGTGTGGGTGGCCACGATGACCTCGTAGTCCTTCCACTGCTGTGCCAGCTCCAGTGCGATCTGGTGCGCCAGCTCCGGTGTGACCGGTTCCTCCGGATGGAAGGACTGTACGAAGTGATAGTACATGCGGCCGCCGTCTTTTCCGTATTGCAGCTTGGTGTTGATGAACTCGGTGCAGCAGGAGTCTACCTGACAGTTCACACCGGTCACCAGATGGCGGCCCTGATCGGTGGTCTTTTCCTCCTTCATCACGTATTGGAGCACCGCACTCATGCCGCCGCGGGTCTGCCCGCGGGGACGGTTGCCAGCTGTGACGATGGCCATGTGTCACACCGTCCTCTCCAGCAGCGTCTTGAGAGATCGCTGGATGTCGGCGTAGAGGTCACAGGTTTCTTGGACATTCACGGCGGTGATTCGTCCCATGTTGGCCAGGGTGGTGAGCTGGTTAAGGTTATTGCCCTGGGCTTTCAGGGCTTTTGTGAACTCCGTCAGCGCGTCGATCCGGATGATCTCCTTGCCGACAGCGCAGTCGGTCAGGTATTTGGTAAGGCTCACACCGCACGCTTCCGCCTTGCGGTGGATGCGCTGAGAGTCCGCCTCGGTTACGTAAAACGTCAGAGGAACGGATTTCGTTCGGTTGGGTTTCTTGCTCACAGGGTTACCTCCTGTCTCAAATCTTTTGGCTCCCTTGAAAGTTGTGCCGCCGGAGGCGGTTTTTCGTACTTTCGTAGAAGTGTGCGCAACTTGGAGTGGGTGCAGGGTATCCGCCCGCAAAGAGATGCCGAAGGCTGTGCGCGGCCGCCTGTAGGCGGGCGTGAACAGCCAAAGGCGATGCTTGCCTCCGCCGAATCTCCTGCTGTCACGCAGCGGACGGCGGAGACCCGCACCCCCTTCGCCTCCCGCTTTTCCCGGTGGTTTTGGGGCCAACGGCGGCCCTCCCACCGGGGACGGGGAACGAGTCCCGTCAGGCGGAAAAGCCCGCCAGAGGGGCCGTGGCGGCCTCCTCAGGGTCGATGGGGACGCTCTTCACGGCAGCGGGATCATCGACACCATCGGCCCTCCGCAGGCAGATGAGCCGCTCTCCGTTGCTCTTGCGAAAGGACACGGTGATACCGCCGCGCCTTAGAGCATCAACACTTTTGCGGATTTGGTGAGAGAAGCTGTTGGGCGTCAGGCCCTCCACACCTGCAGGGTCGATCTTTTCCAGCAACACCTTGGCAGGGGCGCTGATCTCAGTCTCCTCTTGCAGCAGCGTGGAGAGAAGTGTCAGAATGCGTCCGTGCGATCCATCGGCCTGTTCACAATCGTCCGCCAGCAGATTCCAGGTGTGGGTCTCTCCGCTGAACTCCAGAGATAGCTCCCGATAGGCAATATCTCTGCCCGTGCAGTAGAGAGTGGCAGTGTTCTCCCGCCGCTTGCTCTTGCGGAGCACGAAGTTGGAGTCCGTGGCACCGCTGAGACCCGTGGTGCCGGAGATCATGTTCATGGGATCGTCGTCACCCAGCTTGCGCAGGTGATGGATCAGCAGCACAGCAATGCGGTGCCGGTCCGCCAGTGCTTTGAGCACACCGATGTCCCGATAGTCGTTGGCGTAGGGATTGGCATCGTTGCTCATGGTCCGGATGCGCTGCAGCGTATCGATGACTATGAGACCTGTGGCCGGGTGCTCTTTGAGGAACTGCTCGATCTGTTCTATCAGTCCACTGTGGAGCTGTTCCGCCATAACGGCGAAGTGCAGCGTGGGGGGCGCGTCCTCGGTGAGATCGAAGAGCCGGCTTTGGATGCGCTGGAAGCTGTCCTCCAGACAGAGATAGAGGACTTCGCACGAGTGCGTGGGAAAGTTCCAGAGAGACTCACCCCGTGCCACTTGAAGACACAGCCACAGCGCCAGCCAGGACTTTCCGATCTTTGGCGCACCGGCCAGCAGGTGCAGTCCCTGGGGCAGCAGATCATTCACGAGGAAAGTGATCGGTTCATAGGAAATGGTTTGCAGGGTATCGGCGTCTATGGTGTTGAGTTTTTTCATCAAAAATCTCCTTTCGAAAAAAGTAAGAGCGAGGATCGCCCGCCTTCGATCCCCGCCGCTCTACTTGTATTGTGGAGACTTTTTTGATACACTCAGAGAAACAACAGACAAATAAAAACTGTTTGCTGACGAAAAAGAGGTGATCCGGATGTTCTGGTCTATCGCATTCTACATCGGAGAGAAAACACTGGATCTGAATGGTCATTCGTTTCCGCTGGGTGAGCTGACTGCTGAGGTTCTGAACATCACTCCGGATGAGTACCACAAGCTGCGCCGGATGCTGACCAAAGCTGTCCGCAAGATGGCGAATTATGAAAAGAGCCATCAGATACAGGACTGGTTTGATGCCAATGAGCAGATGATCAAACTCCACCGATCCCTGGTACGACACCGGGTGTTTCAGCTGCTTCAGGAGACGGAAGGGATTTTGTCAGAGGCGCGAGTGCTGACAGAGCAGTACTCTTTTTTTCAGGAGCCGGAGGACTTGGAGGCAACGGATCGGGATCTGGAGATCGCAGCTGCGATCGGAGACTACGAAGACTATCTGGAGCATCCGGAGGAGTATGGCGGCGATGATTTTATCGGTGCTCAGCTGGGGGATGGATTCTATGAGATCCCGGTACCTCGCCCGCCCATCCCGCCCGAGCCGCCGGAAAAGACCAGAGCCCTTTTGATCTGTCTGGGGAGCCTGCAAGCGAAGTGGGCGTATTACAGGCAGTGTTGTATGCGCTATGGCGATCTCCTGGAAGACATTTCTTCGGTTTGCCAGACCTTGCAGGCGTTCATCCGGATGGGCATTTCATCCCTGGACAAGCTGTCGCCTGACAATTATCTGGCGGCACTGCACGAATTCCTGTATAGCGAACGCTCCTACAAATGGATTGCCAACCCCTTGGAGGGAACGGGATTCTACACCGCCATTGATGACGTGCGGCTGCAGCTGGTTCCCCGCGAGACCTCCCCGGACTCTGGGACGTTCAAGGTCTATGAATACTACGAGGCGACGCGTCTTCAGACCATGCTGAAACTGGATTTCTATAAGGCGCTGGAGGCTGGACATATCATCCGAAAATGTGAGAACTGCGGACGATACTTTCTGCTGCAGAAAGGGTACCACACCAAGTACTGCGATCTGCCCAATTCAGACAATCCAAAGTACACCTGCGCCCAGTTGGGTTACCGTCTCCGCGGGATCAAAGAGGATGCGGAAGGAAGTCCGCTGGCTCAGGCCCTTTACCGTTGTTATCAGCGGATCGACAAGGATCGTTCCCGCGGCGTGATCACGGCGGAGGAGCGGACCAAACTGCGGGAGAAAGCACAGGAACTGTACCACCAGGCGCGAACCAAGCCGGGAACGACCTACGAGGCGTTCGATACTTCCCTGGCTAAGGAGCGTCTGTATCCGCGTTGTGGTGTTGAGAGAAAGAGACGTCCCAGAGGACGGCCAAAACGAGAAAGCTGATCTTCAGCCGGAAAGGGGGCGGTGCCGAATGGAGAACGAAGAGCTGTATAGGCTGGCACAGGCCGGCGAAGCCGACGCGTTTGAACGGCTCCACAAGCAGCTTGCGAACTTCATTCGGTCCATCGCTCTGGAAGCGTGCAGGCACTTCGGATGTGCAGATTCCGCGGCCGCATCACTGCTGGAGGATCTCTGCGCCGAAGGCGATTTGGAGCTGTGGGAACGGATTCATAGCGGCGGTTATGATGGGCATGCCGGGAAACTGACTACTTATCTCTATCCCTTCCTGCGTGGGAGGATGTACCGTTATCTGGAGACCAATCTGGGAGTGATGTCCCTGAGCAAGGACGTGATGGAGCGGGTGCGGCAGGCTCAGAGGCTCTATCACGTGGAGGGCAAGTCCGCAGAAGAGATTGCGGCAGCACTGCATCTTTCAGATGAGGCCACCGCAAGACTGGTCGGTTATAATACGCATTTTCTCTCTGTTTTTGATCTGCTGGGCAGTGAGGAAGAAGGAGATCCCTTTGAGCGGCTGCTCTCCGATCGGCAGGGCGCGTCCTCGGAACAGATCATCTATCGGCAGGGCTGTCTGGAGTTGCTGGAGCAGCTGTTTCAAACGCTCAGCGCCAGGGACCGCTCCATCCTGGGGCATACCTTCGGCGTCTATGGCTATGAAAAGCTGTCCGCTGACGAATTGGGGCTGCGGGAAATGCTCTCTCCTGACGGTGTGACAAAGGCCCGAAAGGCAGCACTGGAGCATTTGCGTCAGCGCTATCCTGACAGTGCCCTGTACCGCTGGCGCAGGGCCTTCCGACAGATGAGGGATGTGTAAGCCGACTGGTCATCTAGCGCATCCGTCAGAGATTTCTTTCAGGAAATGGAACAGGCATCTATCTCAGCCTCCCCGGCTGATGATAGATGCCTGTTTTCTTCGAAACGATGCATTTCGTCGGCCAGTTCCCACGCGAGGCGGAGCCCGCAGAGAAAGCTGTCCAGGGACCGTTCTTCGATGATATGGTTCTGGGTATCGATGATCCGCAGCACCAGTTTTCTCTCTGGCTTTTCCAGCCGCTCAATCAGCTGGTGGTGGCAGGTCTCGACTTCCTGCTCGTATTCCGCCAAGGGCAGAGGGGTGTAGAATCGGTCATGCAGTGATTTCAGAGTCTCGTTCATGTGTCTTGCCTCCTTGCAGCAAGACATTCTATACCGGACCATTAAACTGGCTAAGGTATTTCAACATGTGGAAGATTTTATGACTTTACATGTATATCAAAAATTTGATGGTCGACGGCGTTCAAGCTGCTATTCTAAATATGCTGCATGGTACCAAGTAATAGAAGATATGGCCGATTTTATAATAGATCGGTCAGCTGAATCACATTTGCTTACCAGTATAAAATGTGGTATATTAAATCCGGGATAGAAAGTGAAGGTGAGGTTGTGGACTATCAGGCAATAATGGATATTCTCTCCCAATGTGGGCTGGGAGCAGTGCTGCTTTCAGACCTGGATCAGATCCTCCGGGCCAATGAGACGGGAATACATCTGCTCCACGGTGAGGGCGGCTTGACGGGAAAGCTGATGGATGAAATTGCGCCGCAGCTTTGCCAGGAGTCGGAGGAACCCCTCTACGCCAATATCGCTTTTGGAGAGTATCTGCTGCGCTGTCCCACGCCACAGGTGGATGACCTCCCTGAGAGAACGCATTTGGTGGTGTTCCGCAATGCGGCCTGTGATGCTTGTCACGATATGCTCATTAGCATTATGAATCAAATCAACGAAGCTGTTGCATTGTTTGATGCAAATGGTCGGGCATACCTGCTTAATGACGCAGTAGTAAAAATGGAGTCTGTTGTTACAAAAGATGTACTGGGAGAGCCAGTGCAGGATATTTATGAAATGCAGGATGGAACGAAGTTGACGGTACCGGAAGTCTTGCGGACAAAGAGACCACTTTTGAACAATCGGCAATACTATACCACGCGATATGGAAAAAATATAGATGTGATGTCCAGTACATATCCAATCACCCAGAATGGACAGCTGCTGGGAGCTTTTACGGTAATGGAAGACTGGCATATGGTGGACGAGCTCCATCGGCAGATTATTGAATTACAGGGTAAGCTGCTGGAAAAATCTGTAGGTCAAAAAAAGAACAATGCCCTCCCGGCCAAATACAGCTTTAAGGATATTTGCTATACCAGTACTTGTATGCAAAAAGCAGTGGAGCAGTGCCGGCGGGTGGCAAAGGGAGATTCGTCTGTCATGATCTACGGGGAGACCGGGACTGGTAAAGAATTGTTTGCCCAGAGCATTCATAATGCCAGCCGACGGGCGGACGGGCCGTTTCTGGCGATCAACTGCGCTGCGATTCCGGAAAACCTGTTAGAGGGGTTGCTGTTTGGCACGGAGCGGGGAGCCTATACCGGGGCGGAGCGCCGGGCTGGCCTTTTCGAGCAGGCTAATTCCGGCACGCTGCTGCTTGACGAACTGAATTCCATGAACCCCAACCTCCAGTCCAAGCTGCTGCGGGTATTGCAGGACGGCACGTTTCGCCGGGTGGGTGGCTCCGCAGAGATCCAGGCGGATGTCCGGATCCTGTCCAACATCAACATCCCGCCGTACCAGGCTATTGAAGAGAACAAGCTACGCCGAGACCTCTTTTACCGGCTGGGCGTGGTCAATATCAGCATCCCGCCGTTGCGGGAGCGAAAAGAGGACATTCCGCTTCTGGCCAAGACCTTCATCATCCAGTACAACAAGCGTCTGGTGAAAAACGTCAAAGATATCAGTCGGGAGACACTGGAGCGATTCCAGAATTACGACTGGCCCGGAAATGTCCGTGAACTTCAGCATGCCATTGAACACGCCATGAACGTTTTGCCGGACACAATGTCCGTTATTACGCCTGAATATCTGCCGGAATTGATTTTGTCGGAGAGCGAAAAACGACCTGAAGGAATGCCGTTGCGGCACTCTCTCAGCAACGTCATACAGGATATGGAGTATCATACTATTTGCCAGGCCCTTCGGGCCAGCGGCGGTAACATCTCCGCCGCGGCTAGGAGCCTTCATATGAGCCGCCAGAATTTACAGTACCGCATCAAACGGTATCAAATTGATTTGAAAAAGCTCTTGGGTGAGGCGGAACTGTGAGCAACGAAAAGGGACCTCCAGGTACAGGCTTCCTGTATCTGGAGGTCCCGTGTTCTGCAGGGGAACGGGAGAGAACTTAGTCCTTGATACCGGCAATATCCTTGGCAAGCTGCTTCTTGCCCTGGATGTTGCCCTGGCGGGCGATCATGATGCGCTGGGCCTGGGGAGAACCGGCGCCGTGCATGGACTCGGTGCGGTAGCCGACAGCGGCGGCACCCAGGCACAGGTTCTCGATGAAGCGCAGGATGCGCTGACGGTCCTCGGTGGAAACGCCTTCCCGGGCGGTGAAGAACTTGTTGCAGATCTCGCCGATGGTCTCGCCGTTGCGGCCCACCACCGTGTCGGAGTGGAAGTCCTTCTGAGAGGGCATGGTCACCACCAGGCCGCCGGCGATGTCCTCGGCCAGGCGGACGATCTCATAGGGGAAGCGGGTGACGTTCTGCTTGCAGACGTTGGCCAGCAGCAGGTCGATCTGATAGTTGCCGGCCTTGGTCTTGAAGCCCTGAGAAGAGCAGGCGATGCCGCAGCAGTACAGGGTCTCGTTGAGGTGGGTCATCTCGATGAGCTTATCCTTCACCGCGCTGGCCTTCTCCACGCCGTTGTACTCGGCAGCCAGGGCCGCAGCGCCGATGAGGGTGTCGCCCACGCCCACCTTGCAGCCGCCGTAGCTCTGGCGGTGATAGCCGGCGAAGCGCTCCACCATCATGCCGGCGAACTCATACTCACCGTTGAGGAAGATGTACTCGTTGGGGATGAACACGT
>OFLZ01000463.1_pt1 | contig 32428 bp, 28 predicted proteins | sample 1541321 | NCBI WGS metagenome assembly OFLZ01 (sample SAMN04209223, study PRJEB22552) | human gut metagenome | biome: gut; material: feces | host: Homo sapiens | place: USA: Oklahoma | reverse complement strand
GAAAGCCGGACTGGCTGTCCGGCTTTCCTGTCCAAATTTATTGTAATAGGAGTGAGCCATATGGGATATGGCATTCGGGTGGAGGTTTGGGGGCCTTATGCCCTCTTTTCCCGCCCGGAGATGAAAGCGGAGCGCGTTTCTTACGATGTGATCACGCCCTCTGCCGCGCGGGGGCTGATTGAGGCGGTCTACTGGAAGCCGGCCATCCGCTGGAAAATTGACCGGATTCAGGTGTGCAACCCCATCCGTTTTACCAACATCCGGCGCAATGAGGTTGCCTCCAAGGTTTCCGCAAGCGTCGTGCGTAACGCGATGAATGGAGGCGAAATGCCGTATTTAAACGCTGCGGCGGAGATTCAGCAGCGTGCCTCCATGGCGCTGTATGACGTCCGCTATGTGATCGATGCGCATTTCGAGCTAACCAATAAGGTGGGCCCGACCGATACGGAGGAGAAACATTACGCCATCGCCTGCCGCCGCCTGCGCGAGGGTCAGTGCTATCATCAGCCTTGCTTTGGCTGCCGGGAGTTTCCGGCACATTTCCGGCTGTTTGAAGGCGAATTCATGGCAACCTATTATCAAAACGAACCGGAAAAGGATCTCGGGTTTATGCTCTATGATATGGACTATTCCGACCCCCAAAATATCTATCCCACCTTTTTCCGCGCCGTGATGAAAAACGGCGTGATTGATGTGGGCGCCTGCGAGGTGATCCGATGATCCTGCAAGCGCTCGTGAAATACTATGAAATTATGGCCGCGGAGGGCAAGCTCCCAAAGCAGGGCTATTGCACCGGGAAAGTTTCCTATGTGCTGGAGCTTTCCCGGGAGGGGGAGCTCTGCGGCATTACGAGTTTGAGGCTCACCGTCGAACGCGGAACCAAAAAAGTTGATGTGGCGCAAATGCTGGAAGTTCCAGAGCAGGAAGCCCGTTCCGTCAATATCCTCCCCTTCTTTCTCTGTGACAACGCCATCTACCTGCTGGGCTTGGATACCAAAGGGAAGCCGCAGCGCACTCTCCAATGCTTTGAAGCCTCCAAAAAACTGCATCAGGAGATTTTATCCGGCGTAGATCACCCTGCCGCGCGCGCCATCCTCGCATTTTTTGACTACTGGGATCCGGCCACGGCCGCTGAAAATCCCTACATACAGGAAAAGCTGGCCGGGCTCACCGCTGGCGGGAATTTGATCTTTCGAGTGGATATGGGGGACTATGCGCAGGATATCCCTGCCCTGCGGGAAGCATGGGAAGCTTCCTGCGCGGCGCAGGAGCAGAGCGTCGAGCTGCCCTGCCTGGTCACGGGAGAGCGCCAGCCAATTGCCATCCTACACGGCAAAATTCGTGGCGTGAAGGATGCGCAGAGTGTGGGGGCAAACCTCGTCAGCTTCAATTCCAGCGCCTATGAATCCTATGGCAGGGACCATGCGCAGGGGCTCAACGCCCCAGTCGGAAAGCATGCCGCTTTCGCCTATGTCACCGCCCTGAATGCGCTCCTTGCCAATCCGGATCACCGACTGATTATCAGCGATACGACCGTTGTGTTCTGGGCGGAGAGCGCAAACCCGGCTTTCCAAGGTTTGTTTAACGCTGCAATCAGCCCCAAGGAAGACAATCAAAAGCTGTTGCACGCCATGCTTGAAAAGATCAGCCAAGGCCTTCCGCCCGGAGACGGCATCAATCCGGAAACGCCCTTCTACATTCTTGGCCTTGCACCGAACGCCGCCCGTCTCTCCGTGCGTTTTTTCTTACAGGATTCCTTTGGAAATTTTCTTGAGCATATCAGGCAGCATTACAGTGATATGGAGATTGTGAAGGCACCCTATGAATTCCCCTACCTCTCCCCCTACTGGCTGCTGCGGGAAACCGTCAACCCCAATTCTAAGGATAAATCCGGCTCTCATCTGCTCAGCGGGGCCGTGATGCGCTCCATCCTGACCGGCGCACCCTATCCGCAGGCATTGCTCAACGCGGTGATGCTCCGCATCCATGCCGAGCAGGATGATCCTGATCGCCATACGAAAAAAATCACACGCGGCCGGGCGGCCATCATAAAGGGCTATCTCATCCGCCAGCACCGCGGGGAGGAAGCATATAAGGAGGTTTTGCAAGTGTCGATCAATGAGGAGAGCAAAAACAAGGCCTATGTGCTCGGGCGGCTGTTCGCCATTCTGGAAAGAGCGCAGCTAGAGGCCTATCCCAACATCAACGCAACCATCAAGGACCGTTATTTCACCTCGGCCTGCGCAACGCCGGGGAGCGTTTTCCCCACGCTGATCAAATTATCACGGCATCATATCCGAGTCATCAAGGATATAAAGCTAAAGTGCTATCTCGACAACCAGATCAAAGACCTTATTGATAAACTGGATATTGCCGACACGCCGTTCCCCGCCCATTTTTCGCTGGAGGATCAGGGGAGTTTCGTGCTGGGCTATTACCAGCAAACACAGAAACGGTATATTAAAAAAATCGACAGCGAAGTGAAGGAGGAAGCATAAATGTCAGAGCCGATCAAAAACAGATATGATTTCGTGATTCTTTTCGACGTGGAAAACGGCAACCCCAACGGCGACCCGGACGCAGGCAATATGCCGCGCATCGATCCGGAAACCAACCATGGCATTGTCACAGACGTCTGCCTCAAGCGCAAAATCCGCAACTTTGTGGAGACAGCCTGCGAAGACCAGCCAGGCTACCGGATCTATATCAAAGATAACGTGCCGCTCAATAAGAGCGACCGGGAAGCTTTCACGGCCCTCAATGTGGATGAGAAGAAGCTCAGTAAAAAGGATAACCCGGATCTGGATGGTAAAATCCGCGATTTTATGTGCCGTGAATTTTTTGATATCCGCACCTTTGGCGCGGTGATGACCACGTTCGTCAAGGCTGCGCTCAACTGCGGCCAGGTGCGCGGTCCGGTTCAGCTCGGCTTTGCCCGCAGTATTGATCCGATCGTGCAGCAGGAGGTCACCATCACCCGCGTGGCCATCACCACAGAGGCCGATGCAGAGCGCAAAGGCACGGAGATGGGCCGTAAATTTATCGTCCCCTATGCGCTTTACCGGGTGGAGGGCTTTGTATCCGCCAATCTAGCCCGCAAGGTGACCGGCTTTTCCGAGGAAGATCTTCAACTCCTCTGGAAAGCGATCATCAATATGTTTGAAACCGACCGCTCCGCCGCGCGCGGCAAGATGGCGGTGCGGGAGTTGATCGTCTTCCGGCACGATAGCGAGCTGGGCAACGCGCCCGCCTATAAGCTGTTTGAAACGGTAACCGTCAAAAACAAGGATGCTTCCCGCCCGCCGAGAGGCTATCACGACTACGACGTTCAGGTAAACACAGGTGCCCTGCCCGAGGGTGTCACCTGCGAACGGATGATTTAACCATGTATCAAGAGGAAGACTTTCTCGCCATTTCGGGGCTTCAGCATTTTGCCTTCTGCCGGAGGCAATGGGCGCTGATCCATATCGAACAGCAGTGGAAGGAAAACCTGCGCACGGTGGAGGGGCATATCCTGCACGAGAACGCACACGACGCCTTTTTCACCGAGAAGCGGGGCACGGTGCTCATCTCCCGCGGCATGGCGATTCAATCCCGCGCGCTCGGCGTCAGCGGCGTATGTGATGTGGTGGAGCTGCACGCCTCACCGGACGGCGTGCCGATTTTCGGCCGGGAAGGCAAGTGGCTTCCCATTCCTGTGGAATACAAACGCGGCAGCCCCAAGGAAACCGATGCGGATCGGCTGCAGCTCTGCTGCCAGGCTATGTGCCTGGAGGAGATGCTCTGCTGTGAAATTCCCGTCGCTTACCTCTACTACGGCGAGCCAAACCGCCGCAGCAAGGTTTTGCTGGAAGAGGAGCTGCGCCGGAAGGTTCGTGATATGCTGCGGGAAATGCATGACGATTATCGCAGGCAGTATACGCCGCGCGTCAAGCCCACAAAAAGCTGCCGGGCCTGTTCATTGAAAGACCTATGCCTGCCAAAGCTCTGCCAAAAGCAGTCCGTTCGGGCATATCTCCAAACTGCTTTACATGAGGAGCTATCTCAAAAGGGAGGGGAAACGCCGTGAAACAGCTTGCCAACACCTTGTTTGTCACCACGCCGGATGCCTATTTGGCCTTGGACGGGGAAAACGTTGTGATCCTCAAAAAGGATACGGAGCTCCGGCGGGTTCCCCTCCACAATTTGGAAGGTATTATCGCCTTCGGCTACACGGGCGCAAGCCCAGCGCTGATGGGGGCATGTGCAAAGCGGAAAATCGCACTGAGCTTTTTGACGCAAAACGGAAAATTCCTCGCCCGGACCGTGGGCGAAGAGCAGGGAAACGTGCTTCTGCGCAAAACACAATACCGCCTGTCAGACAGCGAAGCGGCCAGCGCGGATCTCGCGCGGAGCTTTTTGCTCGCCAAGGTTCACAACAGCCGCTGGATTCTCGAACGGGCAGCGCGTGATTACGCCCTGCGGCTGGATGTAGAAAAACTCAAGCAAACCTCCGCCTTTCTGGCGGATTCCATCGGGCGTTTGGAATCCACTCCCACGCTGGAGGAAATGCGGGGCGTTGAAGGCGAGGCTGCCGCGCAGTATTTTTCCGTATTCGATGACCTGATTCTCCAGCAAAAGGAGGATTTCAGGTTCACCGGAAGAAACCGCCGCCCTCCGCTCGACAAGGTCAATGCGATGCTCTCTTTTGTCTATACGCTGCTTGCACACGATGCTGCTTCTGCCCTGGAGGCGGTCGGGCTTGACGCATACGTCGGCTTTTTACACCGCGACCGGCCCGGCCGCGCGTCGCTCGCCCTTGATTTGATGGAGGAGCTGCGCGGCGTGATGGCGGATCGGCTCGTCCTCACGCTCATCAACCGCCGCATGGTAAGGCCGGAGGGTTTTTATCAAAAAGAAAACGGCGCTGTATTAATGGACGACGAAACCCGAAAGACAATTTTAACCGCCTGGCAGACCAAAAAGCAGGAAACCATTGTGCATCCTTTCCTGGGAGAAAAGATCGCATGGGGCTTGGTGCCCTACGCGCAGGCAATGCTGTTCGCACGTTATCTACGCGGCGATACCGATGGTTACCCGCCGTTTCTGTGGAAATAAGCTTGGTTACTCCGGTGAATCCAGAAACAGAGCTGCCCGGCTGGCGGTTACCGCTTTATTGATTCAACGCAAAGGAGATGCTTTATGCTTGTGCTCATCACCTATGATGTCAATACAGAAACAGCCGCCGGAAAGAAGCGGCTCCGAAAGGTTGCCAAGCAGTGTGTCAATTATGGCCAACGCGTCCAAAACTCTGTTTTTGAATGCCATTTGGATGCGGCGGTCTGCCGCGAAGTGGAACATAAGCTGGAGCAGATCATCGACCCGGAAACAGACAGCCTGCGTTTCTATTATCTTGGCAACAACTATAAAACCAAGGTGAAGCATGTGGGGGCGAAACCGTCCTTTGACGTCACTGAACCGCTGATTATTTAAAAGATAGTCTTTCGCAACGCGGTGCGAACGGGAAGCGAACAGAAAAATTCCACGAGATTCGCACCAATAAAAAATATTTATTGTTATAAAAATGAACTATTTTATTTGTGGAAGGCTTAGAGAAAAAGAGATAGAGAGTGTTTTGACACATCTTGTTTCTTTTTTATATATTATTTTATGCATTTTTGCTGTCGCACCCCACGCGGGTGCGTGGATTGAAATTGAGCTTATTCCAGCTTTTCGTCGGAATAAGTGCGGTCGCACCCCACGCGGGTGCGTGGATTGAAATCGCGCCCGCAGAGCCGGTTGTCCCAGAGGAGCGGGACGTCGCACCCCACGCGGGTGCGTGGATTGAAATTATCATCCAAGCAGGCAACCGATGCATGGGGCCGTCGCACCCCACGCGGGTGCGTGGATTGAAATAACATATCCTTTTTCCGCCCATTCGCGGAAGGGCGTCGCACCCCACGCGGGTGCGTGGATTGAAATAAGTTGATCACTCCCTCCTCCCGGGAATCGCATAAGTCGCACCCCACGCGGGTGCGTGGATTGAAATGGCCCCTGTCAACGTCCATTTTGGACGATGATGCGTCGCACCCCACGCGGGTGCGTGGATTGAAATGTCGATTCCGTCAAGCTTGGGTTTTCCTGCATGGTCGCACCCCACGCGGGTGCGTGGATTGAAATTCGTAATTTTTCAAGGCTCAATGGTGTACCTCCCTCGTCGCACCCCACGCGGGTGCGTGGATTGAAATCTGATAATTCGCTCAATCTGTCTCCTGGACCAGAAGTCGCACCCCACGCGGGTGCGTGGATTGAAATTCTGCTTGCAAAAGGCTTGTTGAAAGTTTCTGATAGTCGCACCCCACGCGGGTGCGTGGATTGAAATCAGATGAAGCTATTGCGGATACGCTGGAAGGCAGTCGCACCCCACGCGGGTGCGTGGATTGAAATCAACGCCGGGGAAAGAATCATTTTTTGGATTGTGGTCGCACCCCACGCGGGTGCGTGGATTGAAATATACTTCCGGTATCCATCCTCTTTGAGCGTCCCGGTCGCACCCCACGCGGGTGCGTGGATTGAAATCGGAAATCAAAGTTCCAATGCCGGGAAAAACTTACAGTCGCACCCCACGCGGGTGCGTGGATTGAAATTCAGACTTTTTGTCAAGCTATGAAGCGGCAAGGTTAGTCGCACCCCACGCGGGTGCGTGGATTGAAATTCCAAGGGCAAAGTTTCCGTTTAATTTCCCTCAAAGTCGCACCCCACGCGGGTGCGTGGATTGAAATTACGGGACGCTCAAAGAGGATGGATACCGGAAGTAGTCGCACCCCACGCGGGTGCGTGGATTGAAATAGGCGAAGCGTAAAATGATGCTTGATATCGAAAGTCGCACCCCACGCGGGTGCGTGGATTGAAATAGAAATCGCCGCCTTGGAACAGCTGGACATTGAAGTCGCACCCCACGCGGGTGCGTGGATTGAAATAGCAGGTGTAAACCTTACTGCACCTGCATTGTATCGTCGCACCCCACGCGGGTGCGTGGATTGAAATCTTTTGCAACACTTTTGTTCCATTTTATGATACAGTCGCACCCCACGCGGGTGCGTGGATTGAAATGAAGGAACAAATTAAGCGCGCAGGCGTTATGACAGGTCGCACCCCACGCGGGTGCGTGGATTGAAATCTAGTGACTATGCGCATGTAGATTTTGACCTTGCCGTCGCACCCCACGCGGGTGCGTGGATTGAAATCATTCTTATGGTTTTTATGGTTCCATCCTCTTGGTCGCACCCCACGCGGGTGCGTGGATTGAAATCGCGATGAAGATGCCAAATACAGGGAATTTAGGTCGCACCCCACGCGGGTGCGTGGATTGAAATCCCTATCCCCTACGAGCATCGTACAAGTTGGAGGTCGCACCCCACGCGGGTGCGTGGATTGAAATTGCGATACCTTTTGAACCACCTTGTCCTTGCCTGTCGCACCCCACGCGGGTGCGTGGATTGAAATCGATTTATAAAATATGTCATCTACCTTACAGCCGAGTCGCACCCCACGCGGGTGCGTGGATTGAAATTGCTTGAGTACCTGCGCCATGATAGCGGCGCGTTGTGTCGCACCCCACGCGGGTGCGTGGATTGAAATAAGGATGCGTACCGTGCAACCAAGTCCTCCAACCGTCGCACCCCACGCGGGTGCGTGGATTGAAATATTATTGTATTAAGTATAACACAAAACAGCCGAAAGTCGCACCCCACGCGGGTGCGTGGATTGAAATTTAATGGTATCCCGCTTGCGCGTGAAAATGCCGGTCGCACCCCACGCGGGTGCGTGGATTGAAATCATCACGGTGACAGGGATTATTGACGAAACGATTTGTCGCACCCCACGCGGGTGCGTGGATTGAAATGTTCTATGAGCATCGCAAAGGGGATCGATATAACATGGTCGCACCCCACGCGGGTGCGTGGATTGAAATGGAGAGAGCGACTTTGCGCGGCGGGTGTTTAAGGTCGCACCCCACGCGGGTGCGTGGATTGAAATGAAGTCGCTAGCGCAAAAAGTGCTCGCTGAAATGAGTCGCACCCCACGCGGGTGCGTGGATTGAAATCCTTTGTGGGGGATGATGTGATCGACCTGTGTCGGTCGCACCCCACGCGGGTGCGTGGATTGAAATGCAAATGGCGGCATCGTCTCACAGCCCACCCTCGCGTCGCACCCCACGCGGGTGCGTGGATTGAAATCCAAAGTGCCGGAGTTGGCCGATCTGCACAAACGTCGCACCCCACGCGGGTGCGTGGATTGAAATGGGCAGTTCGGTTCGCTGCATTTTCCTTTCAAATGTCGCACCCCACGCGGGTGCGTGGATTGAAATGATGCGATCGGCGCGCTCGAATGGTGGGAGGGTACGTCGCACCCCACGCGGGTGCGTGGATTGAAATCGGTCGCAGAAGGGAAAACAAGCAAACTGTTCCTTGTCGCACCCCACGCGGGTGCGTGGATTGAAATCCGCCTTTTTGCCACCTATACAGGCGGCAACGTGGTCGCACCCCACGCGGGTGCGTGGATTGAAATTGCCTTGGTCGGTCTCTGCCAGTGCTTTGTTGACGTCGCACCCCACGCGGGTGCGTGGATTGAAATTTATAGGCTGACGCCCGGACGAGGGCGTTGGTCTCCTGTCGCACCCCACGCGGGTGCGTGGATTGAAATTGACCCCTCCAGATCAGGCAAGGAATACTGCTCTGTCGCACCCCACATGGGTGCGTAAATGGAAATATATAGGTTGTACATTCTTCTGAGTAAGACTGGTTACACCAACGCGAATGCATACTACATCTCATACAATTGAGAAGGTATCAGCAATAATAATATCCGCCTTCCTGTGCATATATATAGAACATACGTCCACACAGGTATGTGGATACGCGGATTGAAATCAGCGTAGAAGTAATAAGGGGGCACAATCCAGAAGCGCCGCACACGCATGGGTGTGTGGATTAAAATCAAGGATTTTTAGCACCGAGCTCTCCCCACATTGCCGCTTGGTATGCGCCTAAACGATCTTGCATCTGGAAAGTCAAAAAAGAATGCCGTTTCGCTTCCCATCCATGTTGCAATAAGCTTCCCTTATCATTGCGAATATCATGCGCACAACATGTTCAAATTGGAGGTTCCCCATGGCGGCATTTACAAATATTGTTTCCAATATTAACCAAATGTTAAACTCCGTTTTGTGGGGGCGTGGCATGCTTTTATGCTTCCTGCTGGTCGGCCTGCTGTTTACCCTTGGCACACGTTTCTTTCAGGTGCGTTGGTTTTCCCAATGGATGCGGCTGACGATCGGAAGCGTCTTATCCCCCAAAAATACGAAAAAAACGGCTTCCGCACATTCCATCACGCCCTTTCAGGCGCTCTCCACCGCACTCGCCGCCGCAATCGGCACCGGCAATATTGTCGGCGTTGCCATTGCCCTTTCTACGGGCGGCCCGGGTGCGATCTTCTGGATGTGGGCCTCCGCTTTTCTCGGCATGATGACAAGCTTTGCGGAAAAAACGCTTGGCATCCGCTACCGATATCCGGATGCAAAAAACCGCTGGGTAGGCGGCGCGATGGTCTATATGGAAAAAGGACTTCACTGCAAATGGATGGCTCTGCTCTTTGCAGCGCTGTGTATTCCGGTCTCCTTCGGCATGGGTAACCTCTCGCAGAGCAATTCGATGGCGCAGGCGATGGAAAACGCCTTTGGCGTGTCCCCCAAAGTGACGGGAACAGTGGCTGCCATATTGATTGGGATTATCCTTCTCGGCGGCATCAAACGCATTGCCGCCGTGACGGAAAAACTGGTTCCCATCATGGCAATCCTGTATTTAACGGCAGGCTGCGCTGTGATTTTAATGAATATCCGCCGCCTTCCCCAGGCGGTCGGCGATATCGTTTTGGAGGCTTTTTCGATTCGTTCTGCCGTAGGCGGAGCAGCGGGCTACGGCATGGCCCGCGCGCTGCGCACTGGTGTTTCAATGGGCGTTTTTTCCAATGAAGCTGGGCTCGGCACCTCCGTGATCGTCCACTGCGACGCGGATGTGAAGGAGCCGGTCGAGCAGGGCATGTGGGGCATCTTTGAGGTGTTTGCGGATACGCTCGTATGCTGCACTGTCACGGCGCTCGCCATCCTCACCTCAGGGGTCTGGTCCCCTTCCTGCGCGCACAGCGGCACCGCACTGTGCGCTGCCGCCTTTGCCACGGTGTTCGGTGCTGCCGGCGAAAAATTTATCGCCATTTCAATTGTACTATTCGCCTTTGCCACACTCATCGGCTGGTCGTATTACGGAGAACGGGCCGTTTCCTACCTATTGGGTGACCGAGCCGTTCCTTTTTACAAAATTCTGTTTGCCGCCGTCGTTCTTCTGGGCAGCACGGTGCGGATGGAACTCGCATGGAGCTTATCTGACACGTTTAATGCCCTACTGGCAATTCCAAACCTGATTGCGATCACGATTTTAAGCCGGGAGGTATTCCGGCTTACCAAAGATTATGTGCGCCGGTATTTTCTCACTCAAAAAGAAGCAGACAGACAGCGCATAAAAGCGGCCGTTCCCGGCCATAACAAATGCAGAAGAGGTTGATGTGCAAATCAGTTCTCATTTGGCGCGAAAGGAATGGTAATATGGCGGATCCAAAATTGGAGAGTGGGCTCAATTCCCTTTTGAAAAAAAATGCCGGGATAAACGAATATTTTCTCTCCCTCCCCAGCATTGCGCGGGATAAGCTGCGCGATTGCGGAAAACAGATAAAAACGGAGAAGGACTTCTATGAACTGGCGGAAACATTTGTAAAAGAAGAGTCCTAAGCATCGTTGATTCTAGATAACGGGCGGCCCTTTCGGGGGCCGTCTTTTCCTTTTGTCCTTCATGGATACGGGGAATCACAACCGGTTTTATTTTTGCCCTTGTTTGCCGGTTTATCTGTTGTTTTTCTCATCGCAACAGTATATACTAAATGCTGTAAATCAATAAACGTTGTGAGGTTTCTCTATGGATTTCGGCTTTTTAAAAATCGGTGCTTTCAGCCCACGCACCTGCGTGGCCAACCCAAAACAAAATGTAATTTATCTGCTGGGTGCCCTGCGCCATGCACAGGAAGAGGGGGTTCAGGTGGCCGTGCTGCCGGAGCTCTGCCTCTCTGGCTATACCTGTGGTGACTTATTCGGCCAAGATGCACTGCTTGACAGCTGCGAGCAGGCGCTGCTCGGCCTTGCGGAGCAGACAAAGGACTTTTCCGCCGTGATCGTCGTAGGCATCCCTTTGCGGGTAAATGGGTTTCTCTATAACTGCGCGGCCGTGCTGCATCGCGGTAACATCCTCGGCTTTGTGCCAAAGACCTACCTGCCGAATTACCAGGAATTTTATGAAAAGCGCTGGTTCGTTTCCGCAGAGCAGGCTAAGGCAGAAACGGTCCGCTTCGCCGGGGAGGAAATTCCGTTCGGAAATCTGCTTTTCCGCTTAAACGACCGCGCGGTGCTCGGCGTTGAAATTTGTGAGGATCTTTGGGTGCCCCTGCCGCCAAGCACGCGGATGGCGCAGGCCGGGGCAAATGTGATCGTCAACCTCTCCGCCAGCAATGAAGCGGTCGCCAAAAACGACTACCGCCGCGCTATGATCGCGCAGCAGAGCGCAAAAACGCTATGCGCTTATGCCTATGCTTCGGCAGGCGTAGGGGAATCTACAACAGACCTCGTCTTTGCCGGTGCCTGCACCGTGGCGGAAAACGGGACGGTCCTCGCAGACGGCCCTCGCTTTTTGCAGGAGGGCAGCGAAGCGGTCGCCTGCGTCGATCTGGAGCGGCTTTTATCCCAGCGCAGGCAAAACGGCAGCTTCCCGGATAATGCCACTCTCGTTCCCCCGCCTTCCTACCGGGTAATCGACGCGCCGGTTCCCGCCCTGAAAGAAACGCAGATCGACCGCGCCTATGATAAGCACCCCTTTGTGCCGGATGATCTCGTCAAGCGGGAGGAACGCTGCCGGGAGATTCTTTCGATCCAGGCGGCAGGGCTTGCCAAGCGGCTTTCCCATACTAGGATGCAGAAGCTGGTGCTCGGCATTTCCGGTGGGCTCGACTCGACGCTCGCGCTGCTCGTCTCCGTGCGGGCAATGGAGCTTTTAAAACTACCGGTAAACAGCATCATCTGCGTTACCATGCCGGGATTCGGCACGACAGACCGTACCTATGACAACGCCGTGGAGCTTATCCGCTGCATCGGTGCGACCTTCCGGGAAATTGATATTCGCCCGGCCTGCCTGCAGCACATGGCGGATATCGGCCATGATCCCGCTCTGCACGACGTAACCTATGAAAACACGCAGGCCCGCGAGCGCACACAGATCCTGATGGATCTCGCCAATAAGGAGGGCGCTATTCTCGTGGGAACGGGGGATTTAAGCGAGCTTGCCCTCGGCTGGTGCACCTATAATGCCGACCATATGAGCATGTATGGCGTGAACTGCGGCGTGCCCAAAACGCTTGTGCGCCATCTGGTTGAAAATTTCGCCACTCAGGCGGATGCGCGCACAGCAAGCGTGCTGCGTTCCGTGCTTGGCACGCCTGTCAGCCCGGAGCTCCTGCCGCCGGATGAGAGCGGGCAAATCGCACAGAAAACAGAGGAGAAGATCGGCCCCTATGAGTTGCACGATTTCTTCCTCTACCATTTTCTCCGCTTTGGCACCAATCCACAGAAGCTCTTATTTCTTGCCCAGCGCGCCTTTGGCGGCCAATATACCCGGCAGCAGCTCACCGCTTGGCTGCGGCTGTTCTTAACGCGCTTTTTCCAGAGCCAGTTCAAACGCTCCTGCCTGCCGGACGGCCCGAAGGTGGGCTCCGTCAGCCTCTCTCCGCGCGGGGATTGGCGTATGCCGTCCGACGCGCAGGTGAATGCCTGGCTCGACGCACTGGATGAAAAGGAATCGGAGTAAAAGTTTGAAAAATAACTCTCTCAAACTGTGTATTGTGCTTTTCGATCATCAATTCCACCCGAAATTTTGGCTGAGCCAAAGCCGCACAATTCGCGGCTTGGTGTAAAAAAAGATGGCCATGCGTTTGAAAGATGATTCTTTCAAACTGCGTTTTGTGCTTTTCGATTATCAATGCTACTTGAAATTTTAGCTGCGCCAAAGCCGCGCAAATCCGCTGATTGGCGCAAGAAAGGGATGGTCATAACCATGTCAGACCTCAAGCCGCGCATTTACACCGTTGCCACCGCTCACCTGGATACCTCCTGGAACTGGGATTTCGAAACGACGCTGCGCGAATACATCCCCGCCACCCTGCGGGATAATTTTGCGCTCTTCGAGAAATACCCGGATTACCGCTTCAGCTTTGAGGGGAGCTACCGCTACGAGCTGATGGAGGAATACTATCCGGAGGAATTCGAAAAACTGAAGGAATATGTTGCGCAGGGGCGGTGGAACGTGACCGGCAGCGCGTATGAAAACGGGGATGTCAACGTTCCCTCCCCGGAAGCGCTTTTTCGCAATATCCTCTATGGCAACAGCTATTTTGAGAAAACGTTCGGCAAGCGCAGCACGGATATTTTCCTGCCGGACTGCTTCGGCTTCGGCTGGGCGCTGCCGAGCATTGCGCGGCATGCAAACCTTTCCGGGTTCACCACACAGAAGCTGACCTGGAGCTCCGCCTACGGCATACCCTTTGACCTGGGCCGCTGGTACGGGGTGGATGGCCGTTGGATCTACGCTTCTCTCGACGCGCGCAGCTATGTGGCGGAGCTTGACAAGGTGCGCAAAAACCGTGCCGTTTCGCAAAAGCTCAAGGCGAATCTCAAAAAATACAACCTTCCGTTTACCTATATCTTCCACGGCACAGGGGACCGTGGAGGCTCCCCGAAGGAGGAATCCGTCGCCACCGTCTGCCGGGAGCTCGCGGAGAACGAGGCGGAAAAAAGCGACGTGCTCAGTGCAGCAGCCGATCAGGTTTTCCGGGATATGGAGGCGGAGCTGACACCGGAGCAAAAGGCCAGCCTCCCCTTCTGGAATACGGAGCTCGTCTCCACCGATCATGGCGTGGGCTCCTACACCTCGCGCGCAATCGGCAAGCGGTGGAACCGCCGCGCGGAGCAGCTGGCGGATGCGACAGAGCGCAGCGCCTCAGCGGCAATGTGGCTAGGAGCGGCTAACTACCCGCAGAAAAAAATCGATACCGCATGGAAACGGGTGATCGCCCATCAGTTCCACGATGATCTCACCGGCACCTCTCTGATGCGCTGCTACCAGCGCAATTGGAATGATTATATCCTCTCGCTCAATGAATTTTCAGAAGAATACCGCGCAAGTGTGGGCGCTGTATCCACTCTGATGGATACCTCCTTCGTCGAGGGCACGGCCCTGCTCGTCAACAATCCCCTCCAGGGGAGTGAAAACCGCATTGGCCCGGTCACGGCCTTTGTTCCTGTCTCCGAAAACTGCCGGTATCTCCGTGTTTACGATTCAGAAGGGTCAGAGGTGCCCGCGCAGGTGCTTTCGCGTAGCGGCGGGGCATTGAAAATTGTGTTCATTGCAAGCGTTCCCTCCATGGGCTATGCCGTATACGATGTGCGGGAGGCAGGGGAGCCCTGCCCCATCCAAACGCGTTTGCGCGCACAGGAAAAGCTGCTGGAAAACGAGCGCTACCGCCTCACGCTTGACCACAACGGCGATATTTCCAGCATCTATGATAAAGAGGTCGGGATGGATCTGCTTTCAGCCCCCATCCGCATGGGCGTCCACCACTACTTGGGCAGCACGCAATATCCCGCTTGGGAGCTCGATTTTATCGAGGTGATGACAAAGCCAATGGCTTATGCGCGCGCGCCCAAATTTACCATCTTGGAAAACGGCCCCGCCCGCGTTGCGATTGAAACGTTGCGTGTATGCGGCCCCTCGACCTTCCGCCAGGTCATTTCCCTGGCTGCCGGGGGCGATACGGTGGAGGTTTACAACGAGATCGAATGGCGCAGTATGCGCAGCCTGCTCAAAACGCAGTTCCCGCTGGCGGTATCCAATCCGAAAGCGAGCTATGATCTCGGCTTGGGCGTCATTGAGCGCGGCAATAATACACCGAAGCTCTATGAGGTGCCCGCCCAAATGTGGGCGGACATCACGCAAAAAGACGGTAGCTGCGGTGTTTCCATCCTGAGCGATTCCAAATACGGATGGGATAAGCCGCTCGACAACTGCCTGCGTCTGACTGGCATGCACACGCCCCTATCCGCCTTCCGCGAGGATAGTGGACAAAACACCATGGACCTTGGCCTGAACCGCTACAGCTTCGGCATTTTCGGACATACGGGCGGCTATGAAAACGGCACGCAGATGGCGGCCGCGCGCTTTAACCAGCCCATGAACGCCTTCCTGGTGGAAAAGCATCCGGGCGCCTTGGGCCGTGAATTCTCCTTCGGCCGGATCAACGAGGAAAACATATTGGTGCGCGCGCTCAAAAAAGCGCAGGATTCTGATGAGATCATCGTCCGCTTCAATGAGGGCACTGGAAAAGCCCACACAAAGCTCCGTTTTGAGCTCGGCACCGGCATTGCGTCTGCACGGGAAATCTATGCCTCTGAGGAGCCAAGAGAAGATGGCGGCTTCCTGCTGGAGGGCGGTGTGCTGCAATTTGACTTAAAGGCCTTTGAGCCGCGCTCCTTCGCCCTGACGCTCGCGCCCTCCCCAGTGTGCGGCCAGCTCAAGCACAGTATGCCGGTCGAGCTGCCTTACGATACGGATATCATTTCTTTCAACCGTAACCGGGCGGATTGCGACACTGCTTGCCCGGTTGCCCTGCCCGCGGAACGCTTCCCTGCGGAGATCCGCTGCGGCGGCGTACGCTTTGTGACCGGCCCCAAAGAGGATGTGGCGGCAAATGCCGTGATCTGCCGTGGGCAAAAGCTGCCTATCCCAGAAGGCGCAAAATATCTGAGCCTGATGATGGCCTCGCTCAGCGGTGATCGGCGCACCGCGCTGACCATCGGCAAAACCGGCTTCCTGTTCACCGTACATGATCTGCTGGAGGCGGTCGGAAAATGGGATCTCTACGGCATGCAGGAGACTGGGCAAATTAAGCAGACCGTTCTTGCCTGGAATGCGACTCATCTACATAGAGGCGATGCGGACAGCTACGGCGAGCAGGCGTATTTTTTCAAATATACGTTCGAAATTCCGGAGGGAGCGGAATCTTTCACCCTCCCGCTCGATCAAAACCTCCTTCTTCTGGCTGCAAGCGGCACAGATCTTCCCGCCTGCCGGACGGCCACGCCGCTGTACGACACGCTCAAAAAGAGGGAGTTCGATTTCTGGATTACGGAAAAAGACCGCGGGCTTGCACACCCCGGTGCGATTTCCAAGGCGGTGGGCTTCCTGAAATTTGGCAGTAGCTACGTATCCCGCTCGTTGCAAAGGGAAATCGATTTGCTGTAAGCCGGCAGGCTGATGCAAAAAAGAAAGGAGCACGTTGCGGCAAATCACAACGCGCTCCTTTTCTATTCCACTGTGCCATCCTTGGTGCGCTTCAGCCCTTTTCCGCTGAAAAAGCGGCATCATCCTCGTATGTCTCCGGGCAAACCTCCCTGATTTTTTCCCGCAGTGCGATGAAATCTTCCAATGCCTCCGGCTTCTGCTGCGGATTGCGCAAAAGCGAAGCCGGATGATAGGTGCCCATCATCCACACGCCGTTTTTTTCCACAAACTGACCGTGCTGCCTAGTTACACGGAAATTTTTATCGATGAGACGCTGCGCAGAAATCCGCCCAAGGCAAACAATAATCTTCGGCCGAAGCAGGCGCACCTGCTCGCGCAGCCAAGGCAGACAGGCTTCCTGCTCGGCAGGCAGCGGATCGCGGTTTTTCGGCGGACGGCATTTCACCATATTGGCAATGTAAATATTTCTGGTGCGGTCTAAATCGACCGCGGCCAAATATTGATCGAGCAGCTTCCCGCCGCGGCCTACAAACGGCTCGCCCTGCAAATCCTCATTTTCGCCCGGGCCCTCGCCGATCAAGAGCACGCTCGCTTTCCTGCTGCCCACGCCGAAAACCAGATTGGTTCGCGTTTCCCCCAGCGGGCAGTTGTGGCAACTGAAACATGCTGTTTCCAATGCCTCCCAGGTTTTATACATATGAATCCCAGCGCCTTTCCTCTGTTTTGCGTGCAGACTCTGCATGCATACAGTATAGCATATCCGCTGAGATTTGTAGAGCGGTATCTGAGATTTAACGTTGCTATTTCCCGGCGGTTGATGTAAAATAGGAAGAAAGAAATGTATTTTTTGGAGGAAACAAACGATGAAAAAAAGCGTATTGCTTGAAACTTCCGCGCGCCATGCCCACCTGAGCCGCAGGGTGCTCGATATCCTGTTTGGCGAAGGCTATGAGCTGACCCATAAAAAAGACCTCTCCCAGCCTGGCCAGTTTGCCACCAACGAGCGCATCCAGGTCATCGGCCCAAAGGGCAGCTTCCCCAGCGTGTCGATCCTCGGCCCGGTCCGCCCGGAAACGCAGGTTGAGCTCTCCGCTACGGACGCCCGCTCTATCGGCCTGAAGCCACCCGTGCGCGAGTCAGGCGACCTGAAAGGCAGCGCAGGATGCAAAATCGTCGGTCCGAAGGGCGAAGTAGAGCTTCAGGACGGCGTTATCATTGCAAAGCGCCACATCCATGCCACACCGGCCGACGCAGAGCAATATGGCCTACAGGATAAGCAGATTGTATCCGTCAAGGTGGAATCTGATGGGCGTTCCCTAGTCTTTGGTGATGTCGTCGTACGTGTCAGCGAAAAATATGCGCTTGCCATGCATATTGATACCGACGAATCCAATGCTGCGGGCGCTGTGCCCAGCATGATGGCTGAAATTCTGGACTGACTTGACAACAGAATCCGGACGGGCGGGAAGAGGCAGCGCAGTGCCTCCCCGCCCGTTCTTCTTTCTTTCTGCATAATGGCTGGTGCGCGAGCATAGAATGGATTAAATGCATCTTATTCTTCAGAAATGGGGACGGTAACATGGACAACCAGACTGCCGCTTCGCTGCAGCGACCGAAAATCCGATACCTGCTCATCCTGGGCTGCACCGTACGCGGGGATCAGCCCACGCAACTCCTGCAAACGCGGATTGATCGCGCGGCGCAATACTTAAAGCTGCATTCGCAAACCATAGCGGTTGCCAGCGGCGGATGCTTCCGGGCCGGGCAACAAAAAAGCGAGGCAGCCGTTATCCAAGAGGGGCTGTGCGCGAAGGGAATCTCTCCGGAGCGGATTCTGATTGAGGATCAGGCGCGCTCAACCGCAGAAAATTTCCTCCTGTGCAAGCACCTGTTGGAAAACTGTGAGGGCTGGAACGAAGCAGAAACCATTGCCTTTGTCACGAATGATTTCCATGTAGCGCGCTGCCTGAAGCTCGCCTGCCGCAACCGGCTGCATGTTGTGCCGGTTGCGGCTGCAACGCCGAAGCATGCGCGCCTGCGCTGCCGCCTGCGGGAATGCATCGTTTCCATTCCGGTGCGGTTTTCAGCAAAGTAAAATCGTGAAACAAACAAAGAATGCACTGCAAAAGCTTGTGCAGCACATCTCTTTATTTTTGCTGGTCTGCCCGCAGGTATTTCTGCCGGAAGGTGCCCGGCGTCATGCCCACGGCCTTTTTAAACGCACGGTCAAAGTGGCTCTGATCACAATAGCCGAGCTGGAGCCAAATGCTGCCGCTGCCCGGCATTTGCAGCAGGCGCTTCGCCTCTTTCATCTTTTTCTGCTGAATATACTGGGTGACACTCATGCCTGTCTCCTGCCGGAAGCGCTGTGTGAGATAGCTCGGGTTGCGCTGCACGCTCGCCGCGACCTCCTCCACACGGATGCGTTCATATAGATGCTCCTGCACATACTGCATGCACAAATGCACCGTTGCGGAATAATTGGCCTGTTTGAGCGTTTGAACGCGACCGGCAAAATCCATAAGCATCCGGGCAAACAGGCTGACGAGCGCCTCCTGCTCGCCAACTTCTTCGCAGAAGAGGATGTAATATTCATAGAGCCCGCAGGCCTCCTCCCAGCCTACCCCCGCCTGCACCGCCGCCTGAAAGGCCAGCGCCCCGACGGCGATCACCTGATTGCGCAGGCTGCGCAGCGGTTCATGCGCAAAGGTGGCAAGATTCCACCGCGGCAGTTCCTGCAGAAGGAGCTTTAGTGCCCGCGGATCACCCTCCCGCACACAGTGCATCAGCCGCTCCTGAAGCCTCTCACTGAACAGGCGCGGCTCTTCCTCATGATGCGAAAAGGGCCGTGCCCGCTCCAATGGCATCTCCGGAAAAAGATGCTTCTGATCCATCAGCTGGGAGAGTGTGATATGTTCGCCATACATTTGATTGTATGCAAGAATCGCTCCATCAATCAGGGCGCGGCAATCCAGCACCGGTATGGCGCGGTAATAGGCAATCAGGGCGCTTTTCTGCGCTACGCTCACTTCCAGTGGAGCCAATATGTGCGAAACAGCCGTTTCGTTGAGCTCGCCTGGGAACACCGGCCCAATCAGCAGCGTTCCCATCGCACGCCCAAGCTCCCGCACGCCGATGCTGGCCATCGCGCCGAAAATGGGCGAGGTCCGCAGCCGCGGCAGGCAATTGCTATCCTCCCGGTGCAAAAGCGGAGCGACTAACACCTCTGCACATCCCTCCGGCAGATCGGGCCAGCCCTCAGCAAACATCTCTTCCCCCGCCCGTGTGACGGCACGCACCGGCACACTGGAAAGGGAACGCAGCAGCAGCGCATTCTCCCGCGCCATTCTCCAACGCATTTCGACCGCCTGTTTATATCCCATCCGCCTTACATCCCCGATCTTTTTCTATTTAATTTATAACATACACATGAATTATACTATAAACTCGGATTAATGCAATCCATTCTCCATAATTTATGATAAATTTTTTATTATAAAACAAGCTATGTTTGGTAAACATAGCAACTTGGAAATTCACACAAAGGAGTTTGAAAACGAATGATCGGTATTGGTAATTGGGGTTGTCACGTAGACACAATGTTCTTCAAGGGTGATGTAAAGTTCACCATTACAGACAACGGCGGGGAATATGGCTTCGAGCTTCATATGGATGGCCCGATTCCAGAATTCCAGATCAAGGAGATCAAAGAGGAAAACGGCGACACGCTTCATGCAATCGCCAATGTTGAGATGCTGCCCGGCAAGGATATCGATGTTGCACTGACTTTCACGGGCGACACCTTCAACGGCGTGATTAAAGTGCCTTTCCTTGGCAAAATCAAGCTCAACAATGGCTATCGCCTCGCTGAATAACGAGCAAGCAAAACGCGCCTGCCCTGTCTGTGAGTTGGGGCAGGCGCAAGCTGTTTTGATCTTGAAAAATTCATAAAAGGCCGTTGACAAGCATGAAAAATTGTGTTATGATAGCTTCCGTCCCGCATGGAGAGATACCGAAGTGGTCATAACGGAACGGTCTTGAAAACCGTCGTGCCGCAAGGCACCGTGGGTTCGAATCCCACTCTCTCCGCCAGAGAGTGATACGAAGCCTTTCTCGTTTATATATACAATTTCATCCTGAAAAGATGTTACCATGGAGAAGTACTCAAGTTGGTGACGAGGCGCCCCTGCTAAGGGCGTAGGTCGGGTAACCGGCGCGGGAGTTCGAGTCTCCCCTTCTCCGCCAAACTGAGTCTGGACGTAAGTCGCGTTCCAGACTCAGTTTTTTATTTATCTTTGCGCTCGCGCGGATGGCTGACATCTATTTTGTAACAGTCATACACGTCGTCGCTCCTCCTTCCCGCAAAAAGTCACGCTCGGCTCACCTGCTCGGTTGTAAATGCCCTCGCAACGGCTCGCTGTCACTGCCAACTTTTGGCGGGTTTTCGCTCTATATTGACTTGTGGGCATCTATTTTGTCAACGCTTCTCAAACCTGCGGTCAGCAATTTGCAACCGCAGGTTTTTCTATTCTCCGGTTTTTTCCTGCCCCTCCAATGGGTATCTATTTTGTATTTCTCCTTTTGCTAAGCGACTTTTTCGATGAATCATTGACTTTTATGATAAGTTTGATATATTAATAAAAGAAATTTATTATTTTAACTTAAACCGCGCAACCGTTATTGGCATATGAATATGCTAAACCGCCGAAAGAAATGTTTTATTCCTGGGTTCCAAGCAATGGATTGTGATCATGATTAGGTCTATCAATCGGAGCGTTCAGACTCCTCGTTCAAATTATCAGAAGCGATCTTTTTTCTCCTATTCTGATTAAGCCTGCGGTCATCCATTTGGAGCCGCAGGCTTTTTGGTGTTCCAGCTCTCCGTCTGCGTTTATGCGGAGGAGCTTCTATATTCCACCGAATTGATCTGTGTGCGAAGGAACGGCAGTGAAACGCCATCGCCCTTCTTCCATAACCCCCTTCGGGCGTACGGCAGGCAGTCACTTTCAGGAAATCCGGCTTTTTTCGCCCTTTGATGCGCTCCACCGCCCCTTGCATCGCCCGAAAAAAGGGCGTATAATATAGAGGAATAGAAGAAAAATAAAATTGGGCTCACTGCGTTGTCTGCATGTGAAAGGAAGATTATCTTGGGCGGAGATTTACATTGTCATACCAGGCTTTCCGACGGTTCTCTCGGCATTGAGGACTTAATTCTGCTTGCACAAAAATTAAAAATCGAAACCATTGCCATTACAGACCATGATTGCCTTGCCGGGACGGTGCGCGGTAAAGTTATCGGTGATCGGCATGGTGTTCAGGTGATCCCAGGGGTGGAAATTTCCTGCGTTGATCCAAAGCGGGAGCGCAGGGCACATTTGCTCTGCTATCTCAGCGACAGCCCGGACCGCTTGGAAGGGCTCTGCCGACGGAACTCCCTTTCGCGTAGAAAAGCGGGGCAATATATGATTCTGAAAGCGGCTAAACGCTTTCCGATCACGCCGGAATTTGTGCTAAAATGTGCCTCCGGTTCCACCAATATTTTTAAGCAGCACATCGCACACGCCCTGATGGAATGCGGCTATACGCACACGATCTTTGGGGAGCTTTATCAAGATTTATTTTCCTCCGACAGCCCGAATTGCATCAGCGTGGAGCCCTCTTTCCCGGATGTGCGCGGGGTGCTGGAGGCGATTCACGAGGCCGGCGGCATTGCCGTGCTGGCCCACCCTGCCTTTTACAACAGCTTTGATCTGCTGGATGAGCTGATTGGGCTTGGGCTGGATGGCGTAGAGGTCTGGCATCCCACGGCAAATGAGGAAACGGTCAGCCGCCTCAAGCGCACAGCGCGTGAGCATCATCTGCTAATGACCGGCGGCAGCGACTTTCACGGGATGTATAATTCCCGATTGACAAAGCTCGGCGAGTTCCTCACCCCCGATGAACAAATTACGGAGCTGCTCAACTATAAGGCGAAACAACGCCGCCTACAAAAGAAAGCGGCTGTTGCGGCGGAAAAAGCAGTTTAATCCCTGCTTTTGATGAAGCCTTGCGCAAACTCCATCTCTGCGAAAGGCAGGAACACGATCATGAACACATTTGATGATAGTGACATGAAAATATTTGGCGTGAAGGAGGAGCCGGATTCTACTGACGGAGCCGAGGTGCAGGCGCTGGCGGAAGAAATGAAACGGCAGAGGCTCAACGGCAACTCAGAGCGTGCCAAACAGCTCGGAATTCGCATGGCTGCTCTTGCCCCGGATTCCGCAGATGCGGACAGCCTTGATCTTTCCCGCCTGCTGGGCGATCCCCTCCCCTCCCCTGATATTATGTGCCAAATCCGCATTCTTTTGATCTTTATCGCAGAATCCTGTTTGCACCTTTATACACCCACGCCTCTGCTTGCCACCACTGCAGTCAATGCGCTGTATGACAAGCTGATTGAGGATGATCCGGGTTTTTATGATACGATCTCTAACGGGGCGGCATTCAGTTTTTATTATCTTGCCCTACGCCACAGCGGGAAGGCGGATGAAAACATCGGCGCTACGTTTGCCATGCTTTGCGGAGCTGAGGAAAATCAAGCTCTGGCCGGGCTGGGTGCGCGTGTTTATCAATATGTCACGCGGAAAATACGCGGTCTCATCGGCGAAATTCAGTTCGTTGAGGTTCGCTGAGCCGCTGCGATGCGTTCAATTTACGTTCAAAGGCGTGCGGAAACACTTTTTTGTTTCCGCACGCCTTTTTATTTTTTCATCAATTATGAAAGGCATTAGGCTTCCAGTTCCACATCCGGAGCCTGTGCATTGGGGTCCGCTTCGCCATGGCGCACCTGCGTCATGCACAGGAAGGCGAGTGCGAATGCAATCGGGCAGTAAATAAAGAGCGACCAATAACTCGTCGAGCCGCACAACGTCCCACAAAGGATCGGGCCGACGATGGAAGCGGAAAAGGTGGCCGTATAGTAATAACCAGTGAAGGTGCCCACCTGCTCCGGCGTGCCGATATCCAGCACGACGGGCAGCGTGTTGATGTTGACAAGCGCCACGCAGGCGCCGCCGCCAATGAGCGCGATAAAGATCATCACCTTTTGGAAGCTTGGCAACTCCTTTGTCAGGAAGAACAGGGTGAACAGCAGCAACGCACCGCCAAGCCCGATCAGGATCGTCTTTTTACGGCCGATCTTCTGGCCCAGCTTGCCGGCGGGGATTGCAAAAATCATCAAGGAGAGGGCAAACACGCCCATCAAGATCGTCGCCGTTGCCGTGTCAATTCCAAGCTCTTTTTTTGCAAAGAGCGTGAAGAAGGTTTGAATGGTATCAGAGCCGTTGAAGAGGAAGAACAGCGTCAACAGCATGAAAACAAGGCTGCGTTTTTTCTCCTTCGGCAGTTTTAGATCCTTCAGCTTTTGTTTCTCTTCCCGTTTCGCCTCTGCCGCCATGTTGGCCTCCGCCATTTTTTTCAGGCGGCTGTCCGGCTCCTTAACGGTGAGCATGACCACCAGCAGGCAGATTAGCATGACAACCGCCGTAAAGACGAACACATAGGGGCGCTCCGCATCCGTTGCAGGCTTGGAGCCCATGAAAAGCGTCATAATCGCAATCACGATCATGCCGCTGCCCATGCCGAGCAGGGTGCCAAGGCCGCCCATCAAATTGATCACGGCGTTGCCCTCGCTGCGCAGGGAAGGCGGTGTCAAATCGGGCATCAGCGCAACCACCGGGGAGCGCCAAAGCGACATAATCAGGTTAAAGCAGATGACGCACAGCATCAGCATCCAGATATACGGCATGCGCGGGATCAGGATGAAAAACAGCGCTGCGGCCGGAATACCAAACAGCAGGTATGGCCTGCGCTTGCCCAAGCGGCTATGCGTCCGGTCGGAAATTTTGCCGAACAGCGGCTGGAAAATAACGCCGAACACATTATCAATGACCATGATCGCGCCGATCAGCCCTCCGATTACGCCTCTGCCGACAACATCCGTGCCGCCGAACAGCGTGGCAAGCCATGGCATTTTCGCCGCAAGGCCTGCAACCGCTGGGGAGGCGGACAGCATTTCATCTAAAATCGGCGGAACATAGGCATTGTAAACTGACCAGGCAATCGAGCTCGCCATAAAGCCGAATCCGATCAAAAACGTCAGCTTATAGTTGAGCTTCATTTTTTTCTGCTCTGCCATTACCATTCTTCCTTTACATTAAATTAAAAACAGCTTGCTTCCGATGGGAGAATAAAACCTGCATTTAGTATATCAATTTTTTGTGGGTATTGCAACGGATTATTTTGTATCTGTATTAAATTTTTGTTAGATATTAAAGAGAATCCTTTTCCTATAAGATAAAAAAGGGAGCGGTGCCCGGCCGCTCCCCATTCACAAAATCAAAATGGCCCTTTATTCCACCTTTGCACCGTCTGACGCAATCATTTTCCCTGTAATCACAATATGAAACGGTGTGCCGCTGACCTCCAGCAGATAGGCCTGCCCTTCCTGAAGGCCCTGGAATCGAACCTTCATCTCATCGCCGTCCGGCCCTTCCACAATCGTCCCGGCAAGACGGTTCCCATCGGGGGAAACAGCGGTGACGGAGAGGCCCTCCCGCCACTCAAAAGCCTCTTTGAATTCGATCTCCACCAAATCCCCTTCCGCCTTGTATTCTGTGCGGTCAAATACGGGCAGTTCTGCCTCACGGATGAGGAAATCACCATAGAGCGTTTCCGTGCCCTTCTTCCCTTGCACATGCAAGAGCGCCACACTGATGAGCTCATTGAGTGGCAAATCCTCCGCCTCAAGATACCAATAGCCGCCCTCATAGCCTGCTATTTCACAAGCTATCGCATTCCCTTCGCGCGTGAGAAGGACGGCACGCTCCGCGCCGGTTCTGCCGGTTTCTTCCGCACCGTCAAAGCGGATTCGGAATTGCCCGCTCGCCAACCGTTCCAGCGGCTCACGATCCTCCGTCTCCTTAAAACGCGCATAACGGCCCTTTTGATTGCAGAAATTCGCCGTGAAGGAGCGTTCCACGCCCTGTGCGTCTCTCATGCCGGTTACGCGCACTGTGCAGGCCGTCCCCGCTGCCACACTGTCCGCCACGATGGAAAAGCGGTCGTCCTTCACCTCGACGAGGCGGGGGATAACGGCTTCTCCCCCCGCAGGGGTGACGGTGATGGATTCCTTCCCGGTCAGCGTAAAATCCTGCGTGAACCGCAGCTCAATATTGCCGTTTTTGTGCACACGCACGCCCATCAGGTCGAGAAAATCCTCCCCTAGGCCCGCCTTTTCATAGGCCTCCTCCAGTTCCATCCCCTGCGCTACGAGGGAATCAATATACGCGCGCATCTGTTGGGTGGAATCAAAGGAATGCTTTTTGACGGATACGTTCGGTTGAACCCCCTGCGCTTCAAACACCTGGCTGGCCGTATTGGCCATCTCCTGCTCCAACTGCTCCGTTCTCTGCCCGGTTGCCCCGGCAACAGAAATCAGCACATCGCGCCCCGCTTCGGAGAGATAGCCATCCGCAATCGCCTGATTGAGAATGGCCCGCAGCGCCTCCTGCGCGCTGCTGTTTGCACCCTCCGTCTTGCGGAGCAGCTCCTTGCCATCCTCATTCACGCCGATAAGCCCCACCACGCGCCCCAGGCGGTTAAGCTCAATGCGCACCACCGGATTAATCGCAATTTCCACGCTTGCGTCTGCCGTTGAAAGCACACGGTAGCCCTGCTGCACGCCGATGAGCAGCAACAGGCAGGCGGCAACCGCAACCACCCATCGCCTGACGCGCCGCATGGCCACGATGTGGCCGCGCCCCCGCGCTGCTTCCGCTTTACCCGCCGCCTCCTCTATGGCAAGCTCCAGGCAGGCGGCGTCCAGCTCCATGCCAACCTCCCATCCGGGCTGAACAGGCACTATTCTGAATTCGCCGTCCGCTGTGAGCAGGGTTGCGCTGTCGCCATTGATTTCCAAAATTAAAATCCGATTCACAGCCCTTCCCCTCCTTCCGTGCTGTCCAGCCGAATATATTCCCGGATAAATGGGTAATCCCCGCTGTGCACCAGCACCGCTGCCACCAGATACCTGCGGTGATCCTCCAGCACCTTGGGCTTCATCCCCAGCGCTTTGGCGAGCGCCTTGACCGGCACTTTCTTTTTGCGGCGAAACGCCTCCAGCATCGCTTCATCCTGCAACAGCATGCGCACCGCCGCCTTGCACGCTTTGCGCGTAGAAGCATGGCGTGGGGTTGCGGCGGATAGGTCCTGAAAGGAGAGCGACCACTCCCGCAGCTCCTGCGTCAGCAACAGAATTTCTTCTCGCCGAGCTTCCTGCTCGCTTTGCAGATTGTAGGTATGCCGCGATACCGTATCGATCAGGCTCCGGCTCTCCTCATCCTCTTGATCCAGAAGGGGCAGCTCCGGGTGCGCCGTATCCCGCCGGATGCAGTCAATTACCCGCCGGGAGATGAGCAGCTTTGCAAAGGAGAGGAAGCTACCCTTCTCCGGCTCAAAGGTACGCACTGCCTGCGCAAAGGCCAGCATACCAGCCTGCACATAATCCTCTTCGGCCTTCGGGCTATTTGCCAGCACGGCTGATAGGATAAACGGGCGGTATTCCCTGAGCAGGTCGTTCATCTCCCCATCGGAAGATTTTGCGATCAACACCCGATCCGCAAGCGTTTGCCCCATAGGCGGCGCCTCCTGTCCATTCAAACTCCGTTGTTGATAAAAGCTTACCGGCCCATTATACCGAAAAACGCCGCGTTTGCAAACGGGCTTTGGCAGTATCCTTGCAAATATATTATTCGCATTCAAGGTGCCGGATTTCGGGGGCTTCCGCTTTTCTATCAAACTTTCCAGCGTTTGGCACGCCGTGCCAGTTTGACAACCCCGCTCAAGTGTGCTATTCTAGGCTCAGCCAAAACAACAAAAACAGGGGAGCCGCCAGCGGCTGAGAGGAAGGCACGCCTTCGACCCTCGAACCTGATCTGGATCATGCCAGCGTAGGGAGTTATAGAGAGCCGTTTATTTACTCCCGCTGTTGCACAGCGGGTTTTTGTTTTATTGGCCGCCTTTCGGCAACATTATAGAAGTCCGGAAGGCAACACTCATCAAACAGAAAACGGGAGGAAAAGCAAATGAATGCAAGCGTAGCCATCCAGGTACTGCCCAGCGTGGAGGGGGAAGAAGTCATTCGGATTGTGGACGAGGTGATCGCCTACATCAAATCAAGCGGCCTCAACACCTATGTCGGCCCCTTTGAAACCACGATTGAGGGCGATTATGACCAGCTCATGGAAATTGTGAAGGAATGCCAGCTCATCTGCATCCGCGCAGGCGCGCCGAGTGTGATGTCCTATGTGAAGATCAATTACAAGCCGGATGGGGTGTGGACCATTGAGAAAAAAGTTAAAAAGCATCACGAATAAGCTCTACTCCGTTTTAGGCATTGTAATCATCCTGCTGCTCTGGCAGGCGCTGTGCTCCTTCGGCATCGTGGCGGATTATATGCTGCCGTCGCCCCTGGCCGTGTGCCGGGCGTTTGCCGGCTCCTTTTCCATCCTGATGGGGCACGCGAAAACCTCGCTGGTGGAAGCGCTGCTCGGCCTCCTGATCGGCGTTGCGCTGGCCTTTGTGATCGCGGTGGTGATGGATCGCTTTCACGTCATTTACAAGATGACCTATCCCCTGCTCGTCATCACGCAGGCGATTCCGGCGGTGGCAATCGCCCCGCTTTTGGTGCTGTGGCTCGGCTACGATATGACGCCGAAGGTGGTGCTGGTGATTATCGTCTGCTTTTTCCCCGTGGCGGTCGGGTTGTTGGACGGGCTGCGGGCTGCGGATACAGATCAGATCAGCCTGCTGCGCGCGATGGGGGCAAACCGGGCGCAAATCTTTTGGCACATCAAGCTGCCCGGCGCGCTGCCGAACTTTTTTTCCGGGCTGAAAATCTCTGTATCCTTCTCCATCGTGGGGGCGGTCATTGCGGAATGGCTCGGCGGCAGCAGCGGGCTCGGCGTGTATATGACCCGTGCGCGCAAATCCTTCGCGTATAGCGATATGTTCGCCGTGATCTTTCTGGTTGTCGCAATCAGCCTGCTGCTGATGGGGCTGACCAACCTGCTGGAAAAGAAGATGACGCCCTGGCGGCAGATCAAGAAAACATAGCAGAGCCTCTACTTGAAACATAAAAAAGGAGAATGAGACTGATGAAATTGACAAAACGTATCTTCGCGCTGCTGATGGCCGCGGCCTGCATTCTGACCGTTTTCGCCGGCTGCACAAAGGATGAAAAAGACCCGGGCGCGCAGGCGAAAACAAAACTCACCGTTGTGCTGGATTGGACGCCCAACACCAACCACACAGGCCTCTACGTGGCCCAGAAAAACGGCTACTTTGCGGATAACGGCCTGGAGGTTACCATTGAGCAGCCGCCGGAGGATGGCGCGGAAGCGCTCGTCGCCTCCGGCAAGGCGCAGTTTGGCGTGAGCTTCCAGGAGAATGTGGCAAGCGCACTGACTGCGGATTCCCCGTTGCCCATCACCGCTGTTGCAGCATTGATCCAGCACAACACCTCCGGCATCATCTCTCTGAAGAAAAATAACATCACCTCCCCGAAGGATATGGCGGGGCACTCCTATGCCTCTTGGAACACGCCGATCGAGAAAGCGATCCTCAAGGACGTCATTGAGAAGGACGGCGGCGATTTCAGCAAGGTCAAGATGATCTACAACTCCGCTACAGACGTTGTCACCGCCCTGCAGACGAATATCGACACCGTTTGGATCTATTATGCGTGGGACGGCATCGCAACCGAGGTCAAGGGGCTGGAAACCAATTACTTCGCCTTTAAGGATATCAACCCCGCCCTCGATTTCTACACACCCCTCCTGATTGCGAACGACAGCTTCCTCAAGGAGCACCCGGATCAGGCCAAAGCATTCCTGAAGGCCGCCCGCTTGGGCTATGAATACAGCATTGAGCACCCGGAAGAGGCCGCCGCCATCCTGTGCGAATACGCGCCGGAGACAGACAAAGAGATCGCCGTGGCCAGCCAGAAATACCTGGCCTCGCAGTATAAAGCCGAGGTGGAGCGCTGGGGCGAATTTGACCAGAAGCGCTGGGATACTTTCTATGACTGGCTGTATGAAAACAAGGTGATTGCCAAAGAGATTCCGGATGGCAAAGGCTTCACCAACGATTATTTGAACTGACAAACCCCATCGTGAACGGAAATGAGGCGCTGAAATGGACCGGCTGCGGGCAGAACACATTACAAAAAGCTTTGATGGCACCACGATCATCCAGGATGTCAGCCTGACGCTGCATGAGGATGAGCTGATCTGCCTGCTGGGCGTCAGCGGCGTGGGGAAAAGCACGTTTTTCAACGTCCTCTCCGGCCTCGTCGTGCCGGACAGCGGCCGCGTTCTGCTGGGCGAGGAGGAGATCACGGGCCAGACGGGCCGCATCAGCTACATGCAGCAAAAGGATTTGCTCCTGCCGCACAAGCGGATTGTGGATAATATCGCCCTCCCGCTCGTGCTCAAGGGCGTTTCGCGCAAAGAGGCGCGCGCGCAGGTCAGCGCAGGCCTTGCGGATTTCGGGCTGGAGGGTGTGGAGCGCAAATACCCCGGCCAGCTCTCGGGCGGCATGCGGCAGCGCGCGGCGCTGTACCGCACCTATCTCTTCAACAGCGAGGTAGCCCTGCTGGACGAGCCCTTTAGCGCGGTGGATGCGATCACGAAATCACAGCTTCATCTCTGGTATTTGGAGATGATGAGCCGCCTGCATATGTCGGCGATCTTCATCACGCACGATATTGATGAAGCGATCTTCCTCTCCGACCGCATTTATATCATGTCCGGCGCGCCGGGGCGGATCACGCAGGAGCTGGCGATCCGGCACCCGCGCCCGCGCACAACGCGCTTTACGGCTTCACAGGAATTCATGGAGCATAAACGGCAGATTTTAGACGCGCTGAAAATCCAATAGGCAGATTGCACAGGCTGCGATGGATCGCGGCGCCAACGATATAGAAAGGCCCTGAATGCGTGTACATTCAGGGCCTTTCTATATCTGTTGAAAGAGAAAAATTCTTACGCTCACATTTACGATATTCAATCCTATCTCCAATAGGACATTGAAGATAACAATAAAATTCGATTGTAAGATTATTATTTTACCATTGCGTTATCATGCCATGCTTCACGTCAATCGCTTTTGTGAAAATATGCTGTAAAATATTGAATGAATAGGATTGCTCTTATATAATTGACATGCGGCGCAAGCCGCCGGTGGCATTGCCGAAACGGTAGGCAGTTAGCGCCTCACTTCTTGCGTATGTTTTGCGCGGGAAGGAGGTGATGCGCATGGAGTACATAGTAGTCATTTTAATCATGACCTTATTACTCGTTGTTGCAATAAAAAAGACTAACTGCCCCGTCTCCAAACTGTGCAGTTAGTCTCACATATTAAGGGACGCTAACCGTCTATTACGGCAGTGCCACTGTTCATTTTCATTATATGGTTGAAGTTGCTGTTTGTCAATACCTGTCAGACGAAAGATCACGGTGAATGCGCAAAAACGCTTTATTTCGATCTTTTTTGCAAAAATGATCTGTAAAATATTGACTGAATAGGATTCCTCCTATATAATTGACATGCGGTGCAAACCGCCGGTGGCATTGCCGAAACGGTAGGCAGTTAGCGCCTCACTTCTTGCGTATGTTTTGCGCGGGAAGGAGGTGATGCGCATGGAGTACATAGTAGTCATTTTAATCATGACCTTATTACTCGTTGTTGCAATAAAAAAAGACTAACTGCCCCAGTCGCTCAACTTGTGCAGTTAGTCTGATCAATTGAGAGGCGCTAACCGTCTATTACGGCAGTGCCATCGTTCATTTTTATTATATGGTTGAAATGATCGTTTGTCAATACCTGTCAGGGAAAAGAGATAGAAATCAATTTTACTTTCAAATCCCAGGTGAACTTCATAGGCGAACCATGTTCGCTTACAAATTACCTTCTAAAATGAATCATAAAATGGCCCTGAATGTACACGCATTCAGGGCTATTTTTAGTCCGCCGGAAGAGAAGAATCTTTTAGGTTCTCATTTGGCTTGCTTTGCAGGATAAGGGCTTTCCTCATCGGTTAGGTCAGCTAAATAATCCATACTGGTATGGAGTAGCATCGCAAGTGCTTTGCATTTCGTATAGTTCAAATATCGCTTTCCACTTTCGAGTTTAGAATAATTGCTTTGGTTTATCCCAATTGCCTTTTCTATCTGCCTTTGCGTTATGTTGTGCTTTTCTCTTAGGTACCTCAACTTATAGAACGAATGATTTGGTTCTGAATTCTTCCGGAGATGAGGGATTTCTTCATCCGTCAATCCAGCCAAATAGTCCATGCTTGTATGGAAAAGGATCGCTAAATCCCTGCATTGCATATAAGTCATTTGCAAAATGCCGGTTTCTATCTTGGAATAGTCGCTTTGATCGACACCTATTTTTAATTGTACCTGTGTTTGTGTTAGCTTATATTTTTTTCGAAGATATTGTAATTTGGTCACGATACCACCCCCTCTTTATTATGGTCTAATAGACCTATAAAATTAGGGATTTTTAGACCTATATATTTGAGCTACGGGGATATGGGGTTTCCTTATCTGTTAATCCTGCAAGAAAATCCATACTAGTTCCTAATGCAATCGCTAATTTTTTACACTGCTCAAATGTGAAGTATCGCTTTTCATTCTCAAGTTTTGAATAATCGCTTTGGTCTATTCCTGTCAGCATTTGCATTTGAATTTGCGTAAAACCTCTTTTTTTTCTTAGATATTTTAATCTACTCAAAAAAATCACCACCGATTTACATTATCGGCTATCTGACCTATTGAAATTAGGGTTAAATTGACCTATAATAAAAGCAATGGAGGTAATTTTTATTTTAGTCGGTTGTTTTACCGGCCATCGGCAAATTGCAAGCGATGATTTTTTGGTTTTGCAAAAGC
>OFLZ01000461.1_pt1 | contig 32623 bp, 25 predicted proteins | sample 1541321 | NCBI WGS metagenome assembly OFLZ01 (sample SAMN04209223, study PRJEB22552) | human gut metagenome | biome: gut; material: feces | host: Homo sapiens | place: USA: Oklahoma | reverse complement strand
CGGCAATTAAAACGGCCACGCCGACCATGGGCGGCGTGAGGGTCCGAAGCCCCTATAAACAGTTGAAGGGTTGCAATGGTGGGCATTGTGGTATTGTTTGACAAGTTTCTGCCAGGGTTTAATGAGAACCGGGCGGCGTGCAGAGGTTACGGGTTAATGGGTGGCACGCCTGGGAAGCAGGAAGCAGCCCTAACAAAAAAGCAGACCAGGAACCCGGACCCCACAGCACCCTTACCATTGCAATATTAGCAGACAAACGATATAATCAGAGAATAGGGAGCGAGAAACCCAACACGAAAGCGAGGAATTTAACATGGGATTATTTAAAAATCTATTCTCTTCAAAGAAACCGGAGACGCAGACACCGCCGCCGCAGGTGGAGCCAGTAAAGCCAAAAGGGATTATCAAGACACAACGCCATAAACTGGATAATGTGGAAACTCACATGAAAGAAATTATGGAGTTAGCAGAGAAAAACGAGGATTACAAACTTTCAAAAAAAGCACTAATTGAAGAGGGCCGAGAAGATGAAAAAATTTACGAATATGAACTTTCCGAAACCGCTACATTTTGTATAGGGGGGGTGGAGAGATACAAGTATTTGTACGTGATACCCATATTGGCGATATAAAGAAAGGCAGCAGGGCAAAGGTTAAAAAACTAATTGAAAGCGGAACTATAAAAAGCATTTGTACGGAGATTTCCGGCGGAGATTATAAAAAACTCCACGACACCGGGGACGGCTACGTGTTGGACGAATTAGAGGACGCTTTCAGCATTACCATAGAAATCACTTACCGGGAAGCGATTGAAAAAGAGAATTAACAACAATAGCAGAAAAAAGGCGATAAGGCGGCACGGACGTTTCCGTTGCCGTCCTTTTCCGCTAATGGGGGACGATTTCATGGGAAAACATTTAAGCCAAAATGATAGAATTAAAATGGAAACTATGCTTAATTCCGGGCACAAAGTAACGGAGATAGCGGAATATTTGCACGTTCACAGAAGCACTATTTACCGGGAAAAGAAAAGGGGAGAGTACACCCATAGAAATAGCGACTATACCGAGGAAATACGGTATAGCAGCGATTTAGGGCAGAAAACCCACGATTGGAACGCCCAGGGGAAAGGCCGTAGTTTAAAAATCGGAAATGACTTACCATTAGCAGAATACATAGAAGAAAAAATTGTAAATGACAAATATAGCCCGGAAGCCGCATTGGCCGCAGTAGCCGAAAGTGGAATTGAATTTGAAACCACTATAAGCGTGAGAACGCTATACAGATATATAGACAATGGGATTTTTCTTAAATTAACAAATAAAGATTTACCAGTGAAAGGGAAGAAAAAGAAACATAATAAGAAAGTAAAAGTGCAGAAGAGAGCCGCCGCCGGGGAAAGCATAGAGAACCGCCCGGACGAAGTAAAAGACCGGGAAATTTTTGGACACTGGGAAATGGACACGGTAAAGGGAAAGCAGGGAGTAACAAAGTCATGTATGCTTGTACTTACAGAGAGAAAAACAAGAGATGAAATAATAGTGAAGTTGCCGGACCAAAAGGCGGCCAGTGTAGTAGAAGCCATTGACAAATTAGAAAGAAAATGGGGAGATATGTTCACAAAAGTATTTAGAAGCATTACCGTGGACAACGGCGTGGAGTTTTCAGACTATGAGGGGTTAGAACGGTCCATATTACATGAGGGAGAAAAAAGGACTTTCCTTTTTTATTGCCACCCATATAGTAGTTGGGAGAGGGGAACAAACGAGAATAATAACCGACTTATCCGCCGCCACATACCAAAAGGGGAAGATTTTGACGAGAAGCAGGACCGGGACATTGAATATATAGAAAATTGGATAAACAACTATCCAAGGGGGATTTTAGGCTTTAAGACATCCGCCCAACTCTTTGAAGAGGAAATAAGAAAACTGGCTTAGAAAAAATTTCAAAAACTTGTCGCAAAACTATTGACAAAATATAAAAATACAAACAATTATAGAATTCTCTTTTCATAGAATAAATGCTGTGTTATAATTGCCGGGTATGTAAAATGTATGTTTCATTTATTGAGTAGGAATTTTACACGCTTTAAGGTGTGCGTTCATAAGCTTTCATACATTTGATTATGTGCGAAGATTTTGAGAGTATATAAAAACAAAAAGGAGGATTATATGTTTTTTTGGAAAAAACAGCGTAAAAGAAAAATGAATTTATCTAGAAAAATAATGGCATTTGTTCTGGCTGGAGTGTTGTTGCTTTCTTCTGTAGGAATGAATGTGTCCGCACAGGAGATTGTAACGAAAAAATCAACTATTTCAAAGAATACGAAGGTAGATATCTATAAAGCAACTGTACAGAGCGGGAATGGTGAGAGAACATATCGTGTATTTGCGCAGACAAGTAAAAAGTATAAGAAGAATTCTTTTATTTCTTTACATGGATGTGCGGTATGTTCTCTGACAACTGTTTTATCAGGATACAGCAAAAAATATAGAAATTATACACCGGATAAGACATCTAGAATTTTAGAGAAGAAGGTTTTTGGGAGCAGCAGATGGAATGCGAACTACAGAAAGTCTCTTGGAGCACAGCGTCCGGTTTCTCTTTATGGTATTTCTAAAGTGTTAAGTTATTGTAATATCTCTAACAGATATATTCGTTTTTTCAAGGATAAAACAGCAGTAAAGCAGATTGAAAAACATCTAAAAACTGGTAATCCTGTTATTATTGAAGTGAACAATCGTACACAAAAGAATGGAAGATTTGGTTCTTACACAAATAAGTGGTCATCTTCGAAACATACAATGGTACTTCTTGGTATGACAAATACAGGGAAGGTTATTGTGGCAGATTCTGCAACAAGAAAATGGTCTGGTAAAAAACAGAGAATTAAGTTCACTACGATGAAGGAGCTTGTAAAATATATGATTCCTTGTAAGAGTGTATCTACAAGTGTTTATTATAAGAGTGTATCTAGTGCAGGCGGTTATATTTTAGTAAATCCATAATGAATATTTTATATCAGATGTGAGATGTGCAGAAGAAGTATGTCATGCATTACATGATGCGCATCTCTCAGCAAGAATGCCGGGAGTTCTATATTTTAATACCTTATTTTGCAAATGAGAAGGTATTTTGATATTTTGACTCTGGGCATCATATTTTTTGGCTTTCTGTCATATATTATTAAGGACAATAATGCGGAAATAATAAGACGGGAGCAGAAAATATGAATAGAAAAAGGAAAAGAAATTACGGCTATGTTATATTGTTTCTGGGACTTTGGTTTTTCTGGTTTCAGAATGTGAGTGCATCACAAATGCTTTTTCCATTTGTGGCGGATGACTGGCTTTCGTTTGAAGGACACAGCTTTTTGGAATTTCAGCAGGAAAATGGAAGAAAAAATGTAAATCAGACAAAAGAAAAAAAGAAAGATAAAGAAAATGTAAAGGAAGCGATGGCGGTTCCGGTAAAATATGATAATGTCATAAGTGCCGGAGACCGCCAAATTCTTTATAAAGTAGTTTCTATGGAGTGTGACACAGATTATGAGGGCTCTTTAGCAGTGATTAGCTGTATGTTAAACCGTTTAGAATCTGACAAATATCCGGATGATTTGATGGAGGTAATAACGGAAAAGGCTCAATTTAGTGCATATTATGACAAAAAAACGGAGACGTATCCATATCTTAACCGTGTGCCTTCCAAAGAATGTATACAGGCAGTAGATGATGCGCTTTCAGGGAAAAAAAGAAATCTTCCTTCATATATATTATATTTTCGCTCTTCTGCCTATAAAAAGTTAAAAGGTTATAAGAAATATGGGCAGATAGGAGATAATACTTATTTTTATAAAGAACATGATAAGCAGCAGAATAAAAAATAAGAGCGTTGATTTTTACTTGTACAGGAAAAATAAGTATGATATGATAGAACGCAGGTGAAGGAAAGAGAAGCCTTTATAGAATGTATTTCAGAAATTTTAATGTGCCGGCATTAGAGCATTTTTTAAACACGCTCCAGGGTACAGGAGATTTTGATGATGCATATAGAGTTACAGGAGGATGAGAATGGAAGAAAAAGAAAAAGTATCGAAAAATTTTATAGAGATGGCGATTGACAAGGATTTAGAAGAGGGTGTCTATGACCATGTTATGACCAGATTCCCTCCAGAACCGAATGGATATCTTCATATTGGACATGCGAAGTCTATTTTATTAAACTATGGACTGGCACAAAAGTACAATGGTAAGTTCAATCTTCGGTTTGACGATACAAACCCTACAAAGGAAAAAGTAGAATTCGTAGAATCTATTAAGAAAGATGTAGAGTGGCTGGGTGCAGACTACGAAGACAGACTGTTCTTTGCTTCAAATTACTTTGACCAGATGTATGAAGCAGCAGTTACTCTTATTAAAAAGGGTAAGGCCTATGTCTGTGATTTATCCGCAGAAGAAATTCGTGAGTACAGAGGAACTTTAAAAGAACCTGGAAAGGAAAGTCCTTACCGCAATCGTTCTGTAGAGGAGAACTTAGAGCTTTTTGAGAAGATGAAGAATGGAGAGTTTGCTGATGGCGAAAAGGTTCTTCGTGCTAAGATTGACATGGCAGCCGGAAACATCAATATGAGAGATCCGATTCTTTATCGTGTGGCACATATGACACATCATAATACAGGAGATAAGTGGTGCATTTACCCAATGTATGACTTCGCTCATCCAATTGAAGATGCGATTGAGGGTGTAACACATTCTATCTGTACACTGGAATTTGAAGACCATAGACCACTTTATGACTGGGTTGTAAAGGAAGTTGGTTTTGAACAGCCTCCAAGACAGATTGAGTTTGCAAAGATGTATCTTACCAATGTAATCACAGGTAAGCGTTACATTAAGAAGTTAGTAGAAGACGGTATCGTAGATGGATGGGATGATCCACGTCTTGTATCTATCGCAGCTCTTAGAAGAAGAGGATTCACACCAGAGGCGATTCGTAACTTCATCGAACTTGCCGGTGTATCCAAAGCACAGAGTTCTGTAGATTATGCGATGTTAGAGTTCTGTATCCGCGATGACTTAAAGCTTAAAAAGTCCCGTGTGATGGCAGTTCTTGACCCGGTTAAGGTTGTTATTACAAACTATCCGGAAGGACAGATTGAATATCTGGATGTAGAGAATAACAGGGAGAATGAGGAATTAGGAAGCCGTAAAGTAGCTTTTGGCCGTGAACTTTATATCGAGAGAGACGACTTTATGATTGATCCTCCTAAAAAGTATTTCCGTCTTTACCCAGGCAACGAAGTTCGTCTTATGAACGCATACTTTGTAACATGTACAGATTATATTACAGATGAGAATGGCAAAGTAACAGAGATTCACTGTACTTACGATCCAGAGACAAAGAGCGGAAGCGGATTTACCGGACGTAAAGTAAAGGGAACCATTCACTGGGTATGCGCAGATGAATGTGTAGATGCAGAAGTAAGATTATATGAGAACATTGTGGATGAAGAAAAAGGTGTTTATAATGAGGATGGAAGTCTTAACTTAAATCCAAATTCCCTTACTATTCTTCCGGGATGTAAATTAGAAGCAGGTTTAAAAGACAGCAAGGCTTATGACAGTTTCCAATTTGTAAGACAGGGCTATTTCTGCTGTGACGCGAAGGACAGCAGCGAGGAACATCTTGTATTTAACCGGATCGTTTCTCTTAAGAGTTCCTATAAACCGAAAAAATAAGGTTTGATAATATCAGATTTTGTTAGGATTTTATCGTTATATTCATGACAGAACGAAATCGTAAAAGCCGCAGAAACACTTACTTTTTGCGGTTTTTACTTGCGCTTTTTGTCTGTTCGTGCAATAATAAAAACACGCTGAAATTTAGTTACTTGTTTGGCGAGATTATGAGTGAGGTGTAACCGTATGTACAAAATTGTAAAAAAAGAAACGCTCAACAGCGTTGTAGAGCTGATGGAGATTCATGCTCCTTTCGTAGCGCGCAAATGTGAGCCAGGTCAGTTTATCATTCTTCGTGTAGATGAAGATGGTGAGAGAGTGCCGCTTACTATCGCAGATTATGACAGAGAAAAAGAGACTGTTACTATTATTTATCAGGTATTGGGATATTCAACAACTCTGTTAAGCCAGAAAAAAGAAGGCGAGTATGTAGCAGATTTCGTAGGACCTCTTGGAGTGCCTGCTGCCCTTGAAAAGAAAGAGAACAAAGTCATCGGTGTTGCTGGTGGTGTTGGAGCTGCTCCTTTATATCCACAGCTTCGTAAATTAGCAGAGAACGGAACAAAAGTTGACGTTATCATTGGTGGTAAGAGCAAAGAGTATGTTTTATGGGCGGATAAGTTCCGTGAATTCTGCGAGAACGTATATGTAGCAACTGATGACGGAAGCGAAGGAACAAAAGGATTCGTTACGACTGTTCTTCAGGATCTTTTAGATAAAGGTGAAGTATATGATGAATGTATTGCTATCGGACCGCTGATCATGATGAAGAATGTTGTAAAAGTTACAAAGCCTGCTGATCTTCATACCATGGTATCCTTAAACCCTATCATGATTGATGGAACAGGAATGTGCGGCGGATGTCGTGTTACAATTGGTGGAGAAACTAAATTCGCCTGCGTAGATGGACCGGACTTCGACGGATTCCTTGTAGACTTTGACGAATGTATGAAACGTCAGGGAATGTTTAAGGAAGAAGAACACGAATGTAAAATGATGGCACTGGGAGGAGAAGCATAATGGCAAAGAAAAATATGAGTCTGACAAAGGTTCCAATGCCGGAACAGGCACCAGATGTAAGAAATAAAAACTTTGAGGAAGTTGCTCTTGGTTACACTGCTGAGATGGCAATGGAAGAGGCAGCAAGATGTTTAAACTGTAAGAACAAACCTTGTGTAAGTGGATGTCCAGTAAACGTACCAATCCCTGGATTTATCGAAAAGGTAGCAGAAGGAGACTTTGAGGCTGCTTATGAGATTATCACAAGTGAGAACGCACTTCCTGCAATCTGCGGACGTGTATGTCCACAGGAGAACCAGTGTGAGGGTAAATGTGTCCGTGGTATCAAGGGACAGCCTGTTGGTATCGGACGTATGGAAAGATTCGTTGCAGATTACCATATGGAACATGCTGAGCCAGTCAAGGCAGACATTAAGAAGAATGGCAAGAAGGTTGCAGTCGTAGGTTCTGGTCCATCCGGAATCACTTGTGCCGGAGAGCTTATCAAAAAAGGCTACGATGTTACTGTATTTGAAGCATTACATAAAGCTGGTGGTGTATTAAGCTACGGTATTCCAGAATTCCGTCTGCCTAAGGCATTAGTTGCAAGAGAAATCAAGAGCGTAGAAGACCTTGGTGTAGATATCGAGACTAACGTAATCGTTGGTCGTTCCGTAACAATCGATGAACTGATGGAAGACGGTTATGAAGCAGTATTCGTAGGAAGCGGTGCTGGTCTGCCAAGATTCTTAAATATTCCAGGCGAGAACTTACTCGGTGTATACTCAGCCAATGAGTTCCTCACTCGTGTAAACCTTATGAAAGGTTACAAGTTCCCAGAAGCTCCAACACCAGTAAAGGTTGGAAAGAGAGTAGCCGTAGTAGGTGCTGGTAACGTAGCTATGGATGCAGCAAGAACAGCAAAACGTCTTGGTGCAGAAGAAGTTTACATCGTATATCGCCGTAGCGAGGAAGAAGCTCCTGCCCGTTTAGAAGAGCTTCATCATGCAAAAGAAGAGGGAATCATCTTCAAGTTCTTAAATAACCCTGCTGCGATCGTTGGTGATGACAACGGCTGGGTAAAAGGAATGGAAATCATCAAACAGGAACTTGGCGAGCCAGATGCATCTGGAAGAAGACGTCCTGTACCAATAGAAGGTTCTAACTATATCCTTGACGTTGAGACAGTAATCATCGCCATCGGACAGAGCCCTAACCCATTAATCCGCCATACAACACCAGGTCTTGAGTGCCAGAAGTGGGGCGGAATCATCGTAAACGAAGAGACTATGGAATCCTCCAAAGAGAACGTTTACGCTGGTGGAGACACTGTAACAGGTGCCGCTACTGTAATCCTTGCTATGGGAGCTGGAAAGAAAGCTGCCGCAGCAATTGATGAGAAGTTGTCAGGTAAATAATTGCCGCAGGCAAGGTAGACGCCCTCAGGAGATAAAACAATCCATATTTGTGACTTTCGTCGCTGCGTGTTGAATACTCGCTCTATCGCTCGTATCCAACACTTGCTTTCAGGCCACAAATATGGATTGTTTTATCTCCTGAGGGCTGTGCTTTGGCTGAAAAAAGAGAATCAGGGATTTAATTGATGGGGGATTTGGGGATTCTCCAGAAGAAAATAGTATGTGAGCCTGCTTTTGTAAACAAGATGGAATATTATGTCTATAAAAATATATTGAACGGGAGATATTTAAAAAATGAAAGTACAGATTGAAGTGGGTAAGGGTATTCAATGTGATGGTATAGAGATTATGTTTGGAGATAGTATTTCATTCGTTGTAGAAGCTTATGGTGAAATTGACAGATATGAAGATAATTATTATTTTTATGAGTCATCACTTTTGGTACATGTGGATTCTAATAATTGTATTGATGAAATAGAAATTAGAAATGATGAAGAACATAGTCATGTTGTAATGCTAAATGGTACTAATATTTTTTCTGAGATGAAAGATGTTGTTATAGAATTGATTGTAAGATTGAATCAAAGTCCTGTCGAAGATGAATTGGGAACATATGAGGCAAAAAGAATTGGCCTGGCATATTCGTTTAGCATGACGGACGAAAAAATTGAAGAAATGATTTCTGAAGCAAAAGAAGAAGGGACATACGAAGAAATGAAGGAAGAAATAGAAGCGGATATTAAGAGGGCAAAATATCTGCAAACGATTTCTATTCGTAAAACCAAATAATAAAAAAGAACGAGAAGTCTTATTTTGAAGGTTTGAGAATAAACAGAACCACCAAATCCTGTAATATATAAAAATGCACCTTTGAGCAATGCCAAGCTGCGGTTGAGCAGTTTGGATGCAGTGAAACGAAGCATTTTTATATATTACAGGATTTGGTGGTTCGCCTATTTTTTTAAATTTAAAAAGTCAGATTTTTCGTCTATTTTAGAAAAAATATGTTAGAAAATAACAATATGAAAAGTTGAAAAAAATAATATGGTTAGTTTGAACTAAAAAACTTGACGTTTAATGGATTATATTATATGATAGTGCTTAATGTCTCGGACGATACAAAGTGATTTCTTTGTATTATTGAACAATGTAGGGAGGCTTTGAAAGAGAGACATTGTCAATTTTATACATTAAATTGGAGGAGAAGGATGAGAAGAAAAAGTAGTAAGCAGTTGTTTTCTGTATTGATGGCAGCTATCATGGTCATGTCGGGTATCAGTATCCCGGTTAATGCATCGCAGGTTGATGATGCGGTGGTGCGTTCTGTATTGACAAAAACAGAAGCAACGGCATCTGAAAGTAGGGAAATCAATTTCAACGAAGGTTGGAAGTTCCACTATGGAGATGTAGAGAATGCAGAGAAAAAGGATTTTGACGATTCTGATTTAGCCAAATGGGGAAATCTAAAGCTTCCTCATGATTTCAGTATTACACAGGAGCCTTCTAATTCAAACGAAGCAGAGTCCGGATTTATGCCAGGAGGTACAGGATGGTATCGCAAGAACTTTACTTTACCATCTGATTATGAAGGAAAGAGCATTGTTCTGAATTTTGACGGATCCTATAACCACACTTATGTATATGTGAATGGTACAAAAGTTGGGGAAAATCACTATGGATATAATGACTTTGCTTTTGATATTTCAAAGCATCTTATCTGTGATGGTAAAACAGAAAATGTGATTAGTGTAAAAGTGGTACATCAGACACCATCCAGTCGCTGGTATTCCGGATCTGGTATCTATCGTGATGTAGAACTGATTGTTACGGATGCTGTACATGTTTCCAGAAATGGTGTTTATGTAACAACACCAAATCTGGCAACAGAGAAAGGCGGAAATGTTACAGTAAAAGTTCAAACAAAAGTGCAGAATGATGGTAATGCACAAGTAGCAGGGAAGATTCGCACAACAGTTTTAGATGCAGAAGGTAAGGCAGTTTCTGAGCCAAGTACAACGGATGTGACATTGACAGAGAATGGCACAGAAGAAAAAGAACAGAATTTGAAAGTAAACAACCCTGCACTCTGGAGTACAGAGAAACCAAATCTCTACTATGTACAAACGGAAGTTTTGGTTGGCGATGAAGTAAAAGACATTAATAAAGAAACGTTTGGTTTCCGTTATATTGACTTTAATTCCAATACTGGATTTAGCTTGAATGGAAAGAATGTAAAACTGAAAGGTGTATGTATGCATCATGATCAGGGTGCACTTGGATCAGCATCCGAACGTGATGCTGTATACCGTCAGGTAAGTAAACTGAAAGAGATGGGTTGTAATGCGATTCGTACTGCTCATAACACACCTTCTTCCGTTCTTCTTAAAGCATGTAACGAATTAGGTATGATGGTAATGGATGAGACCTTTGACGGATGGGCATTCCCAAAGAACGGAAACAGTCAGGACTTTAGCACACACTATAACAAGACAATTAGTGAGGATAATAAATTACTCGGTGCGACTGCAGGCGATACCTGGTATAAATTTGTGCTGGAATCCAACATTGAACGTGATAAAAATGATCCGTCTGTTGTAATTTGGGATATTGGAAATGAGCTGAACTTTGGTGTTACTGATTCTAGCAAGTATGAGCAGTATGCAAAAAATATGAAGAGTTATATCGAGGCGATTGATAAGACAAGACCAATCACAGTTGGTGATAATAATCCATACGGGTTACGAAATAACACATTCAGGGATTTCCGTAATAAAGTTACTGCAGTTCTGGCCAATAATGGAGAAGGCTTGGCAGGGGCAAACTATTCTATGGCAGCTATGAGTGGTATTCATAGTGCTCATCCGGATTGGAAGATTATTGCTACGGAGACTGCTTCACCAAGTAACAGCCGAGGTATCTACACAACATTGTCACAGTATGGTAAGTCTGGTGATTATCAGTGTACAGCGTACGATACTAATGCGGTAAGCTGGGGAAATACAGCACGTGAATCCTGGTGGTATACGATTAAAGATGACTTTGTATCCGGTGAATTTATCTGGACAGGATTTGATTATATTGGTGAGCCAACACCTTGGAACGGAACAGATAAAGGAAGTGTTAGTGGTGACAAATTGGCTGTACCAAACTCCTCTTACTTTGGAGTAATCGATACGGCAGGATTTGAGAAGGATTCCTTCTATTTCTATACTAGCCAGTGGAGAGAAGATAAACAGACACTTCATATTGTACCACAGAGTTGGAATAAAAAAGATCTCAGTATTTCAGGAGGTAAAGTACCAGTTTATGTTTACTCCAATGCAGCAAAAGTAGAGTTGTATCTGAATGGAAAACTGATCGGTACTTCCACAAGAAATCCAATCAAGACGGCTGCCGGTCATGAATGGGCTACATACAGTAATGAATCTAATGATGAAGAACAATGTGTTGCAGTCAACGAGAGTCCGGAGTGGAAAGCTCAGGCAATTCAGTTTAAGGTAAAATATGCGGAAGGTACACTTAGTGCGAAAGCATATGATGAAGATGGCAAAGAAATTACAGATACGCTGGGATCACAGAGCGTGACAACAAACAGTGATGCTGGAAGTAAGTTATCTGTTAAAGCAGAGAAGAGCGAAATTACAGCAGATGGAAGCAGTCTAAGTTATATAGCAGTAGATGTAAATGACAAAGATGGACGTTTTGTAAGTTCTGCAGACAATAGTATTCGTTTTACTTTAACAGGTAATGGAACAATTGTTGGTGTAGATAATGGAAATCCATCTACCGTTAATAAATTCCAGCAGAAATCCGTATTAACAAGCAGTAAGACAGCTAAGATTAAAGCATTTAGCGGAAAAGCACTTGTGATTGTACGCAGTACAAAGGATGCAGGTGGTTTTGCATTGAAGGCAGAATCTGCAGGTCTTACTGGAGAGACTGTATTTGTAAATACTGTAGGTGAAAAGAATGGTGAAGTATTCCTGAAGGACTATACGATAAAACCAGAGTACACTGTTATGATGGGTACAAAACCTAAACTGGAGACAACCGTAACAGGTACTATGAGCGATGGATCTAAGCAGGAAGGTACGATTGATTGGAAACTGACAGAAGATGTGTACAATCATCCTGGTGAGTACGTTCTGGATGGAACAATGAAGTTTGGTAAAGAAGAAGTAGCTGTATCTGCAAACCTTCATGTAAAACCGATTATCGTAGCGGTACAGAACTATACAAGAGCAACTGTAAAAGGGCTTGTTCCAACTTTACCTTCAACATTAGCAGGAATTCTCCCAGATGGTACATCATACGGTGCATATCCGGTTACATGGGATAGTATTAAAGAGTCTGACTTGGAAAAAGTTGGAGATATTGTAAAAGTAAAAGGTAAAGTTGACGTAGAAAGTAAAGAGATGACAGCAACTGCAACGATACGTGTGGCAGAAGGTGAAGTAAAAGAAGCAGTCAATATAGCTCCAAAATATAAAACTTTAACAGAAAGCTGTGGCGAACCGGCAGATAATCTGCTTTCTATTGTAGATGGTGTTAATAATGTATTGGATAGGCCAAATATGCGTTGGACAAACTGGAATGACCATTTATTAAACTCTTCGCCAACCATCACATTTACCTGGGATGAGGTCTATGAGTTGGCAAGTATCAAAGCATGGTTCTTTGGTGATATGAATGTAAAAGCACCAGAGAGCGTAACGATTGCAGTATCTGAAGATGGAGAGAACTTTAAAGAAGTTGAATTTGCACATAATGATTATCAGGTAAATCAGAAGAGTGAACTGGTATTTAATGAGGTTCAGAAAGCAAAAGCATTGAGATTTACCATGAAACAGGTAGGAACAGGATATGTTGGTCTGACTGAGTTAGAAATCTGGACAAGTGAGAAGGGTTATACTTCAAACAAGACAGCGGAGTTAGAAGAACTGAAAGTGGATGGAACAGCAGTGGAAGGTTTTGCAGCCGATAAATACGAGTATACTGTAGTTGTAGACAAAGTAGACCAAGCTGTTGTGGATGCAGCTGCAAAAGATAATGCATCAGTAATGGTAGTACCGTTTAATAAAGAAAATGTTGTAAAGGTAATCGTTACTTCTGAAGATAGCAAGACAACCAATACCTATAAAATCAAGTTGATTGCTAAGGATCAGATTGCAGATAAAGCATTTATGGAAAAGGTAGAGGGCGAGATCAAGCAGGCAGAAGCTTTGAAAAAAGATGATTATACGGATAGTTCCTATGCGGAATATGAAAAAGCATTGAAGGAAGTAAAAGCAGTCATCGCAAAAGAAATAGTGACAAAAGATGAAGTAAATGCGGCACTTGAAAAATTACAGACAGCAAGAGGCAATCTTGTAAAAGTAACAAAACCGGCACCAGATACAAATAAGAATCCAGAAAAACCATCTGCGAATAAACCAGAAACAGGGGTTCCTTCTGTTGGAATGTTAATCAAGTACAAAAAAGCTATCTATAAGGTAAGAGAAGTTAACGCAACAGGTGGTACGGTAATGCTTGTTAAACGAAATAGCAAGAAAGCAAAATTTGTTATTCCAGCAACTATTAAGAGCGGAAATTATACCTTTAAAGTAACATCGATTGCAAATAAAGCATTCAAGGGTGATAAGAAACTCAAGAAAGTTGTAATTGGTAAGAATGTTCAGGTAATCGGCAAACGTGCATTTGAGAAAGCTAAAAATCTGAGAAGTATTACAATTAAGTCCGTTTCTCTGAAGAAAGTTGGAAGAAGTGCATTCAAGGGTATCCATGCGAAGGCAAAGATTAAAGTGCCTGCTAAGAAACTGAAAGCATATAAGAGACTTTTAAAGAAAAAAGGACAGAAATCAAGTGTAAAGATTATAAAATAATTGGTATAATCTGAAAGTATAGCTAACAGATTACCGCCCCGGCAGATTTTCTTCTGCCAGGGGCGGTTTTGCTTATAAAAGAAATTTACAGGATATAGATACTCATTCTGTTTATTCATTCGATTTTATAAGCAGGATTTTTCGTCTATTTTTTGCAATACGTGAAATTGTATAACATTAAGCGCGATTTGCTGAGAAATTCTGTTTTATTTGCCACGTTGACAAAAGTGCGTTTCTTTGCTAACATAATTTACTAATATTAGTTATATTTTTAATCATTATTCAAGGATAGAAAGGAAGAAAACAATGGGAAAAATCATTAAAGAAGCAATTACATTTGATGATGTGTTATTAGTTCCAGCATATTCAGAAGTTATTCCGAATGAAGTTAATCTGGAGACAAAGCTTACAAACAAGATTAAGTTAAACATTCCATTTATGAGTGCCAGCATGGATACAGTTACAGAGCATCAGATGGCAATTGCCATGGCACGTCAGGGAGGAATTGGTATCATTCATAAGAATATGTCCATTGAGGCCCAGGCAGAAGAAGTAGACAAGGTAAAACGTTCAGAGAACGGTGTTATTACAGATCCTTTCTATCTTTCCCCAGAACATACCTTACAGCAGGCAGAAGACCTGATGGCGAAGTTCCGTATCTCTGGTGTACCAATCACAGAGAACGGTAAATTAGTCGGAATTATTACAAACCGTGACTTAAAGTTTGAGACAAACTTTAATAAGAAGATTAAAGAGTCTATGACTTCCGAAGGTTTAGTTACTGCAAAAGAGGGAATTACTTTAGAAGAAGCAAAACAGATTCTTGGCAAAGCAAGAAAAGAAAAATTACCTATCGTAGATGATGATTATAACTTAAAAGGTTTAATTACAATTAAGGATATCGAGAAGCAGATTCGTTATCCATATTCCGCTAAGGACAGCAATGGCCGTCTTCTCTGTGGTGCAGCAGTAGGATGTACTCCAGACATCTTAAACCGTGTAGACGAGCTTGTTAAGTCCCATGTAGACGTTATCGTTATTGATACCGCTCACGGACATTCCGCTAACGTATTGAAGACATTTGCTTTAGTTAAAGAGAAGTATCCTGACTTACAGGTTATCGCGGGTAACATCGCAACAGCAGAAGGAACAAAGGCCATGATCGAATGTGGTGTTGATGCTGTTAAGGTTGGAATCGGACCTGGTTCTATCTGTACGACTCGTGTAGTTGCAGGTATCGGTGTTCCACAGATTACCGCTGTTATGGATTGTTACGAGATGGCAGATAAGTATAACATTCCAATCATCGCAGACGGTGGAATTAAGTTCTCTGGTGATGTTACAAAGGCTATCGCAGCTGGAGCGAATGTTGTAATGCTTGGTGGACTTCTTGCAGGTTGTGACGAGAGCCCAGGAGAATTTGAGTTATATCAGGGAAGAAAATATAAAGTATACCGTGGAATGGGCTCACTGGCAGCTATGGAGAACGGAAGTAAAGACCGTTACTTCCAGGCTAACGCTAAGAAGTTAGTACCAGAAGGTGTAGAAGGCCGTGTAGCTTATAAAGGTAAATTGGAAGATACCATCTTCCAGCTCGTTGGAGGATTACGTTCCGGTATGGGATATTGCGGAGCGAAGACGATTCAGGAATTAAAAGAGAAGGGACAGTTTGTAAAGATTACAGCAGCTTCCTTAAAAGAGAGTCATCCTCATGATATTCATATCACAAAAGAAGCACCAAACTATAGTGTAGAATAATAAGAACGCAAAGGCTGCGCAGATGGGGTTTAGCTCTATCTGCGCAGTTTTTTTATCGCCTTCCTATTATGAAGTCAGGTGTAGAATTTAAGCAGTATTCTGAAGAAAGCAGTCATTGAATATTTCATAGAAAGAAGGGATTCGATGTTTTTTTCCAGCGGACAAAAGCAGGTCTGGATGAAAAATAGAGTGAGGAAGAGAAAAAAGTCTGGGAAAAAACGAAAAGGGAGAAAACAAATATCAAATAAAAGACAGTTGGCAATTACAATACTTTTTCTGGCAGTATTTATTTCTATTTTACATAGTAGCTTTCTTTGGAAACCAAATAGTGTGTCAGGAATTTCACCAAAGCAGGAAGAGGGAAGTGATGTTGGAAGCCGTGTACTTCCCGCGGAGGATGGCCCTTGTGGCAGACCAGAGATTACAGAAGATTTTTTAGATAAGAATCCGTATAGCCGAAGTGGAATTGCTTTAAGGAAGGTAAAGGGAGTCGTTATCCACTATGTGGAAAATCCGGGCAGTACGGCAAAAGAGAATCGGGATTATTTTAATAATCTGCAAAACACGCATCTTACCAAGGCAAGTAGTCATTATATTGTTGGTTTAGATGGAGAGGTTATTCAATGTATTCCGCAGAGCGAAATTTCTTATGCATCAAATAACCGGAATAAAGATACGATTTCGATTGAGTGCTGCCATCCAAAGAAAAACGGGAAGTTTAATGACAAAACATATAATTCGGCTGTGCGCCTTACAGCGTGGATTTGCAAGACGTATGGTTTATCTTCCCAAAATGTGATTCGTCATTATGATGTTACCGGAAAGATGTGTCCGAGATATTATGTAAAACATGAGCAGGCATGGAAAGATTTTTGCAATAAAGTGCAGGAATGTCTGGAAAAAGATTGATTATAATAGAAAAATGAGATATGATATTTAACTGTGAGTATCTATACCCATGAACACTTAGATTGTTAATTTGCAGGAAATGATAAGAGGTAATTCATAAAGGGTATAAACGATAGAAGAAAAAGGAAAGGGATGAAACAATGAGTTATAAAGTAGGTGTAATCCGAGGAGACGGAATCGGTCCGGAAATCGTGGCAGAGGCACTTAAAGTATTAGATAAAGTGGCAGAAAAATATAACGAAACGTTTGATTACACAGATATCCTTCTTGGCGGTGCATCCATTGATGCAACAGGAAAGCCTCTTACAGAAGAAGCATTAGAGACAGCAAAAAGCTGTGATGCCGTACTGATGGGTTCTATCGGTGGTAATACAACAACTTCTCCATGGTATAAGCTTCCGGCAAACTTAAGACCAGAAGCAGGACTTCTGGCTATCCGTAAGGGACTTGGATTATTTGCCAATATGAGACCGGCATATCTTTATGAAGAGTTAAAAGACGCCTGCCCATTAAGAGAAGACATTATCGGAGACGGTTTTGACCTTGTCGTTATGAGAGAGTTAACAGGTGGTCTTTACTTTGGAGAAAGAAAGACATTTGAAGAAGATGGAGTGACAAAGGCTGTTGATACTCTTACATACAGTGAGGAAGAGATTCGTCGTATCGCTATCCGTGGTTTTGATATTGCTATGAAGAGAAGAAAGAAAGTAACAAGCGTAGATAAGGCCAATGTACTTGATTCTTCCCGCTTATGGAGAAAGGTTGTCAACGAAGTTGCAAAAGACTACCCGGAAGTAGAGTTAGAGCATATGTTAGTTGATAACTGTGCCATGCAGTTAGTGAGAGATCCTAAGCAGTTCGACGTTATCCTTACAGAGAACATGTTTGGTGACATTTTATCTGATGAGGCAAGTATGGTAACTGGTTCTATCGGAATGTTATCTTCTGCAAGTTTAAAAGAAGGAAGCTTCGGTTTATATGAGCCAAGCCACGGTTCTGCACCAGATATCGCAGGACAGGATATCGCCAATCCAATCGCAACCATCCTTTCTGCATCTATGCTTCTTCGTTATTCTTTCAATATGGATGAGGCAGCAGACGCTGTAGACAATGCAGTAAAACAGGTATTAAAAGATGGATACCGTACTGTAGACATCATGTCTGAAGGAATGACAAAGGTTGGATGTAAAGAGATGGGAACTCTTATCGCAGAACGTATCTAGATGTAGTTGAAAGTTATTTAGAATTGTATCGGATAAGGGTATATTCAATGGAAGAAGTATCTACATTGGATAAATAATTTATATTTTAGAAAATGAAGATTTCATTTCTAAGTGAATCATTGGAGGTTAATTATGAATAGTGACCACGTAAAAAAAGGAATGCAGCAGGCACCACATCGTTCCCTGTTTAATGCATTAGGTTATACAAAAGAAGAGATGGAAAGACCTTTAGTAGGTATCGTAAGCTCCTACAATGAGATCGTTCCAGGACATATGAATCTTGACAAAATCACACAGGCTGTAAAGATGGGTGTTGCTATGGCTGGTGGTACACCAGTTGTATTCCCTGCAATTGCTGTATGTGACGGTATTGCTATGGGACATACTGGAATGAAGTATTCCTTAGTAACAAGAGAGTTAATCGCAGATTCCACAGAATGTATGGCAAAAGCTCATCAGTTTGATGCTTTAGTTATGATTCCAAACTGTGATAAGAACGTACCGGGACTTTTAATGGCAGCAGCACGTATCAATGTACCAACTGTTTTTGTAAGTGGCGGTCCAATGTTAGCAGGACACGTTGATGGAAGAAAGAGAAGTCTTTCTTCTATGTTTGAGGCAGTAGGTGCTTATGAAGCTGGTAAAATGACAGCAGAAAAGGTAGAAGAATATGTTAACAAAGTATGTCCTACCTGTGGTTCCTGCTCTGGTATGTACACAGCCAACTCCATGAACTGTATGACAGAGGTTCTTGGTATGGGGCTTCGGGGTAATGGTACAATTCCAGCCGTATATTCCGAGAGAATCCGTCTTGCAAAACATGCAGGTATGAAGGTTATGGAATTACTGAAAAATAATGTACGCCCAAGCGACATTATGACAAAGAAAGCTTTCTTAAACTGCTTAACAGTAGATATGGCACTTGGATGCTCTACAAATACAATGCTTCACCTCCCTGCAATCGCACATGAAGCAGGCGTAGAACTGAACATGGATATTGCGAATGAAATCAGTGCAAAAACACCAAACCTTTGCCATCTTGCACCAGCAGGACCAACTTATATGGAAGACTTAAACGAAGCTGGCGGTGTATATGCTGTTATGAATGAACTTAGCAAAAAAGGACTTCTTTACGAAGACCAGATTACTGTAACAGGAAAGACAGTAGGAGAGAATATCAAAGACGTTCATAACTTAAACCCAGAAGTCATTCGTCCAATCGACAACCCTTACATGGCACAGGGTGGAATCGCTGTCTTAAAGGGAAATATCGCACCAGATACTGGTATCGTAAAACAGTCTGCCGTTGTTCCTGAAATGATGGTACATGAAGGACCTGCAAGAGTATTTGACTGTGAGGAAGATGCAATCAAGGCAATCAAAGGTGGCGACATTGTTCCTGGTGATGTTGTTGTTATCCGTTACGAAGGACCAAAGGGTGGCCCTGGAATGAGAGAAATGTTAAATCCTACTTCTGCAATTGCAGGAATGGGACTTGGCGATTCTGTAGCATTAATTACAGATGGACGTTTTTCCGGTGCTTCCAGAGGAGCTTCTATCGGACATGTATCCCCAGAAGCAGCCGTTGGAGGACCAATTGCTTTAATTGAAGAGGGAGATATCATCAAGATTGATATTCCAAACAACAGCTTAAATGTTGATGTTTCTGATGAAGAATTAGCAAAGAGAAAAGAAAAATGGCAGCCAAGAGAGCCCAAAATTACAGATGGTTACCTTCGCCGCTATGCTGCTCTTGTTACTTCTGGAAACAGAGGCGCAGTTTTAGATGTTGACCAGTTAAAATAATTGGAAAGGGTATATTTATAATGAAGCAGGTACTTAATGGTTCAGAAATCGTATTAGAGTGTTTAAAAGAGCAGGGGGTAGACACCGTTTTCGGTTATCCGGGCGGAGCGATTTTAAATATTTACGATGAATTATATAAACAGAGTGACAAAATCCATCATGTTCTTACTTCTCATGAGCAGGGAGCTTCCCATGCAGCAGATGGTTATGCCAGAGCAACTGGTAAAGTAGGAGTATGTATGGCTACATCCGGTCCGGGGGCAACAAACCTCGTGACCGGGCTGGCAACTGCCTACATGGATTCCATTCCAGTCGTAGCGATTACAGCAAACGTTGGTGTCAGCCTTCTTGGAAAGGATTCTTTCCAGGAGATTGATATCAAAGGTGTAACAATGCCAGTAACAAAACATAACTATATTGTAAAAGATATTGAAAAACTTGCGGATACCATCCGTGAGGCATTCCAGATTGCACAGTCAGGAAGAAAAGGCCCGGTTTTAGTAGATATTACAAAAGATGTCACAGCAGCAAAGACATATTTTGAATCTATGGAACCAGCCGTGATTCACCCAGTCTGTGAGACAATCAAAGAAAAGAGTGTCAAAGAAGCAATCGAGATGATTGAGGCAGCAAAACAGCCATATGTTCTTCTTGGTGGCGGATGTACATTATCCGATGCCAGTGAACAGGTAAGAGAGTTTGTAAAGAAAATTGATGCCCCAGTTTGTGATACACTTATGGGGAAGGGTGTTTTCCCAGGAGAGGATCCAGCCTATACAGGAATGTTGGGAATGCATGGAACGAAGACTTCGAATATCGGGGTATCCCAATCAGACTTACTCATTGCAATCGGTACACGTTTCAGCGATCGTGTTTATGGTAATGCCAAGACATTTGCCAGCAGAGCGAAAATCATTCAGATTGATATCGATCCTGCTGAGGTAAATAAAAATATTTTAATTGATACTGCAATTATCGGTGATGTAAAGGCAGTTCTTACTATTTTAAATAGAAGACTTTCCCAGCAGCACCATGAAGCCTGGATGCAGGAAATTCAGGATATGAAAGCAAAATATCCGATGACTTATCATCAAGAACGTCTTTCCGGTCCAGGACTTATTGAGAAGATTTACGAGCTTACCGAGGGAGATGCGATTATCACAACAGAAGTTGGACAGCATCAGATGTGGGCAGCCCAGTATTATAAATACGAACGCCCTCGTCAGTTCCTTACTTCCGGTGGACTTGGAACAATGGGATACGGCCTTGGCGCAGCAATCGGTGCCAAATGCGGATGCCCAGATAAAGTTGTTGTAAATATCGCAGGAGATGGCTGTTTCCGTATGAATATGAATGAGATTGCAACTGCAACCCGTTCAGAGATTCCGGTAATTGAAGTAGTTGTAAACAATCATGTGCTTGGTATGGTTCGCCAGTGGCAGAATCTTTTCTATGGGGAAAGATATTCCTCCACAACACTCTATGATAAAGTAGACTTTGTAAAACTTGCAGAAGCAATGGGTGCAAAGGCAAAACGCGTAGAGACAATTGAAGAATTTGAAGCTGCTTTCAAAGAAGCGGTTGCTTCTAATGAACCATATCTCCTTGACTGTATCATCGACAGTGATGATAAAGTATGGCCGATGGTAGCGCCAGGCGGTTCTATCAGCGATGCTTTCAATGAAGAAGACTTAGAGAAACAAAAACAGGAAGAATCTAAATAAATGAAAGGAAGTTATAATGATGTTTCAGTATAAATGCTTAAATCCAATCTCTGCATGTGGAACTTCTCTTTTTACAGAAGAATATAAGCAGGTAGAAGAATTACAGAAAGCCGATGCTGTATTAGTAAGAAGTGCAGCAATGCATGATATGCAGGATGTGCCGAATCTTTTAGCTGTTGCAAGAGCAGGAGCTGGTGTAAACAACATCCCTATCGCAGATTATTCTGAAAAAGGAATCGTTGTATTTAACACGCCAGGAGCCAATGCAAATGGTGTAAAAGAGATGGTTATCGCAGGAATGTTATTAGCATCCCGTGACTTAATCGGTGGAAATAAATGGGTAGAAGAGAACAAAGAAGACCCTAACATCACAAAGGCAATGGAAAAAGCCAAAAAAGCATTTGCCGGAAGAGAAATCCAGAACAAAAAGATTGGTGTTATTGGTCTTGGAGCAATCGGTGTTCTCGTAGCCAATGCTGCACACAACCTCAACATGGAAGTTTACGGATATGACCCATTCTTGTCTGTAAAGTCCGCATGGAATTTATCAAGAGCCGTTCATCATGTATCTTCTATTGATGAAATCTTTGAAAATTGTGATTTCATCACAATCCATGTTCCACTGTTAGACAGCACAAAGAACATGATTAGTGCAGAAGGCATTGCAAAGATGAAAAAAGATGCCGTTATCTTAAACTTTGCACGTAACGGTCTTGTAGATGAAGATGCTTTAGTTGCGGCATTAGATAATGGTAAGCTGGCACATTATGTAACAGACTTCCCTACACCAAAGGTAGCAGGAGTAAAGGGTGTTATCGCATTCCCTCATCTTGGGGCATCCACAGAAGAATCCGAAGATAACTGTGCAGAGATGGCAGTAGACCAGCTTATGGATTATCTGGAGAATGGTAATATCACAAACTCTGTAAACTACCCAAACACACAGCTTGGTGTATGCCAGACACAGGGACGTATTGCTATTTTACATAGAAATATTCCAAACATGCTGACTCGTTTCACAGGTGCATTTGCAAAAGACAATATCAACATCACAGAAATGAGCAACAAGACAAAAGGCGATTATGCTTACGCAATCTTTGATGTGGATTCTGCAATTACAGAAGAATCTGTACAGCATATCATAGATATTGAAGGTGTACTTAAGGTAAGAGTGGTTAAATAATTATAATAATATACAACAAAAATAACTGTCCAGAGCAATATAGCTTTGGATAGCTATTGAAAATAAAAAACAGGAATAAACCCATAGTTATTTTACACAGAAAGGTGACATAGGAAAATGGATCAGAAATTAAAAGTAGGTATCCTTGGTGGTACAGGAATGGTTGGACAGAGATTTATCTCTCTTTTAGAGAATCACCCTTGGTTTGAAGTAGTAGCAATTGCAGCAAGCCCACGTTCTGCAGGAAAAACATATGAGGAAGCAGTAGGCGGAAGATGGAAAATGCAGAAAGCGATGCCGGAAGCTGTAAAGAATATCGTAGTAATGAACGTAAACGAAGTAGAAAAAGTAGCTTCTGAAGTAGATTTCGTATTCAGTGCTGTAGATATGAGCAAAGAAGAAATCCGTGCGATCGAGGATGCTTACGCAAAGACAGAAACACCTGTAGTTTCTAACAACAGCGCACATAGATGGACACCAGATGTACCAATGGTAGTACCTGAAATTAACCCAGAACATTTCGAGGTAATCGAGGCACAGAAAAAACGTCTTGGAACAAAGAAAGGTTTCGTAGCAGTAAAACCAAACTGTTCCATCCAGAGCTACGCTCCAGCACTTTTTGCATTAAAAGAATTTGGTCCTAAGGAAGTTGTGGCAACAACATACCAGGCAATCTCCGGAGCAGGAAAGACATTTAAAGACTGGCCGGAAATGGTAGAGAATATCATCCCATTTATCGGAGGAGAAGAAGAAAAATCCGAGCAGGAACCATTAAGATTATTTGGTAAAGTTGTAGATGGTAAGATTGAAAAGGCAGCCGCTCCATTAATCACAACACAGTGTATCCGTGTACCTGTACTTGATGGACATACAGCAGCCGTATTCGTAAACTTTGAAAAGAAACCAACCAAAGAAGAAATCATCGACCGTTGGGAAAACTTCAAAGGACTTCCACAGGAGCTTAACTTACCAAGCGCACCAAAGCAGTTCATACGTTATATGGAAGAAGATAACCGTCCACAGGTTAAATTAGACATTGATTTTGAAAATGGAATGGGAATCTCCATGGGACGTTTAAGAGAAGATACAATGTTTGATTATAAATTTGTAGGATTATCTCATAATACAGTACGTGGCGCAGCCGGCGGAGCTGTACTTTGTGCAGAATTATTAACAGCACAGGGATATATCACAGCAAAATAAATTTTGATTTGTAGATTTGATATAGGTGAAAAATAAAAAATGATATATCCCATCTGCTTTGCAGCCGCTTTGTTTAAGATGCCTGTCTACATTTTAAACACGCTCTAAAGCGATATCTGGGATATATCATTTTTCTTTTTTTAGGAGGTTTTTTATGTTGTTAGAAGCAGCTTCATTGAAGTCTTTTGCTCATTCACTTATCTATGAATACCTTGGTAAAACAGGAGTGAAACTGGCAGATTTTTGTGGTGACATTATCGGGGCACTGCTGATTTTATTCATCGGTTTTAAAATCGTATCCTATGTGGTAAAAATGGCACATAAGATTTTTGAGCGTTCGATTATGGACACAACGCTGCAGACCTTCCTGCTTTCTTTTATTAAGATTGGCGGTAAGGTACTTGTTATTTTTATGGCGGTAACAAAGATTGGCGTAGCAGCCTCATCTATTGTGGCATTACTTGGTTCTGCCGGTCTTGCTCTTGGTCTTTCTTTACAGGGTTCACTGTCGAATATTGCCGGTGGTGTTATTTTGTTATTATTAAAACCATTTCAGGTTGGGGATTATATTATTGAGGGAAACTCTGGGAAAGAAGGAACTGTACAGGCAATTGGAATTATGTATACAAAGCTTTTAAGTGTAGACAATAAAGCGATCATGATACCAAATGGAAATTTATCAAATGCGAGTATTACGAATGTAACTTATCAGGAAAAACGACGTGTTGATCTGAATGTCAGTATTGAATATAGTGAAGATATCAAAAAAGTCAGAAAAGTATTAAATGCTTTAATAGAAAAAGAACCGGCAAGAATTACAGATGAGCCGGTTAAAATTTACGTAAATGAATTTCAGGCAAGTTCTATAGATATAGGGATTCGTTACTGGGTAAAAACAGAGGATTATTGGGAATCACGTTGGAGAGTATTGGAAGAAATTAAAGAAGAATTTGACCATAACAATATTGCTATTCCATTTGAACAGCTTGATGTAAATTTGATTCCGCAGGAAAAAGAATAAGAGAAGAATAAGAGGGAGAAAATTTACAATGGAGAAGAATTTAACGACGGGCAGTGTTTTGAAGAGTATTTTATATTTTTCTCTGCCCTATTTATTATCCTATTTTTTACAGACGCTTTACGGTATGGCCGACTTGTTTATTATCGGACAGTTTGAAGATATTTCGAGTATAACGGCAGTATCTATCGGTAGCCAGGTAATGCATATGATTACGGTAATGATCGTTGGTCTTGCTATGGGAGCAACGGTTAATATCGGACAGGCGATTGGGGCGGGCAATAAGAAAAAAGCAGCCAAAGATATTGGGAATACAGTCACCCTTTTTATGATGCTGGCAATTGTAGGAGCAGCAGGTCTTTTATTTTTTATCAAACCCATTGTCGGCATGATGTCAACACCGCAGGAAGCAGTTCATGAAACAGTTATTTATCTTACCATCTGTTTTCTGGGAATTCCTTTTATTACTGCCTATAATATTATCAGTTCTATTTTTAGAGGAATAGGAGATTCTAAAAGCCCGATGTACTTTATTGCAGCAGCCTGTGCTATAAATATTATTTTAGATTATCTTTTTATTGGCGGACTGCATATGGGTGCAGCGGGAGCAGCATTAGGAACGACTTGCTCACAGACAATCAGTGTACTGATTGCTCTTGTCGTTATTATGAAAAAAAAGACAGGAATCTCTCTTTCTAAAAATGATTTTAAGATAGACAGGAAAACAATAAAACGATTATTAAAAATTGGTATTCCTGTCGCGCTGCAGGATGGATTTATCCAAATTGCTTTTATAATTATCACTATTATTGCAAACAGGCGGGGACTCGATACTGCTGCGGCGGTAGGAATTGTAGAAAAAATTATCAGTTTCCTCTTTCTGGTACCATCTTCTATGCTTTCTACTGTATCTGCACTTGGAGCGCAGAATATCGGTGCAGGCAAGAGAAAAAGAGCGCAGAGGATACTTTATTATGCAGTGATAATTACTGTAGGGTTTGGTATAATGATATCAATTATCATACAGTTTATTGCAGGACCGGTTGTTGGCTTGTTCACAGAAAATGCAAAAGTAATAGTACTTGGTTCCCAGTATATCAGGGGATATATATTTGACTGTATATTTGCAGGTATCCATTTCAGTTTCAGTGGTTACTTTTGTGCCTGTGGACATTCAGAACTTTCCTTTATCCATAACATTATAGCGATTCTTCTTGTAAGAATACCGGGAGTGTATATTACAGCTAAAGTATTTTCCAGTCTTTTTCCGATGGGATTGGCTACAGTAGGAGGTTCCCTTCTTTCTGTAATAATCTGTGTGGTTGCCTATGTATGGATGAAGAAAAAACAAATATGTATTGACTGATTTTGTTGTTTCTGTTCGTTAACCTGTGTTATCATGATATAAGAATAAAAAGATGTCTCATAAGATGAAATATAAGAGATTATGAGAATATATAAATTATACAGGGGGTTCCTATGGAAGAAAATAAAGAATTAGAAAAACCACATAAAAGACGAGTGCGTTATAAAGGAACGCATCCAAGAAAGTTTGAAGAGAAATATAAAGAACTGCAGCCGGAAAAGTATAAAGATACGATTGAGAAAGTAATCCGTAAAGGAAGTACTCCGGCGGGAATGCATATATCTATTTGTGTGCAGGAGATTTTGGATTTTTTACAGATCCAGCCGGGACAAAAAGGATTAGACTGTACACTTGGATACGGAGGACATACAAGAAAGATGTTAGAATGTCTCCAAGGCGAAGGCCATATCTATGGATTAGATGTGGATCCGATTGAAATTGTAAAAACAACGGATCGTTTAAGGAAAGCAGGATATGGGGAAGACATTTTAACGATCATACAGCAGAATTTCCGTAACATTGATCTTGTAGCGGAAGAACATGGATTATTTGATTTTGTATTAGCCGATCTTGGGGTATCCTCCATGCAGATTGATAATCCGGAACGAGGCTTTTCTTATAAAGTAGAAGGGCCTTTGGATCTTCGTTTGAATCCGGATAAGGGAATTTCTGCAGCAGAACGGTTAAGAGAATTAACCAGAGATGAAATAGAAGGTATGCTGCGTGAGAATGCAGATGAGCCTTATGCAGAACAGATTGCAAAAGAGATTATGAAGACATTTCGTCAAGGAGAACAAATCGATACGACAGGACAGCTAAAAGAAGTTATTGAAAGAGCGCTTGTATTTCTGCCAGATGATAAAGAAAAAAAGGATACCATCAAGAAGACTTGCCAGAGAACCTTTCAGGCACTTCGCATTGATGTAAACAGCGAATTTGAAGTACTAGAAGAATTCTTAGAAAAGTTACCACATATACTTGCACCGGGCGGACGTGTAGCGATTCTCACGTTCCATTCCGGAGAGGACAGATTAGTAAAGAAAATCTGGAAAAGACAGCAGAAGGAAGGGTTATGGAGTGAGGTGGCAAAGAATGTCATCCGCCCTTCAAAAGAAGAATGCCATCGAAACGGCAGAGCAAGATCTACAAAAATGAGATGGGCAATAAAATAATAATAAAAACCGGGGAAGTATATGATTTCCCCGGTTTTTGTCTGTATTAAGTTTACATAGAAATAATTCCTAATACATTCGCGATAGAACTGCACAAAATAATAATCAGGCAGATTGGTGCGAAATATTTAAGGAAGACAGTGTATAACTTCTTTCTGCGGAAAGAAGAAGACTGTTCGATTTCTTCTGAGATTTTCTTAAATCCAACAACCCTGAGGATTAAGAAGCAGGTTGCTAAAGCAGCAAGCGGCATCATTACAGAGTTTGTAAGGAAATCAAAGAAATCAAGGAATGCCATTCCGAAGATCTGAATGAAATCAAGGGCACCGTATCCCATAGAAGATGCGGAACCAAGAACAATCATAACAACAGCCATGAATACACAACATTTTTTACGGCTCCAGTGAAATTCATCTGCAAAAGTAGATACACAGGTTTCCATTAAAGATACTGCACTTGTAAGAGCTGCCAGCAGCACGAGTACAAAGAACAGGATACCAGCTGCGGTACCGATTCCCATACTGGCAAATACTTTTGGTAAAGTAATAAACATGAGGGATGGTCCGGCCTGTAAGTTTTCAGGATTTCCACCAGAGAAAGAGAAAACAGCAGGAATGATCATTAATCCGGCAAGTATTGCAATCCCTGTATCAAAGATTTCAATCTGTGTTGTGGATTGTTCAAGATCCATATCTTTATCTGTATAAGAACCGTAGGTGTAAAGGATTCCCATAGCAATGGAAAGAGAATAAAACATCTGACCCATTGCAGCAACAATTGTCATAAAAGAAAAATTCTTCATGTTAGGAATTAAGAAATACTTTACTCCGGCTAATGCGCCCGGACGTGTAACGGAATAAATTGTTACAACGATTGCTAAAAGTACAAGAATTGGCATCATGATTTTAGACATTCGTTCTACTCCATTTCTTACGCCGCCAAGGATGATAATAAAGATTAATGCTGCAAAAACAAGGAACCACAGTTCTGTTTGAAAAGAATCTGTGATGAATCCGGTAAAGTAGCCATCCTGCGCAACTTCCTGCACATTTCCTTTTAAATATTCAGCAAGATATTTGATAACCCACCCGCCGATCGTACTATAATAAGGAACGATCAGGATAGGAATAACCGCATTGAGCCAGCCTCCCAGTTTAAAAGGAAAGCTATTACCAAAAGAAGCAAATGCACCTACCGGACTTTTTTTAGTCATACGCCCAAGAGCTGTTTCGGACATAATAAGAACATATCCAAAAGATACAGTTAAAAGGAGATAAACTAAAAGAAAGATTCCTCCTCCATATTTTGCAGCAAGGTATGGAAAACGCCAGATGTTTCCAAGACCTACAGCAGAACCGGCAACGGCCAGCACATAGCCGATACGGCCGGAAAAACTTCCTCGTCCCTCTTTATGTGATTTTTTTGAATGTTTCATAGTTATTCTCCCTGTTTACTCTTCGTGTTCTTTAATCCATTTTTTATTGATAGCAATAACCTGTTCCATTGCCTTTGGACCAGGTGCACCAATAGTATTTCTCTTATCAACACAAGTATGTACGTCAATTGCTTCATAAATGTCATTTTCAAATACAGGACTGATTGCTTTATATTCTTCAAGACTCATATCATCAAGAGCAATTCCTTTGTCAATACAATACAGTACAAGACGTCCCACGATTCCATGAGCATCGCGGAATGGAACACCATGATTTACAAGGTAATCTGCTGCATCGGTAGCGTTTGTAAAGCCATGTTTGGCACTCTGCTCCATGATGTCTTTATGGAAAGTAATTGTCTTTAACATACCGTTAAAGAGTGCAAGGCAGCCCTTTACAGTGTCATATGCATCAAAAGTGAGTTCTTTATCCTCCTGCATATCTTTGTTATATGCCAGTGGGATTCCTTTCATAGTAGTTAAAATAGATGTTAAAGCGGCATAAACACGACCAGTTTTTCCGCGGATTAATTCTGCAATATCCGGGTTCTTTTTCTGTGGCATAATACTGCTTCCGGTACTGTAAGCATCATCAATCTCAATGAAACGGTACTCGTTAGAATTCCAGAGAATGATTTCTTCACAAAAACGGCTTAAATGCATCATAATTGTAGAAAGTGCACTTAACAGTTCGATAACATAGTCTCTGTCAGATACAGAATCCATGCTGTTTAAAGTAGGACCATAAAAGTCAAGAAGTTCTGCCGTCATTTCTCTGTCTAATGGATAGGTAGTTCCTGCTAAGGCACCAGAACCTAATGGACAGTAGTTCATTCGGTCATAAATGTCACTTAAGCGAGAATAGTCTCTTTTAAACATTTCCATATAAGCACCAACATGGTGAGAAAGTGTAAGAGGCTGAGCCTTCTGTAAATGTGTAAACCCAGGCATAACGGTGTGAATATTTTCTTCCATTAAAGTCTGGCATGTCTTGATCAGTTCAAGAACAAGCTCTCTGATAGAAAGAAGCTCCTGTCTTGTATATAACTTCATATCAAGAGCAACCTGATCGTTTCGGCTTCTTCCTGTGTGAAGTTTCTTGCCGACATCACCGATGCGGTCTGTGAGGACTGCCTCTACAAAGCTGTGAATATCTTCATATTCCTCTGTGATTTCAAGAGAACCATTCTCCACGTCACGAAGGATACCTTCAATGCCAGCGATAATTTTGTCTCTTTCCTCGTCTGTGAGGATACCAACAGCGGCAAGCATCTTTACATGAGCGATGCTTCCTTCCATATCCTGTTTGTAAAACTTCTTATCAAAATTGATGGACGCATTAAAAATGTAAACCAGTTTGTCGGTTTCTTTTGTGAATCGTCCGCCCCATAACTGAGCCATAAAAATTCCTCCTGTATTGTAAATTTTAAAAGTGTTCTAAATGAATATTCTACATGAAAATAAAGTAACTGGCAAGGAAAAAGGCAGAAAATATCTTGTTTACATAATAAGATTGGAGTATAATCTGTTTTATCTGCGAGATTTGCAGGTAAGTTTGAGAGGAAAAGAGGAAGAAAAGAAGAAATGGAGATGAAAACACATAAGATACGAGACACGATTTTTCTGTTTCTGACAGCAATGATATGGGGTGCAGCATTCGTAGCACAGAGTATAAGTATGGATTATATCGGACCATTTACATTTATTTGTCTTCGCTCCGTGATTGGAGGATTATTTCTGATTCCGGTCATTATGGTCATTGATAATATTCGAAAAAAAAGACGGAGTGAAAGTGTAAAAACAGCCTCAGATAACGGTATTAACAGCTTTCAAAAGATGCAGGCAGAGGAAGAAAAATTAAGCTGGAAAAATAAGCGGCTTTTAGAAAGTGGAATTGTATGCGGAATATTTTTATTTTTAGCAAACTGTTTTCAGCAGACGGGAATTCAGTACACAACCGTAGGAAAGGCAGGATTTATCACAACATTTTATATTATTATCGTACCGGTTGTTGGCCTTTTTTTTAAAAAATACTGCGGAATTCTCACTTGGATTGGTGTAGTTATCGCATTAGCCGGTCTGTATTTTTTATGTATTACAGAAAAAATGACAATTCAGAGAGGGGATGCTCTCATTTTATGCTGTTCCTTTTTATACACAGGACAGATTCTCGCGATAGACCATTATAATCCATTTGTAGATGGGGTAAAAATGTCTTGCATTCAGTTCCTTACTGGCGGAATGCTTGGCGCAATCTGTATGTTTTTATTTGAAAGTCCGAATATGGCAATGATTTTAAATGCGGCAGGCCCGATTCTTTATACAGGTATTATGTCAACAGGAGTAGGATATACGTTACAGATTCTGGGACAAAAAGGATTAAATCCAACTGTGGCAGCATTGATTATGAGTTTGGAATCTGTGTTCTCTGCCCTTTCAGGATATTTGTTCCTTCATCAGCTTCTTACAACAAGAGAATTGATCGGCTGTGTACTTATGTTTATTGCGATTGTATTAGCGCAGCTTCCGGATATCCGAAGAAAAGTATAAAAATGCATAGTACATGTTCATTTTATTAACTTAAAGTAAGTTTGATGAATATTTATTCAAAGAATATGCAAGAAGCACTTGTGTTTTTATTCGGTTTGTGGTATTTTTTATATTTAGAAGAAAGCATTGTGCAGCTTTCTTGCAATACGCAAATTTTTTTAGAAAAACTTGTAATGAAATGAAACAAAGGAGAGAAAAAGATGAAGATGAAAAAATTAGCAGCCGTTGCGCTTGCAGTTGTTATGTCTGTATCTATGTTAGCTGGATGCGGTAGCAGCAACGACAAAAAGTCAGCAGAATCCAGTACTTCTGCTAATGGAACAGCTACAGTAAAGACAGCAAAAGATGGTGTGTTAACAATGGCAACGAATGCGACATTCCCACCATATGAATCTTATGAGGGTAATGATATTGTTGGTATTGATGCTGACATCGCAAAAGCGATCGCAGATAAATTAGGACTGAAGTTGGAGATTCAGGATATGGAATTTAACTCTATCATCACAGCAGTACAGTCAGGTAAAGCAGATTTAGGTCTTGCAGGTATGACTGTAACAGATGAGAGAAAGCAGTCTGTTGACTTCACTGACAGCTATGCAACAGGTATTCAGTCCGTTATCGTAAAAGAAGGTTCTTCCATTAAGTCTATTGATGACTTAAAAGGTAAAAAGATTGGTGTGCAGTTAGCAACAACTGGTGACATCTACGCAAAAGATGACTTTGGCGAAGAAAACGTAGAAGAATACAATAAAGGTGCTGACGCAGTTATGGCTCTTACAAGCGGTAAGATTGATGCAGTAATCATTGATAACCAGCCAGCGAAGTCTTTCGTTGAGACAACAGATGGTTTACAGATTCTTGATACAGATTATGTTCAGGAAGATTATGCAGCAGCAATTCAGAAAGGCAATACTGATTTACTTAACGCAGTAAACGGAGCATTAAAAGAGCTGAAAGAAGATGGAACTATCCAGAAGATTCTTGACAAATACATCAAATAATTATACGTAGTTACGGAGATTGTAGCTATGATATGAAAAAGCAGGAAGCAGTGTATACCGCTTTCCATACCCGGGACAGTTGTCCCGGGTACTCTTTTGTTTTATAACATTTTTGAGATACAAACTGGAGGATGAGGGTAAGAAACTTGTGAAGGTGGGTAGATTTTTTGCAAGCAGCCATACCTGTTCTGTTTGTGGTTACAAAAATGCAAAAACGAAAAATCTTGCGTTAAGAG
>OFLZ01000445.1_pt1 | contig 33990 bp, 19 predicted proteins | sample 1541321 | NCBI WGS metagenome assembly OFLZ01 (sample SAMN04209223, study PRJEB22552) | human gut metagenome | biome: gut; material: feces | host: Homo sapiens | place: USA: Oklahoma | reverse complement strand
TGATAATCTGCCATAATGTCCTCCTGTGGCGGAATGGGTACTTTTGCCCCTATTATACAGCACAGCCCCGGCCCGTGCAACCCGTGAGGAAAAATTCCCATATTCCGGGGGCCTGCCCTTGCGTTTTCTGTTATAAATATGATATACTAAAGTGAATCAAGTATGATAGGGAGGCTTTCACGATGCCATTTACTCCGAAACTGACTTATAAAGGCAAGCCCCTCGTCCGCAAGGACAATGAGCTGTATTACGGCTGCATGACCGACCCGTATGTGCTTTATCTGCAGATCCAGTCCACCAAGACCGTGGGCGGTGTGGATGTGGCAGACAAGGTCCATCTGCAGCTACTCTCTACCGATGAGTCCAAGCCCCGTGAGGCCCGCGTGGCACGTCAGACCACCAAGAACGGCCTGTACAATGCACTGGACATCGGCAGCATCTGGCTGCAGAAGGCAAACGAGAACGGCTGAACCCAAACGCGAACCGCAAGCTGCTGAAAGGGACTGCTCCTGCATGGAGCGGCCCCTTTTTTGCTGTGCAAATATTTTGCGTTATGCGGAACTTTGTGGTATACTTATCCTGATATTTTATGCACAAAAGGCAGGAATGAAATTATGCTGCATGATCCGGAACTGCATTATCTGGATAACGCCGCCACCACCATCGTTGCTCCTGAGGTGGCAGACGTGATAGACAAAGCCATGCGGGAGCACTGGGCCAACCCCTCCAGTCTCTATGCCCCCGGCGCACGGAGCGAAGAGGCCCTGAACGCCGCCCGTGCCGCCGTGGCCCGCACCCTGGGCTGCAAGTCGAAGGAGCTGTACTTTACCTCCTGCGGCAGCGAGGGCAATAATCTGGCCCTGCTGGGCGCGGCCCAGACCCGCACCTTCGGCAAGGGCATCGTGGTGTCGGGTTTCGAACACCCCAGCGTCCAGCGCCCGCTGGAACGTCTGGCCGCGCAGGGCTATAACGTCACTGTCGTGAAGCCTCAGGCCGACGGCACACTGGACATCAACAAGATGCTGGATGCCGTGGACAAGAATACCATCCTCGTGGCCTGCATGATGGTCAACAACGAGATAGGCACCCGCAACGACGTGGAGCGTCTGGCTGCCGAGGTCAAGCGCCGCAACAGCCGCACCATCGTCCATGTGGACGCTGTGCAGGCGTGGATGCGCGTCCCCATCAAGCTGGACAACATCGACACGATGGCGGTCAGCGGCCACAAGATCCACGCACCCAAGGGCGTCGGTGCGCTCTATCTGAGCGACCGGCTGGTGCAGGCGTTCCAGCCGCCCTATCTGGGCGGTGAGCAGGAGCGCGGCCTCCGCCCCGGCACCGAAAACCTGCCCTATGCGCTGGGCCTTGCCGCCGCGGCCACCCGCCTGGCCGGCAGCATCAAGAGCCGCGACAAAGCCGTGCGAGCCCTCAACGACCGCCTCCGCGCGGGGCTTTCTGTGTTCCCGGAGGTGGAGATCAACAGCCCGGCGGGCGCTGTGCCTGAGGTGCTGAATTTCAGCGAGAACTGCATCAAGAGCGAGACGATGCTGGCCTGGCTGTCCGAGAAGCAGATCTACGTCTCGTCGGCCAGTGCCTGCGGCAGGGGACAGCCCAGCCACACGCTGGCGGCTATGGGCCGCGACCCGCTGGCCATCGACACGGCCATCCGGGTGTCTTTCTGTGCCGACAACACCCCGGAGGATGTGGATGCCTTCCTCGAGCGCTTTGAGGATGGCATGAAGCACTTGCAGAGAATCAAAAAGTAAAAAGCAGCAGCTGCCCGGGCCGGTGGGAGGGGAGTTTCTCCGAGGACCGTCCGCTGGGGTGGGACCCTGTTGCCGAAGGCAATAGGGCGGGCGATGGAATGGCCCGACTCGTGTCCGAGGAGAAAGCTACCGGAGCACCGGCTGATGAACAACACAATATTAGGAGAAGCTATTATGCGCGAAGTCATTATGGGCTATCAGGGCGAAATGTCCCTGAAGGGCCTCAACCGCAACCAGTTTGAATCGACGATGATGAAGATCCTGCGCTACCGTCTCAAGACGGTGGGCAAGTTCCGCGTCTACTGCACCCAGTCCACCTTCTACATGGAGCCGGAAGAGGAAGACATTGATATGGACCTCGCCTTTGAGCGGGTGAGCAAGGTGTTCGGCCTCGCGGCCCTCAGCCGTGCTGTGGTCTGTGAGAAGGATTTCGACACCATCTGCCAGACCGCCGAGGATTATCTGGGCGACAGCCTCCACGGCATCAAGACCTTCAAGGTCGAGGCCCGCCGTTCCGATAAGACCTTCCCCATGACCAGTCCCGAGCTGATGCGGGAGCTGGGTGCCTATCTGCTGGGCAGGCACAACTACCTGCGGGTGGACGTCAAGAACCCTCAGTTCAAGGTCATCGTGGAGATCCGCGATTACGGTGCGTATATCCATGGCCCGAAAATACAGGGCGAGGGTGGCCTGCCGGTGGGCACCTCCGGCCGCGCCCTCAATATGCTGTCCGGCGGCATCGACAGCCCTGTGGCGGCATACCGGATGGCAAAGCGCGGCCTCGGCCTCGACCACATCCATTTTGCGTCCCCTCCGTATACTTCTGAACGCGCAAAACTGAAAGTTAAGGCTCTGGCCCAGCTCATCACCCCCTATACCGGCAGCACCAACCTCTTTGTGGTGCCGTATACCAAGCCTCAGGAGTATATCCGCGATAACGCGCCCGATGTTCTCTTCACCGTCCTCATGCGCCGCAGCATGATGCGCATTGCCAACATCATCGCCAGGAAGCAGGGTTGTGAAGCCCTCGTCACCGGCGAGAGCCTGGCACAGGTGGCCAGCCAGACCGTCAAGGCTCTGCAGTGTACCGACGCCGCCCAGGACCTGCCCATCCTCCGCCCCCTCATCGGCATGGACAAGACCGAGATCGTCGAGACGGCCCGCCACATCAACACCTTCGAGACGAGCATCCTGCCCTATGAGGACTGCTGCACCATCTTCACCCCGCCGCACCCGAAGATCCGCCCCGAACTGAGCGAGATCCTCGAAGCCGAGGCCGGGATGCCCGGTCTGGCAGAGCTGGAAGCCGAGGCCGCAGAGGCCACCGAGCGCATCCGCCTGCGTATCACCGACGACGTGGAATTCGAGGGCTGAGCCATGACAGCAGAGATCATCAGTGTGGGTACCGAGCTCCTTCTCGGCAACATCCTCAACACCAACGCCCAGTACCTCAGCCGGGAGCTGGCTGATCTGGGCATCACGGTCCAGCGGGAGAGCACCATCGGCGACAACCATGGCCGTCTGGCCGATTTCGTCAACGAGGCCAGGAGCCGCTGCGACTTGCTGGTCTTTACCGGCGGTCTCGGCCCCACGGCGGACGACCTGACCAAGGAGACCGTCGCCGCCTGCTTCGGGGATGAGCTGGCCTTCGATGAGGCCGAGTGGGATAAGATCACCAGCTACTTTGCCCGCACCGGCCGCGAGACCACTCCCAACAACCGCAAACAGGCGATGGTCCCCACCAAGGGCCATAAAATCATCAACAACCACGGCACAGCCCCCGGCGCGTGGTTCGAGCAGGACGGCCGCTGCGCCGTCCTCATGCCCGGTGTCCCCCACGAGATGAAGGCCATGTGGACGGAGAGCGTCCGCCCTCTGCTGATGGAGCGCCAGAACTGCACCCTCCACTCCGTCACCCTCCGTGTGCTGGGCGGCGAGAGCGATATTGAGTATAAGGTGCGCGACCTGCTGGAAAACCCGAACCCCACCGCCGCCATCTACTGCAAGACCGGCGAGTGCGAGATCCGCATTACCGCCCGCGCCCGCTCCGACGAGGACGGCGAAAAAATGTGCCGCGCGTATGCCAAAAAGTTCTATGATATGCTGGGCGATGCGGTGTATGATGAGAATGTGGCCGGTCTGGAAGAGACGGTGGTCCATACCCTGCAGGAAAAGGGGCTGACCATCGCCACCGCCGAGAGCTGCACCGGCGGCCTCATTGCACAGCGTCTGACCTCCGTGTCCGGCTCCAGCGAGGTGTTCGGCTATGGCTTTGTCACCTACTGGGAGCAGGCCAAGGCAAAGCTCGTGGGCGTGGACCCGGCGGTCATCGAAAAGTACAACGTCGTGTCCGCCCCCGTGGCGGCACAGATGGCTCTGGGCGCGGCAAAGGCTTCGGGCGCTGACATCGCTGTGAGCGTTACCGGTTTGGCCGGCCCCACCGGCGGCGACGAGGTGCGCCCTGTGGGCACCGTTTATCTGGGCGCTGCCCGGGATGGCGTGGCCTGCGTCAAGAAGCTTTTCGTCTCCCGGCCTGACCGTGCGCTGGTGCGCGCCCGGGCCGCACAAGCTGCGCTGGAACTGGCGCTGCGTCTGGCACAGGGCAAAGTCCCTGCCGGGACGCAGGCCCTCACCGCTGCCCAGCAGTCGGACGACGAAGCGCTGGCCGCACTGGATGAGGCGTTCGTCCGGTAAAAATCAAAAATGAGGGGTTGATGGGATTTGGCAGAGGAGACCCGCTGTGTGCTGCGCCTGTACGGTGCGCCGCAGGGGCGGCTGGCAGCCGCTGTGGCGCTGTTTGCGCCCCAATGGAGGGCTGAGGCCCAGTGGAAGAGCCGGGGCGCAGAGACGCTGCTGGCTGTCCATGCGGACACGCCCACGGGACTGAAAAAGGCGGCTCAGAGCCTCCGCAGCAGCTTTGGCGCGGACGTATATGGTGCAGGCGATACCAGTCTGGCCGCTGCCGCCGTGCAGGCGCTGGAAGCCCATGATCGTCTGCTGGCCTGCGGTGATGCCGCCGCCGGTGCGCTGCTGGAATCCCGGCTCGAGAAAGTCCCCGGTGCCGAGAAGGTCTACGACTTCGGCGCCATGAGCTATGCCGACGCCAAGGTCGGCCCCCAAATCGAAAAGCGCGCCCGGGCCAAGCTCGGCGGGGAAGGGGACAACCCCGACCCTGTCCGTCTGGCCCTTTCCCGAGCGCAGGCGGCCCGCCGCATCGTGGGAACAGAGCTGGCCGTGGCCTGTGCCGAGCGGGAAAGCGACCATGTGCTGGTGCTCTGCACCAAAAAAGGCTGCTGGCTCCGCACCGTCCCCGCCACTGATAACCCTGGACTCTGGCTGCTGGATATGGTGCGCCGCGCCGCTGCCGGTCTGCCGCAGGCCGAGGGGACAGGCTTCCTTCCCGCCGGACAGACCAAGCAGAGTGATCCTTCGGGCCGTTCGCAGAGCAAGGACTCCACCCCAAAGAAGAAGCATCCTCTCCGCGTTCTGCTGGCGGTGCTGGTGATCCTGGCGCTGGCGGCGTTCGGTGTGGCGTGGTATCTCACGGACGGCGATCTCGCCGCCCTGCCCCAGCGCCTGAAGACCCTGCATCTGCCCGAGTGGGTCACCCTCTGGCAGGCCCATGAGCCGAAGCCCGGTGCAAGACTGATATAAAACACAAAGGGGCCGCTTCCCGGCAGAAATACGGGAAGCGGCCTCTTTTTATACAGCACAAAACCCCGCCGCAATGGGATGTTTCCCAATGCGGCGGGGCATTTGTGTTAAAATACAGTCAAGTGACAGTGCTTAGAGCTGGCTCTGATATTCCTTGCGGTAGCCTTCCAGCTCCTTCTGGTTGCCATAGACGAAGTGGCCGTTGGCGATCTCCTCCCACACCGGCTTGTCCACGCTGTAGTCGTGGCAGCTGGGATCGTAGACCAGGAGCTTCTTGCTCTTTTCCAGGCCCGGGTCGGGGATGGGAACAGCACTCAGCAGGGCTTTGGTGTAGGGATGCAGGGGGTGGAGGAACAGCTCTTCAGCCTCTGCAAGCTCCACGATGCGGCCCTTGCTGATGACGGCGATGCGGTCCGAGATGAACCGGACGACCGACAGGTCGTGGGCGATGAACAGGTAGGTCAGACCGCGGGACTTCTTCATGCTGTTCAGCAGGTTCAGCACCTGCGCACGGATGGAGACGTCCAGTGCGGAGATGGGCTCATCGGCCACGATGAACTCCGGCTCCATGACCAGCGCACGGGCGATGCCGATACGCTGACGCTGGCCGCCCGAGAACTCGTGGGGGAAGCGGGAGGCGAACTCCGGCAGCAGGCCGACCTCGTGCAGAGCGTTCATGACCTTTTCGTGCAAGTCATTCTGGTCCTTGTACAGGTGGTGGTTCAACAGACCCTCAGCCACGATGTACTCGACCTTGGCGCGCTCGTTCAGGGAGGCCATGGGGTCCTGGAAGATCATCTGCACCTTGCGGATGACCTCACGATCCAGCTCCTTGGAGATCTTGCCGTTGATCTTCTGGCCCTTGAAGAAGATGTCGCCGCCCGAGGTCGGGTTGATGCGGCAGATGGCACGGCCAATGGTGGTCTTGCCGGAGCCGGACTCGCCGACCAGCGAGAAGGTCTCGCCCTTGTAGATGTCAAAATTGACGTGGTCCACGGCCACGAACTTCTTTTTGCCGGAGCCAAAGGTGATCTGAAGGTCTTTCAGCTCAATCAGCTTTTCACGCTCAGCCATTTAAGTTGGAACCTCCCATCTTTCCCATTTTCTCACGCAGGTTCTGGATGGAGTGCGGGCGTTCCATCTTGGGAGCCCGGGGGTCCAGATACCAGGTCTTTGCCGCGTGGGTCTCGGACACCTGGAAGAACGGAGGTTCTGCCACGAAGTCGATGGCCAGCGCGTGCTTGTTGCGGGGTGCAAATGCATCGCCCTTGATCTCATTGAACAGGTTCGGCGGCGTACCGTCGATGGTGGGCAGGGCCTCACCCTTGGTACCCAGCTGAGGCAGAGCCTGCAGCAGAGCCCAGGTGTAGGGGTGCCATGCGTCGTAGAAGATCTCTTCGACGGTGCCGTACTCGACGATCTGGCCGGCGTACATGACGGCCACGCGGTCTGCCACGTTTGCCACAACGCCCAGGTCATGGGTGATGTAGATAACGGACATGCCCAGCTCCTTCTGTAGGTCACGGATGAGCTGCAGGATCTGTGCCTGAATGGTCACGTCCAGAGCGGTGGTGGGCTCGTCGCAGATGAGGATCTGCGGACGGCAGGCGGCAGCGATGGCGATGACGACACGCTGACGCATACCGCCGGAGAACTCGTGCGGATACTGCTCGTAGCGGCGCTCCGGGTCGGGGATGCCGACCTTGGCCAGCATCTCGATGGCGGCCTTCTTGGCCTCCGCGCCCTTCAGGCCCTGATGGTGCTCGATGCTCTCCTGGATCTGCTTGCCGATTTTCTTCAGCGGGTTCAGGCTGGTCATCGGGTCCTGCATGACCATGGCGATCTTCTTGCCGCGCACGCCCAGCCAGTCCTTCTCGGTGAACTTGGTCATGTCGCGGCCTTCGTACATGATGGAGCCGCCGGTGATCTTACCGTTGACATCCAGCATACCCACGAAGGTCTTGGTGAATACGGACTTGCCCGAGCCGGACTCGCCCACGATGGCCAGCGTCTCGCCGTCATAAAGGTCCAGCGAGCACTTGCGGATCGCGTTCAGCTTCTTGCCGCGCAGGCTAAAGGTGATCTCCACGTCTTTGGCAGAGATGATCGGTTGTCTATCCATTTTTGTGATTTTCTCTCCCATCTGTTAAACGTGGTTGCGCGGGTCAGCAGCATCCGAGAAAGCGTTGCCCATGATATAGAAGGAAATGGAGATGATGGACACGATGGATGCGGGGAAGACCAGCAGGTAAGGATAATCGAGGAAGAAGCCGCGCACCTTGCTCAGGATGAGGCCCAGAGACGGAGTCTCGATGCCCAGACCGATGCCCAGATAGGACAGGGTGGACTCGAGGTTGATGGTGGCGGGGATGCTCAGCGCCATGCGCAGGATGATGACGGAGACCAGATAGGGCAGGATGTTCTTGGTCAGAACGCGCCACAGCGGGGTGCCAAGGCAGCGGGACGCGAGGTTGTACTCGCGGTCACGGAACATGAACACCATGTTGCGGACGCGGCGGGCCATGACCAGCCAGCCGATGGCGATCATCGAGACGGCCATGATGGTGAAGCTCTGGCCGACGACCAGTGCGATCAGGGTCATGTAGATGATGTAAGGCACATTGTCGATGAGGTTGTACAGCTCGGTGAAGAAGCGGTCCAGCTTACGGACATAGCCCCAGATCAGGCCGATGATGACGCCGAGGATGCTTTCGCCCACGGCAACGATGAGGGCCAGACGGATGGACACCTGAGTGGCGTACCACACCTGACACCAGTAGTCGCGGCCAAGGTTGTCGGTGCCGAACCAGTATTCGCTGTTGGGCTTCCGGAAGGCCAGAGAGGAATCCGTCACCAGCGTCTGATAATCGTACTTGCCGATGGCCAGTGCGATGAAGGAGAAGATGACGAGGAACAGGAACAGGATCAGGCAGACGACAGCAGCCTTGTGCTTGAGGAAGTTCTGGACGACAGAACCCCAGTAGCTGTAGTTGGAGTAGCCGACACGCTCGGCTTCTTCCGGAGAGTAATCGACGAAGTAGAACAGTTCGTCCTGCTTCTTGCCCTCAAAATCAGATGCTTTAGCCATCAGCGTGCGGCCTCCTTTCCGGTCAGAGTAATACGCGGGTCAACCAGCATCATCAGCACGTCGCCCAGGAAAACACCCACGATGCCCAGTGCAGCGTAGAGGATGACCAGAGTCTGGACGACGTTCAGGTCATAGCGCTGGATGGCGTCGGTCAGCAGGGGGCCCATGCCGGGAACGGAGAAGAACCGCTCCATCAGCAGAGAGCCGCCGACCGTCAGCAGGATGGACTGGGGGATATACTGCACCATGGGGACCATGGCGTTGCGCAGCACGTGCTTGAACATGATCTCGCTGGAGCTCAGGCCCTTGACGCGGGCCAGCTTGATATAATCGCGGGTCAGCTCGTCCACCATGTAGCGGCGGGTCCACAGAGCGTAGCCTGCGATAGACGCCAGCGACAGGCAGACGATGGGCAGCACGCTGGACGGGCCGACATTACGGGTGGAGTACAGCGTGGGGAAACCCAGGTATTTGGAGCCGAAGACCAGCACCAGCGAATAGGAGACCAGAGAAGGCACAGCGTTGACGAAAACGGTGTAGGCAGTGCCGATCCAGTCAAAGACCTTGTCCTTGAAGGCGGTCTGCAGGATGCCCAGCATGATGCCCACCAGCAGAGAGATGCCGGCGGAGATCAGGCCGAGGCGCATGGAGACGCCGAACTTTTTGCCGATGACCTTCACGACGGAGGCACCGTTCTGGATGCGGCGGGAAGTGCCGAAGTCCAGATGGAGCAGGTCGTTGTAGAAGTGCAGCAGCTGGGTGCCGATGGGGTCGGTCAGACCGGCGGCTTCCAGCGCGGCGTATTTCTGCTCTTCGGTAAACTTCATGAGCTGTTCTTCCGTGAAGTAGTAGTCCGTAGGCAGGCAGCGCATCAGCAGAAAGACGATGGTTGCGATCAATAAGATCGTGACGAGCGACTGAGCCAGCCGCTTGACGGTGTATTTTAACATGATAACCAAACCTTTATAAAATAATCATCAGGCTTTGGTTGCTGCATTGAAAGCAGCGGAGAAAGCCTCGTACTCCTCGGTGGTGTAGCCGTCGCCCTGACGGGTCTCCCAGTTGACGGCCTTGTAGTTGCAGGGACCGTACATGGCGTTGATCTTGGTGTACTCGTTGACGTGGGTCAGGCACCAGAGCACCTCGTACAGGCAGGGGATGCACAGTGCGTTGTTCAGCATGGAAGCCTCAGCCTTTGCGAATGCGGCATAGCGTGCATCGGTATCGGTAACGATGGCCTTTGCCTCAGTGACCAGATCGGTGAACTCCTGATAATCAGCCAGCAGCTCCTTCTGGTAGTCCTTCGGGTCCTTCTCAACGGCTGCGATCCAGGAGGTGGTCTGAGCGTAGTAAGCGTTGTCGTCGCTCAGGACTTCCTGACCCAGGAAGTTGACGGGGTCACCGAAGTCAGCGCCCCAGCCGTTCTGCAGGATGGAGTGCAGCTGGACGTTACGGACTTCCTTATAAAGAGAAGAGACGTAGGTGCCGATGTCCAGCACGACGAAGTCATCGCCCAGGCTCTCGGAGAAGCACTGCTTCAGAACGGTGGCGGTATCCAGAGCAGTGGTGTCGCCGCTCTTGATGTAGTGGTAGCAGTGGACGGGGAAGGTGACGCCGATAGCGCTCAGCTCTTCCATGGCCTGCTTCTTCAGGTCAGCGATGTCGCCGCCGTTGTCGCGGAGGCGGATCATGGTCTTGCCGTCGTAAGACTGACTGTCGAAGCCCATCTCCTTGGCGACCAGAGTGGTGTACTCCTCACCCTTGGTGTTGTAGCAGACACCGGGCATGGTGTAGTAGTCGTTCTCGCACTTCAGGGGGTTGATCTTGTTGGTGCGGGCGTAGTAGTTGGTGAAGTTGATGCCCTTGTAGAAGCACTGACGGAACGCGCGGTTTGCAACAGCCTTGTTCCAGTTCTCGTCCAGATTGCCGTTCTCATCCTTGCGCTGGAAGTTCAGGTGCATCTGGAAGCTGAACTTGGTGGGGCGCTTCTCGCACAGGAACTTGTTGTGCTTGTTGTTGGGGTCGGAGGTGATGGTGGTCAGGTTGGACTCGGTCAGGTCGATGTTATCGACCTCGCCGTTCTCGTACAGCTGCAGGCCCATGGACAGGTCGGGGATCATGGTGATGGTGTGATGCTCGAAACGGGTGCAGTCGTTTGCAGCGTAGTAGTTGGGGTTGGGGATGAAGCTCTTGGTGTTCTGCTGGATGTACTCCTCGATGAGGTACGGACCATTGTACCACATGGTGGAGTAATCGCAGGCACGGAAGCCATCGATGCCCAGCTCCTTGATGAGGTCCTCAGAGGCGGGGTAGAAGCTGTTGTAGGCAGCGACGGTGTCGAAGTAGGGGCAGGGGTTCTTGCAGGTAAAGACCAGAGTGTAGTCGTCCGGTGCCTCGACGCCGACACCGGCAGCCAGCATATCCTCGTAGGTCATGTCGGCGGCAGCGTCGCCCTTGTCCTTGGTCAGGTCGTAGTACTCAGCAGCGCCCACGACGGTCTCAGAGGGCATGGAGGTGTTGAAGGCCTCGTTCTTGAGCGCGTTCAGGACCCACTCAAGACCCACGAGGAAGTCCTTGGAGGTCAGGTGAGACTTGACCTCGCCGTTGACGTCGCACCAATCGACATCGTCGCGCAGGTGGAAGGTCCAGACGGTGGAGTCGTCGTTGTGCTCCCAGCTGGATGCGATGGCGGGGGCTGCCTTGCCGTAGCAGTCGAAGCTCAGCAGGCCGTCCCAGCAGTTGGTGATGACGTTCAGGTCGGAAGCGGACTGGCTGTACAGGAAGTTCCAGGTCTCCAGCTCACGTTTAGAGGTCTCGAAGGAGACGTAATCGGTGATGGCGTCGGCTGCGGGTGCAGCTGCGCCGGAGGCAGCACCGGAGGTGCTGGCAGCAGTGCTGCTGGAAGAACCACCGCAAGCGGCCAGGATGCTTGCAGCGCCCACGACGCCGGAAGCCTTGAGGAAGCTGCGGCGGCTGATGGAATGAGACTCAAAATTTGCGTTCATTGTGTTTTCCTCCCAATTATTCTTTCGTGTCTCGGCTCTATGGCGCAGGGTACCTTGCCCTGCCGATTTCCCACTCTTTTACGAGATTATCTGCCCTCCCTGTATTGCCAGAGAATACAAAAGAGCGCAGAAACAGACCCCTCTGTCTGCGCCTGTGCTCCTCCCGTAAAATCCTTAACACGACATATATTGTACCATCGAAATAAATAGTTGTCAATGGAATGGAAATCGCTTTTTCTTCTAAAAGAAAGTCGCACTCTGCATGGAGATGAAATAAATTTACTTTACTGTGATGAAGGGTGACGAAAATAAGATAAACAGGCCCAAAAACAAAAGAACGGGAGCTGTTCTTAATCCAAGAACAGCTCCCGTGTGTGGGATACGGGCCGGAAGCAGGAACTCCCGGCGGAAAAGTTAAGAAAAAGTTAAGATTTTGCGGCGTCGAAAGCCTTGGCAAATTCCTCGTATTGAGCGGTGGTGTAGGCGTCCTCGCTGGTCTCCCAGTTGACGTACTTCAAGTTGCAGGGGCCGAACATGGCGTTGATCTTGGTGTACTCGTTGACGTGGGTCAGGCACCAGCGGACATCGTAGTAGCAGGGGACGGCCAGCGAGTTGTTGATCATGTAGGCCTCGGCCTTTGCGAAAGCCTCATAGCGGGCGTCGGTGTCGTCCACGATGGCGTTGGCTGCGTTGACAAGGTCGGTGAACTGTTCGAACTCGTCTACCAGCTCCTTCTGGTAATCGGCGGGATCCTCCGCCACCAGCTGGATGTTGGAGTAGTTGACGGCGTAGTAAGCGTTGGAGTCGTGCAGGATCTCCTGCCCCACAAAGTTGACGGGGTCGCCGAAGTCTGCGCCCCAGCCGTTGATGACGAAGCCGTGGAGCTTGGGGATGCGGACTTCCTTTGCAAGGCTGGAAACATAGGTGCCGAGGTCCAGCTGGATGAAGTCGTCGCCGAAGCTGTCGATGAAGCACTGCTTCAGAACGGTGGCGTTGTCCTGAGCCACGGTGTTGCCGGCCACGAAGAAGAAGGGCGCCTTGACCGGGAAGGTGACGCCGATGGCGGTCAGCTCATCCATGGCCTGCTTCTTGAGGGCGGCGATGGAGTCGGCGGTGGACTTGCGCAGATGGACCATGGTCTTGCCGTCATACTTCTCGCCGTCGATGCCCAGCTCCTTGGCCACAAGGTCAACATAATCGGTGCCTTTGGAGTTGTAGCAGACGCCCTTCATGGTGTAGTAGTTGTTCTCACACTTGAGGGGGTTGATCTTGTTGAAGCGTGCGTAGTAGGGAATGAGGTTCAGGCCCTCCTGGAAGCAGCGGCGGAATGCCCGGTTGGCCACGGCCTTGTTCCAGTTCTCGTTCGGGGTGCCGTCGGTGTTGAGGCAGTGGAAGTTGAAATGGAAGTCGTAGGCGTACTTGGTGGGGCGCTTCTCACAGAGCTGGTCGTTGTAGGCGTTGGAAGTGTCGGAGGTGATGGTGGTCAGGGTGCTCTCGCTCAGCTCCAGTTCGTCCAGCTCACGGTTCTGATACAGCTGGTAGCCGACGGTCAGGTCGGTGATCATGCTCAGGGACACGCGCTCGAAGCGGCTGCACTCGTCTGCTGCATAATAATGAGGGTTCGGGATGAACCGCTTGGAGTTGTCGGAGACGAATTCCTCGATGAGGTAGGGGCCGCAGCACCACTGCTGGGTGTAGTCCACGCCGCGGAAGCCCTCGACGCCCAGCTTTTCCACCAGAGCCGGGGGTGCCGGATAGCAGCAGACGTAGGAAGCCACGGTGTCGAAGTAGGGGCAGGGGTTCAGGCAGGTAAAGACGACGGTGTAGTCGTCCGGCGCATTGATGCCGACGCCTGCGGCCAGCATATCGTCGCAGGTCAGGGCCGCGGCGGCTGCGTCGTCCATCGCATAGGTCTTGTCGTAATAGTCGGCTGCACCCACGACGGTGGTGGAGGGCATGGAGGTGTTGGAGGCCTGATTCTTCTTTGCGTTCAGCACCCACTCGAAGCCTACGAGGAAGTCTTTGCTGGTCAGGTGGTCCTGCACCTCGCCGTTCATGTCCACCCAGTCCACATCGTCACGGAGGTGGAAGGTCCAGACAGTGGAGTCCTCGTTGTGCTCCCAGCTCTTAGCCAGAGCCGGCACCGGCTTGCCGTAGTTGTCGAAGCTGATAAGACCGTCGATGATGTTGGTCGTCACGTTGAAGTCGATGGCCTGCTGGCTGTAGAGGATATTCCAGCTCTCGATCTCACGGCCGGAAGTCTCGTAAGTAAACAGCTCGCTCAGGCCCTTGCCGGAAGCAGCTGCACCGGAAGAAGCCGACGAAGCACTGGCTGCGGTGCCGGAAGAAGAGCCGCCGCAGGCAGCCAGCAGACCGGCTGCGCCAACAGCGCCGGCACCCTTGAGGAAGCTGCGGCGGGTGATGGTGTAAGACTCAAAATCGTGGTACATATTCTTTCCCTCCTGTAATGACTGGTACGGCTCTGCGTTCCCCAAATCCCCTATCCTGTCCATACTACCTTACCTTCCCACAAGGTCTGGGAGCCGTCTTCATAACCATTGTATACCGTCTGAACGGTCTTTTTGCTCACATACTGCGTTGCTCTCCCTTGCAATCCGTCAGGAACGCTGCGGAAAATCGCCTTGTCTGTGGGCAAAAATCCTCGCCTGTCCGGCGCACTCTGGCCATGAACCCGGCTTCAAAAGGGTACAAAAAGGGCGCAGAGACAGATTTTATGGATCTGTTTCTGCGCCCTTGCAGAACCCGTATCGATTGCAAATATTCTATCATCCCACAGGCGGGAAGTCAAGAAAAACAACTCGGACACGGATTGAATCTTATTGATTCAGCAAACACATAAAAATGAAAAAATTTCATGTGCTGGCTGAAATGGAATGACTTTTGTGTCTGTTTAGCCCTGAATCGCAGCGTTGAAAGCCTTGGCAAACTGCTCGTACTGGACGGTGGTGTAGGCTTCCTCGGAAGTCTCCCAGTTGACAGCCTTGTAGTTGCAGCCGCCGTACATGGCGTTGATCTTGCTGTACTCGTTGGCGTGGGTCAGAGACCATGCGATGTCGTAGTAGGCGGGGCTGACCAGCACGTTCTCCAGCAGATAGGCCTCAGCCTTGGCGAAGGCCTCGTAGCGGGCGTCGGTGTCGTTGACGATGGCGTTGGCGGCATTGACCAGATCGGTGTACTGCTCGAAAGCATCCATCAGGTCCTTCTGGTAGTCGGCAGGAGCCTCAGCCACCCGGGCGATGTTGGAGCAGTAGTGTGCGTAGTAGGCATTGTCGTCGTGGAGGGTCTCCTGACCGAGGAAGTTGACAGGGTCGCCGAAGTCGGCGCTCCAGCCGTTGATGACAAAGCTCTGGAGCTGGGGAGTGCGGACCTCCTGAGTCAGGCTGGAAACGTAGGTCTGGATGTCCAGCACGATAAAGTCATCGCCGAAGCTGTCGGAGAAGCACTGCTTCAGGATGGTGGCGTTGTCCAGTGCAGAGGTGCTGCTGGCGATGATGAAGTAGGTGGCCTTGACGGGGAAGGTGACGCCGATGGCGCTCAGCTCCTCCATGGCCTGCTTCTTCAGGGCAGAGATGTCGCCGCCGTTGGCACGCAGGCGAATCATGGTCTCGCCGTCGTACTTCTCAGCGTCGAAGCCCATCTCCTTGGCCACCAGAGTGGTGTACTCAGCGCCCTGCGTGTTGTAGCACAGGCCCTTCATGGTGTAGTAGTCGTTCTCGCACTTCAGGGGGTTGATCTTGTTGTAGCGGGAGAACCATGCCTTCAGGTTCAGGCCGCGGTAGAAGCACTGACGGAAAGCGGTGTTGGCGATGGCCTTGTTCCAGTTCACATCGGGGGTGCCGTCGGCGTTGTTCTTCTGGTAGTTGAAGTGCATGGCGTAGGCAGAGGGGCGGGCGCGCTTCTCACAGAGCTGGCTGTTGTACTCGTTGTTGGGGTCGGAAGTGATGGTGGTGATGGTGCTCTCGTTCAGGTCCATCTCGTCCAGCTCGCGGTTCTGGTAGAGCTGGAATGCGATGGCCTGATCGGAAATCATGGTCACGGTCATACGCTCGAAGCGGCTGACGTTGGCAGCGTCGTAGTAGTGGGGGTTGGGGATATAGCTCTTGGTGTTGCCCTGGATATACTCCTCGACGAGGTAGGGGCCGCAGTACCACATGTTGGTGTTGTCGCAGCCGCGGAAGGTCTCGATGCCCAGCTCGTCGATCAGCGCCTGAGAGGCGGGGTAGAAGCTGGTGTAGGAGGCCACGGTATCAAAGTAGGGGCAGGAGTTCTTGCAGGTGAACACCAGAGTGTAGTCGTCGGGAGCCTCGATGCCCACGCCTGCGTCCAGCATATCCTGATAGTGCAGGTCGGCGGCGGCAGCACCCATATCCTTGGTCTTCTCGTAGTACTCCTCAGCGCCCACGATGTACAGGGTGGGCATGGAGGTGTTGTTGGCCTCGTTCTTGGAGGCGTTCAGCACCCACTCCAGACCGACCAGAAAATCGGTGGCGGTGATGTGCTCCTTCACCTCGCCGTTGCAGTCCACCCAGTCCACATCGTCGCGCAGGTGGAAGGTCCAGACGGTGGAGTCCTCGTTGGCCTCCCAGCTGGTGGCGATGGCGGGCACCAGCTTGCCGTAGCAGTCGAAGCTCATCAGGCCGTCCCACAGGTTGGTGACGACGTTGGCGTCGCTGAGGGTCTGGCTGTACAGCAGGTTCCAGCTCTCGATCTCACGGTTGGCAGACTCCCAGGAGATATACTCCTTCAGGGGAGTGGCACCGGTAGAGTTGGGGGCCTGTGCGCCGGAAGCAGCCGTGCTGCCGGAGTTGTTGGACTTGCTGCCGCCGCAGGCGGACAGCAGGCCGGCGGCACCCACGACGCCTGCGCCCTTCAGGAAGCTGCGGCGGGTGATGTTGCGGGACTCAAAATCGATGTTCATTGAGATACGCTCCTCCGAGATATTGTTTTCCTTTTTTCCTATCCTAAATGCAAAAAACGGCGCGCTCCGGGTGCCAAAAACGCACAAAGCGCCCGGGACCGCACCTTTCGTATTCTAACATTCTGGGCAAAAGAAGTCAATGAAATACAGCGCTGAAATAGAAACAAAATGGTAACGGATGCTTTTTTCTGAAAAATGACGGCAAAAAAACGGTAAAGAATGGAAAGAAGTCATACCTTTACAAGAGGACGAATGGATACAACGAAAGTTGGAAAACGCAAAGCGGCTATCTTTTTTCATAAAATCATGCTACAATACTACTGAATGAACCCTATATTAAGGAGTACACGGATGAAAAAGCTGGTTTCGATGTATCAAAAATATATGTTCCGCCCCATTCTGTATAAATCTGTCACCCGGGTGTCGGTGGTGGCCGTGCTGATGCTGCTGTGGGACCGCTACGTCAGCGACGGCACGTTTACCATGTGGCAGGCCCCGGCCCTGCTGCTGGGCGTCGTGCTGCTGGCGTGGGCGTGGGTGAACTACCTGCGTCTGGACGGTGTGACCATCCATCATCTGGGCGAAGAGTTTAAGGATATGGGCAAAAAGAAGAAGTTCCACTCCACCAAGTCCATCGTGGACTTTGCCGATGAGCGCATCGTCTCCTTCGAGGAGCTGGAACCGGAAGAGCGCACCTATTGCAGTATGCTCTCGAATCTCATCCTGGGCGGGGCGCTGCTCATCATCGGCCTCATCGCAGGCGCAGTGTGAGGGCAGCGGACATGGCAGAAAAAAGCGAAAAACAGCTGGTGGTGGGCATCCTTGCCCATGTAGACTCCGGCAAGACCACCCTCTCCGAGGCAATGCTCTACCGCGCGGGCAGCATCCGCAAGCTGGGCCGGGTGGATAACAAAGATGCCTTCCTCGACACCGACAGGCTGGAAAAGGCGCGTGGGATCACCATCTTTTCCAAGCAGGCCCTGCTGAAAACGGGAAGTACGAATATCACCCTGCTGGACACCCCCGGCCATGTGGACTTTTCCACCGAGACGGAGCGCACTTTGCAGGTGCTCGACTACGCAGTGCTGGTCATCAGCGGCACCGACGGCGTCCAGAGCCATACCGAGACGCTCTGGCGTCTGCTGCGGCGGTATCATATCCCGGCCTTTGTGTTCATCAATAAAATGGACCTGCCCGGCCCGGGCAAAGAGGCGCTGCTGAGCCAGCTTTCCCACCGTCTGGGCGACGGATTCGTGGATTTCGGCGCAGAGCAGGCCGAACGGGACGAGGCACTGGCCCTCTGCGACGAGCGCCTGATGGAAAAGATGCTGGACGCGGGCAGCCTGACGGCGGAGGACATCATCCCGGCCATCGCCCGGCGGCACGTCTTTCCCTGCTGGTTTGGCGTGGCCCTGCAAAGAGAGAATGCCGGCGGACTGCAGGGTGTGGATGAGCTGCTGGCCGGCCTCGACGAATACACCCGCGCCGCCCCGGCGCTGGAAGCTTTCGGTGCGCGGGTGTTCAAAGTCTCGCAGGATGAGCGGGGCGAGCGGCTGACCTGGCTGCGCGTCACCGGCGGTGAGCTGAAAGTCAAAGCCCAGCTCACCGGCGAAGCGGACGGCGATCCCTGGGCCGAAAAGGCCAACCAGCTGCGGCTTTACTCCGGCGCAAAATATACGCTGGCAGAGGCCATCGGCCCGGGGCAGGTCTGCGCCGTCACCGGACTGAGCCGGGCGAAGCCCGGCACCGGCCTCGGGGCCGAGCGGGACAGTGACCTCCCGGTGCTGGAACCGGTGCTGAGTTACCGGGTGTGTCTGCCCGAGGGCGCGGATGTTCATGCCGCATTGGGCAAGCTCCACCGTCTGGAAGAGGAAGAACCTCAGCTCCATGTCGTCTGGAACGAGACGCTGGGCGAGATACACGTCCAGCTCATGGGCGAGATTCAGCTCGAGGTGCTCAAGAGCCTGCTGGCCGAGCGGTACGGGCTGGACGTGGAGTTCGACTCCGGCGGCATATTATATAAGGAAACCATCACCGAGGCCATCGAGGGCGTGGGCCATTATGAGCCTCTGCGCCACTATGCCGAGGTGCATCTGAAGCTCGAGCCGCTGCCCCGGGGCAGCGGGATGCAGTTTGCCGCCGACTGCCGGGAGGAAGAGCTGGACAAAAACTGGCAGCGCCTCGTGCTGACCCATCTGGAAGAAAAGCAGCACCTCGGCGTCCTCATCGGCGCGCCGCTGACGGATATGAAGATCACCCTCATCGCGGGCCGCGCCCATCTCAAGCACACCGAGGGCGGCGACTTCCGGCAGGCCACCTACCGCGCCGTGCGGCAGGGCCTTATGATGGCAAACCAAATCAAAAAGACCCAGCTCCTCGAGCCGTGGTATTCCTTCCGGCTGGAAGTGCCTGCGGAGAACATTGGCCGCGCCATGAGCGACGTCCAGCGGATGGAGGGCAGCTTTGACCCGCCCGAGACGGCACCGGACGGCCAGACCGCCGCCCTCACCGGTTTTGCACCGGTGGCCACCATGCGCAGCTACCCCATGGAGGTGGTCAGCTACACCCGGGGCAGGGGACACCTGAACCTGACGCTGGACGGCTACCGCCCCTGCCACAACGCGGCGGAGGTCATCGAGGCGGTGGGCTATGAGCCGGAACACGACCTGGACAACCCCGCCGACTCGGTGTTCTGCTCCCATGGCGCGGGCTTTGTGGTGCCGTGGGAGCAGGTGCGCAGCCATATGCATGTGGACAGCGGCTGGGGCCACACCGCCCCGACAGCAGAAGAAACAGCGGTCCGTCCCCGCCGGATGGCGGCTTACCGCGCTACGCTGGAAGAGGACGCCGAATTGCTGAAAATTTTTGAGCGCACCTACGGCCCCATCAAACGGGACCCGCTGGCGGCGTTCCGCCCGGTGCAGAAGCGGGAACGGCCCGATTTCGCCGCCGAGCAGTGGGAGATCGCCCCCGAATACCTTCTGGTGGATGGCTACAACATCATCTTTGCGTGGGACGAGCTGAACGCCCTCTCCAAGGAGAGCCTCGACGCCGCCCGCCACCGGCTGATGGACATTCTCTGCAACTATCAGGGCTTCAAGAAATGCGTCCTCATCCTCGTGTTCGATGCCTACCGTGTGCCGGGCAGTCCCGGCAGCATCGAGCAGTACCACAACATCCACGTCGTCTACACCAAAGAGGCCGAGACGGCGGATATGTTCATCGAGCGCGTCACCCACGAGATCGGCAAAAACCGCCGGGTCCGGGTGGCGACCTCCGACGGCATGGAGCAGGTCATCATTCTGGGCCACGGCGCTCTCCGCGTCTCGGCCCGGATGTTCCACGAAGAGGTGCAGGACGTGGAAAAAGAGATAAGGCGCTGCATTCAGGGGGAGGCGTGAGCATGGCACCCGAAATTACGGCTGAATTTGTCTGGTCGCATATTCCAAAACGCCCGAGAGAGAGCAACAAGGGCAGTTTCGGCGCGGTGCTGGCTGTGGCGGGAAGCGCCTGCTACCGCGGTGCGGCGTCGCTGACCGTCGAGGGCGCTCTGCGCACCGGCGCAGGCATCGTCACGCTGGCCAGTGTTGAACCGGTGCTGGCGGCGGTGTCGGCACGCCTGCCGGAATGCTGTCTCTGCCCCTGTGAGCCGGGGGCAGAAGGGGGCATCTCCCCCCAGAGCATCCCCCGCATCCTCCGGCAGAAGGCCACCGTCCTGCTCATCGGGCCGGGGCTGGGCTATCTTGCCCAGAGCACGGCCCGCGCCGCCGAGACGCGGGCGCTGGTGAAGAAGCTGCTCACCGGCTTTTCGGGCAGTGCGGTGCTGGACGCCGATGGCCTCAACGCTGCCGCCAGCCTCATGAACGCGGGTGAGGAACTGCCGCGCCCGGCCAAAGAGCTGATTTTGACGCCCCACCCGGGGGAGATGTCCCGGCTGACAGGGCTTTCGGTGGAGGCCGTTCAGGCCGACCGGGAGGGTGTTGCCCGGCGGTATGCCGCTCAGTGGAATGCGGTGGTGGTGCTGAAAGGGGCGCGGACCGTGGTCGCCGCCCCGGATGGCCGCGTCTGCGTCAACCCCACCGGCAATCCCGGTCTTGCCCGGGGCGGGAGCGGCGATGTGCTGGCCGGTATGATGTCGGCCCTGCTGGCCTGCGGTCTGTCCGCCTGCGAAGCCGCCGCCTGTGCGGTCTGGCTCCACGGTGCCGCTGCTGACCGTGCCGCCCGCCAAAAAGGCGAGTACGGGATGCTCCCGCAGGATATTTTCGCTCATCTGGGGCAGATGTTTGCGGAAAATGACCGTTGAAATGTGAAAAACAAAATGCAGAATCCATAAAATTTTGCGCTGATTTTCGTTGATAGATACAAAAGAGGTGTTGAATATGGTTGAAAAGTTGGAAAAAATCATTTCGCAGAGCCAGAACATCGTCTTTTTCGGTGGTGCGGGCGTGTCCACCGAGAGCGGCATCCCGGACTTCCGCAGTGTGGATGGCCTCTACCATCAGAAATACGATTACCCGCCCGAGACGATCTTGAGCCACACCTTCTGGGAAGAGCGCCCCGAGGAGTTCTACCGCTTCTACCGCGATAAGCTCATCGTCAAGGGAGCAAAGCCCAACGCGGCGCATCTGCGTCTGGCAAAGCTCGAGCGGGAGGGCAAGCTGAAAGCCGTCATCACCCAGAACATCGACGGCCTCCATCAGGCGGCAGGCTCCAAGACGGTGTACGAGCTCCACGGCAGCACCCTGCGCAACTACTGCGTCAAGTGCGGCGCGTTCTACGATGTGGACTTTATCGCCAACAGCACCGGTGTGCCGCGCTGCCCCAAATGCGGCGGTATCATCAAGCCGGACGTCGTCCTCTACGAAGAGGGGCTGGATGAGCAGGTATTGTCCGGCGCTGTCTCGGCCATCCGCCGCGCTGATACCCTCATCATCGGCGGTACCAGCCTTGTGGTCTACCCGGCGGCGGGACTCATCCGGTACTTCCGGGGCGACCACCTCGTGGTCATCAATATGCAGCCTACGAATGCGGACGCCGAAGCCGATCTGTGCATTGCAAAGCCCATCGGACAGGTGCTCAGCGAGGATGTTGTGGTAGAGGAGTGAAGTATGGGAGCCCCCGGCAGTGCCGGGGGCTCCCATTTTGTCTGCAAAAAGATCAGTCAATGGTCGTCTTCGTCCGTCCAACACCCAGCACGGCGGTGGAGATCTTTTTCCAGCTGTTGCAGCCGCAGACGCCGTCGACGCGCAGACTGGTGCGCCGCTGGTAGCCCTTGAGTGCTTCTTCCGTCCGGCTGCCGAAGATGCCATCGATGCGGTTCCCGGTCTGGTAGCCCAGCGTCGAGAGGGCGTCTTGGAGGATCATGACGTAGCAGCCCCGGCTGCCCCGGCGAAGGGTGGGGTAGCCTGCCGTGGTGCCTCTGCAGGCGGGTGTGCCGTAGCGCCGGTCGAAGTGGACCCATGTGGGGGTCTGGCTCAGCGGCTCGACATAGCCCCATGCTCCGGTGGAGCGGGCGGCGTTGTAGATGGCGGTGCGCTGGGTCTGGCTGAGACTCTGCCCCACATCGAAGGCCACGCCGGCATAGTGCTGGCTGCGGGTGCCGTGGCCTCCCTCCCAGATGCGGCGGAAGGCGTATCCCACCGGGATGCCCCTGCCGTATTTGCGGCGGGTGAGGTTCCACGCTTCCATTGCCGCGATGGTCGTCCAGAGCACCGGGCTGTTCGATTTGCCCCGGAACTCCCGCACGGTCAGAGTCCTGCCGGTGCTGTAGGGCATGGGGTCGTTCTCGCGCAGGCTCGAATAGGTGTAGACTTTGTTCTCGTAGGCGTCATAGACCAGTAAGCGTGCCATCTCTCATCCCTCCTCGGTGCAGCTGTCGCAGGCAGTATGGCTCTGGGCGCGGAGTGCGGCCCAGGTGGGCCGGTCCACGACGCCGTTTGGCTCAAGGCCCGCCCGCTGCTGCGTGTCTTTTACAGCGGCGGTGTCCTCCGGGCCGAAGACAGCGTTGTCGGCGACGTAGTCCTCCTCGCAGTAGAGCTGGGAGCGGTCATTGAGCCAGCCCTCGATGAGGCTGACGTCAGGCCCTGCGCTGCCCTCCTTCATGGCCCGGCCCGGGTAGTCCGGCCCCTGCTCGGGATGCCGGTCGGGGTTGGGGGTGAAGGCCGCCAGCTGTAAGCTCAGGGCTTCCACTGCTGTCCACGTCTCGGCGTCTGCCACGCCGGTGGCGGGCAGGCCCAGAAGCTCCTGCGCGCTGGCGGTGGCGTCCGCGGTCTCCTGTGTGTACTGTCTGGAAAGCGCGGGGGACGCTACACTGTCGTAGTAGTAGGCGATGCGCTGCAAAAGCAGGGTGTAGTAGAGCACGGCGCTGCTGTCGGTGCCGACGGTGAGCGGCGTGCCGGGGTAGGGGAGACGCTTGAGGGTGACCACCGGCCCGGACGAGCGGAGGGCCGACGCTTTGCCGTAGAGCGAATCCCATGTCTTCCGGCCCACGATGCCGTCCACCGTCAGCCCGGCGAACCGCTGGTAGGCCCGCACGGCGGCCTCGGTGGCCGCGCCGAAACGGCCATCGATGGAGACAGAGGGGATGCTGCTCTGGTAGGCGCTCATGAGGTAGAGGTAGAATTGCAGCTCTCGGACGGCGGTGCCGGTGGAGCCATTGCGCAGCACGCCCGGGTACTCGCCGGGCCGCAGGCTGGGCGAAAGCAGGCGGTTGGCGATGTCGTTGTAGACTTCGTAGAGCTTGTTCCATGTCGTCCGGCCCACGACGCCGTCGCTGGTGAGGCCGAAGTAGGTCTGAAACCGCCGCACGGCCGCTGTGGTAGACGAGCCGAAGATGCCGTCCACGGTGACATTGTTGAGACTGGAATAGACCGTCCGCGCGATCTTCAGCCAGAACTGCACCAGCCGGACGTTCTGGCCGCTGCTGCCCTGGCGCAGGGCGGTGCCGGGGTAGGCGTTGGGGGTGCCGTTGTCGGACTGGATGCTGCGGAACTGGTCGTACAGTTCGGTCCATGTGGTGCGGCCCACGATGCCGTCCACCGTCAGGCCGTAGCGCCGCTGGAACGCCCGGACAGCCGCCGCTGTGCCGCTGCCGTAGACGCCGTCCACCGTGACAGAGGGGATGCTGCTCTCATACTGAGCCAGCGTACTCAGCCAGAACTGCACCTGCTCTACCTCGCTGCCGGTGGAACCCTGTTTGAGGACGCTGCTGCCGAAGTTCCATGAGCCGTCCGAGAGGGTGCCGCTGAATGTCTCGCCTTCACTGGTCAGCTCGGCGAGGTCCTTCACCGAGACATAGATATAGCTGATCTTATACCAGGTGCTGCGGCCCACCACGCCGTCGGCGGTGAGGTTGAACTGCTTCTGGAACTTTTTGACCGTCTCGGTCATCTTGCGGCCGAAGATGCCGTCCACCGTCAGCAGGCCGAGGAAGGGATAGTCTTTGGTGATGCGGTTGAGCTGCCGCTGCAGGGTGAACACCGCCGCTCCGGTGCTGCCCTGCCGCAGAGGGCTTCCGGGGTAGCTCTGGGGGATGGACTGGATGTTGTTGGTGCGGATGATCTCGATGTTGTTGCCGTAGTAGTATTTGAGGATGCTCAGTGCGCTGCGGCCCTGATTGGCCAGCGTGACCGTCCCCCACTGCTTGAGGCCGGGGCAGGTGACGGATTTTCCGTCGCAGTACTCGGCGTAGTAGGGGTTCACGGTGCCGGTCTTGCGGATATAGGTGTTGAAGATGTCGTCCGTCAGCCGCACCATGACGTCGAACACCGTCCGGCCATGGACGTAGTATTGGTCGTAGCTGGTGGAGTTGGTGATGTTGAAACTGTAGCCCTTGCTGGGGTACCACTCGGTGTAGATGCGGTTGAGAGCCAGCGAGATCTGGCAGTGGATGTTGGCCCGCAGGGCCTGCTCGGGCCACGGGGAGCAAAATAACCCAACTGGCCAAAGCTGCCTTTTTGTCAAGGGATAATAATAGAACATAAGCAGTATTCACAAGCATGAACGCTTGAAATGCTTCTGTTATAATGTTACACATACATACTGTATACGTTGGTATATATACTGTTCAAAAAAAGCTGCATCGACTGGCGCAAAGAAATCGGACACGCTGCTTTTATGAATCAACATATGAAATTTTATTGAAAATCCATTATGGCGGTGGTAAAATAATCCTATAGTTCTGTCATGCTGTATCGATGCCTTTTTGTGGTATTGGGGAGTGCAGAACGGCAGCTGCCCAAGAGTTGTGAGGAGAACGATTTAATGAACAAAAGAACATTGCACCGCCTGTTTTCTGTGCTTATGGCACTGGTGATGGCGGTCTCCATGCTGACCGGCTGCGGAACAAAAACCGCCGAAAATGTGGAAAAGCAGGAGGATGCTCAGACCATTCAGGTGTATCTGTGGAGTACCAGCCTGTACGAAAACTATGCGCCCTATATCCAGTCCCAGCTGCCGGATGTAAATATTGAATTCATCGTGGGCAACAACGATTTGGATTTTTACAAGTTTTTGCAGGAGAACGGCGGTCTGCCGGATATTATCACCTGCTGCCGCTTCTCGCTGCACGATGCGGCTCCCTTGAAGGACAGCCTGATGAACCTTGCCTTGACCAACGAAGCGGGCGCTGTGTACAACACCTACCTCAACAGCTTCAAAAACGAGGACGGCAGCGTGAACTGGCTGCCGGTCTGCGCGGATGCCCACGGCTTTGTGGTCAACCGCAGCCTTTTTGAGCAGTACGGTATCCCCCTGCCCACCGATTACGAGAGCTTCGTTTCGGCCTGTCAGGCGTTTGAGAAGGTGGGCATCCGCGGCTTTACCGCCGATTACACCTACGACTACACCTGCATGGAAACGCTGCAGGGGCTTTCCGCTGCCGAGCTTACCACGACGGAAGGGCGCAAGTGGCGCACTGCTTACAGCGACCCTGCCAGCACCGCGCGGGTGGGTCTGGACGACACCGTGTGGCCGGGGGCGTTTGAGCGGATGGCGCAGTTCATTCAGGATACCCACCTCACGGCAGATGATCTTGCGTTGAATTACGACGATGTGACCGGGATGTTCCGGAACGGAGAAGCTGCCATGTACTTTGGCAGCTCTGCCGGTGTCAAGATGTTTCAGGATGAGGGCATCGACACGATCTTCCTGCCCTTCTTCAGCCAGAACGGCGAAAAGTGGATCATGACCACCCCGTATTTCCAGATCGCTCTGAACCGTGACCTCGAGCAGGACACCGCGCGCCGCGAAAAAGCCATGAAGGTGCTGAACGTCATGCTCTCCGAGGAGGCGCAGAGCCGCATCGTTGCCGACGGACAGGACCTGCTGAGCTACAGCCAGAACGTCCCCCTGCGCCTGACCGAGTGCATGAAGGATGTGCGCGATGTGGTGGAAGAAAACCACATGTATATCCGCATCGCCTCCAACGATTTCTTTGCCGTCTCCAAGGACGTTGTCTCCAAAATGATCGCGGGCGAGTACACGGCACAGCAGGCTTATCGTGCGTTCAATGCCCAGCTTCTTGCCGAAGAAACGCCTGCCGATGACGAGATCGTGCTGACCTCCGGGAAGAGCTACTCCAATGTCTTCCACGCAAACGGCGGCAGCGCCTCCTTCTCCGTTATGGCGAACACGCTGCGGGGCGTTTATGGCACCGATGTGCTGCTTGCCACCGCAAACAGCTTTACCGGCAGTGTGCTGCAGGCAGATTATAACAGGAAAATGGCCGCTTCCATGATCATGCCCAACGGTCTGATGTCCCGCCAGCGCACCATGACCGGCGCAGAGCTGAAGGAGACCGTCCGCGCCTTTGTGGAGGGCTGCGAGGGCGGGTTTGTGCCCTTCAACCGCGGCTCTCTGCCGGTGGTCAGCGGCATTGCCGTGGAGGTCAAAGAGGCAGGCGGCAGCTATACCCTGACTGGCATCACCTGGAACGGACAGCCGCTCCGGGACGACGACACCGTTACCGTGACCTGTCTGGCAGCGGAAAATCAGATGGAAGCGCTGCTTGCGAGCGAAAGCGGCAGGTCTTTGGACGGAGATACATGGGTAAAAAACAGATGGCGCGATCATCTCTCCGGCGGCGGCGCAGCGCTTGCAGAGCCTGAAAACTACATGACACTGAGGTGAGCGGGATGGAAGACGAAAAGCACGAATCCAAACGAAACTGCCATCCCCGGCAAAAGTGGCTCCCTGTTGCGGCCATCCTTCTTCTGGTCTTGCTGATAGCAGGTTTCAGCGTTCGGTACATCTCGTTTGTGTCCCAGACCATCTATCAGGAAAGTACCTCGCATCTGGAAGAGGTGCTGCATAAATCCAATAATATGCTGAAAGAGCTGGTGCGCAAAAATGTGAGCTACCTGCATCTGTACAACGGCTTTCTGGAAAGTACCTCGGATGAGGCTGAAATACAGGCGTATATCAGGGCGGCACAGCAGGAGGCCGGGTTTGCCGAATTCTACTTTCTTACCTATGACGGCAACTACATGACCGTGACCGGGAAAACGGGCTACCTTGGCCTGCAGACCAATCTGGACGAAAAGCTCGCTCACGATGAGGATGTCGTCGTGAACACGGCGCTTCCCGGCAAGCCCCAGATGCTGGCGTTCATCTGTCCCGAAACGCAGGGCAGCTACCGGGGTTTTGCCTACGATGCCATTGCCATCTCTTATTATAATGATGCGGTGCTTCGGTTGCTGGACAGCTCTGCCTTTGAGGGCAATGCCAGCAACTATGTCATCTACTCGGATGGGCGGGTGGTCATCGACAATTCTGTAAACCGCAAGGAGACCATTTACAATTTCATTGCGATGCTGCGCGACCATTCCGATCTTTCCGAGGCGCAGATCCTGGATCTGTCCAATGCCTTTGCACAGGGCAGCAGCGGAAACATGAAGGTCAAACTGGGCGACATCAGCTATTATCTGGTTTACGAGGGTACTGCTGTCCAGAGCTGGACGATGGTGGGGCTTGTGCCGGTCAGCATTGTCAATGCCAATCTGGATAAGCTGTGGCTCCATACGATACAGATCGTAGCGGGCATCGCCGCAGGTCTTGCGGTGCTGGTCATTCTGCTCATTGTGCGCAGAAGCCATGCCGCACTGCGCCAGAAGAACACCAAGCTCCTGTACCGGGATGAATTGTTCCAGAAGCTCTCGCTGAACGTGGACGACGTTTTCCTGATGTTGGACGCAGAGACCTCCAAGGTGGATTATGTCAGCCCGAACATTGAGCGGCTGCTGGGCATCCCGTGGAGAGAAGTTCGGCAAAACGCCTTCGCTCTGGACAAGCTGGGCGCCCCGGAGCAGGGCAAAAACTTCCTGGATGGGCTTCTCAGCGGGCAGCAGCGGGAATGGGATCTCGAGTTTGAGCATCTGGAAACCAAAGAGCGCCGCTGGTTCCATAACATCGCCATAGGCAGCGAGGTGGAGGGCAGGACCAAATACATCCTTGTCATGTCCGACCGCACCGCCGACAAACAGGTGAATCAGGCGCTTTCGGATGCCGTTGCCGCCGCCGAGACTGCTAACCGCGCCAAGAGCACCTTCCTTTCCAATATGTCCCACGACATCCGCACCCCCATGAACGCCATCATCGGCTTTACCACACTGGCGATCAGCAATATCGACGACAAGGAGCGGGTGAAGGATTATCTGGCCAAGACCCTTGCTTCCAGCAACCATCTGCTCTCGCTCATCAACGATGTGCTGGATATGAGCCGCATCGAAAGCGGAAAGCTCCATCTGGAAGAGGTGGAAGTCAACCTTTCGGATGTGCTGCACGATCTGAAAACCATCGTCAGCGGGCAGATCTACGCAAAACAGCTGGAGCTTTATATGGACGCGATGGATGTGACCGACGAGGATGTCTACTGCGATAAGACCCGGCTGAACCAGATCCTGCTGAACCTGCTGTCCAACGCCATCAAGTTTACCCCGGCGGGCGGCACGGTCTCGGTGCGGGTGCGCCAGCTTGCCGGGCAGGTGCGCGGCTGCGGGCAGTACGAGTTCCGCATCAAGGACAACGGCATCGGCATGAGCCCGGAATTTGCCAAAAAAATCTTTGAGCCGTTTGAGCGGGAGCGCACCTCCACGGTCAGCCGTATCCAAGGCACCGGCCTTGGCATGGCCATCACCAAGAACATCGTGGATATGATGGGCGGCACCATCGAGGTGCAGACAGCGCAGGGCAAGGGCAGCGAGTTTATCATTCGTGTGCCGCTGCGGGTGCAGACAGAGCACCGCCCGGTGGAAAAGATCACCGAGCTGGAAGGCCTGAAGGCTCTGGTGGTGGACGACGATTTCAACACCTGCGACAGCGTGACAAAGATGCTGGTCAAGGTGGGAATGCGCGCGGAGTGGACCCTTTCCGGCAAGGAAGCGGTGCTGCGCGCGCGGCAGTCCATCGAGATGAGCGATGTCTACCACGCCTATATCATCGACTGGCGGCTGCCGGATATGAACGGCATCGAGGTCACCCGCCAGATACGCAGCCTGAACGACGATACCCCCATTATCATCCTGACGGCCTACGACTGGTCTGACATTGAGGTAGAGGCAAAGGCCGCCGGTGTGACCGCCTTCTGCTCCAAGCCCATGTTCTTGTCTGACCTGCGCGAGACTCTGATGCGCGCCCTCGGCCAGAAGCTGACAGATGCGCCGCAGGAGCTTTTGCCGGAAAAGAACGCCGACTTCCAGGACAGACACATCCTGCTGGTAGAGGACAACGAGCTGAACCGCGAGATCGCACAGGAGATCCTGCGCGAGTACGGCTTCCGGGTCGATACGGCGGAAAACGGTGAAGTGGCGGTGGAAAAGGTGAGCACCGCAGCGCCGGGCAGCTATGATCTGGTGCTGATGGATGTGCAGATGCCGGTGATGGACGGCTACACCGCCACCCGGAAGATCCGCGCACTGGATGACCCTGCCCGGGCAAAGCTCCCCATCCTTGCCATGACCGCCAACGCCTTCGACGAGGACCGCCGCAACGCATTGGAAAGCGGCATGAACGGCTTTTTGTCCAAGCCCATCGTGATCGGCGACCTTATGCAGGAGCTGCACAAAATTTTGTGAGCCAAACGCCTGTCAGACAAAAAATAATAAATAAAGCACCCGCAGCATTCGCTTCCAGAGGTCAAGAGCCTCTGCGAAGCCTGCTGCGGGTGCTTTTGCTTTTGTCGGCTGGCAGCCGTTATGATTTCAGTACATCTGCGAGGACCTGCAGCAGATGCGGAATATCCAGCGGCTTTGCAATGTGGCCGTCCATACCGGCCTTCAATGCATTCTGACGGTCTTCTTCAAAGGCATTTGCCGTCATTGCAAAGATGGGAATGCCTGCCTTTGCAGCATCCGGCAGGGCGCGGATCTGCCGCGTCGCCTCGTAACCGTCCATCTTGGGCATCTGGATGTCCATTAAGATCAAATCGTACTGCCCGGGAGCCGCCTGCTTTATCTTCTGGACGGCGATCTCGCCATCCTCAGCAGTGTCTACCGCAAAGCCCGCTTCCTTCAGGATCTCCAGCGCGAGCTCGCGGTTCAAGGCATTGTCCTCCACCAGCAAAAGTTTCTTTCCCTTGAGCTCGGAGGCATCCGGCTGCGAGGGCTTACAGGCAGGCTCTGCACCGTACGGTTCTGCCAGCACTCTGTGCAGTTCGGAAAGGAACAGCGGCTTTTCGCAGAAGGCGGTCACTCCGGCAGCGCGGGCTTCCTCTTCAATATCCGTCCAATCGTAGGCCGTCAGAATGATGATAGGGCAGCTTTTCCCGATCACCTTGCGGATCTGCCGCACGACCTCGATGCCGTTCATATCGGGGATGAGCCAGTCGATGATGTAGACGCTGAATTCGTCGCCCTGCTCCATGGCGTATCGGGTGCGGATCACCGCTTCCCGGCCGGAGATCGTCCACTCCGGCCGCATCCCGATCTTGGACAGCATGGTGCTGACGCTCAGGCAGGTGTCGGTATCGTCGTCTGCTACCAATGCGCGCAGCCCTTCCAACTGTGGGAGCTGCTTGGGCTCCACCTTTTGTCCGCTGAGTGCGAAGCAGAGATCTACGATGAATTCGCTGCCCTTGCCCGGTTCACTTTCGATCGCAATGGTGCCGCCCATCATATCCACAATGTTCTTGGCGATGGACATACCCAGGCCGGTACCCTGAATGCCGCTGACGGTGGAGCTTTCCTCCCGGCTGAACGCCTCAAAGATGTGCTTCTGGAACGCTTCGCTCATACCAATGCCATTGTCCTTGATGCGGAACTCATAGCAACCACGGCCCTTGGGCGCACCGTTCTTCTGGGCAATGCGGATGCTGATCGTACCACCTGTGGGAGTGAACTTGATGGCGTTGGACAAAATGTTCAGCAAGATCTGGTTCAGCCGCAGCGGGTCGGTGATGATGTCCTCGTTCTCCACGTCCATGGTATCGATGAAAAGCGACAGCCGCTTTGCCGAAACATCGGGTTGGATGATGGAGCGCACATCGTGGACGAGGTCCGGCAGATGCACCGCTTTCTCTTCAATTTTTACTTTTCCGCTCTCGATGCGGCTCATATCCAGCACATCATTGATGAGGGAAAGCAGATGCTGGCTGGAGGTAGAGATCTTTTTCAGGTAGTCCAGCACCTGCTCCTTATTATCAATATGGGTCGCAGCCAGCGAGGTGAAGCCGATGATGGCGTTCATGGGGGTGCGAATATCGTGGCTCATATTGAACAGGAACTCCCGCTTGGCACGGTTTGCCGCACCCTCGTGCTGGAGTGCGATCTCCAGTTTGCGGTTCTGTTCCTCCAGCTGAGCCTGATACTTCTTCTCCTGCTCTTTCTTCTGCTGCTCCATCTCCTGCACGGAGCGTCTGCGCAGCACCCGAAGGACCATTACAAGCAGGATGTAACCGGCCAGCGCCATCAAGATCAACGGAAACGATTCACGGAAGACGGATCTTTCATCCGTATACGCATAGAGATCGAAAGATCTTCCGTGGCAGTACATTCCAAAATAGCAGCCGGAGCCGTTCCAATCGTGGGTATGGGTCAGTGTTTCGGCAGCCCCGGCTTTGCGGATCTCCCGCACCGGCAGACTGTCCGCAGCATCCTGCCCGATGAGCTCCGGGCGGTTGGAGGCAATGACCTGATTGTTCTGCACGATGAACAATGTGCCGCTGGTCTCAACCGAGTAACCGTCCAGTACGCTCTGGATGGACAAGGCCGTTCCCTCTATAAATTCTGCCGGGGTATAGCGGTAGGCAAGCAGGATGACCTCTTTGCTTTCTGCCCGGTGTGCCGCAACATCCACGGCAGACCCATCCTCCAGCAGGACCCGCTTCAGGTAGGTTTTTTGCGGGTAAGCGAAAACGTCCAGAACGGCATCATTCTTGAGCTGCTCTCCAAACCGGGCATAGCCGATGCCATTCGTTGTGGATTCGCACAGGAGCGTACCGTCCGGGGCCAGAACCGAAATACCTGTGAGCCAGAGCAGCTCTGCCTGCCTGTTCAGGCATTCCGGGTCGGAAAGGTCGAGCGCAGGGTCCTGTGCCAGCTGATGCACCGATACCGCCGCGCGGCGGAGCGCTTTGGCCACAATCGTATCATTGTGCTTTTCAAAGCTGGTGGACTGGGATTTGACAAAATCAAGGATCTGACAGAAACGAGCCTCCGTTGCACGCAGTGCCTGCCAACTTGAGAAAAAAACGACGCCGGCCATAAAAAGCACGCCGATGACCAGATAGAGCCCCCATCTCCATGTATCTGAGATGGTTTTGTTTTTACGCGCCAATGGTGTCCACCTCCAGATACTGCGAAGGATGTTCAAGATACTTGCCAAGGATCTGCTCCAGTGTGCCGTCTGTGCGCATCTGCGCAAGAACAGCGTTCAGCTGGATGTCCAGCCCGCGGCTGTCGTTTTTGGCAAAGGCGATGCCCAGCCCGGTGACAAGCAGCGGTTCTTCGAGGATGCGGAACTCCACGGAATTGTCCTTCATGTATTGCAGGATGGCCGTCTCATGGGCAGCGATGGCATCCACATAGCCGCAGGCCAGCATCGCATACTGCACGCTGCGGTCTTCGGTGCTGAACACCTCGACGGTCTGCGGGATGCGCGGGTCGGAGCCGCTGAGAAAGATCTCCTCCGGCTTGCCGGTGCTCTGCACGGCGATGGTCTTTCCGGCAAGGTCGCCGAGTGTCCGGATGCTGCTGTCGGCATCCACCGCAGCCACCTGACGGCTCACCATGTAGGGTCCCGCCCAGCGGTATACCTCCTCGCGCCCATCCATGGAAAAGCAGCCCCAGATGCAGTCGATGGTACCGCTTTCCACCAGAGCTGTTTTTTGCTCCCAATCGATCGGTTCAAACCGGGCAGTATATCCCATGCGGCGGAACGCTTCGGTGGCGATCTCCACGTCGATCCCGGCGGGAACGCCGTCATTGTTCAGATAAATATAGGGCGGATAGGTATCACTTCCCACAATGAGCTGCGGAAGACCGCTGTCCTTCGCGTTGGTTCCGCCGCAGGAAGTCAGACTGCCGACGGCAGCAGAGGCCGCCAGCAGCGTGCAGCCGCGCAGAAATGCACGGCGTGAGATTCTATGTTTCATTTGGGCTTTTTGTTCTCCTGTTTTATTGCATCCATTGCTCAGTTGTGCTGCTGTAATTCTTCTTTCAGGTCAGCCTGAATATCTGTCAGACACTGCAGCAGCAGCGGGTTGAACGCTCCGCACTCGCCGTTCCGGATCATCTGCACGGCTTTTTCGTGGGAGAAGGCTTTTTTGTAGCAGCGTTCGCTGGTCAGTGCATCGTACACATCAGCCAGCGAGACCAGTTGTGCGCTGATGGGGATCTCATCGCCCTTCAGTCCATCCGGGTAGCCGCGCCCATCCCAGCGTTCGTGGTGCCAGCGGGCGATCTCGTAGGCCGTTTGCAGCAGCGGCTGCTCTGCAAAATTATCCAGATCATGCAGCATCTTGGCTCCCAGCATACTGTGGGTCTTCATGACCTCGAATTCCTCCGGGGTCAGTTTGCCGGGCTTGTTGAGGATCTTTTCGTCAATGCCGATTTTTCCGATGTCGTGCAGGGCAGAAGCCAGCGGGATCATATCCTGCTGTTCCGCAGTGATCGAGTATCTGCTGCTGATCTCCAACAGACGGCGGAGCAGCAGCTCGGTGATGATACGGATGTGCCGCACATGGGCGCCGCTTTCACCGTTGCGGAATTCTACGATATGACTCAGTACACCCACCAGCGTATCCGTATTATTTTCACGGGCGCGGATCTGCTCTGAGACCATCTGCACCAGCCGTCGCTGCTTGGCGTACAGCTTGATGGTGTTGGTCACACGGCGGTACACGATACGAGCATCGAAGGGGCGATTGACATAATCACTTGCGCCCAGTTCATAGGAACGCCGGATCGTCGCATCGGAGTCCTCGCTGGAGATCATAATGACCGGGATATCCTCGATGGTGTGGTTGGCATTCATGGCTTTCAGCACTTCAAAGCCGTCCATAACGGGCATATTGATGTCCAGCAGCACCAGTGCAATGTTTCCGGC